>Ga0247840_10006763_pt1 | contig 16304 bp, 20 predicted proteins | sample LaCruzMarch2015__FD_192404 | JGI IMG/M metagenome (GOLD analysis project Ga0247840, IMG submission 192404) | Freshwater microbial communities from meromictic Lake La Cruz, Castile-La Mancha, Spain - LaCruzMarch2015_17m | ecosystem: Environmental > Aquatic > Freshwater > Lake | place: Spain... | reverse complement strand
GGGGAGGGCAAATCAACGACTCTCATCAACCTGTCCTACACGTTTGCCAAGGGGGGCTACACAACGCTTGTTGTGGACGCGGATTTGCGCCGTCCGTCCCAGCACCGGCTCTTCGGCATCGAGAACGGGGCGGGGCTGAGTGATTACCTCACGACCGAGATCGACCTGGAAGAAGTCGTCCAGCTCACGAAGGTGGACAACCTCTACCTCATGACAAGCGGACAGCTGCCGAATGACGCGGTGGGTATTCTCAACTCCCAGCGCATGGTGGAACTGATCGAGGAGGTCAAAGGCCGCTTTGACATTATTTTCTTTGACTCCCCCCCGATTCTCGGGGTGAGCGATGCCTCGGTGCTCTCGAGCGCGATGGATCTCACCATTATCGTGGTGCAGCACAGGCGGTTTCCGCGGGCGATGCTTCAGAGGGTCAAGCAAGCGGTTGCGAATGTTGGCGGAACGATTCTTGGTGTTGTGCTCAATAACGTGGACGTCCGCCACGATCAGCACTACGAGTATTATACCAGCTACTACAACTACTATCACAAGTCCGCCAAGGGCGATAAACGCAAGGCAGCGCGCAAGAAAAAAGAGAAGGTGATTGCCGCTTCCGGGACGGAGAAGGAGAACCAAGATGAAGATGCCTATTAAAACCTCACTTGCGGCGATCCTTTGTGTTCTTGCGGGGAGCCTGTCCGCAATGGCCCAGGATGCGGTCCTTCGTCCGGGAGATCAGATAGAAATCCGGCTTGGCGGGGTTCCCACCGAAGAGGTGAGCCAGGTGACCGGACTCTACACGGTGGATGGGGACGGCTTTATCAACATGCCTCACATCGGGAAGATCCGTGCCGCCGGGGCCACCCAGTCGCAATTGCAGGGTGCCATCGAATCCGGCTATAAGACACAACAGATCTATACCAATCCGTCCATTACGCTGGCCGTTCCGACCTCGGCTCGTTTTGTCGATGTGGGCGGCGACGTCAGGTCTCCCCAGAGGGTGGCCTTCACGGCGGATCTCACAGTCCTGGGAGCGATCACCGCCTCCGGAGGTTTTACGGAATATGCCGACCAGTCCAAGGTCAGCCTCCTCCGCGACGGGCAGGTCATCATGATCAACGTCAAAGAGGTGCGCAAGGACCCGACGAAAGACGTCAAGCTCAAGCCTGGAGACAAACTCCACGTGCCGCAGAGCTTCTGGTGAGATAGCCGTCTCTTCAGGCCGGGCAGAGCCTGCCATCCAATGGCCGGTTGGAGTGATCGCTAAAATTCTGTTTATTGTGATCGGCCGGCTGGGTTCCGTCGACATGGCAGGTTCCCAGAAGCGTGCCGCCTTTTTCCACGGTGACCGCGCGCGCATGGACATCCGCCTCCAGGCATCCTCCCCGACGCACGTGCACAATGCCGCGGCAGTGAACGATCCCCGTGAGATGGCCGCGAACCACCAGATGTTCGGTTTCCACAGGCAGTGTGAAACTGGCGTGTGCATTTTTGTCGATGATCACCTCGGGCGCGGTGATCTGGCATGCGCAAATCTGACTGGTGGCCAGATGGACTTCTCCCTCGGATCGCAGCAAGCCCATAATGCTCCCTTCGATGAGGGCGGATCCACAAATGATCCAGGAACTGCTCAGGCTTCCCCCTGGCCCGATCGTCAGCTTTCCACGGATATCCACCGGCCGGGAAACCGGCGTCAGGAGTGTCATGTCCCCGAGTTCGATCGAGGTGCTGCAGCTGGGGCAGATCGTCGTCCTGGCATACGTCGAGACCTGGTGCGTGGTTCCGCACCGGTGGCAAAGCACGGGGTGCTTTTCGACAGGTAAGGTCTGCTCCGCCGGCGGGGATTTTGCGCGGGTGAGCTTCCCGACCTCGAAATAGTCTCCGCAGGAGTGGCAGTAAGTCGATATGAGGTGCGGCGGCTCAAGCTGCACGTAGCCGCAACCCGGACACCGGAACGGTGTCTTTTGCGGAGGGTGGGGCATGGGTGGCCTCAGGCGGCTGCTTCGGCGGACTTGCCGCGCGGGGTCTCCTGGGCAGGAGTGACCGCTCGCGTGCTTGTCGCGGAGATCTTGGAGGAGGTCACTTCAGATTTCCCGATGAAGGTCGCCCCTTCCTCGATGATGATCCTCATGGCTTTCAAGTCCCCGTTCAGCTGGGAGCTGGCTTTCAGTTCGCAGCGCTCGGTGACGGTGATGTTCCCGTTGACCGTGCCGTGGACAGTGACAGCCTTGGTTTTGATCTCCCCCTTGACCTGGGCATTTTTTCCCAGTGTCAGAATCCCTTCGGAGATGATTTCCCCATCCAGCTTCCCGTCAAAAATCAGTTCGTTTTCGAACTTCAGGGTGCCCAGGATTTCCACATCACCCGCCAGAATATTTTTTGAAGAAGAGGACGGAGAGGACGCTTCTGCAGCAAATGAAGTCAAGTTGTTTAAATTCATAGTTGTGGGGAGTCAACCTAGCACGCACGGCGTCAAGGTCAATGCCGTGTTCTACCCAGAAAACGCGCGCGCGGGACATTTTTGTTTTCCGGGAAAAACGCCGGAATTCTCCGCCGGAAGCCGGCCCGGATGCGGGAGGGGCAGCGAGGGCGGGCAGGGATTCCAAGCGTCTGCTTGCGGAGCCCGGAGAGAACTGCTAAAACCTGCGGCCTCAGACATGCCCACATACGAATACCAATGCGATAAGTGCCGGAAGACCATCGAAGTCTTTCAGTCCATGAAAGATGATGCTCTGAAAACCTGCCCGGAGGCCCAGTGCGCCATGAAAAAGTGGGGGAAGGGAAAGGTTCGCCGGCTCATTGGAACCGGGGCCGGGCTGATCTTCAAAGGCAGCGGATTTTACATCACCGACTACCGCAGCGAAGGCTACAAGCAGTCGGCCAAGAAGGAGTCCGGGGAATCGTCCAAGGCCGAAACAAAAACAGAGAAGAAGCCGGAAGCCAAAGTGGAAGCCAAACCGAAAAAGGAGGCCAAGCCCACGAAAGCGGGCGCCTAGCCATGTCTGCCTGTCCCCATTGCGCGTCGGAGAATGACGAAACGCGGGTGTTCTGCTCCAACTGTGGCACCAGGCTGCCGGTTCCCGACCCGGCGGGAGCCGCCGGTTCCGGAGCTCAGGCGGGTCCGGGAAGTGTTGTCATGAAAGCCGGTGCCGGAACGGCTCCACCTCTGCCAGGAGTCGCCAGAAAGGGGCCGCTGAAACCGGCCCGCTCATCCCATGGGCAGGAACGCGGGTGGTTCGGCTTCCTGGCTTCGGCATTTCTTTCGACCGCGGCCGTTGCGGCTGTCCTGGCCTGCCTGATCCAGATGGCCCGCGAGCCGGACCGGATTCCGCAGGTCATCGGAATTGATACCGCCGCCGCCAATGAGACCTTTGCGACGCTGCGGGAGTTGACCTCCTCGGCGAAGCCCTCCAGCTGGACGGTCAACAGCAAAGCGGTCAACCAATTCCTTGAGACGACGATCCAAATGAAGCCGTCCGGCAGCGCTCAATCCCTGCTGAACGCCGAGTTCCAACGGGCTTTCATCCGCTTGAACTCCGGCAATTTTGATCTCGGGATTGATCAAAAGTTTCTCGGGCAGCATCTCTATCTCATTTTAAACATCCTGCCGGAGAGCACGGAGTCCGGGTTGGGAGCCACCCTGACCGGCGGGTCGATCGGGAGGCTTCCGGTTCATCCCTCCCTGTTTCCGGTTTTTCTTTGGTTTTTCGAGCCGACCATCACAGGCCTTTCCCAGCCTCTCGAACTTCTGAAAAAGGTGAAGTCTGTGACTGTCACTCCCGAAGACGCCACTCTGAAATGGCCTGGCACCGGCACGCCCGCGCCCTGACGGGCCTTTGCCTTCTGGGGCAGCTGCTGTCTTCTCTGGAGGCGCGGGAGACCTCGCTTCCGGCCAAGACCACGAGCGCCTCCGGCCAGTTTGTGGTCTATTCGAAGGATGCCACCCGGCGCACAAACATCGTGCAGCGGGCGGAGGAGGCCCGCACGCAGTGGCTGCAAAAAATCGGCAGTGACGGGAACTGGAGCCACATGATCATCATCCAGGACCTCATCGGCAGCGCAAAGCCCCGCGGGAATCCCCAGGCGCGCACCGCGATCTTCGAGGGCGACGAGGGGACGCTCAAGGTTCAGACGGATCTTTACGATGCCTCTGTCCTTCGCGGGCAGGGGCTGGAGATGGAGACGTATCGGGCTCTGGGAATCGAATGGATCTACAGGAGCCATCCGCTCAAGGCCGGGAAATCCTTCCGCTCCCCACCGCCGTGGCTGCTCGAAGGGCTTGTGGAGGAAAAGCGGATCAGGGAAAGCGGGACTCCCGGGGCGGTTTACAATGCCTTGCTGAAAAGCGAGCGTCCCCCGAAGATCGAGGAGTTTCTCAAAGCGAAGCCCGAGCTCATGGAGGCGACCTCGCTGGCCCTCTACCGGACGCAGGCTCTGGCGCTCGTGAAGACCCTGCATCAGCTCCCGGAAGGGCCGAAAGGGCTGGGGGCGTTTCTGGATTCTCTTGCGGAAAATGACGCCGACATCAAATCATTGCTGGGCGCTTTTCCTTCCCTGCAAAATGACCCCTCACGGCTGGGCAAGCTCTGGACGCTTTCCATTGCGCGGGGCTCCACATCCAAGGGCATGGAGCCACTCTCAATCGGTGAAACCTCGAGGGCCCTGAAGGAAATTCTGGATGTCTCCGCGCCGCTCGATCCCAAAAAGCCGGAACTCGGAACAGTGACAGGGGGGGGGGCGCTTCCCCTGCTGGCCCGGACCGAAGGCGGCCCCTACCTGATGAGGCAGAAATCCACCGAGCTTTTGACTTTGGAATTCCGGGCCCACCCGCTGCTGAAGCCAGTGATCGGGGAATACCGGAAAATGACGACGCTTCTGGCTGACAAGCCCAAAAAAAACCTGGACAAGCCGATCGAGGAAAATGGGAAAATCCTCGATCTTCTCCTCCAGCGCTCCGGGCAGGTGAGTGATTACCTGAACTGGTTTGAGGCCACCCAACTCGACACGCTGAGCGAGAATTTCCTGGAGACGACCAGCCCGCAGGAAACCCCGAAGCGCACCGATCCGGTCAGCCTGCACCTTGATGCCATTGAGGAGCGCGGTTGGTAGACCCCAAAACCCGCCGCCGGAAAAATACCGGCCACCGGTCCGAACGGACGACACCAGATTCAAGCCGCTGCTGGCCGGAGACTTGTCCTTGGTCGTCCGTGCGACCGCCCCCCTCCCGAATAGAGCCGAAAGGGCCGATGCGGTGAGGCCGGCAAAGAACCGTCAGTTTTTTGGCTGTTTGGGGTCCGGGATCATGAACCGGTTGCCTCCATTTGCGCGAGCGCCTTCTCCTTCGGGAGGCGCAGTCTGACGGCGAGGGGCGCGGCGAGATGCCGTCGCAGAGTGGCTGCGTCTTTCGCCGGCGAGAAGGCATCACGGTAGAGTTCCAGAACGCCCAGTGGCTCCCCGGTGAGCGGTTCATAACAAACCTCATCTCCGGCCCGCACCTCGCCCTCGCGAATCACCCGGCAATACACCCCGGGACGTTCGGCAAGGCGGAATTTTTTGAGAAAAGCGGAATCGCCCATGTGAGAGGAAAGCGTCGCACAGGGGACGCGCGGCGAGGTGACTTCAAGCGTGACCCCGCCGATAGAAAACCGGTCTCCGACCGCCGCGCCGGCACTTTCCCAATCGCTGATGGTAAGATTTTCTCCAAATGTGCCGGGGGCCAGCGAGCGGCCCAACTCGGCCTCCCACCAGGCGGAATCCGCCGCTCCAAAAAGGTAAACGGCCTGATCCGGGCCGCCGTGGTAACGGGAATCGCAGACCGCATCGCCCTCCAATCCCTCCGCGCCGATCCTCACCGATCCTTCAACCGGACGTTTGGCGATGCCGGAGAGATACGGATCTTTGGCCCCGGAAAGGAGTTCGGCCTTTCCAAGATTGACACTGAGAAGGCGCAGGATTTGTCGATTTTTCATGAGGTGGCTGGTCGCAAATGCGGGAGTACTTATCCCGGCGGGACGGGTTTGTGTTTTCAGCTCTTCAGCCGGCTTTCCACCACGAGACAGAGGAGTTCAAACATGAGCTGTGCGCCGGCCAGCGCGGTGATGCCGGCCGAGTCAAAGGGAGGCGAGACCTCGACGAGGTCCGCGCCGACGATATTCAGCCCGCGCAGACCGTGCAGGAGTCGCTTCGCCTCGTAGGATGTGATGCCTCCCACCACAGGAGTTCCGGTGCCGGGTGCAAATGCGGGATCGAGCGCGTCGATATCGAAGCTGATATAGGTCGGCCCGTCGCCGACAATCCGGCGGGCTTCGGCCGCAACGCCATCCACGCCAAGCTCGTAAAAGCGGTTGATGTCGATCGTCGTCATTCCGACATCATCGCCGTAGGTTTCCATCATCATGTAGGGGTCGCGAATCCCGATGTGAACGGTCCGCTTCGGATCGATGAGCCCTTCCTTCGAGCCTTTGATGAAAGCGCAGCCATGGTGGAGTTCCGACCCATTGAGTTCCTCGCCCAGATCGAGATGCGAATCGATGTGGATGCAGCCCAGCGGTTCCTTGCGGCCCAGGGCCTTGAGAATCGGGTAAGTCACCGAATGGTCGCCCCCTGCGGAGACCGGTGCGATATTCAGGTCAACGAGCCGGTTGTAGGTGGATTCAATCGCCGCTGCGACCTGCTCGAGGTCGAAGGCCCCGGGGATGAGAACGTCGCCGATGTCCGCCACGGCCAGCTTTCCGAACGGCGACATTCTCAGCAGCGGATTGTAATAAAGCACGTTGCTGGATTGATTGCGGATTTCCCGGGGACCATGGCGGGCGCCGGTGCGCTGGGTGAGGCCGAGGTCGGAGGGCACTCCGACCAGGGCGATGTCGATCGGGGCACCGGTTTCCCAATCCGGCCGATACTTCGCGCGGAAAAAGCTGGCGAGGCCGGAGTAGGATTTCATGTAGCCCTCCGGAGCGACTTCCATGGAGTGCTTGAGGAGATCGAGGAATTCTTGAGTGTTGTTCATAGGCTTGGCGATTTTCTAGCCTCAACTCTTTCCGGGAACAACCCTCATGCATGGGGGTGGCGGGACTTGCACAGTGGACCGGATTCGCTAGCTTCAGAGTCATGAGTCTGGGAACAAGGGACTGCCGAATGCTTTTCAGGGTGATCGAGAACCTGTGTTCCGCCCGGACGGCGGGTGAGGTGCAGCTGGCGACCCGGGAAGGTTTGGCCGCAACCGTGCCCGGAGACTGCTATGACTTGGTTTTGTTTGCCGGCAACCGGCCGGAGGACGAGGCGTTTTTTTCCCAGCCCGGAACCTATACCGAAGACGAAATGCGTTACATGCTCGCCAACGCGGGCAAACATCCTTTGGCCGGTGCCTTCCTCCGGGGGGATCCCGGAGCGACCTGCGTCTCCCAGTTCATCTCCGCCCGCCAATGGCAGAGCGGCGAGTTTTACCGGGAGTCCGGCTACCGGCGCCTCGGACTCAAGCATGAACTCGCCGCGCTGGTGCCCAATGTCACCCCGGCCAGCATCGCGGCTGTATCCGTTCTGCGATCCCGGGATTTTTCCGAGCGGGACCGGCAAATGATGAATCACCTTCGCCCTCACCTTGGCCGGGCATGGAGGCAGACATTGGTCGCCAAGCCGGTTCCCTCTCCGGCGCTGGTTCGAAAGACTTTTCCGGTCCTGAGTGACCGCGAGGCGGAGGTGCTTTTCTGGATCACCGAGGGCAAACAAAACCGGGAGATCGCCGATATTTTGCAACGCAGCCTCGTCACCGTGCAGGAGCACGTGGAAAATATCATCCGCAAGCTCGGCATGGAGAATCGACATGCAACGGCTGTTTTTGCGCTCCGGGCGATGATCGAGGGCTGAAACGGACGGCATGTTTGAGGAACGCATGGCCCGGCTGGGAATTCGCGGGGAGGATCTCGTGGAGACCTTTGCGCGCTCGTCGGGGCCGGGCGGTCAAAATGTCAATAAGGTGTCGACGGCCGTTACCCTGCTGCACAAGCCGAGCGGTCTGCGTGTGGTGGCGAGCGATTCCCGGTCGCAGTTCACCAACCGGAAGCTGGCAATGGAACGTCTGCTCGATGAAGTGGAGCGGCGGAAGGAGATTCAGAGCCAGGCCCGGCGGGCCGATATTTCCAAGGCCCGGCGTCAGCGCGCCAAACGGTCCCTCGGCACGAAGCAAAAGCTGGTGGAAGGCAAACGCAAACGCGGCGAGACAAAAAAACTGCGCGGAAAAGTCTCGGATTAGAAGCGGCTTTCGCTCGTGTCCGGGAAGGCGTGAGGGGCAGCAACCCCGGTGACAGGCCGGCCGCCCGGTCCGCTGGAATGCTCGAGAATCTCCACGAGGGCATCTTTCCGGATCTCCGCCGGGGGAATGAATTTCACGCAGGGTTTGAAAATCCGCAAGGCCTGTGATGGAATGCATTCCGGCATGGAATTCCAAACCCTTCATCAGGACGGCTGCATTCTGGACGAGATGGCGTCCGGGGGCCTGCGTGTGCGCATCAACCGGCTGGGAGCCGAGATGGTGGGCATCGCTCTGGATGGGAAAGGATTTCTCTACCGTGACGGCCAGGTTGCCCCGCCCGCCTCCGGCTGGGCGAACCATGCAACGGTCATGGGATATTTTCTTCACCGCCTCTGGAACGAGCAGTCGCTCTATCGGGGCACAATGGTCCGGGGCGGAAATCATGGCTTTCTCCGCCATTTTGAGTTTTCCGAACCGGAGCGGCTGCCGGACGGCCTGGCTTACCGGGTCGAGGCGTCCCGGGTCCCGCCGGAGGCTTATCCGCTGAAGGTTTCGCTGACTCTGAGCTACCGCCTCTGCGGCTCCTCCCTGCGCGTGGAATTTGCCTTTTTCAATGAGGAGCCGGATCTCGACGCCCATGTGAGTTTCGGCCTGCACCCCGGCTTTTGCCTGGGGAGCCTCGAAGCGGCGAGGGTTATCCTCCCCCCGGGAAGGTATGTCCGGCATCTGGCCCCGGGTAATTTTCTGGATGGAAAGACCGAGGCTCTGGATTTTTCCGGAGGGGAATTTCCCTATCCAAAAAAGGATCTGCACGGGTCCTTCATCCTCGGGATGGAGGGGGCAGGCCGGCGCGAGATTCTCCTCGAGGACCCTGTACGGGGCACGTCCCTCACGCTGGATTTTTCCGAAGTGCCCTACGTGACATTCTGGAGCGACTCGGAGGAGTTTCTCTGCATCGAGCCCTGCTGGGGGTTGCCGGACAGCAATCCCCCCGTGGCTTTCGAAAAGAAAGCCGGCATCCAGGTCATCCCGCCCGGCTGCACGCTGAAACGCGGGTTCTCCATCAAACCACAATTTCTGACATGATCATATCCCTGCTCGCCCTTACCTTGCGGATCGCCCTGCTATCCGTGATGACATTTCTTTTTGTCGTGCTCTTCGAACATGGCCCCGCAAACTATCCGGACAGCGTGAAATCGGATTTCAACCACCTCCTCGAAGCGGTCTCGGGTCCGGCCCCGGCAACTCCTGGCAGCTGAAAGAATCTCCGGGGCGGACGCCTCCTCCCATGAGCCGGCGAGGCCACCTCCCGGCCCGGGGTTGTTCGCTCCCGGCGGTCCAAAGGCGATTGACCTCCGCCCTGCGGCCCTCCATAATCGGGCAGCTTTGAAAACTGCATTCCTTCTTTTCGCTGTCCTTCTGGCAGGGACATTTTCCCTTCGGGCCCAAACTCCGCCGCCGAATGTGTCCCGTGAGTCCAGGATTCTGCTCCAATCCGCCCTGGCGGACTTCGATGCCAAAAAATATGATGAGGCCCTGAAGAAGTTGCAGGAGCTGGATGTCAAACTTCCGGAGGATGCCTTTGTTCAGAATCTCCTCGGGGCCGCCTATACTAAAAAGAAAGACTACGAGACCGCGCAGAAGTATTTCGAGAAGGCGCTGCAGAAGCAGCCCGACTTTTTTCCGGCGAAATTCAATGTGGGGGAGCTTCTTTTCCTCCAACGGAGATATGCCGAGGCGCTGGATTTCTTTGAGAAGATGCTGGCCAAGGATCCCCGTAACGAGCTGCTCCAGTTCAAAGTTTTCCTCTGTCAGCTTCAGCTGGGACAAAAAGATGAGGCGGCCAAATCATTGAAGGGGATCAAGTATCCGGGAGACACGCCCGCCTGGTATTATGGTCAGGCGGCCTGGGAATCCAAAAACGGAAACAACAAGAAGGCTGTCGAGTATCTCACCGGCGCGCACTATATTTTCGGCCCCAAGACCGCCCTTTTTGACGAGACCTTTGAGGATCTGGGAATCAAACTTCGCTGAGTGAACGCGTCGCCATTTCACACACCCGGAGGAAAGGGAAGGGGAGCCATCGCCGCCAAGAAGGCGACACCCCGGGACAAGCTCCTTCACGAGAAGGCGCGCATTCTGGTCACCGGTGCGGGGGGCTTCATCGGAAGTGCTCTGGTGCACGAGCTGAACCGCCGCGGACTCACCCAGATCATCGTCACGGATTTTCTCGGCGAGGATGAGAAGTGGAAAAATCTGCTGCCCCTTGAGTTTGACGACTACGTGGCTGCGGATGATTTTCTGGAGGAGACCACCCGCGATCCCGACCACTTCGGGAAGTTCGCCGCCGTCTTTCACCTCGGAGCCTGCTCGTCCACCACGGTGACGGACTCGGCCTATGTCCTCGAAAACAACTACGCCTACACAAAAAATCTGTGCAAGTGGGCGCTCTCGATGGGGGCGCGATTTGTCTACGCCTCATCCGCCGCCACCTACGGGGATGGATCGGCCGGCATGGACGACAGGAGCGAAAACCTCCGCGCCTTCCGTCCGCTCAACCTCTACGGCTACTCGAAGCAACTCTTCGACCTCTACGCCTGGCGCGAGGAGATCCTCCCCGACATCGTGGGCATCAAGTATTTCAACGTTTTTGGACCGAACGAATACCACAAGGGCGACATGCGGAGCCTGGTTTGCAAAGCCTACGAGCAGATCCGCTCAACGGGGCTGATCCGGCTGTTCCGAAGCCATAAGCCCGACTATCTGGACGGCTGCCAGATGCGGGATTTTGTTTACGTCAAGGATGCCGTGGACATGACGTTGCATCTTGCCGAGGAGGAAGACGCCGGCGGACTGTTTAATATCGGCTCGGGAGCCGCCCGCACGTGGGTGGACCTTGCCAACGCGCTTTTTTCCTCGCTCGGACTGCCTCCAAAAATCGAGTTCATCGACATGCCCGCCAATATCCGCGACCAATACCAGTATTATACCTGCGCGGATATTTCGAAGCTCCGTGCCACGGGTTACAGCACGCCGACAACGTCTCTTGAAGAGGCGGTCCGCGATTATGCGGTGAACTATCTGATGCCGGGAAAACGACTCGGCGAGTAGGCTCAAAAACTTCAGAGGCCATGCGAGGGAAAAAGATCGCCATCGTGGGATCGGGTGCCATCGGGCTGTTTTACGGCTCAAAGCTCGTGTCTGCCGGATGCGGGGTGCATTTTCTCATGCGCTCGGGGTTTGATCTGGCCGCACGGGAGGGAATCCGTATTCACTCCTCCACAGGTTCCCTGCATCTCGAGCGGCCAAGCATCGCAAAAACCTCCTCCGGGATCGGCCCCTGCGATGGGGTCATCGTGGCGGTGAAAGCCACCTCCAACGCCGCCCTGCCGGATCTCCTGCTTCCGCTTCTCGGGGAGGAGACCTGGATACTCACGCTGCAGAACGGGCTGGGAAACGAAGAGTTCCTGGCCTCACGGCATGGGGCGGAAAGAATTCTTGGCGGATTGTGTTTTGTCTGCCTCACGCGGAGGAATCCTGCGGAGGTGGATCATCTCGGGCACGGAACCCTTTCGATCGGGGAGTTCGAGGGGAGGTCCCGACCGCGGACGGAGGGCCTCTGCCAGGCGTTCCTGGCCGCTGGGGTGGAGACGCATCTCGTTGAGAATCTTGCCGGGGAGCGCTGGCGCAAGCTGGTATGGAATGTTCCTTTCAACGGCCTTTGCACGATCGAGCGGGGTGGCGTGGATAAAATCCTCAACGATCCCGTGCTCCTGAACGAATGCGGGTGTCTGATGGCCGAGGTCCGTTCCATCGCAGCGGCTGAGGGGCATGACATTCCTCCGGAATATGCCGCCTATCAAGTCGAACGCACCCGGCCGATGGGCTGCTACCGGCCCTCCACGCTGGTGGACGCCGAGGCGGGGAATCCGCTCGAAATTGAGCCGATCTGGGGAGAACCGCTCCGACGGGCGCGTGCCGCCGGTATCGAGGCTCCTCACTTGGCCGCCCTCTACGAGAAGTTAAAATCCATCCATCCCTTATGAAAAACCCGCTTCCCCGTGAGCTTGCCGAATGCGGCGCAAAAACAGCCATTGTCCTGGGTTCCGGTCTCGGGCCGTTTGCCGATGGCCTGGAGCAGATCAGTTCGCACGAATATTCGTCGCTGGGCCTGCCGGCCTCGAAAGTTCCGGGCCATGCCGGGCGCTTGATCGTGGCCCGTCTGGAAAACCAACCGCTTCTGATCGCCCAGGGGCGGGTTCACATCTACGAGGGCTGGGAGGCGGCCGATGTTGTCCGGTCCGTCGTCCTGATGCACGGGATCGGTATCAAATCCCTGATTCTCACCAATGCTGCAGGAACTTTGAATGCAGATTTTTTCCCCGGCTCGTGGATGATGCTTTCGGACCACATGAACATGACCGGCCAGACCCCGCTGCGGGGGGGGGCACATTTTGTGGATATGAGCGAGGTCTACAGCCGGAGGCTTCGCTCGATCTTCCGCGGGGTGGCCTCCCTCCAGGGCAAGGTTCTCCATGAGGGCGTTTATGCCGCGATGTGCGGCCCCCAATACGAAACCCCTGCGGAAATCCGCATGCTCCAGCGGCTGGGAGCCGATGCCGTCGGCATGTCCACAGTTCCGGAAGCCATTCAGGCCCGCGCACTGGGAATGGAGGTCGCCGCATTTTCCTGCCTCACGAATTGGGGGGCCGGCATCTCCGGAGAGCCACTGAGTCATGCGGAGGTGACCACGGTCGGGAGTTCCGCCGCAGGCAGCCTGATCGAAATCCTCCGCGAGGCCCTGCCCCGGATCTGAGGCTGATCCGATAAAAAAATGCAGGCCGCCGTGACGAATGCCACGACGGCCTGCTGTTCCCCCCAGAACGAGATAAATAGAGCAGGCCGCGTGCCATATTTGGAAGATTGCTTGAGAAAATTGATTTTTCTCCCTGGAATCCACCTTGATCCGGTTGCCCCCGCCGTATTCACTGGTCAGTCTTGGGAATTCGTTATTTGAGTTCGTGGAGCCGCTCCCCTTCTCCATGACGACTTGGCCGAACTTTCTGATGAGCCAGTTCATTTAAGATGTTAAACGTCGTCCTGATCGAGCCGGAGATTCCGCCGAACACCGGGAATATCGCGCGGCTCTGCCTGGCGGCCGGAGCCCGGCTTCATCTCGTGGGACCGCTTGGGTTTTCCCTGGACGAAAAGGCTCTGCGCCGTGCGGGCATGGATTACTGGGACCGGTGTGATGTGAAGATCTGGGCCTCGTTCGCGGATCTTCGTGCCGGCGATCCAGAGGGTCGCTATTTTTTCCTCACCACCAAAGCGGACAAAATCTACTGGGACGAGGAATTTGCCGACGGGGATTATCTCGTGTTCGGGCGTGAGACGCGCGGCCTTCCGGAATCCCTCCTGGCGGAAAATTCCACCTGGTGCCGCACGATCCCGATGGCCGCCGGGGCCCGCAGCCTGAACCTCGCCACTGCCGCAGGGATCGTGCTCTACGAGGCCATGCGGCAGGTGCGGGCAACGCGGACCTGAGCTAGGGCTGCACCACCAGAACTTCAACCCGGAGGAAGAAGGATTTCTTTCCCGCAGTCGGAACTTTCACCGTGGCTCGGTTGCCATCGCCGGATACTTGGCGGGCAGGGGTGGTCGGCCAGGATGTGAGGTTGTCTGTGGCAAAGACGTTGTAGATCCTGTCCGGCATGGTGTCCCAGGAGATGCTCAGTTGCAGGCCGTTGGCTGTCTCCTCGGCAGTGTAGTCTTGAATTGCAAAAGTGGAGTTTGGGTCGTTCGGATTTGTCCCTGCCGCATATTCTTTGAGATTGGACTGACCATCACTATCGCTATCTGTGAGCGGAACCATCACGAGGTTATCCCCGGCAAATCTGCGCTCCCACCAGTTCGGAATGCCGTCGAGGTCGAGGTCGCTGAACTTGCCTCCGGTATCGAGCAGGAACAGATTGCCTTGGGCATCGACCACGTAGAGGTAGTCGAAGACGGTTGGATCGCTCCCCGCATTGTATTCCTGAATGTTTGTGAGTGCATCCGCATCGGGATTGCCGTTGGCGTCGTTCGCTGTGAGAAAAAGTCCGTATTTGGTCTCCACCAGTCAGGAAGACCGTCACCGTCTGTATCTGTGCTGTAGCCACGATTGTAGCAACAGCTTCTCATGGGCACCCGCAAGCAGGACAGTGCACGGCACGGCGGGAGACGTCCTTACTGCAGTCAGGGCACTTGATGAGGTTCACGGCTTGTCCGCGCTCCACAGGCAAGTTGGAAAAAAACGGTGTGGAAAAGCCATCCGGCAGTGATCAGTCGGAACAGCGGGCCACAGAACCTTGATGTGCCGTTCATAAGCAGCCCTTATCTCATGCGCATTTACTCCAATAAGCAAGCCGCAATGAACAATAAAGCGCCTTCCGAATTTCCTGATCAACAGACCTCGCGAAACTGCTGAAAAAAGCTGTGGAATCTACAATCTGAGAGATCCACGCCCTTTCAAAATCCAACGACACCATTTGACAGTTAGAAAAATAGCATCATAATTGCGTTATCAATACAAACGCAATGAAAACACTTCAAATCCGCCTGCCGCAGGAGCTTCGTGATGAAGCAGATTCTGTTCTCAAAGCCATCGGCATTGATATGCCCACGGCGGTTCGATTGTATCTGACCAAGATCGTGCAATCGCGCAGCATTCCATTTGCGCTGGAGGCCGGACCGGTCGAGGTAGTTCCCGTGGATGACGCGACTCAGATCCGTATGGATGCTGTGGCTGAGGCTTGGCGAGCTAAAAAGCGGTTGAAATGAAGCTCTTCATCTCCCGGCGCATCCTCAAGCGGGAGTTCGGACGGACGATTTCTCCCGAGGACTTGTCCGTGCTCCGACGGACGTCGAAGGTCGTCCTCTCAACCCCGATTTCAGGATCCGCTCGCCCGGCAGGAACGCGCCTGCTCAAAGCCTATGGCACGTCACGCTCCGGCCCGAAACGCGTGATCTACCTGCTCGCAGTAGATGAGGGCGATTTGTTTCTTCTTTTCTATCGGGGGAAAAATGATCCGATTGGAGCGAATGCCACGGCAAAAAATCCGGCATTCCGCGCAGAACTCCATAAATATTTGGAATTGCTCGAACAAGACATTCACTCTGGAGAGATCGAGGTCATTGATCTCGGCACAGAGAAAACCTGATGCCCACTCCATAAGAAAGCCGACATCAAACTTTTGCATTGCCTTTACCGACAGATACAAGGGTCAGAGCTTCTGCCGCAGGAGGGACTGATCACTCCACGGGCCGCACGCTGAACTGCCCGAGCTTTTCATTTTCTGCGGTTTGCACTCAGGGCAGCGGAAACCGCGAGGTGAAGGCTGTGACTTTTTTGCGCAGGGCGGCCAGCGCGGCATCGTCGTTGCGTGATTCCAAGGCGGAGTGGATGAAGTCTGCGACCTGCATCATGTCCTCTTCGCCGAGTCCGCGGGTCGTCATGGCCGGGGTGCCGATCCGGATGCCTCCGGTTTTTGTGATGGGCTCGGTATCGAAGGGAATGGCATTTTTGTTGACGGTGATGGCCGCCTTGTCCAAAGCGACCTGGGCCTCGACGCCATTGATGCCCATGGGGCGCAGATCCACGAGCATGACATGATTATCGGTGCCGCCGGAAACGATCCGGTAGCCGAGCATGGAGAGCCTTGCGGCCAGCGCCTTGGCATTGCTGACGACCTGGCGGGCGTAAGCCTTGAACTCCGGTTTGAGCGCCTCGCGGAGGCAGACCGCCTTGGCGGCGATCACATGCATGAGCGGTCCGCCCTGCACGCCGGGGAACATCTGGGAGTCTACCTTTTTTGCGAATTCGGCCTGGCACAGAATCAGTCCCGCGCGGGGTCCGCGCAGGCTCTTGTGCGTGGTGGTGGTCACAAAATGGGCATGGGGAACCGGCGAGGGATGCGCCCCTCCGGCGACCAGGCCGGCGATGTGCGCCATGTCCACAAACAGGTAGGCACCCACGGAGTCGGCGATTTGCCGCATGCGCGCGAAATCGATCGTCCTTGGA
>Ga0247840_10006762_pt1 | contig 16304 bp, 13 predicted proteins | sample LaCruzMarch2015__FD_192404 | JGI IMG/M metagenome (GOLD analysis project Ga0247840, IMG submission 192404) | Freshwater microbial communities from meromictic Lake La Cruz, Castile-La Mancha, Spain - LaCruzMarch2015_17m | ecosystem: Environmental > Aquatic > Freshwater > Lake | place: Spain... | reverse complement strand
TCCCAACTGAAGATTAACGGCATTGCTTTCAGCCGTAAACATCACAAAGACAAATAGCGCATAGAACCAACCTAAATCTAAATTGATATTGGTTAAGGGTATATGAATCAGTGAACTAGATGCCTGCTGATAAAAGAAATAGAAGACAATCGCTAATATGAGTTGAGCCAAGAATTTATATAAAGGTCTTAATCCTTTATTATCATGTTTAATGACTATGATATAATCATCGACAAAACCAATCAAACCAAAGGCAAGATAAACTAAATATAGTAAAATCATTGGTAATTGACTTAAAGATTTAGGATAAAGAACCATCATCACAATGATGGGTATAAGGACAAAAAGCACACCTCCCATGGTTGGTGTCTTCTTCTTATCCTTGAATTCTTTTAAGGAGTACTCATTAACCGCTTGGTGTTTATTAAAAGCATTCATCCAAACTATAAAAGCTGGATATAGTACGATTGTCAGTCCCAAACTTAGAGTAAAAGCCACTATTTCGTTCATCATAACTTCTATATTATAGCACTAATGGCTTAATTGAATCTCGATAGATTGATCAGAAATGAGTGATCCTGCAGCTAAAGATTGACCAATCACAAGTCCATCCCCATCGATGATAACGGCTTTATTGATTAAACTAAAGAAAGCTAAAACATCTTTCTTACTATAGCCACTCATATCTGGCATCACAATATCAGTATAACCAGTCAATAGAAATATCCGTTGGGTATTTAAAATGGTTTGATTGGCAGAAGGATATTGATTGATGATATTGGATTGATTGCCTAAGATGGAAACCTTTTGACTTAAGAGATTCAGTTTATTTAGAGCATATGATTTAGAATGATTGTTTAAGTTAGGCATCACAAACTGGGTAATCGTTGGATCAGGTGGAACAATGGTTCCAACATGATAATAAGATACGATCTGTTTAATCAATTCCTTAACTGGAGCAGTAAAAGTATGACCAACTTTAGTTGTTGGAGCAACAAAGGCATAGGTAATCATATATTGGGGATTCTCAGCTGGAAAACCCACCACAACATTATATAAAAACTGTGAATCAGAATAAGCCCCATCAATGAACATTTGAGCAGTACCTGTTTTAGCGATGATATTGGTTTCATCCACCTTATATTGTTTGCCTGAACCGGTTGGATACTCGACAATCATACGCATCAGTTCTTGCATATGTAGGGCTGTTTCAGAGCTAATGGGTTGCCCCACATTCTGGGTTTTACCTTGATAAATAATCTCATTGCTTAATGGATTAACAATCTGATCAACTACATAGGGTTTAATCATTTGACCATCATTCATAATGGCTGTATAAGCTTGCATCATCTGTAGCATCGTAACTCTTATACCTTGGCCAAAGCCAATTGTAAGTTTCTCAATTGGATAGGTAAAATTGTATGAACCTAAGACTTCAGGAATGGAATCTGTCTCAACCAAGTCAGTGAAACCAAACGATTTCACATAAGTCTCAAAAACGCTTGGTTTAAGATAATCACTCAGAAGTGTCGCAATCCCCACATTGGATGAGTAATAATACCCCACATCCAATGATATCTTGCCATAATTTCGCATATTGACATTATGAATAACTCCACTTGATTCACTGGTTTTATAAACGCGTTTAGGATCCCCATTTTCATCTGATCCTACTAAGAAATTGGCACTGTTATATAAGGTATCCCCTTGATATACCCCTTCATTGATGGCTGCTGCATAGGTAAAACTCTTCATGGTTGATCCGGGTTCATAGGTATATTGTGATACCAAATCTAGGAAATTATCGACTTGAATATCATTTAGATTCATCGATGGTTTTTGACCCCAAGCTAAAATTTTACCAGTACTAACTTCCATTACAGTACCCCATACTTGACTGGCATTAAAATACTCTACGGTTTGATTCATACTGCTTTCTAGTTGTTGCTGAATGCGATTATCTAGCGTTAGTACGACTGTATTGCCATCAACCGCATTGATGATGGTTTGTTTTGCTTTAGGTAAAACATATCCTCTAGCATCAATGGTTTCTACTCTTGATCCATCTATGCCCTTTAATACTTCATTATAGGATCCCTCTAGCCCCATTCTTCCTATAATGGTTGAGATCTTTTCAGAATTAACCACTTGGGCAAAGCCAACTAAATAAGCTGCAAACTCATTTTTAGGATAGATTCTACTATGGGATGTGATAAAACCTAAACCAGGTAACTTTAAAGTTTCAATGGTTTCTTTGATTGTTTTAGAGAGATTATTGCCATAGGTTCCAAACTCTGTTTGATACTGAGCATTATTTAAACGCTCTAAGATGTATTCACTGGGTGCATTTAAAATCACTGCTAACTTTGCACTGGTATCTTCTTTATCAACGACATAAGCAGGTTGATTATCATAATTGATGCGTTCTGGATCTACCACTGCATAAAGCGTATATGTTTCAATATCTTGGGCAATGATATCCCCATTGATATCTACAATCAGTCCACGACTGGCTTGAAGTTGAGTGGTCTGAATTGTTATCTGATTGCTTAAGTCATCGAGTTTGGTTTGACTATAATAATGAAGTCCTAAAATACTAACCGCAAAGACATTGGCAAAAACCAAACAGCTAATTAAAAAAAGAGTCGATACAATCATAAAAAGCATGAATGTACTTCTCTTCGGCATCTTATTCATCAGTATTTAAAGGAACTAAATTCCCATAAGATAGATTTAAACCATGTTCCTTCGCAATCGCTGCAATTCTTGAATAATCACTTAAGGCATCGGTTTCACTTTTAAGATACGCATTATTACTGATCATCGCATCCATCGTTGTATTCATATCTTGATAGGATACACTGAGTTGAACATTATAAGCTCTTAGAAATAGTGCTGAGATGATGTAAAAAAGAAGCGCAATTAAAGCTATAATCGCACAGACTACTTCAAATTTTAATCTTCTTTTAACAATTCTTGCTCGGCTAGACATCACTATCTCCTTTGGATAATACGCAAATTGGCGGAATGTGCGCGTGGATTGCTATCGAGTTCATCTTGTGATGGACTGATGGCTTTTTTACTAACTAAGATATAATCACTGAGTTCTAACTGAATCACAGGTAATTTATCGGGCATACTCGTCGAAGTCTTTTCTTTAAACAAATGCTTAACCAAGCGATCCTCTAATGAATGAAAACTAATCACAACCAATCTACCTTCCGGTTTTAAGTGTTTAAGTGCACTTGTTAAGCCTTCTGATAAGGCATTTAACTCTTGATTGACTTCAATTCTTAATGCTTGAAATACTTGTTTAGCGGGATGACCCTTCTGTTTTAAGACTTTAGATGGATAGACACTACGCAATAGTTCTACCAATTGGAAGCTTGTCTCAATCGGATGATCTTGGCGAACATGCTCAATCTTACGAGCGATCTGCTTAGCGAAGTGATCTTCACCGTAGGTATAAAATATATAAGCTAACTTTTCATACGAATAAGTATTGATAATCTCATAGGCACTGATTGGATTGCTTGGATCCATCCGCATATCTAAGCGACTATCATGGCGATATGAGAAGCCACGACTTGGATCATCAAACTGGGGAGAAGATACACCTAAGTCCATTAAGATTCCATCCACTTCATCTATTTCAAGCTCAGCTAGGATTGAATCTAAATTGGCAAAATTAGCTTGAACATAAGTAATTTGATTAACGTACTCAGCTAAATTGACTTTGGCTTCATTAAGCGCGGTTGGATCTTGATCAATCGCAATCAACTTACCAGTCTTTAATCTCTTTAGAATCTCAAGACTATGGCCACCTCTTCCTAAAGTACAATCAATATAAATCCCCTTAGGTGAGATGTTTAAGCCTTCAATCACTTCCTTTAATAGGACTGGAGTATGTTCCATCTTATTTCACAAATTCAGTCAGAGCTTCGGCAACAGATTCAAATGAAGCACTGGCTTCAGAATAGTAAGTATCCCAACGCTTCTTCGACCATATTTCAACGTGATCAGCTACCCCAATCACGACACATTCTTTTTCAATCTCCGCATCTTTTAAAAGATGTTGAGGCATTAGTACTCTTCCCAAGCTATCAATCTCACACTCAGCAGCCTTAGCTGTCAGCATGTGGATATACATTCTGGATTCTTTTTTAGTGGTGGGTAATTTATAAAGCTGTTCAACAATCACAGCCCATTGTTTTTGGGTATAGACTGTTATACAACCATCCAAGCCCTTGGTTAGAATAATCATCTGACCCAACTCATCACGAAAACGAGCTGGAATGATAATCCGCCCTTTACTATCTGTGTTGTGTCTGTATTCGCCCATAAACATAGTTATAAGTCCCACTTTCTACCACTAATAACCACTATCTACCACCATTATACACGGTTCATACAAAAATAAAAGAGGTTTTGTTACTTTTTTATAACAAACCCTCTTTAGATAATCATGATTCAGTTTAATCAACTATAAAAATACTGATGGATTCTAATCAAAAGAAATATACTTCAATCGATTTATCTCAATGATGACTTATAAGCCAGTAATAAAAAAAGCGAAATTCGCTTTATTTAGTGCCTTCGTAAAACCCGCATTCACATACGTGATGTGGCAATTTGTATTCGCCACAACTTGGACATTTTACCAAACTTGGTACTGCCAGTTTGTAGTGCGTTCTACGTTTCGCTTTTCTAGTCTTTGATGTTCTTCTCTGTTGAACAGCCATGAATCAACACCTCCTATTCGTCTTTTGGTTTGAACTCTTTTAATTTAGCAAATCGCGGATCGATATCATCGTTTTGCCGCTTGTTGTATTCTTCTTCAGACATGACTTCCCAACCATCCCCTTTCGGGTATTGTTTCAGTCCCTTCTTAACCACCGTAATTGGTTTCGCTAACCAAACAGCAGATAGAAGTTCATCATGTAAATCTATACCTGTACTGCTAATCAATAACATATCTGGATCATCTGATTCAACCAATGTATAGATTAAATCAAACTCATCTTCGATATTAACTTCAACATCCTCATTGCTAATCGAACAAGCCATAATGATGATACCCTGAATCGTTCCATGAATAATGAAACATTCTGAATTGTCATCATAATGAATACTGCCTTCTACCAAGACTTCTGGAATACGACGTATTTCCATAATACTTGGAAGATTTTCTTCGATAATAACACCTGAGAATGCGTCATCTTGTAACTTTATTTTAACAAGATCCTGCTTTGACCATTTCACAAAATCACCTTCATTGTCAACGCGTTTATTATAGTGAAAATAAAGCTTAAAGTCAAACAAAACTTATTTAATTGCATTTGATATCCATTGAACCAAGGTTACGCGCAATTCAGCTTGCTTGATATCATTGTATATTTCATGACGACACCCATCAATGTAATTAAACTCAACATTTTGATAACCAATCTGTTTAAGCACATCAGCTGCCTTTTCTATACCTCCCGGTAAACAACAGGGATCTTCTTTTCCACTTTCAAATTTGATCGGTAAGTTAGGCTTATTGATTTGCCATCCACTACTAGAATAGACTTCATCCACGCCTTCTAACATATCAATAAAGCCTTGAGCAGTTAAATCAAAGCCACATAGAGGATCTTGAATATAGGCTTGTACATTAGTCTGATCGATACTCAACCAATCCCAGAAAGTTTTAGGATGATCAATCTGTTTATTAAATGATCCTAAGCTTAACTTAGTCAACAAAGGAGAGTTGTGCATTTTCCCAAAGAAGAGTTTAATGGTCTTAGCTAGACCAATACCCATTTTAGACATTGGATTCAACGCGGGAGATCCACTTAGATATAAGGCATCGATATCAGCTTCATATTTTTTAAGATAAGAACGTGCCAATAGACTGCCCATACTGTGACCAAACATAACAACTTTAAATGGTGATTGACTCAAAACAGTATGAAGTAGACCGTGCAAATCATCGACATTCTTTTGCCATCCATCGTCATCCGCAAAATGACCTTTTATTTTTCCATCATACAAGCTTTCCCCATGACCCCGATGATCAACGCTTAAAGTAGCGATATTGGCATCATTGAGGTATTTAACCAATGAAGCATAACGGCTTTGATGCTCTACCATACCATGGAGAATAAATACTAGAATTTTTGCATTGGTAGGCCAATTAAAATAAGCGATCATTTTTTGTTGATCAGATTGAGAGTTATATTCGATCCTAGTTTTATGCATAAATTTACCTCCGCTTTATCATACGCTTCCAATTGTATAGACTCAAGAGCCTATGGTATAGTATTTTCATGAAAATAGCTGGATTGATTTGCGATTATAATCGAAATATTGATGAAACAATTGAACTAATTCATCAAGCCAAATCAATCACCCAAAGTGATATCTTAATTCTTATAATGGCTGGTCATTTTACCCAACGAGGTGAACCAACTTATATTGATAAATGGCAGCGCACAAGCCTCGCCTTAAATCAAGGCATTGATTTAGTCATCGAGTTACCCTATGCGTATGCCACTCAAAATCCCAATGAATATGCCAAAGCTGCCGTAGAATTATTAAAGTTGGCAGAGTGTAACACCCTTGTGTTTGAAAGTGAAACCAATAATTTAGAAGAACTCCAAGTACTAGCGGATTGTTCTTTTAGAATCAATAGTTTAATTGAAAAACAAGCATCAAGTATTCCCTACCCAGATTCATATGGCTATCAGTTGGGTGCTTATTTCCCCAATGATATTCTTGCCTTAGCTTATTTAAGAGCGATTAAATCAAATTCAATCACACCTAATTCAATCCAAGCTCCATTACCTAGATTATTGAGAGATCCTAAATCAATGAACCAAGGAGTTTCATGGAATGATTACTATCCATATCTAAGACTTAAACTACAAACCCTGCCAGCAGACATTTTAAACTCAATCTTTTTAGTCGATGAAGGTTTAATCAACCACCTGATTGAGCAAAGTAAGAACTATGCTACTTATGATGAGTTTATGATGCATGCGATTAAAAGACGCTATACTAAACAAAAAATCCAGAGAGCTTTGGTTCATATTCTAACGCATACTAGCCAAGCTGATATTTTAAATCTTAGTGAACTCAATTATCTAAGAGTATTAGGTTTTAATAAAACTGGTCAAATTTATCTCAAGCAACTTAAACTAAAAGAAATTAAAGTTGTTTCACGCTTTAATCAAATTCCTTTAAAATATCGGGCTATGGAATACAAGGCGACATTATCCTATGCGTTTGCTTTAAATACAATCGAGCGTGATGCCCTGATTCAAAGAGAGATTGAAGAACCAGTCATCGTCTAAAGCTTAATTATATTGAATACATCTATTAAAGCTATGGTATGATTATAAGGACGATTATGGAACCAAAGAACTCAGTTATTACTAAAAAAGACAGCTATGTCATTCATACTACCCATGAGGGTGAAACGATTATGATGGACCAATTACACACCCATATTTTATCAATTATGGATGAAGTCCATAAAATCTGTATCAAACACAATATTCATTATGGTTTAGTGGCAGGATCGGCTTTAGGTATTGTCAACTATGCTGGTTTTATTCCTTGGGATGATGACATCGATATGTGCGTACTTAGAGCAGACTGGCCAAAGTTTATAGAAGCCTTAAAATCTGATTTACCGGATGAATTCTATTTCCACTGTTTTGAGACTGATAAACGGTATAATATTCTAATTCCCAATATGAAAATCCGTAAATATAATACTTATGTTGAGGAAACCAATGGCTTTCTTAGAAATACATGTGATGGCGATGGAGTCTTTGTCGATGTGATCATCTATGATAATATCGCTGAGAATAAATGGATTGATGAGCTCAATCGTACTTTGATCAAATTCTTGATGTTGATCATCGTACCACTAGAAAATCTCAAAATGAATCCCATTCGGTTAAAATCATTTGTTCAAAAATATGCCTTCCGTTATGCGGATAGGCACCCCAACTCAAGTTTAATGTCCCAACATATCTCAATCCCTTGGGAGAAGTTTCTAAGAGAACCTGTCTTTAAGAAGAGTGATATTCTACCCTTTAAGTTATATCCATTTGAAGGTCGCGAATACTATTCATACAACCATATTGAAACCGTTTTATGTCAATGGTTTGGACCTAATTGTTTAAAGAAATGGGTCGATGATCATTATGAAGACACCCTTCCAGTCGAAAAACGTAAACCCAAACATATCATCGATTTAAATCTAAACGGTAATGCAAGTACAAAAAAACAGGTTGGTTAACCTGTTTTTTATTGGACATTATGATAAACTTCTTGAACGTCATCGATCGAATCCAACATACTCATTAAGCGATCAAACATTTCTTTATCTTCACCTTCTACACTGATGTAGGATTGAGGGACCATTGTATTCTCCAAGACATCAAAATGAACATCCGGAATGATTGATTCCACTGCTCCTTTGGCTTTATATAGATCATTGGGAGCAACACTGATGGTGATGATACCCTCATCTAATGATAGATCGGATACATCTACATCATTCTCAATTAAACAATCAAGAACCTTTTCTTCTTCATTCGATTCAAACGCCAATAAACCGATACTATCAAACATATGGGCGACTGATCCAGATATCCCCATCTTTGATTTGGTTTTAGTAAAACAATTGCGGACTTCACTAACGGTCCGATTCACATTATCCGTTAAACAATCCACAATGATTGTGGCATTGTTGGGGCCAAATCCTTCATATCGAACACTGGTATAGGATTCTTCTGATCCACCTTTTGCCCGATCAATGGATCTTTTAATGATTTCAGTTGGAACTTGATTGGCTCTAGCTTTCTCAATGACTCGTTTAAGTCCTTGATTCATTTCTGGATCTGGTACGCCGGCTTTGGCTGCCATAAAGATTTCTTTGCCAAAACGAGCGTATACTTTTGTCTTAACAGCGGCTGTTTTAGCCATTGCTGATTTTCTTACTTCGAATGCACGTCCCATAGGTATACCGCCTTTTCTCGCTCATTATATCTAATTCTAGGCATGGTTTCAAGTTGTTATGAGCGCAAGATAGCCTGACATTGTTGAATACTCGCATCGATGACCTTCTTAAGAACCGTTGAAATTTCTTCTTCACTTAAGGTATGATCACTGGCTTGGAAATACAGTGATAACGCAATAGACTTCTTTCCACTTTCAACGTGATCTCCTGTATAAACATCGAATACTTCAATGTTCTTTAGAATTGGTTTGCCTGCATTCATTAATACGGATATCAGTTGATTGGAACTTAAACTTTCATCGACGATTAGGGCTAAGTCACGACTAACAACAGGCACTTTAATAATTGGATTATATTTAATCTTACTTGGTTTAGCTGCAACCAATGGTTCTAAATTAAGTTCAGCCATCACCACATCACTCACTCCAAGTTTCTGAGCCAACATTGGATGAAGCACACCCAAATACCCAATCACTTGTTTATCGAAGGTCAAGATGGCACTTTGACCAGGATGAAAGAATGGATGATCACTCAATGGTTTATATTGAAATCGCGATAAAGCATATCCATTTAATGTCAGAATGTTCTCAATTAGACCTTTGATACTATAGAAATCATACTTATGGCATTGTTTCTGCCAACGTGAGCTAATTTTAGAACCACTTAATACTAGAGCTAAACGTTCTTGGCATCGATCAATATGACTGAGTGTACTGATTTCAAATAGACTAAAATCTAGTATCTTATGGGCTTGATTATAAGCCACCACATCCAAGACACTGTTTAATAAATTATTGCGGATGTATTCACGCTCATCACTGATTGGTGATAGTAAACGCAAAGGATTCTCTAATGGGTCAAAGCCAACTAAAGTTTTCTCTTGACTGACTAAGGTATAGGATACGATCTCATGGAGTCCTTCCCCAACCAATAGACTCTTTATTCTTTGACAAAGTTTTTGACGATCATCATAGCCTCCCATGGTACTAGCCATTAAAGGTAGAGTTCCTACTAAATCGGTATAACCAATAAAGCGTCCCACTTCTTCAATAAGATCTTCACTGACGCTAATGTCTAAACGATAAGATGGGATGGTACAGATAATCTCATTCCCCTTTTGTTTTGGGTTAAAACCTAAACGATTGAAAATATCTAAAATGGTATCCAGATTTACCTTGGTTCCAAGTAAATCTTCGATATGTTGATGCGTTACACTGACTTGCTTCAAACTTTCATCAGCTTCACCATAAGTAAGGGTTGCTTCAACTTGACTGGCATCAGCCAATTCAATCAATAACTGAGTTGCCCGATCCATGGCTTGCTTAGCACCTAATGGATTTAAACCCTTTTGAAAGCGTAAACTGGCTTCAGTGATTAGATTAACCCGTCTTGAAGTATGACGAATTCTAGCTGGATTAAAGATGGCAGCTTCAATGATAATACTCGTGGTTGATTCATCAATCTTACTATCATCACCTCCCATAATCCCAGCTAAACCGATATTAACTAGATTGGATGTGATCACGATGTCTTCTAGATTGAGTTCAATCAATGATTCATCTAAGGTTTTAACTTGTCCAACACACTGATCCACAACGATAATCTCAGCCTTACTGAGTTTACTTCCATCATAGAAATGTAAAGGTTGACCGGTTTCAATCATGACATAATTGGATATATCAACCACATTATTAATTGATTTAATCCCAACCGCATTGAGCGCTTGTCTTAACCATAAAGGTGAAGGACTGACAATCAAAGATCCAATCTTTTTGCCAAGGATTAGAGGACATGCATCGGTTTTAGATTCTATCTTGATGCTTGAACTGAGTTCTTTATAAGTACTTGGCATTGGAAGTTTAACTGGACGATTAAACAAAGCCCCGACTTCATACGCAACTGACCATAAGGCATTGAAGTCACTGCGATTGGGTGTTTGCTTAATGTCTAAGATGACATCATCTAAACCCAACACTGGTAAAGCAGGATCTCCAATTTTAGCTTCTTCAGGTAATACTTCAATTCCATTCTTTTGAGATTCACTGAGATATTTAGCATCAACACCTAATTCCAGTAATGAACAAATCATCCCATTACTCTCAATTCCTTTGATCAATGCCTTTTGAATTGTGATGTCTGGTAATACCGCTCCACTAAGGGCTACAATCACTTTCTGTCCTACAGCTACATTGGGTGCTCCACAGATGATTTGAAGCATCTGTGCCCCTACATTCACTTTGGTGACACTTAAATGATCCGCATTGGGATGCTTATCACAGACTTCAACATATCCAACCACTAAGTTAGTTCCTTGAGCTAAATAATTGATACTTTCGACTTCTAAACCGGCTAGAGTTAAGCGATTAGCCAAGTCTTGAGCACTGATATCATGTATATCCACATACTGATTAAGCCATTTTTTACTTACTTTCATAAATCCTCCTACTCAAAACGAGTAAAGCCCTCTAAGAATCTAATATCATTGGTATATAGATGACGGATATCATCGATTCCGTATTTTAGTAAAGCCACTCTTTCAACCCCTAAACCAAAGGCAAAGCCACTGCATTTCTCTGGATCGAAGCCTGCCATTCTTAAGACATTGGGATGAACCATGCCTGCTCCAAGTATTTCAATCCAACCACTTTGTTTACAAGTTGAACAACCCTTCCCATTACAAATATGACAGGATACATCCACTTCAACCGAAGGTTCTGTAAACTGGAAATAGGATGGTCTAAACCTTATGACTCTGGTTTCCCCAAACATACGCTTAGCCAGTAGTTCTAATGTTCCTTTTAAATCAGCCAAGGATATCTTTTCAGCCACAACCAAACCTTCAATCTGGACAAACTGATGGGAATGGGTTGCATCATCATCATCTTTACGATAAACCTTACCTGGACAGATTACTTTAATCGGTAAACTACCATGGTAAGCCTCTAAAGTCCGCGTTTGAATCGCAGTCGTATGGGTTCTAAGCAACCATTCCGGATTGATATAGAAAGTATCTTGCATATCTCTAGCTGGATGATCCGCTGGAATATTAGCTCTTTCAAAATTATAGAAATCACGTTCAACTTCTGGTCCTTCTTTAACCAAGTATCCCATTGAGACAAAGAACTCTTCAATCTCACTGGAGACGATACTTAAAGGATGATAAGTCCCTAATTCTTCTTTACTGCCACTTAAACTGATATCAATCTTCTCTTGAGCGATTTGATGATTCAAAATGGTTTGGTGCATTAATGCCAAACTTTGGGTATATTGCTCTTCAAGATGCGCTTTAATCGTATTGATATTCGCCCCAAAAGCAGCCCTTTCATCTGAACCCAAGTCTTTCATCTTACTCATCAGTTGACTGACAACACCCTTCTTAGATAGATAGGTGTTGTAGAACGCTTGCAAGTCCTGCTTGTTCTCACAAGCCTTTAGAGCACTGATTGCTTCTTTTAAGATATCTTCCATAGTTTTCCTCCAAACATAAAAAAATCGCTCCTACAGGAACGAAAATCGCGGTACCATCCTGCTTCACCTAAAGTGCAGCTTTGTCCGATAACGGGGAACCGTGAGTGATTAACTCCTCTTAGGGGTGAATTCGCAATCCTATCAGTTTTCATCACTTCACTGACTCTCTTAGGTGATTGTTACTATGTCCCTGCATAGATTTCTAATACATTATACCAAAGTAAATGCCTTTGTCTATACTTTACGGAAATGATAACAGAGTATTCCCCCAGCGATGGCTACATTTAAACTCTCAAATTGAGCCATTTCGATATTTATCAAGTCATCACATAAAGGTACTAAGGTTTTATCCAATCCATCCCCTTCATTACCTAAAATCACAGCGACTTTAGCGGATGATTGAATATCATTTAAATCAGTCGCTTGATGAACATCGGTTCCATAAATCATAAACCCCTGCTTTTTCAATTGAACCAAGGTTTCTTTTAAATCACTATACTGGATTTCGATATGAAAGATGGCTCCTTGACTAGAACGTATGACTTTCTCATTGGTATAATCCACCGTATCATTTGAGCATAATATTTGATCAAAACCAAAAGCATAAGCCGTTCTAATAAGCGTTCCTAGATTACCTGGATCTTGAATGCGATCACAGACTAAAACTCTAGAATGGTCTTTATTTATAATACTTGGTTTATGACATAGAGCTATAATGTTACTCGAAGAATCGGTTAAAGACAGTTTCTTCATAATCGCATCAGTGACTTCATAAGTCTCATAACCTGGATAGGGATTACTAAACCCATCCAATACGATGATATTCTCAATCGCATTAGCCATATGGGCTTCTAAAACCAAGTGTTCCCCTTCAACTAAAAATAGACCAGTGGCTTTACGCTGTTTAGCTAAATGGAGACTGGTCCATTGTTTTACTTTATTATTAGTCAAGGATTGGATTAACATAGTCTAAGTATATCAAAAAAGCTTTACGATGCGTATTAATTATGGATAACGTGATGACATCTTGGACATAGTCCATCCACATCCGCATCCAAACTAATATTCCAGCATCTTGGACATTGTTGCCCTTCAGCTTTTACGACTTCAAAATGATTCTCAGGACTTTCAATCAATTCAAACTGCGATATGATCAACCACTGAGCTAATTTATCTTTGAAGGTATTCTTTAAAAGATTATAACGCAAAGAATCAATCTTGATGATGAGTTTGGCTTCCAATGATTTACCGATTAACTTCTGTTCACGAGCCAATTCTAAAGCTTTAAAGGCTTCAGATCTAAAGGCTAAAAGTGTTTCCCAATCAGCTAGATTCGGTTTTTCAATCGCTTCAATTTTAAACGCTTCTAAATGAATCGATGAAGAATTGGGTTGATAGAAATCCCAGATTTCTTCCATTGTATGAGCTAAAACAGGTGCCAGTGTTTTACTTAAAACTTCAACCGCATAATGATAGACCGTTAAGACACTGCGTCTTTCAAAACTCTGAGCTTGATCGCAATACGTAATGTCTTTGGTGAAATCTAAGTAGTAAGCTGAGAATTCATTACTGAGCAAAGTTAAAGCCGATCCAACTACCGTTTTATAATCATACGTTTTATAAGCAACAATGGCTGCTTCAGCCACTTCATTGACTTTATAAACCATATAAGCATCGGCTAAACTCAAGTCTTTAAACGCAACTCGATCACTTAACTTAAACCCACCTAGATTAGCCAATAAGAATCTAAAGGTATTACGAATCTTACGATAGCTTTCAGTGACTTGTTTCAATAAATCATCCGATATTCTAACATCTGATTGATAATCAATACTGCACGCCCATAAGCGTAAGATATCGGATCCTACTTGATTGACAACTTTATTGGGTTCAACCGTATTACCCAATGATTTACTCATCTTCTCACCCTTACCATCTAAGACAAAGCCATGGGATACGACTGCTTTATATGGGGCATGACCATAAATGGCAGTTGAGATAATCAATGAACTATTAAACCAACCCCGATACTGATCAGAGCCTTCTAAGTATAAATCAACGGGAACTTCTTGACCCCGATTCTTAATCACACTGGTATGACTAGAGCCTGAATCAAACCATACATCCATAATATCGGTCTCTTTTTTAAAGATATTGTTTGGACTACTTGGATGAGTAAAGCCAACAGGTAAAAGATCCTTGGCTTCTTTATCAAACCAAACACTGGATCCATACTCTCTAAATAACTCAGCCACATGATCAAATACTCCTTGATCCATGATGACGGTTTGGTCTTCTCCATAGAAGATTGGGATTGGAACTCCCCATACTCTTTGTCTAGAAATACACCAATCACTGCGATCCTTAATCATATTATGCATCCGTAGTTTACCCCATTCAGGTACCCACTCGACATGATCAATCTCATGCAGTAATTGACTTCTTATTTTTTCGATTGAGGCAAACCATTGTAGTGTTGCCCTAAAGATGACTGGTTTCTTAGTACGCCAATCATGAGGATAGGCATGGACAATCGATTCACTGGCTAAAACTGCTCCCAGTTCCTCAAGTTTAGTTATGATGGTTTGATTGGCTACTTCTACAAACTGGCCTACTAAAAACTCTCCCGCATCAATGGTCATACATCCCTTATCATCCACTGGACAAAATGCTTCTAAACCATATTTGGTTCCTACCGCAAAATCATCTACCCCATGTCCTGGAGCCGTATGAACGCACCCTGTCCCATCTTCTTGGGTAACATGATCTCCCATGATTACCAGTGATGTGCGATCATATAACGGATGCTTGGTTGTAATCAATTCAAGTTCTCTGCCTTTAAATGTCTTTAGTACTTTATAATCCACTAGATTAAATTTAGCCATTAAGGATTCAAGTAAATGTTTACCCAATACTAAATTACCTTTATCTGTTTTAACCAAGACATAATCCAGTTTAGGATTTAAACAGATGGCTAGATTGGCTGGTATGGTCCAAGGGGTAGTTGTCCAAATGACAAATTTATCTTTAGGATTTAATACACCTAAGCCATCGACAACCTCAAAACTGACATAAATCGTCATATCCTTTTTATCATGGTATTCAATTTCAGCTTCAGCTAAGGCACTCTCCGATGAAGGGCTCCAGTATACTGGTTTTAATCCCTTATAAATCATCCCATCCATCGCCATTTTACCAAAGATGAGGATTTGTTCAGCTTCAAATGAATGTTGCAGAGTGGCATAATAATGATCATAATCCCCAATCGTTCCTAAAGCCTTCATATCCTTCATTTGGGTTTCAATCTGCTTCTTCGCATAGTCTTCACATAGGGCTCTAAACGCACTATTCGTCATGGCTTTACGATTATGACCCAATTTAGAGATGGCTGTCTCAATCGGTAAACCATGCGTATCCCATCCAGGTATAAAATGAGTTTGATAACCCAACATGAAATGACTGCGGATAACCACATCTTTCAATATTTTATTTAAGGCATGTCCAATATGGATATTCCCATTGGCGTATGGTGGCCCATCATGTAAGACAAACAAGGGTTTATCTGAATTCTTAGCCAACATCGCTTGATACAGATTGGCTTCTTCCCAACGTTTCTGAATCAATGGTTCTTTCTGAGCCAAATTACCTCGCATTTCAAACTGAGTATCTGGCATTAATAATGTATCTTTATAATCCATCTTAGCTCCTTTCAAATAAAAACGTCCCCTAAGGACGTTTGATCGTGGTACCACCTTAGTTCACATCGCTGTGCACTCATGCGGATAACGCTCGCTTGCGTTATTCCCTACGTATCGGGAAT
>Ga0247840_10006753_pt1 | contig 16324 bp, 11 predicted proteins | sample LaCruzMarch2015__FD_192404 | JGI IMG/M metagenome (GOLD analysis project Ga0247840, IMG submission 192404) | Freshwater microbial communities from meromictic Lake La Cruz, Castile-La Mancha, Spain - LaCruzMarch2015_17m | ecosystem: Environmental > Aquatic > Freshwater > Lake | place: Spain... | reverse complement strand
TAAAGTAATTTAGCCAACCTATGGTTGTCCTGTTTATCCTTTGCGATAGAAGTTCTCCATTTAACACTCGTCCTTTCCTCAATACTTCACCATAATTATCATCGAGCTTCTTCAACGACTTCTTACTTGGGACTACTCTTAAGAATTTTCTTCCTTTTACATACTTACATCTCTCATATCTAAACGTAAATCCTAGAAAATCAAATGATTCCTCTTTTGCTCTTACTTGACGGCTCTTTTCTTCATTGAGACTCAGCCCCATCTTTTGCAGTATCTCATTCAACTTCTCTATCGCTTCTTTGGGTATTTCTTTTCCGAGTAATACAAAATCATCTGCATATCTTACTAGCGATATTTTCAATCTCCTAAAGATTTCATATCCCTTTATTTTGTTTACGATTACCTTGTCAAGTAGATTCAGATAGATATTGGCTAGCAGTGGACTTATCACGCCACCTTGTGGCGTACCTACTTTATTCTTTCTGCCGCTCCCTTTATCCTCATCATCTTCTACAGGAGCTTTTAACCACATCTTTATCAAGTGCAATACATCCAAATCGCTGATTCGCTTACCCACTAGTTTCATCAACTTGTCATGGGGGATTGTGTCGAAATACGCACTCAAATCTGCATCGTATACCTCTGTTTTTCCACTCTTTAATTCACTATGAATCGCTTTTATCGCTTGTTCGGCTGACTTCTTTGGTCTAAATCCATAGGAACTCGACTCAAAGTCTACTTCAAAGATAGGTTCTATCACCATCTTACAAGACATTTGAACTACTCTATCCGCTATCGTGGGAATACCTAATGGTCTCATTTTTCCATTGGCTTTTGGTATCAGAACTCTTTTTACTGCTTGTGGTCTGTAGCTTTTATCTTTTAGGGATTTCCCTAATTTCTCTAAAAACTCATCTACTCCTGTTGTTTCTATCTTTTCAAAGGTTAATCCATCTACTCCACAGCTTCCATCATTTGCTTTACATCTTTTGTAAGCTTCTTTCAAAAACCGTTTCATATGGATTTTATCGTATAGAATATAGAATCTATAGTTTGGTTCTTGCTTGGCTTTTTGATATAGTTTATACTGAAAGTCTCGTATCTTTTCCTCATCACTTTTGATGATTACATTCTCTTCTAGATGACTCAATTTGAATATACTCCCTTCATTCTAAACGTTTGTTATGGTAATGCCCCTTCGCTCCACCGACATTACTCGGCTTCTTCACTACTACGAACATCGCCGACTACTCACCATACCCATACTCACTTCCACTTTTGTGTTATAGAGTACGGTTTAGGTTACTATCCTCTTATAGTGAGTTCTCCCAAGTTCCGATACAATCCTTTTGTATGCACGCCGTCCTCTTTTACACCGATGGTCTTCCTCTCTTTGTCATTTTCGTAGTTCGAGGGGAATTGCAGGTTTCATCATATCCGACTGATTGACCGACCATTTCCTTGCGGAGCCGCTTAACGATGCTTACATAGGTTCACTTTATTACGGCTTACATACTGATTCGATAGGCTTCAACATAATACGTCACCGTTTATATTGCTATCTGCACTTCCATCTGAAATGACAATTGGATGGGTTGGATTTTCACCAACTGGATTGCACCAGCTTCGCTTGGCGCACCTGATACACACGAATAAAATCTTTTATTTTGGCTATGTTACAGAAGATAGTTGTTAAAATTATCTCAGTATTATCAACGCTTGTCATACCGGCTTTATGCCGGTATCTACGAATTTAATTAAAAAAACATGGTTTCCGCAACTATGTGCACAATGACAAGCTAAAAAACAACTATTACCTATAACATAGCCATCTTTTTAAACAGAGCCTTGAATCCTGTTTTATAATCCTATCATTCCCTTATTTTTCCTATAAAAAAGCAACAGATTAGAAAATCTGTTGTTTTTTTAACCCTTATAATTTTGAAAATATCTCTCCAATATTCTCTCGAAAAATATAATTTGCTCTATCATCTTTAGAAGTCTCTGTTCGATTGATAAGCACTAAATTCTCGCCTTTAAAATAGTCCAACATTCCAGCAGCAGGATAAACTATCAGAGATGTCCCGCCAACAATGAGCAAATCTGCTTTTTGAATATGTTCAATCGCACGTCTCGTGATATTTGAATCTAACCCCTCTTCGTACAGTACCACGTCAGGCTTCACAATACCTCCGCACTCGCATCTTGGCACACCACTGCTTTCCACTATCTTCTTTTCCGTATAAAAAGCGTGACACCGTTCACAGTAGTTACGTTTGACACTGCCGTGGAGTTCAAGTACCTCTCTGCTCCCTGCCATTTGATGAAGTCCATCAATATTTTGAGTAATTACAGCCTTCACTTTACCCATTTTTTCAAGTTCTGCCAATTTTATGTGTGCAAAATTAGCCTTTGCTTGAGGAAAAATCATCTTTGCCTTATAAAACTCAAAAAACTCTTTGGTATGTTCTTTATAAAAGGTGTGAGAAAGCATCACTTCAGGTGGATGCGGATATTTTTGTGCATACAGTCCATCCACACTTCTAAAATCCGCTATCCCACTCTCCGTAGATACCCCTGCACCCCCGAAGAATACACAGTAATGGCTTTTTTCTATGAGTTCTTTTAATTTTGAAATAGTTTCTTGCATATGAGCTCCTTATTAATCCAAAATTTTAAAATAATAACTCTTCAAAATCAAATCTTTTTATACTCTCCTCTTTTCGTAAAATAAATAATTTCTTTATCTCTAAGTATTTGTAGTTGTTGTCTTATTTTTGCTTGAATATTATTATTTAATGGAAATTTTTCTCTTAATTTGCTTTCAAACCTGTACATATCTTTTAGAGAAAATTCTGATTCATTGATTTTATCAACACATTTTAAAATTTCGAACAGCCATCCTCGACTATCTGCAGAATTTTCTCTAAATTTTAATGTTGTTTTCCATTTTTCTAAAACATCTGCTTTCTCTAAAGATTTACTGTCTTTTATAAAATATATCTTTCCTATCTCTGGTATGCTATTAAGCAACAAATTACAACCCACCCATCCAGCACGTTTTGCATTTTCACTTAAGGCTGCTCTTTTCTCTATCATTTCTGTTAAAAAAAATTGTTTTGGAATAGTAAGAAAATCATTCAATCTATAATTTTCAGAAGAATAAGTTAAAAAGAAAAAATTAGGATTATTTTCGCTGTTTATCCTCTCAACCATTGTTGAATATGCACCATCTACTATTTTATTGCCCAATTTATTCTTTTTAGATTTTAATTCATATTCTTCAGAGCAAATAGGACAAAAGAAATCAGCTACAGGTTTATTATTTTCAAATTTTTTAATATTACTTCCACAATTTGGGCAAAATATATTTTCATTTACCCAAGATTCCGTTATCACTCGAATTTTTTGACTTTGATTATGATACTTCTCAATTCCATAAATATTTAATTGTTCGCTCATTTCATTTCCCTAACACTTTTTTTACTCACACACCTGCATAACTACCTTACCATCACACATCCCACATCCTGTACACCCATTTCTACAATCTTGGGTCAATACAAGCGCTTCTGCTTTCTCGTACTCTGATAGGAAATACTCTCGTGATACCCCTGTGGTGATAAACTCCCACGGCATTACACCGTTTTTATCACGTGCTTTCAGATACGAATCTAAATCTAGTCCAATCTCTTCTGCAGCTTCACGGTAGTATTGAATTTTGAAAAACTCTCTCCATCCATCCATCTTCGCACCACGTTTCCATGCTGTATAGAGTAAATCTCCCACACGCTCATCACCCCTTGAAAGCACACCTTCAATGTAAGAGGTACGTTTGTCATGAATTTTCAAATTCAATGCTTTACTTCTTGAAAATAGGTTTTTAAGCAAATTATGTTTAACTTCCATCTCTTCAAAATTCATCTGCTCTACCCATTGAAATGGTGTATGAGGTTTTGGCACAAAGTTAGAGACGCTCACTGTAATTTGAATATCACGGCGAATCTTTCTTCCCTCGCCCATGACCTTACACGCTAATTTATAGATAGCCTCGATGTCTTCTAAAGTCTCAAAAGGAAGCCCTACCATAAAGTAAAATTTAAGGTTTCTCCACCCCTCTTTAAAAGCTTGAACAGCCGTTTCAACAATATCTTCTTGGGTAATTCCTTTGTTGATAATATCGCGCATTCTCTGGCTTCCCGCTTCTGGTGCAAAGGTAAAACTGCTCTTTCGCAGTCCTTCCGTCTCATTGGCGAGTTGCAATGAAAAATTATCAATTCTAAGAGATGGCAGTGATATATTTAGGTCTGGATAGGTTTTATTTAAATTTTGGATAAATGGCCGAATCACGCTATAATCGCTGCTTGAAAGCGATGAAAGAGATATCTCATCGTATCCTGTATTTTCTAAAGCATCTTTGACAAAACACATATTGTGTTCTAAACTTCTTTCACGAACAGGTCTTGTAATAATTCCCGCTTGGCAGAAACGACACCCTCTTGTACACCCTCTTTGAATCTCAGCAATCAAACGGTCATGAACCAATTTCAAGTATGAAACAAGCGGTTTTTTAGGATAAGCAAACTGGTTTAAATCTCTGACAACACGACGCTTCAGACTTGCAAAGGGCATATTTTGATGAAATTTAGGAACATAGACCCCTTCAACTTTTGAAAGCGCCTCAAGTTTTTTTGATTTGCTCTCTCCTTTTAATGATTTCAATACATTAGCTACCTCGACAATAATCTCTTCCCCTTCACCAAGGTAGAAAAAATCAACAAATTGACTCATTGGCGCTGGATTAAATGTACAACTTCCCCCTGCTGACACAAGTGGATGCGACTCTAAACGCTCTGATGATTTTACAGGAATTTGTGCTAAATCTAATATCTCCAACACATTGGTATAGCACGCCTCATATCCAAGCGAAAAGCTTAAATTATCAAACTGAACAAGGGGAGTCCAAGTCTCAAGAGAGAATAGGGGAACACTGTTCGTTCTCAGTAACGTCCCCATATCCTCCTTTGGCATAAAGGCCCTCTCCATATAAAGTCCATCTGTTTCATTAAAAATTTCATATAGCAGTGGCACCGCTAGTCCAGACATTCCAATCTCATATAAATCTGGAAATATCAAACATTGATGAAAATCAAACTGCTTCTTAACCACCACATTGATTTCATTTCCAAGATACTGTACAGGCTTTTCTACTTTAAGTAAAAACTCCTCAATCTTTGCTCTATACACTTAATTTCCTCCAACTGTAATTTGGCTTATACGTATGGTCGGTTGTCCACTGGTTACAGGAACACCTTGACCAGATTTTCCACACTGTCCAACGGTAAATTGCAAATCCGTACCGATGTGCGTTATATTTTCAAGTACTTTTTTTCCATCACTTTGTAGTGTAGCATTTCGAACGGGATAGGTTACTTTTCCATTCTCAATCACGTAAGCTTCTAGAGCAGCAAACACAAACTCACCAGTCACTGTATCTACCTGCCCACCACCCATTCGAGTAACATAAAGCCCCTTTTGTGTAGATGCTAACATCTCATCAAGGGTATCTGTTCCTGCTTGAATGTAGGTATTTCTCATACGGGGAATGGGAAGTTTTTTATAAGACTCTCTTCGTCCACTTCCTGTGAGGTGAGATACATTGGATTTTTGAGCTGTCAATTGACTGTTCATAAAATTTACCACCACACCCTCTTTAATTAACACGCTTGACTCGGTTTTTATCCCCTCATCATCAAAATACGTTGACCCAAAATATCCTCTCTCAATTCCACTGTCAACAACAGTAAGTTTTTTCGATGCAATTTTTTGGTCCTTGTATTTTCTAAATATCGAAACTTCCTCTTGTACTAAATCTAACTCCAAACCATGTCCACACGCTTCATGAATCATCGTTCCACCAGCACGTCCTGCAATAATGACATCCATAACTCCTGAAACGGCAGGCTTAGCCTCTAAAAGTACATGAGCAAGGCGCAGAGCTTCCTTAGTAGCCTCTAATACGCGCTCGTGGGTAAAATGTTCAAATCCATTTGAAGTTCCTATAGATTCATACCCCGTTTGAACATCCCCATCCCTTGAAAGTATCACTGTATTTCTATATACCCCACGATTAATCACCTCACGGGTGTGAATTCCCTTGGTATTCACAATTTCAACCACTTTTGTCATATCGCTGTATCCCGCAGAAAATTGTTGTAAGTTCTCTTCCTGACACTCTAAAACGTAACTGTTTGCTAACGTCAAAAGAGCAATCTTATCGTCAAGAGCTACCTTGTGAAAATCAATTTTAGAAAATTTAGGCGCCTCTTCAATTTCTGCTGCCACGCAAATTTCTACCTGCTCTCCCCCTACTGGATTGAGTGTTTTAGCCAGTGAAAGAAGTCCCTCAAGACTCACATCATTGGTATGTCCGAAAATGGTGTTTTCTCCCTTGATAATACGAATACTTGCACCCTCATCTACCCCTTCCGTAATCTCATCTACAAGACGATTAACCAAGACTAACTGAGTTGAGTGCTTCTTTTCAAAATAAATTTCTGCAAAATCCTGCCCCATTGCGGCACGACTCAATATCTCTTTTAACTCTGTGTGCGATAAATTCATACTTTCCTCCATACTAAAGTTACTGTTTAAATTATAGCATAGTTTTCTTTAAATATTACACTATTGTTTGTATGTTTTTAACTTAAAATGTAAAACTCTGCTTTTCTCCACGGCAACTGCGTTGACACGGTCAAAACCTTTCGACACGAATGATAGTAACGACTTCTCTTCCAAATTATTTAATACCTTTTTCTGGGTATTCTGCTGCGAATAAGTCCCAATCTTCTGTCAAAGATTTCTCCGTGTACGTCCGTGTACAATGTTTCTTAACATTTAACATCGTCCGCCATATCCGCATTCTAGGTTTTTATTTTGCCGAGATTACCCCTTCAAAAGTGCTACCAATTCATCCCCCGAAAGCTTCTCAACACGATTTTCTCCACTTGAATCATAGATGCCCTCTTGAATCAGCTTTTTTCTTTTCTGAAGTTCTAAAATTTTGCTCTCAATGCTATTTTCCACTATCAATTTATACACAAATACCTTTTTGTCTTGTCCAATTCTATGCGCTCTATCTGTGGCTTGATTTTCAACTGCAGGATTCCACCATGGGTCGTAGTGAATCACAGTATCTGCTTCCACTAAATTCAAACCAACCCCCCCAGCTTTTAAACTGATGAGAAAAATCGAAGCCTCCCCACGGGTAAATTTTTCAATCTCACCCTCTCGATTCAGCGTACTCCCTGTTAATTTAGCATAGCTTACACCGAGCGTCTCAACATAGGATTCAATAATGGCTAACATCTCAGTAAACTGAGAAAAGACCAATATTTTTCTCTTCTCTTCTAAAAGTTCTGCAAGTAAATCCTTAAAAAGCTCAAATTTGGCCGACTCCTTCACTTTCTTTGCCTCATCAATTTTTAAAAGCTGAGGATGACAGCAAATCTGTCTCAGTTTTAAGAGTGCGTCTAGTACAATAATGCTTGATTTTGCAATACCATTAGCCTGTACCACATCTCTTACACGTTTTTCCAAGGCAAGCCGAACCCCTTCATAAAGTTTCGCCTGCTTCTCTTCAAATTCAGCCACCTTGATAATAACACTCTTTTCAGGAAGCTCTGTGGCAACATGCTCCTTCGTACGCCGTAGAATAAACGGAGCAAGACGTCTATTTAAACGTGCCTGTGTCTCCCTATCCCCCGTTTGTTCTATCGGTTTTCTATACTCCTTATTGAACCTTTCTCGGCTCTTTAAAAATCCTGGCATGAGAAAATGAAATATTGACCAAAGCTCACCTAAATGGTTCTCAATCGGGGTTCCTGATAGGGCTAAACGGTACTTAGATTTTAAATCTCGAATGGCCACTCCCAGTTTAGTCCCACTATTTTTAATTTTTTGTGCCTCATCGAGTATGATATACTCAAACTCATACTCTTTATACGCTTCGCTGTCACGCATCGCTAAGGTATAGGTGGTGATTATCAACGTATGGTTTGAAATCTCTTCAAATTCAACTTTTCTATCTTTTCCATGCAAGACAAGATAATCCAAGCTCGGTGTAAACTTTTTAATCTCATTTTTCCAATTTCCGATGAGTGAGGTTGGGACGATGAGAAGTGAGGGTTTTGTAAGTTTTCCTTCTTCTTTTAGCCTTGATAAGTGCGCAAGGGTTTGAATGGTCTTTCCAAGTCCCATATCATCGGCAAGTATTCCTGAAAATCCAAACTCATGAAGAAAATTCAGCCATGTGAGTCCAAAGGCTTGGTAACTACGAAGCTCTACACTCAGTTCTTTTGGGGCCGTGACCTCTGTTAACTTTTGAAAGTTTTTCAACTTTTCAGAAAGCTCTAAAATCTCTCTGCTCCCCTTCCAGTTAATGTTAACATGGTTGAGATTTTCCACTAAATGTGCCTCACTTGCAAGCACTTCAAGGGTATCACCCTTTTTCTCCTGTCCATAAAGTTGTAAAATGGTCTTAATGATGGGAAGAATTTCCTCTTTTTTCACTTTACAATACTTCCCTCTATCAGCCTCTAAATAGAGAAGCTCAGGAAGTTTTTCAATCTCTTCTTCCCCCTTGGTTAAATCAAGGGTTTCGAGAAGTGACGCTACCATGGGAAGTAGGTTGTATTTTTTACCCTCTATTTCTAAAGAGAATTGTAGTGAAAACCAGTCTAACTTGGTACTCTCTACGTAAATGTTTTCTGTTAGGTCAAATTCTAACGTAAAACTGCCATCAAAAATCACCTCATACCCTAAACTTTCAAGAAATTCTACATCGCAGTTTAAAAATTTATCCCATAGAAAACATATATCATACCCTTTGAGATGGTGAGGAAAACGAAATTTTGAACTTCCTTCAGAACTCTGCTCTAACTGCAACGAAAAAAGATGTTGAAAAGCAGCCTTTTCCCCTATCATATCCCGTTTTATGGTGATGAAGTTGCCTTGTTCTTCTATCGTGCTCTCCTCTTTTTGAGCCAATTGAGAAAAACGGTATCTACCATAACAAAATTGCACCATCATCTCATTTTCCATAGCGTTTTTGGAGCCAGTTGAATATACTTTAATCACAACATGCAAAGGTTCAGTGACAACTTGAGATTTTAATTCCTTTGGTCGCTCTATGTTTTCGTAAGGAAAGAGGCGCTCTAAACGATACTGCGTCTGTGCAAGAGTATCTTCTGAAATTTCAGGAATTTTAGCCAGTAATTTCCACTCATCAAGGGTAATTGAGCTCTCAATTTCATAGATACACCCCTCTAACGGGTCAATTCTCATTAGGGGGAGTGTGGGAATAACCAGTGAATCTAAGGGAATTGAAAATTTCAATTTATGCCCTGATTTTATCTTTTTCCACTTAATCTCTAATTTTAATTTTTCAGGTGACAGTTTAAGAGGTCTACGATTTCTTTGATAAAAACATCTCTCCGTTATAAGTGCCTCAATGAGAAGAAGGTATCCAATTTTTCCCTTTATCATCACTCCTTCATTGTAATAGGAAGGGGCTGTTTCAGCCATTTCAATTAATGGAAGGTCTTTTTTGGTTAAAAAATGTCGATTATATTTAAACGCAAGTCCTGAAAAAGTTGTCATTCTCCCCACATTGATCGTTCCATTTTTTTTATGATGTTTCGTGATGTAAGGCGTTAATATATAGGTGTCATTCCAGTGAGCTTTATTGAGCTCATAGATGGCAAACTCTTCCGGGAGTTGCCCTTCACTCACTAAGCTTTTTTCCTCTTCTAAAAGGGTTAACCAATGGTTTGCAGGGGAATTTTTAATGCGCTTTTCCTCTTCAATTTTCAATTTACTCATATGATTTTCATTCATTTGATAGGCTTGTGTTAGCTCTTTTTCTCCCACTTTAAACGCATCCATTCCCTTTAAAGCAGCAATAATCTCCTCTTTGCTTCCTGACAAGGGTTCTTCGATTTCAAACTCTCCATGAAAATCCGCAATATACTGCAAAAGTGCGGCTGCACCATGCTTACAATTGCTTTCATAAGGGCAGCTACACGTAGAACTCAATGAGGGTTTTGCATTCTTTTTAATTGTTACTTCTTGAGTGTATTTTTTCCCATTACCGTTGACCACTTTTGAGGTAAATCGAATACAATTTTTTTCCACCTCAAGAAGTTCAAGCTCTACCACTTGTCCAGATGTAAAATAAGCAGCACCACGATAATAAATGGTGCTGCCATACACTGATTCAATGATTTTTTTTGTCACTTCAATCATTTTATTTTTCCTTATAACCCAACTCTTTTAAGAAGTTTTGATTTTTACGCCATTTCTCTTTCACTTTAACCCAAAGCTCAAGGAAAATTTCACGCTCTAAAAAATACTCAATATCTTTACGGGCTTCAATCCCTATTTGTTTTAAATTTGCACCTTTTGCACCAATAATGATACCCTTTTGTGACTGTCTCTCCACGTAAATATTAATCGTATAGCAATCTTTTCCATTAGGACGTCTCTCAACATGGTCAATAACCACGGCAACACTATGCGGAATTTCATCTTCTGTATATTTTAAAATTTTCTCTCGCACAATTTCCGCTATTAACTTATACATAGGATAATCCGTATACATATCCTCAGGGTAAAATGGCTCCCCCTCAGGCAGATAATTTTTTATCACATCTAGCACTCGGTCTACACCCATATTATACTCTGCAGAAAGCGTTACAATCACACATGGCATATCGAGTTTTTGCTTAATGATAAACTTTTGTGACTCTATCTCATCGTCTGTAAGTTTATCAATCTTATTGAGTGCCACTACGATAGGGGCTTTACATTTCTTTAACGCTTCAAAGACAAATTCATCCCCTCGACCAATCTCTTCTGCAGCATCTATCATCACAAGTACAGCATCAACATCCTTTATGGTAGAGAGGGCTGTTGTTGTCATAAACTCTCCTAAAAGGTGCTTCGGCTTGTGAATACCTGGGGTATCTACAAAGACAATTTGCGCCCCTTCTACATTCACAACCCCTTTAATTCTATCACGGGTCGTTTGAGCTTTACTTGAAATAATGGCTAATTTCTCTTTAATCAATCTATTTAGCAGTGTTGATTTTCCTGCATTGGGACGCCCTATTATGGCTACAAATCCTGATTTCATCTAAACTCCTCTTCTTATCTTACTAGCTGCATTAAATGCGCTGTGCTGCTAATAATGTATTTTGCCCCTGCCTCTTCAAGCTCGCCTGGATAAGCATACCCATAAGCAACCCCTGCACAGACAATATCATTCTCTTTAGCGCCTAACACATCATATTTTCTATCACCTATCATGAGCATCTCACTCTTCTTAATCTTAGGAAATGCTTCAACCACTGTTGCAATCACATCTGCTTTAGCCGTTATCTTCCCATCATCTGAAGCAGCACCGATATAGTCAAAATAGTGTTTTAAATTAAAATGTTCCAAAACTTTTATCCCTTGATTAAGGGGTTTAGATGTTGCTAGAGCAAGAAGTTTTTTCTCCTCTTTAAGGGTTTTCAATACATTTTCAATTCCATCATACACTCTATTGCCATAAAGCATCCCTTTTTCGATGTAGAAGTTCTTAAAATAGCGAATGGTCTCCTCAGTCTCTTCCTTACTCATGCCTAAAAAATGTGGAAATGAGACTTCCAATGGAGGACCTAAAAATTCATCTATCATCGTATCAGGAATTTCAATTCCCTTAACTTTACTCACAGCGTAACGAATGGCCTCTTCAAGCCCCTCTTTTGAGTCTGTCAATGTACCATCTAAATCAAATAGATAGAGTTTGTACTCTTTCATCTAGCCTCCTAGGATTTCTGAAAAATCTTCCCTTGTATACTCATACTTTTTATTGCAAAATTGACAACTTGCTTCTGCAACACCTTGAGTTTCAAATATCTCCTCTAAATCTGCTTTTCCAAGTGTTATCAACCCTCTAAAAAAACGGTCCTTAGAACAGTCACACTCATAAGCTATCTCTTGTGAATCCGTAAACTCAATCTCTTCTACCCCTTCAAAAAAGAGTTCAACCGTTTTTTCTATACTTCCCGTTTGAGCTAATGCATCGGTAACGCTGCTAAATGTTTTCAAACGCTCTTCAAGTTTTTCAATAAAATCAGGATTTGCTCCCGGAAGCAGTTGAACAATAATTCCCCCCGCATGCTTAACACAATGCTCGCCAACAAATACCCCAAGTGCTACAACAGAGTTTACCTGTTCAGATTGGTATAGATAACTTGAAAGGTCATCACCTATCTCTCCACTAATCAATTTTGAAATCCCCACGTATGGCTCTTTCATCCCTAAGTCTTTAATGACATAAAGATTTCCCTCTCCGATAGCTTGCCCAACATTTAACTTCCCTAGAACGTTCAATGGAAGCTCCACATGAGGGTTTTGAACCACCCCTTTTACATTTCCACTTCTATTAGAGTTTGCAAGCACATACCCCAGTGGTCCATCTCCTACCACTCGAAGGGTTAATTTATGAGAGCTATCTTTCAACGCAACACCTAAAAGACTGCTTGCTGTTAATAATCTTCCTAATGCCGCTGTGGCTGTATTGCTACACTCATGAATATCACGTGCTAGATTAACAATATCTGTTGTATCTGCTGCAAAAAAGAGTGCATTTAACTCTTTAGTAATTCCTCTAACCAATTTACTCAATTTATCCCTCCATGACTTACAGCGATTCTTTGTGATAGTAAATCGCATAGTGTTATATTTTATAGTATATTATACCATTTTTATCAGAAATTTTACATACCACTATCTTTAATTTACATTCATAATACATATTAACTTTATGGAGTTTTACACTTATCCACACAGTTTAAACATTTTTCTTATACCATACATTAATATCTTTATTTAGCTTAAAATCTTGACTTATTAACGCCCTGAAAAATTCGCTCTCTCTATACACTTTAATAAATCTTATTGACTTACTCTCTTGGTTATTATATAATTAATTGATAAATATATTTGTGTTCTGGAGGAGCTTTGGAAAATATTGTAAAAAAAATCGATATCATATATATCAAAATGATGATTGCTCTCACGCTTATATTACTATTAGACCAACTATTGTTTCACTCATCACTTTTCTCTCGTGCCTACTATGGCGTGATTGTTGTTTTATATAGCTACATCTCTGTGGGGTCGCTACACTCTTTAAAAATTGCAAAAGAGCGTGTTATCTACTCCCTTATCGCTGTTTTTGTAGGTATGATTGCACTAGGCCTCTCTCATAATATTTCAGTTATAGCCTATATCATCGGAGCTTTTGTATTAAGCTTTTTAGCCATAAAATACTCTAGCCCTATTTTGAAACGCGGTCTTCCTCTCTATGGTGTTGTTATTGTTGAGCACAATATTTTTTACAATCCCGGTCAACCCTTTTGGGCTTTTTTTCTTAATCGGTCAGTACAAACCCTTCTAGGTGTTGCAGTGGTAATTTTCGTAGAAATTATCGCACTATACTTATATCGGATGTATCAAAAAAAATCCCCCATTCGACTTAAAACGCTCATAAAAATTTCAAATCCCAAAGTAGTGAAACTAAGAAAAAAATCCTTTGTTGAGAGCTTAAAAACACTCCTACGTGATAAAAACTTTATCTTCTTAATCATCGTCGTAATACTTCTATATTGCATATTAGAAGGAGTTTTCAAAATGGATTATCTCGTATTTGGGGTATCGCTTATTTTTGCACCTCGACTTTCCAAGCTCAATTACAAAGAGTTTTATAAAGCCTCTCATAAATACTTGAACTCCATTATTATCTCTATCATTCCCTTAGTAATCATCTATTTTACATTTTTACACCATTGGAATGTCATTTTACTCACATTAATTGGAAGCAGTATCATCTATTTTCTTCCTTACGTTATCCCTTATTTCACACACGAAGATAAACGTCTAGGATATCGAATCTTTGTCATTTATCTACTACAAGGATACGCCATTGATTATGGATTTCATTTAGCAAGTAACTGGCTACTCGGACTTCTCTCAATATTCATTTTAGTTTTCATATTGATTACACTTTATATAGTAAGTACATTATTTTTCAAAAAAACACTCACTTTTATAAAATAACTCACACATCTACACATGACAGCAATATCACTCACACATTTTTTTTTAAATATGATATACTTAAAACATATTACTGTTAATCGGAGTCTATTATGTATTCGCAATTGATACAAACATCCATAAATCTCCTTGAAAATAAGCTCAATGAGCCCATTCATATAGAAGATATCGCTACCACACTTCACCTTTCAAAATACCATTTTTCAAGAGTTTTTAAAGCGACTGTAGGTCTTCCCCCATTAGAGTATATTCGAAAACGGCGCTTACATTTATCCGCAAAAGAACTTTTAACTTCGTCAAAATCCACCATTGACCTCGCTGAGGAGTTTGCCTTTGATTCACGAGAATCCTTTAGTCGGGCCTTCAAAAAAGAGTTTAACCTCTCTCCCACTCATTTTAGAAAAGAGAAGCCTTATTTTACTTTTTTTGAAAAGTGCACCCTCAATCACTGCCACTTTAACCTGGTTAATAAAAATGGAAGTGTTGACCTTTTTGTCGATATTCTCCTTCTTGATAAATTCACACTGTTTGGATATCAAGAGCTCATCAAAATGCCTGACTATACTACCATTCCTAAACTCCTTAAAAAATTGGAAACCCATTTCTTAGGTCCTGCCAAACCTTTTGAGCTATGGGGAGTTCACTTCAATCACAATTTTTCCAAAGAGGGATTTTCATTTGACTATTTTATTGGGTGCTTCGAAAAAAACATTTTACCCCCTCGAAGTTTTCAAACCTATAAGGTAAAAGAGCACCTCTTTGCGCATTTTATTCATATTGGTAGTATTTATGATAAAAAGGGAGAACTCCTTCTTCGCTATACCCACGATTACATCTATGAGAAATGGCTGCCTAATAGCCCATATGAACTCGCAGATAATTTTAATCTTGAATATTATTCAACTAAATTCATTGAAAATGGATTTCATGGAGAACTCCATCTCTATATCCCTATAAAATTAAAGAGGACTTAAATTCTAAGCCCTCTTTTTTTAATGTAATTTAACTGAAAGTGAGCAATATTAGTCACACATTTTTTCTAAATTCTTGCTATACTTTATGCATATTAAAAAGTTATTATGGAGGTAAATATGAAAAAAATCTACTTATATTCACTATTTCTCATTTTCTCTACTCTGCTATTTGCCTACGACTCGCCTTTTTCTAATGGAGAGGTAGATGTTAAGATAGGGGTAAGTTATCCAAGCAGTTACTCATTTACAAGTGGTACCTATTTTCTCAATACCACTTCGGCATCACAACCCACATTTCAAGTAGATTTTTTAAGAAATTTCTCTCAAGGTAATGCTCTTGGACTTGGAATAGGATTTTTTAGTGTTCCATTTGAAAACAATAACTTAAGTGTTGGAATTTACAAAGAGAGTTCAAATTTTGACCTCATCCCAATTTATATGATTTATAGGCAAAACTTTTCAAATATTGGAGACATGACACCCTATTTCAGTTGGAAAGTTGGATATACTGCCTCTCTTAACCACTCTGAGATTATTCAATACACCGGCGGTCTCTATGGTGGCATCGCTTTAGGGGTAACCTATCAAATGCTCCTGTTAGAAGTTCAATACAATATTGCTCAAATTGCCATTACAAGCAACTCGCCAACACTCAATGTCTCACCCAACATCTATACCATGAATGGGGTTTCACTTGTGACGGGTTTAAAATTTTAGGAGGTGAATTATGAAAATATTTCTTTTACTCTGTTTCTCCCTGCTCTTCATTGTACTCCTTCTGTTTGGGTGTGCCAATGTTGACAATCATACCGTCGATAAGGGAAATTTAACCCTTAGTCAAACAACCTATGCAGGGGCTGTAGGAAGCACGTTTGTTCTCAGCGCAACCACAACACCCGCAAATCAAAAAGTACTCTGGAGCTCAAGTAACCCTGCTGTTGCACAGGTGAGCGACACCTCTGGAAGCAGCACCACCATCACAGCACTCAAAGATGGAACGGCGACAATCACTGCCACCGTTGAAGGAACCAATATCACTGCCACCTGTTTTGTGACATATACAGCAGGCATATTTTTAGACCGTAGCTCCTACGAGCTTTTCCAAAGCAGTACCTTTACCCTCACAGCCATACAAAATCCCTCTGGTTCAGCAACACGCTTTAACTCAACCAACCCAAGTGTGG
>Ga0247840_10006752_pt1 | contig 16326 bp, 14 predicted proteins | sample LaCruzMarch2015__FD_192404 | JGI IMG/M metagenome (GOLD analysis project Ga0247840, IMG submission 192404) | Freshwater microbial communities from meromictic Lake La Cruz, Castile-La Mancha, Spain - LaCruzMarch2015_17m | ecosystem: Environmental > Aquatic > Freshwater > Lake | place: Spain... | reverse complement strand
TAAATTAGGACCGGAAGAAACGACCCGTGATATTCCCAATGTCGGTGAAGAAGCCCTTCGGAATCTTGATGAAAACGGTATCGTTGTAGTCGGTGCTGAGGTTGCACCAAATGATATTCTTGTCGGGAAAATAGCGCCAAAAGGTGAAACAGAGCTGACTGCAGAAGAGCGACTTCTGCGGGCAATATTCGGAGAAAAAGCAAGAGAAGTCCGGGATACGAGTTTGCGGGTCCCACATGGAGAACGCGGTACCATTATTGATGTCTCAATTTTAGATAAAGAACAGGGTGATGAAATTGAACCGGGAACAAACCGGAAGATTATCGTAAAAGCTGCACAGATGAGAAAAATCGTGATTGGTGACAAACTTGCAGGAAGACATGGAAATAAAGGAGTTATCTCAAAAATCATGCCGGCTGCCGACATGCCGTATATGCCGGATGGAACTATCGTAGACGTTATTATTTCCCCCTTATCAGTACTGGCCCGTATGAATCTAGGTCAACTCATGGAAGCGCACCTCGGGCTGGCTGCAAAAAAGCTCAATATTAAAATTGCCCTTCCGGTGTTTGAAAAAATTGAAGAGAAAAAAATCATTGAAAAATTAAAAGAAGCGGATTTGCCGGTTTCCGGAAAAACGGTGTTGTATAACGGAAAAACAGGACAACCGTTTAAAGAAGAGATAGTGGTCGGTATCGGATTTATTTTGAAGCTTATCCACATGGTGGAGGATAAGACACATGCCCGTTCTACCGGTCCATACTCCCTGGTTACCCAACAGCCGCTCGGCGGAAAAGCACAGATGGGCGGACAGAGATTGGGAGAAATGGAAGTATGGGCCCTAGAATCTCACCGAGCCGCTCATGTCCTGCAGGAAATGTTGACGATCAAGTCTGATGATGTTGTCGGCCGTGCAAAGGCATTTGAGTCAATAGTCAAAGGTGTTGATATTCCAGCATCAAGTGTACCGGAATCATTTAAAGTGCTCGTGAAAGAATTACAGGCGCTCGGACTTAATATTTTCCCCATGGGTGTGGTCACTGCAAAATCACCGGTTATCACCGCATCTGACGCGAAAGATGAAGAACAAGTAGAAAAAGAAGGGGTGGCATTGGCAGTACAAAGCGGTGAGGAAGTAGTGATAGAGGAACCGGTAGTTGAAGTGTTGGTACCGGAAGACGAACAAGTAAAAGAAAAGGAATAACGTATGGATACAAAAGATTTTAAATCAACATTTGGCAATATCGTCGATTTTACGGGGTTAGTGGTAAAACTTGCATCTCCTGATGACATAAAATCATGGTCACACGGAGAAGTGACAAAACCGGAGACAATCAATTATCGGACACTCAAACCTGAAAAAGACGGGTTATTTGATGAACGGATTTTCGGCCCGACAAAGGATTGGGAATGTTACTGCGGTAAATACAAGAGGATCCGGTATCGGGGCATTATTTGTGACAAGTGCGGTGTGGAAGTGACCCAGAGTAAAGTTCGGCGTGAACGGATGGGACATATTACTCTTGCTGCACCTGTTGCTCACGTATGGTATTTCAAAGGTGCTCCTTCAAAATTATCCCTCCTTTTTGATATGAGTCCGAGAGCTCTGGAAGGTGTTATCTATTTTGCTCAATATCTCGTCACATCTGTGGATGTTGAGAAGAAAAAGCACATGATAATCGAACTGACAAAACACGGAGAGGAACGGATTGACGAAGTAAAAAAACGGGTGAAAGAGGAAAAGAAAAAACTGGAAGATCCGTACACGACAGAAAAAAATGACACAAAAGGCAGGATTCATAATAAAGAAGCACAGGATATGGCTCTTTCAGAAATTAGCCTGAAACAGCGGCAGGAGCTTCTCAAATTAGATGAACAGACCGAAAAGGAATCAGGCAAAATAAAAGAAGTTGTTGATCAGCTTATTTCTTTGGTGAAAAGCATAAAAGCTCTTTCAACGATCACAGAAGATGAATATTTAAAGTTGACAGAATATGATGCAATATCCTGTTTTTCCGTAGGGATGGGAGCTGAAGCAATTTTGGATGTGATAAAAAGAATTGATTTGGCAAAATTAGCTGCAGAGCTCCGTGAGGAAATTCTTGAAAGTACAGGGCAACGGCATATTAAAGCCACAAAACGCCTCAGAGTGGTAGACAGTATGCGGAAAGCTGAAGTCAATCCGGTATGGATGATATTAAAAACACTTCCGGTATTGCCTCCTGATCTCCGGCCGATGGTCCAGCTCACCGGCGGACGTTTTGCAACAAGTGATTTGAATGATTTATACAGACGCGTTATTAATAGAAATAATAGACTCCGCCATCTTATGGATCTTGGCGCACCGGAAATAATTTTACGCAATGAAAAGAGAATGCTTCAGGAAGCGGTGGATAGTTTAATTGACGCCACACAAAGACCGTCATCCCGGGCAGTTATTCAGCCACTCCGATCACTCTCTGACATGCTCCGGGGGAAACAAGGAAGATTCAGACAGAATCTGTTGGGGAAACGGGTTGATTATTCCGGACGGTCCGTCATCGTTGTGGGACCAGAGCTGAAATTGACCCAATGCGGAATTCCAAAGGAAATGGCTCTTGAAATGTTTAAGCCTTTTGTTCTTCGTGAGCTTATCGTCCGGGGAATAGCGCCAAACGTGAAGAATGCAAAGAACGTCCTTGATAGACGTACTCCTGAAGTGTTTGATATTTTAGAAGAAATTACGAAAAATCATCCTGTGCTTCTTAACCGTGCGCCAACACTTCATAAACTTGGAATACAGGCGTTTTATCCGGTCCTTATAGAAGGATCTGCAATTCAGATTCACCCCTGTGTTTGTGCCGGATATAATGCTGATTTTGACGGAGACCAGATGGCTGTACACATCCCTTTGTCGCGGGAGAGTAAATTTGAAGCAGAACATTTGATGCTTCCGACACAAAATCTTTTGAAACCTGCTGACGGATCACCCATCACTGTACCAAATAAAGAAATGGTTATCGGATGTTATTACTACACGACTGTTGACCCGAATTATGAAGGGAAAGATGAAAAAGACCTTTTGATTTTTGGCGACAGCGAAGAAGCAATTTTTGCCTATCAGTCAGAGAAAATTCAATTGAGAGAGCCGATAAAAGTGCGGATTGATAAAGAGATTATCATTACGACCATCGGACGGATTTTCTTTAATGAAATTTTACCTATTGGGCTTCGGTATAATAACGCTCCGGTAAAGGCAGCAACCATAAAATTCATTATTACTAAGGCGCTTCGGATGTATCCTCAGGAAGAAGTGGTCGTCCTTATAGATGCCATCAAAAAGATTGGATTTGACGGAGCCAGTAGCTGCGGAGGTCTTTCCGCATCAGTTTTTGATAACGTGATTGTTCCGGAAAAGAAAGAGATTCTTGATGATACGGAAAACAAAATTAAAGAAATTGAAGGGAATTATCAACAGGGGCTCATTACCCTTGAAGAAAAGAAACGGTTAAGCAATGAGATATGGATTGAAGTTACCGAACGGCTTGCTGATCTAACGTGGGCAAATATGAAGGAAAATAATCCCGTAAAAATGATTATTGAATCAGGGGGAGCACGGGCTTCAAAAGATCAATTGAAACAGTTGGCTGCTATTAAAGGACTTGTCGTTGACCCACTCGGAAAAATTGTTGAATTACCGACCAAAAGCAATTATCGGGAAGGATTGTCAATTTTTGAATATGTGACTTCAACCAGAGGCTCACGGAAAGGTCTTACGGATTCAGCGCTCAAAACTGCCGATGCCGGATACCTGACGCGGAGATTGGTAGACGTAGCTCACGATATGCTTATACGGATGGATGACTGCGGAACAAATGAAGGAATTGAAATCGTGAGAAAAGAAGACCGACAGACAGCGTTTGCAACCAGAACGCTCGGAAGATACGCAGCCAGTGACATAAAAGCACCAAACAGCAAAAAAGTACTCATAGCCAAAGATGAACTTATTGATGAAACAAATGCAAAGTTGTTGGATGAACATGATATTCAATCAGTGACAGTCCGTTCACCTATAACCTGTATAGCACATGTAGGGTTATGTGCCAAATGTTACGGCCGTGATTTTTCATCAACAAAGCTCGTTGAAGTAGGAATGCCGGTGGGAGTTGTGGCTGCCCAAAGTATTGGGGAACCGGGAACGCAATTGACGATGCGGGTAAAGCACGCAGGAGGAATCGTCGGACTGGACGTGACACAAGGATTACCTCGTGTGGAAGAACTCTTTGAATGTAGGACGCCACGGGTTCTTTCTCCGATATCTGAAATTGCAGGAAAAGTAGAAGTAACGGAAACGGAATCAGGCTATACGGTGCGGGTAAGAAATACATCCATGAAGCCAATTGAAGAGCGGGAATACGCCATATCACTGGCTTCAGAACTCACGGTAAAAGACGGAGATTTGGTGGGAGCCGGAGATCAACTCGCTTTGGGGTATCTTGATATCAAAGAAGTGTTGCAAATTCGAGGTCTTCGGGGAGCCCAAAAATATTTATTGACAGAAGTGCAAAGAGTGTATGAATCACAGGGTATCGCTATCCACGACAAGCATTTTGAAGTGATTATCAGAAAAATGAGCGATAAAGTTCGCATAGAATCTTCAGGGGATACGATTATGCTTCCAGGGGAACTCGTTGACCGGTCACGGTTTAAAGAAGAAAATGCGCGGGTTCTTACCGAAGGGGGAGAACCGGCTACAGCACAGGTCATCCTTCTTGGTATAACGAGAGCCTCTCTCTATACGGAATCATGGCTTTCAGCCGCGTCGTTCCAGGAAACAACGAATGTGTTGACTGACGCTTCCCTTGCGTCTAAAGAGGATAAGTTGTTAGGTCTCAAAGAAAACGTTATAATCGGACGACTCATACCTGTTGACGAAGGTCGGGCAAGGATGGGGAATTAATATGCCAACGATTAATCAACTTATCAAATACGGTCGGAAAAAACGTGTAAAAAAAATTAAAGCAACAGCGCTTCGGAAATTTTTTAACGCCAAGGACCGTATCACCAAACAGGTGCCGTCTCCTTTCAAAAGAGGAGTGGTCACTGTAGTGAAAACCATGACGCCAAAAAAACCGAACTCAGCTCTTCGTAAAATTGCCAGAGTCCGGTTATCCAATAAGCAGGAAGTGACTGCATATATCCCGGGAATCGGACATGAGCTTACCGAACATGCAATTGTTCTTATTCGCGGAGGAAGAGTGCCTGATCTTCCGGGAGTAAAATACCACATCGTGCGGGGTAAATATGACTCCTCAGGAGTGGTCAATCGAAAACAAGGGAGAAGTAAATACGGGGCAAAAGCAGGGAGTCCGGGACCGGTAGCTGCCAAACCAAATTAATATGAGAGGAAAACGCGTTACCAAAAAATTATTAGAGGGAGATCCGATGTACGGAAACAGGCTCGTTTCACGGTTTATCAATCGTGTGATGCAGAGCGGGAAAAAGTCCGTAGCCCAGGCCCTTGTGTATAAGGCATTTGACAGCATAAAAGAACAAGGCGAAGATCCCGTAAAAATTCTTGAAACTGCGGTAAATACCGTTGGGCCGAAAATGGAAGTCCGGGCCCGCCGTATGGGAGGAGCATCCTATCAGGTACCCAGCGAAGTACGGGGAGACCGACGTATTGCTTTGGCAATACGCTGGATTGTGACCTTTGCCAAAAAAATGTCAAACAAAGAATATAAAACATTTGATCAGAAACTTGCCGTTGAGCTTATGGAAGGCGCAAAAGGAGTCGGGGAAGCTATCAAGAAACGCGATGCCGTCCACCGCATGGCCGAGGCCAATAGGGCTTTTGCGCATTTTAAATGGTAAGACTAGTTGCCAAACAAAATATACCCCTTAAACACCTTGACAGTGAAGCCCCCTACTACCGCTCTGATACGAAAAATACCCTCAGTGTTGGCGCAATCTGTTTCATATTTTTTGCCGTCCGAAGAAGGTAATTTCAGTTGTCGACAAAATGTCGACAACTCAACTCCTTCATCCTGTTTGACTCGAATTTTCATTCTATACCAATAATCACGGGGATTTACACTATTAGTGAGCGCTTCGACGACATCCACCACCGAAAACCACCAAAATTCCTTAGACAATGGCAGGAAATATAAATGCGTACTTTATGGCAATAAGAAAAATCTGCACATATTGGCTAGTGAAAAAGCCTGGTAGATCAATATCTATCTGGAATCCCAAAAAGAGAAGCTGGTAATAGTTATATCTATTGTATATACTAACATTAGGTATAAATCACATATAATGTATAGATACATATGAAAAATACAATATTATCAGAAAATGACGCAAAACTAATAGAAAAGGCCATTATTCAATATGGCCGGATTTTGAGTGTTCAAAATTTAGCGGCTATTTTTAAAGAATTATATACTGACGCTTCAGCTCACAACAGAATAAATCAGTTGGTTCATGCCGGATGGCTAAGGAGAATTAAACAAGGATTGTATCTAATTGTGGATAGCCTTTCTGCCAGATCGCAAAATGACATGTCACTTTATGTTATCGCCAATTCTTTGGTTAGCGAATCTTATGTCAGTTTATCGTATGCCCTAAATTATTATCAAATGTTTGACCAATATGACAAGGTGATTACAAGCGTTACTGTTAAAAACAGCAAAAAATATAATTTTGATGACCACATCTATAATTTTTCTAAAGTTAAAAAAGATCTGTATTTTGGTTTTAATGAAAAAAGGGAAAATAGTAAAATAATTAACATTGCCGAAGCGGAAAAAGCCCTCATCGATTATCTCTATTTAGATCAAAGTTTTAGTTCAGCCAGTCTGGTTTTTGAAAAAATAAGAGATTATCATTCAGAGCTCGATGTAAACACATTACAGGCATACGCGATACGTTCCGGCTCGACCGTACTTCGTAAAGTTGGCTTCATATTGGATACTCTTAATTTAAACTCGGATCAAGCGAGCAATGCTTTAAAAAATAATTATGGCAGTTCGCATTTTACCGCCGATTCCAAATTATTTAACGCCAAGTGGCGTTTGTATTATGATACTAGAATTATTGGATAAATCGGCGTTGTTATTAATAAATAGGAAACTTAAATATCCTTTAGCGGTCGCGGAAAAGGATTATTTTTTGGCACTTGTCTCTAAAATCATTTATGATTCACCTTTAAGAAAGAAACTAATTTTCAAAGGCGGAACCGCTCTGTATCATGTGTATCTTCCGCAATTGCGTTTTTCTGAAGATTTGGCTTTTCAGCCAACCGATTACCCCTCGCCTTGGAAGAAATGAAGACGGTGCTGGAAAAACCGGATTTTTTATCTGTGAAAAAGTCGTATGTTTCAGGGGCAACCATAAAAATTGAGCGTTTGCTTTTTATCGGACCGTTGGGTCAGTCAAATTCTTTGAAGGTGGAAACCGATTTTTTGCAGAACGTTATTTTACCTCCACGGGATCTTGTTTATAAAAATGAATATGGGGTAAAAACAAAAGTGCGGGTAATGGATATTCGGGAAATTGCTGCTGAGAAGATACGGGCAATGAATGACCGAATCCGTTATCGTGATTTTTACGATTTCACAATGATTTTTTCAAAGCTCAAACTTGATTTGGGAGAGGTGGTTACATTGGTAAAACAAAAAGAGATCCGTAAAGAAATCAGCCCGGGTACTATTTTACGTAATTGGAAATTGGCAAAAAAAGATAAAGCCAATGAATTGTCAGCTATTTATTTTACAGAAGAACTCACTGACGAACAAGTGATCAAGCAACTCCAAAATTTGAATTTTTCTAAACTAGCGCCTAAGGTTGGGAAAATGTAGCCGGATTCCTGTCGTTGACGCCATTATCCTTCGGGGTGGATATGACGCTGTATCATATACACCAATAATATTTTTTCTTCCGGGATTGTTTATTATACTTATTAAGCCACGGTCTATTATGTATATTCCAAAAATGATGCACGCTTCAGTTTTAAAAAATCTGACATTTTTCAGCATTTTTTATGCAATTCAGGCGATTACGTATTATGTGGCATTTGAACGAGGCGCCGGAGCAGGTCAACTAAGCGCAATTGTAAAATCAAGCATTATATTAACGGTGCTATTTGCGGCAATAATGCTCAAGGAACGGAATGACTTAGGAAAAAAAATTATTAGTGCAATTATTATGACATTAGGCGTGTTATTACTTCGATAATCGCTTTACGTTTTTTTATGATTGAGTTTAGTTCAAAGTGAGTTTATCTTTTTAGGTTCTTTATTTAGAAGAAAATTTTTGTTGGAAACGACCGTCCGGCCGAGTTCTTTTTTTCATCTGAAGGTACTAACTACAGTTGTCCGATTTTTTCGGACGACTGTATATACCAGAAATACACTTCTTGTTTGTCTCTCGCAGTATCTGCCTCAAGCACAAGGGGTGGTACAAAATGTACCACTCATTGAATAGTCAGTTCATTATTCCATTCGGCGTTATCAATTTCAACTGGTGACATTTTGTCACCACTTGACTTCCTTCTTCTCTCAAACGTTGCGCCAGTTTATTCCAGTACTTTCTGGCAGCATGGTCATCTTGTTGATCAGTAAGCACTTGAACAACATCCACCACCGAAAACCACCATTCATTCTGATAGATGATTTTCCTGATTTCTTTCCTTTGAATATTGCGATTTTCGTGGCTTCAACCGCAGGAGGTTTCATACGTATGAGTATACCAAATTATCGAATATTATTATTTTTTTCTATTTCAATAAGCAAGCGTGACCTTTCGCGTTTTTCCGCAGGTGTTGGTTCATTGGGAAATTTTTTTGCTGGGGTTCCCGGTCTTTCGGAATACCGGAAGACGTGGATTTTATCAATCGGTGCTTGTTGTAAAAAATTATACGTTTCCTGAAATTCTTTGTCCGTTTCTCCGGGGAAGCCGACGATGATGTCCGTACCGATAAAAGCATCGGGATTTATTTTTTTAATCTTTTGTAATTTTTCCAGCATCTCCTCTTTTGTGTATCCTCGGTTCATGAGTTTGAGAGTGGTATTGCTTCCCGACTGGATGGGGATATGGAAAAAGGGGATGAAGCGGCCACTTGGCATTATGGATTGGTAATAGGACAGAAATTCATCCGTAACACTCCACGGGTGGATTGAGCCAAAACTGATTTTTGGAATGATTGTTTTTGTGAGAATTGAATCAATTAATTGTATGAGCGTTTCTCCTGTATCTTTTCCAAAGAACTCCGTATTGATTGCCGTGAGAATGACTTCTATAATTTCGTCATCATAATCTTTTATTTCTTTCATTATTTCTTTTATTAATCGTGATTGCGGTTTTCCGCGTACGTAGGGGACGATACAGTATGAACAAAACCTATCGCATCCATCCTGAATTTTGACCATGAGCCGGCCGGAATTCAGGAACTTGTCATTGCGAGCGTAAGCGAAGCAATCTTTATTATAGAGATCGCCACACCCCTTGTTTGCGCTCGGGGTTCGCGATGACAATTGAAGTAATAAATCCGGTATGGAAGATTTTTCCTTGTTTTCAATAAGTAAATCCACACCGTTAACAATGACATTGTTCTGCTTCCAGTTTGTCGCCGCGCATCCGGTGACGACAATTTTTGTATGGGGGAATTTTTTGCGGGTTTGGTAGATATGCTGTCTTACCTCCCGTTCTGCTTTCCCTGTGACCGCGCAGGAATTGATGATATAAAAATCAGGAGCATCGTCACTCCACACAAATCCTAATTCAAGAAGTTTCTTATCCATCACGACTTTTTCCGCCTCATTGACCCTGCACCCGAAGACGTATGAGAAAAATGTACGTATCATGGGCTGTATTATACCTGTTTTTTTAGAAAAGGTATGGTATAGTCATACCGATGAAAGACAAGTACTCCGCTACATGGGTTTCATATTCATCACTGAGCGACTATCTCAAGTGTCCGCGCGCATATTTTTTGAAAAATATCTATCGGGATCCGAAGACCAATCATAAGATTACCCTCATGCAGCCCGCTCTTGCCCTCGGGCAGACCGTCCATGACGTCATAGATGCGCTTTCAGCTCTCCCTGTTGAAAAACGATTGGACAAGCCCCTCATGGATATTTTTGAAGAAAAATGGAAAACCATTTCAGGAAAAAAAGGCGGATTCCGTGACGTTGAGGAAGAAGAATCTTATAAAAAACGGGGCACATCCATGATTGAGAGGGTTGTCCGAAATCCCGGACCGGTTCTCCGGAAAGCCATAAAACTCCGCGACAGCCTTTCGTGGTATTGGTTATCCGAAGAAGACAATCTTATTCTCTGCGGAAAAATTGACTGGCTGGAGTATTTGGAAAAGGATGACAGCATAAGGATTATTGATTTTAAAACCGGAAAATTTGATGAAGATCCGGATTCTCTTCAATTACCGATATATTTTCTCCTTTGTGTCAATGTTCAGAAAAGAGGGATACGTGGAGTTCAGTACTGGTATCTGGATAAAGATGATGAGCCTCTCGATATGCCGATCCCTGTCTACGAAGAAAGCGAAAAAAGGCTGTTGGAGATAGGGAAACGCATCAGCCTTGCCCGAAAGCTGGACCGGTTTGTCTGCAGCCAAAAAGACGGGTGTCAGTCGTGTCGTCCGATGGAGCGTATCGTACAGGGAAAAGCGGAATTTGTGGGAGTCAATGATTATCATCAGGATATGTATATTTTATGAACACACAATTTATTTGTCCTCACTGTAAAAAACCAATCGAACTCACTGATGCCCTTACCGAGGATTTGAAGGGACAGCTCAAAGAAACGCTGGAAAAGGAATACAAGAAAGAGTTTGAAAAGGAAAAAACGGAATCCAACAAAAAATTACTGGATGAAATGAAAATATTGCAGGATGATGTGGAAAAGAAAAAACAGCAATTGGAGATTGCCCAAAAAGCAGAACTGGATATCAGGAAAGAAAAAAATAAACTTGATGAAGAACGGCGCACGTTTGAATTGGAGAAACAACGGCAAATGGACAAAGAACGGGAAATCATCCGACAGAAAACATTGGAAGAAGCTGCAGAAAAAAGTCGTTTAAAAGAAAAAGAAAAGGACATGGTTATTGATCAGCTGAAAAAATCTTTGGAAGATGCCCAGCGTAAAGCATCCCAAGGATCGCAACAACTTCAAGGAGAAGTGCAGGAATTGGATCTCGAAGCGCTTTTTCATAGTTCGTTTCCACAGGATGCGATAGAACCGGTAGGGAAAGGTGTGTTAGGTGCTGATATCCGTCAGATTGTAAAAAGTCCGATGGGGGTGGTGTGCGGAACCATCTTATGGGAATCCAAACGTACGAAACAATGGTCAGACGGATGGATAACAAAATTAAAAAATGATGTTTTATCCGATAAAGCAAACATTCCTGCAATCATTTCCGAAGTTCTTCCGGAAGAAGCAAAATCGGGGATCGGGCTCAAAGACGGCGTATGGGTAGCAAGTCATAAGCTTGCCATACCGCTTGCGACACTACTTCGGAAATCACTTCTGGATGTGGCCAAGCAGAAAAAGATAAAAGAAAACCAAAAGACAAAAGCAGAAGATCTCTACGCCTATGTGACCAGTCATGATTTTCAGCATCAGGTAGAGGCGATGATTGAGATATATCAGGATATGCAGACGCAGATTCAAAAAGAACGTATTGCATATGAGCGGTCATGGAAACTCCGGGAACAGCAAGTAAATCATTTGCTCTCTGGGGTTGCCGGCATGTATGGAAGCATGCAAGGGATTGCCGGTCAGGCGCTCCCTTCGATCAAACAATTGGAATTTTCAGATACTATTGAAGATGATGCACAATAATTATCATGTCATTCCTGCGAAAGCAGGAATCTAAAAATATAACTATGGATTGTCGGGTCAAGCCCGACAATGACAAATGGTATTGAATTTTTGTTGCAAAGTGTATATAACAAAGATAGTGGAAAGGAGAATGATTTATATGGAAGAAAAAAATAATGATCTTCAACCAGTACAAAAAAGTAAATTACCTCTCCCTGTCGTTCTCGGCATCGGGTGTTTGGTTATTGTAGTTCTTTCACTTCTTGCATTTGGCCTCGCGTTTACTGTGGCCGGAAAATTTTTGTTTTCACCGTTTGGGGAAAATTTCCTGAAAAACACTATTGAAAAGACAACCGGGATAAAAGTTGAGAACGAGAAAAACGGAGAAAAAATAATGGAGTTGGGAGAAGGAAAAATACCTGCAGATTTTCCGAAGGATTTCCCGTTATATCCAGGAGCCGTCCCAAGCGGAACTGCAGTAGGGTCCGAACAATCTATGGGGAAAGGGTTTTGGTTAGTTTTAGACACGGGCGACGCTCTTTCGAAAGTTACTACGTTTTATAATGATCAGCTGGAGGCAAAAGGCTGGACGGTAGAGGAAACCAATACGCTCGGAGATGGTTCAACGTATAAAGTGAAAAAAGAAAAACTCATCGGTAACATCATTCTTTCTACAGAGAAGAGTTCAAATAAAACTACAATTTTGATCACGCTCGAACCCACCAATGAGCAAAATCCCGAACCGCTTGATGTCGGAGATGATACGTCGGTGATTCCGGAAGAATTACCTCAATAGAAATGAAAAAAAGAATTGGGATTGTCTTAGTTATTATTCTTCTTGCTGGTGGATTCCTTTTTTTTATTCCCAAAAATCAGTTTCCGTTCGTCTCTCCTATATCCACAAAAGAGTTCATCAGTTTACTGCCTACTCCCTGGATGCCTCCGGCTCTTACCCTTGATTCCATATTTTCAGATGATAAAGAAATAGTTGCAACAATTCCGGCTGATAAAAAATGGACATTGGTGGCAACCGGTGATGTCATTCCTGCCCGTTCTGTGAATTATAAAACAGTTAAGCAAAATGATTTTACCTGGGCTTGGAAAAATATCATTCCAATTCTTATAAAAGGCGATATCACGCTTGTCAATCTTGAAGCACCCCTTGTGCCAAACTGTCCGGTGACAGTAGACGGGATGGTTTTTTGTGGAGATCAGAAACACACTGAAGGACTCAAAGCGGCCCATGTGACTGTTGCAAATTTTGCGAATAATCATATGGGAAATTGGGAGGAAGAGGGAATTGAACAGACAAGAAAATTAATGGAAGATAATGGCATCCGGATTTCCGGATTAGAAGAGCCAACACGTATTGAAGTAAAAGGAACAAAGGTTGAATTTTTAGGGTTTGATGATATCGGTCCGTACGTTTTTCCCATTGCAAAAGCCGATGAAAAAGCGATGGAAAAAGAGATTTCTGAGGCTAAAAAGCAGTCAGATGTCGTCATCGTGTCCATGAATTGGGGAGTGGAATATACGGAAAAACCATCAGAGCGACAAATATTGTTGGCTCATCTTGCCATTGATAGTGGCGCAGATCTCATTGTCGGCAATCATCCGCATTGGATACAGCCGGTAGAATTATATAAAGGAAAAGTAATCATGTATGCGCATGGCAATACGATTTTTGATCAGATGTGGAGCGAAAAAACAAAAGAAGGAGTCATTGGAATATATACGTTTTACGGCAAAGACCTTGTCAATATCGAATTTATCCCACTCTATATCAAAGATTACGGCCAACCAGAAATTCTTGAGGGAAATAAAAAAAAGCTTATTCTCAATCAGCTAAAAAGTATTAGTAAAATTCCTAAAGAATAAAATTTTGATGACATAAACTATTTCCTTCTATCCCATTTCTAGACACACCAACAAATTTCTAGTACAATAGAAAAGAATTGCCCTAGTCAGTTTTCTAAAAAGCATGGAAAACCCTCTCAAGGAGGGTTATAATTTTTTTATGGCACAACCACAAACTACCATTACTGAAAATCGCGATGTACCGCTTGAGAAAGTCCGGAATATCGGCATTATTGCTCACATTGATGCAGGGAAAACAACGACCACAGAACGGATCCTCTACTATACCGGCAAAAGTTACAAAATTGGGGATATTGATGATGGTACGACCGTTATGGATTGGATGGATCAGGAGCGAGAGCGCGGTATTACTATTGTTTCTGCTGCTACCACGACGTTTTGGAATGGATATCGATTTAATATTATTGATACGCCGGGACATGTGGATTTTACCGCAGAAGTTGAACGGTCGCTTCGGGTTCTGGACGGAGGCATAACAGTTCTTGACGGAGAAGAAGGCGTGCAGTCGCAGTCAGAAACCGTATGGCGTCAGGCTGACAAATATAAAGTTCCCCGGATTTGTTTTGTTAACAAAATGGACAAAGTCGGAGCTGATCTTTGGACGACAGTCAAATCCATTGAAGAACGGTTAGGAGCAAGGACTGCTGTCATGGTGGTTCCGATTGGGCGGGAAAATTCATATATCGGTAACGTTGATCTTCTTACCCGGAAGGCGTTTACATGGCATAGTGATGATTTGGGGGCAAAATATGAAATAACGGATTGTCCGGAAGATCTAAAGAATGAAGTAGAAGAACACCGTCACAAGCTTATTGAAAGGATTTCCGAAACAGATGATGTGCTTTTGGAAAAATATTTGAACGGGGTTGATCCTACAGTGGACGAGTTAAAAAATGCGCTTCGCAGAGCGGTCATTGGATACAAACTTGTTCCGGTATATGCAGGAACCAGTCTTCGGAATAAAGGAGTACAGCCTTTATTGGACGCTGTTGTTGATTATCTTCCGTCACCACTGGATATGCCTGAAGTGAACGGAACCAATCCCCAGACAGGAGAGGCAATTACAAGAAAGCGCACGATTGAAGAGCCTTTTTCCGGATTAGCATTTAAAATTCAAATAGATCCGCATGTAGGGAAACTTACCTATGTCCGGATATATTCAGGGAAAATTGTATCCGGATCATATGCCTACAACTCAAGTAAAGGCCTCAAAGAACGCATTGGCAGACTTCTTCTCATGCACGCCAATCAACGGGAAGATATCAAGGAAGCATACGCAGGAGAAATTGTTGCCGTTGTCGGATTTAAAGACACGATTACAGGGGATACTATTTCAGATGTTGATGCACCGATTGTTCTTGAGCAGATTTCATTTCCGGATCCTGTCATATCGCTTGCTATAGAACCAAAAACGAAGAATGATCAGGAAAAAATGGGATATGCACTTCAGCGTTTGGCGGAAGAAGATCCGACGTTTAAAATAAAAAGCAATCTTGAAACCAATCAGACGATTATTTGGGGTATGGGAGAATTACATCTGGATATTCTTGTGGATCGTATGAAGAGGGAATTTAAAGTAGAAGCAAATGTGGGAGCCCCACAGGTGGCATATAAAGAGACTATTACAAAGGTTGCCGAAGGAGAAGGAAAGTATATTAAACAAACAGGAGGCCATGGTCAATATGGTCATTGTTATCTCCGAGTTGAACCGAAAAATCGTGGAGAAGGATATGAATTTATCAATGAGATTAAAGGCGGAACAATTCCCCGGGAATTTATCAATCCGATTGAAAAAGGAGCAAGAGAAGCTATGGAAAACGGATGTATTGCCGGATATCCGCTTGTTGATATGAGTGTAGCGGTCTACGACGGATCATTTCATGATGTAGATAGTTCGGAAATTGCTTTTAAAATCGCCGGAAGCATGGCTCTTCAGCACGCGGTAAAACAAGCAGGTCCTACGCTTCTTGAGCCAATTATGAAAGTGGAAGTGACGACTCCGGATGAATATATGGGAGACGTCATTGGCGATCTTTCCTCCAAGCGCGCTCAAATTTTAGGAACTCAAAAACGGGGATTGGCGACAATTATTATAGCTAGTGTTCCTTTGGCTGAATTATCCGGATATGCGACCATGCTCCGGAGTCTGTCAAAAGGAAGAGCGTCATATTACATGGAGCCAAGTCATTACGAGGAAGTACCAAAAAATATTCAGGAAAAGATCATTGCGAAACAAGGCTAATGTGTGTTACAATATTCAAAGCTAAAAAATAGCTGTTCGATTTATTAAAGTTTTGCCCGTCTGAACTTATTCCGACGTAATGTCGGGGAGTGTTCTTAGTCGGGTTCAAGAAATAGTATCCCGCTAAGCGGGACTGTTTCTAGAAAGGTTTATATGGCAGACCAACAGAAATTTATTCGCAATAAGACGCATCTAAATATTGGTACGATCGGACATGTTGACCACGGAAAAACAACACTTACTTCAGCAATTACCCACGTTTTAGCAAAAGCAGGTTTGGCAAAAGCACTGAAATATGAAGAAATTGATAGTGCGCCGGAGGAAAAAGCCAGAGGCGTCACAATAAACATTCATCATTCAGAATACGAAACAGTAAAACGTCA
>Ga0247840_10006751_pt1 | contig 16326 bp, 22 predicted proteins | sample LaCruzMarch2015__FD_192404 | JGI IMG/M metagenome (GOLD analysis project Ga0247840, IMG submission 192404) | Freshwater microbial communities from meromictic Lake La Cruz, Castile-La Mancha, Spain - LaCruzMarch2015_17m | ecosystem: Environmental > Aquatic > Freshwater > Lake | place: Spain... | reverse complement strand
AGAAACTTTTACAAATAGCGAAGGAAATGAAGAACAAAGAATTGTGCCAGGATGTACTCCAGTTTTGTATCCAAAGTTGCTTCATAAAAATATTAAAGATGAAGAAACTGGAGAAAGTTCGGTTCAAGTTTTAACAAAGTTTATCGATAATGAAGGAAACAGTCTTAGCTTAGAAAATGTAATTGGTTGTTTTTCAACCATGACTGCAGTTTTACAATATGAAAGCATTTTTGTAAATTCTAAAAATGTTAAAATACAAGTTAAACTTGTTGAAGCTGCTGTTGAATTGATTCAACGACAACAAAAAAGTTACCTTTCTATTAGACCAAAAGCAGTAGAAGGAGTTTCCGAAGCAAAAGATTCGAATATAAGCAATTTGTTAAATGAAACTTCAAAAGAAGAGGAAGAAACAGGCAGTCTAGGAGGAAATAGTCCTCCTAAAACAGCCAGTAAAAAAGCTCCTTCAAAAGTAACAAAAAAGAGAAATGTAAGAGTTGCTGGAGATGGAAAAAAGGATGAAGAAGGAGTATCATACATTGCATCCACGTCAGACGGTCTTTAATTTATAAATCTATTAATAGATTTATAAATGATTATTTAATTTCTGTTAAATCTTCTAAAGTATATCCCCATTTTGCAAACCATTCATTACCGTAACATTCTTGCATTAGCGCTTTTTCATCTTCATCCATCATTGATGGGTGTAATCCTGATTTAAGCTGCTCACTCACATATGCTATTGCTTCTTCCATTGGCGGAGGTAATTCAGACAACACTTTTCCATCTTCAAAATTCAAATGTCCATATAGTTCCTTTCCTATTCTTTTATATTTTTGTTTTTCATCTTCTGACAAAGCATTAAAAGCAGCTTTTGTCATTGGATTATTAAATAAATCATTCTGATCTATATTTTGTTTATTTTGAACAGGCTTAACCTTTTTTTCCTTTCGCGTCATGTTTTTTAAAAAATTCTATTTATTTAAATAGAATTTTTTTCTTGTTTTTCTTTAGAACATTAAAATATTTATTAATATTATATGTAATTTAAAAAGATGTTTCTTTTTATAAAAATATAATGTCAACTCAAAATATGAATGATAATACAAATTTGCGAAAAACAATCGAATCAATGAGCGATAAAATTAAACTAGTTGATTCAGACCATGATACAGGATTAGAAATGTTTTCTTATACAAATTGCAATAACGAAGATTCTGAGACAGTAAAACAATGCAGAGGAGTTGTTTTTAATAAAGAACAATTAGTAATGAAGACATTTCCATTTACTCCAGAATATTCAACTGGAAATGAAGATATGGTTAGTCTTCGAAAAGTTTTAGAACCAATTTTTTCTAAAAGTCAATTTTTCGAGTCAATGGAAGGTACATTAATTCGAATGTTTAATTTTAGAGGAAAATGGTTTATTTCAACACATCGAAAGCTTAATGCTTTTAAAAGCAAATGGGGTTCTGATGAGACTTTTGGAAATTCTTTTAAAAATGCAATCGAGTATGAGTTCGCGACAAATACAAAACTTTCAAGTAGACTTCCTAAAGGTGAAAGTAGCGTGATTACTAGATTTAAAACAATGCTTTGTCCTTCAAAGCAATACATGTTTCTAGTTTTACATTCTATCGAAAATAGAATTGTTTGCAATCCTCCTGCAAATCCTCAACTTTATCATGTAGGATCTTTTGTAAATGGAACATTTGATTCTACAGATTCGTTTGGATTTCCACGATTAGAACAATTACAATTTTCTTCTATTGATGACTTGGTTAGATTTGTAAATTCTAGAGACCCATTTACTTCTCAAGGAGTGGTTGTTTTCGGTCCAAACGGAGAAAACCTAAAAGTATTGAATCAAAAGTATCGAAATCTAGCTGATATTAGAGGAGGTGAAGCAAGTCTTCGTTTACGATATTTCCAAGTTAGAAATGATAAATACAAAGAACAAGATTTATATACTTTGTATTCTGAAAAGTCAGAAATCTTTGATTATTGCAGAAATGTAATTTCAAATATAACTCAAATTATTTATGACAATTATGTTAGACGATACATTAAAAAGGAATTTGTCACAGTACCAAAACAACAATTCTTAATTATGAAGGAAGCTCATGCTTTATATAATTTGGATAGATATAAAAATAAAATCAACCAAGATAGAATTTATGATATCATTAATAACCAAACTCCTATTTTCTTAAATAGGCTTGTACGAGAGTATGAAAATCCTCAAGAAGAAAGAGAAAAGAGGAATTTTCGAACAGACCGAAAAACAATATTTCTATAATATTTAATTTACAAAACGTAAATTAAATATATTTAATAATTTAAAATGACAGATTTTCCATGGAGAATTTATACCAAAAATGAGATTGAAAATGATTTTCTCAAAATAAAGAATAAATTAGAAAATGAAAATGTTGAATTTCCAATCAAAAGCTCTTTTCTAGGTTATAAATGTACAGATTTATTTTTCCAATACGAGCGATTGAACACATGTTCTGATACAAATGTAAGCTGTATTGAATATTGGAATTCTAGAAAAGATAAAATAATCGAATATCACTCTTTACAAAAAGCAAAAAAAGATTTATTTGGAACAATAGTTTTTATGAAGAGAGCTCCGTCTCATTTTTCTCCTTATGCAGCAGGAATAGTTTATAAACATTTCAATGCAAAAAAAGTTTTTGACCCTTATGCTGGATGGGGAGATAGATGTTTAGCAGCAATCGCTTTAAATATAGACTATGTAGGTGTTGATTCAAACGATAAATTAAAAGTTCCGTTTAAAAAATTAATATCTAAATTTAAACATTCGAGTAATATAAAATTTATTTCTGACAAATCTGAAAACGTAATTGGATCTTTAAAATACAATCCAGATTTAATCTTTACAAGTCCTCCTTTTTGGAATAATAATAGAATTGTAGAAAAATATAATAATTGCGAAGTAGATAAAGAAATATTTTTAAACAATAGTCTGTTTAAAATATTCGATAAATATTTTAAAAAAGTTACAATCGCAATTTACATTAACGAATTCATGTATACAGAAATTAAAAATAAATTTGGAGAATGTAATTTAATTCTACCTTTTAAAAGTTCAACGGTTTTAAAAAATAAAAATAAAACTGTTCATAATATTTATTGTTTTTTGAAAGATAATAATGGATAATTTTCACGATATTTTACATTTTTAAGCTTATTACATTTTGTTGTAAACCATTTTTTTGTATATTTATTTTTACTTCTATCTATAATATCTGAAGAAAAATTTAAAGGTTTGAATGCTAAGAAATTATCATCCGATAAAACTTCCCCTGATTTAATCTCATCTACAACATTTTCTAAAAAGTCTTTTGAATATACAATATTATCCTTTACATTTATTATAATTGTATTTTTATCTTTTTCTTTTAATAAAATTGGAATTATGCTAGTTCCGTAACCATAATCTACTTTACATGGAATTTTATTCACAATATCGTCTAAATATTTAGGGATATCATTATCATCGAATAAATAATTTACTAGATAAATTCTATCCACCTTTATTGTTTGGTCTAATAAAGAATTAATCATTGGTTTTATGTTATTAATTCTATCTTTTGTTGTGGTAAAAGAAACTACTATATTTTTATTATTAATTTTGTTTACATTTTTGTAATTTTCAATAAACTTTTTTGAATCTCTATAATGGCATTCTAAATATCTATCAAAACCAAAATAACAATATAAAATATAAATTATTGAAATTATCGAACTAATAATTGTTAAAATTAAAATGGTTTTCTTTTTCATTTATTTATAAATCTTTTAGAAATGATTAAATTTTAAAATTTCTAATTTTTCTTAAAATTAGAAATTATATCAAACACGATATAAGGAGAATAGATAACGCTCCTTTTGGATATATTAATAGAGTTGTAAAACACATATAGTGTAAAAATATTTTTGTAACATTATATATTATATTCATTTTATTAAATTGAATAAATAATTTTTTGAAAATTTAAAATTTAAAATGGGTATCAAATCAAACTTTAATAAATTTTTAAGAGAAAAGTGTCCTGAAGAATTTGAACTAATTCATATTTCCGAATATTGCTACAAAAAGATTGCTATAGATGTTTCACTTTACATGTGTAAATTTAAAGCAGTTTGTGGGGATAGATGGCTTTCTTCTTTTATCAATTTAATTGCTTGTTTGCGAAAAAACGAGGTTCATTGTGTATTTATTTTCGATGGACAAGCACCAAAAGAAAAAGATTTAGAAAGAGAAAATAGACATGCTGCAAAGGAAAAATTAGAAGAAAAGGTTTTTGATTTAAAATCTTCAATGGAAATTTTTCATCAAACTGGTGAGATGAATGAAATTTTAACAACATTTTATGAAAAACATAACGAAGAGATACCAAGCTTTATTGGCGGTTCAAAAAAGATTAATGTAAAATGGTTGGAAAATAAAATTAATCAAAAAATCAACCAGGTTATAGATATTTCTCCAGAAGATTTAGAAAATGTTAAAAAATTATTCAAAATATTAAAAGTTCCTTATGTTATGGCTCCTTGCGAAGCAGAAAAAATGTGTTCTAAATTATGCAGAGATGGAACCGTAGATGCTGTTCTTTCCGAAGATACAGATGTAATGGCTTATGGATGTCCAATTTTTCTTAGCAAAATTGACACTAACGAAGAAACTTGTATTAGGATTAATTATGAAAAATTGATAAAAAACCTAGAATTAAAGCAAGAAGAATTTTTAGATCTTTGTATAATGTGTGGAACGGATTATAATAAAAATATACCAAAAGTTGGTTCTGCGACTGCTTATAAAAAAATAATAGAATTTAAATCGATACCAAACATTAAAAATTTAGATGTTTCTATATTAAACCATGAAAGAGTTAGATTTCTGTTTAATAATTTTGATGAGATAACTCCTGTAAAAATTCCATTTTGTGAAAAACCAGATTTTACAGAGTTGGAAAATTTCATGAAGGAAAACAATATTAATAATAGGATTGATAGTTTAATGAAATGTTTTTGTGACGCAAACATAGTTTTCGAATAAATATATAATATCTGATATTTAAAACTGCTGCAAAAAATACTTTTAAAGAAATATATTAAAATAATTTATAAATTATTTTAATTAAATAATCTACTTAAAGACAGGTGATTTAAAATCAAACAAATGGTAAAACAAACTAAAACAACTAAACCAACTCAAAATCAATCAGAAGCAAAACCTGCTGTCAAAAAAGTTCTAGTTAAAAAAGTTACAACTGAAACTAAGCAAGCAGTAAAAACAGTCGTTCCAAAAGTTCAACCACCTAAAGCTCCTAAAGCAGTCGCAAAAGTTGCAGCTGTAAAAGCACCATCAAAAACAACAACAGTACCAAAAGTTAAAAAGGCACCAGCAAAGAGAGCTGCGAAAAGACAAGAAGTAGATGTAAGCGATGTTGAGGATGCTACTGAACCAGTTGACGATGTTGATGTTGAAGACGATGAAGAAGGTACAGATGAAGTAAGACAAAAAGTACCCAGAGTTCCTCCAACAATTGAATCAGTTACTGAAGATTTTGATGCTTTAATCAGAACTATCGTTTCACAAGTTGAATCTGTTCGAGAAAGCGGAACGAGTGGTATTAAATTCCTTCGTTCACTAAACAAGCAAGTTAAGCTTTTGAAAGCTAAGACTATTCGTCTTGCAAAACAAAAGCAACGAACAGGGCGAAAAAATAACTTGAATTCTGGATTCTTGAAAAAGGTTGCAATCTCAAAAGATTTAGCAGAATTCACAGGATGGGATGAAAATGAAATGTATTCAAGAGTTCAAGTCACAAAGTTCGTTTGTGACTATATTAGAGAGAATAACTTACAAAATCCAGAAGACAGACGAGAAATCTTCCCAGATGAAGCTTTACAAAACTTGTTAAACTTTAACGAGAATAAAGAAGGTAAATTGAAATATTATACTTTACAAAAGTATTTGACACCTCATTTTATTAAAGAACAACTCTAAATATAATAATTTTTAATTAAAAATTATTATATAAACCATGACATATATTAAAAAATTTTTTATATATAAATTTTTAATTACAAAAAAAGGATTAATTTTTTAATATAAACATTTATATTAAAAAATGTATATCAAAATAATTTGTAATATTGTAGTAATGTTTTTAATATTTTTTGGAACTCTATATTTGTTCAAACCAGAATCCGTAGTTTATAAGGCTACTGGAAAGATAAATTGGAAGATTCTTGTATTTTACTCTTTCATAGGTTCAATATTTTTAGAACTTTTATTTTTACTTTTCACTACAAACATTGATAGAAAAGGATTACAAAAAATGGATTTTAAATTTAATGATTTAACAAATGAAAGATTTACTTTTTAATTTTTTTTTATTTCTAAATTATAAAAATGAATGAAAAATTAGATTTAATTTTGAAATTTTTAGTTTTTTTAATAGTTTTATGGATTGGAGTAGGATTATTTAGCTATTTTAAGTTTAAGGAAGATTTTACAAATAAAAAGACTAAAAATATAAAATGGGGAAAATTAGCCCTTTACAGTTTTGGTTTTACTATATTAATTATTTTAATGCTTTTATTTGGAGGAACTGGAGTCATGATTATCTAAAGGATAATTTTTGAATAAATTTAATTTATGATTTTTATAAATTAAATTTATTCAAAAATTTAATTTTTATTTCTAAACTATAAAAAATGAATGATATGATTGGAAAGTTTATTGTTTTAATATTATTTTTTATAATTTGTTGGATTGTAGTGACATTAAATATATATTCTGTTGGTAAAGAACAATTATATACTAATAAGAAGACTAAAAGCATAAAATGGGGAAAATTAGGCCTTCATAGTTTTGGTTTTACTATATTATTTATAGCATTTTTTTCTCTATTTATTATGTTTGGAAAAATTTAGATCTTTGATAAACTTTTTATAAAAGAATAAATCTTTTTATTTCTAAATTATAAAAATGAATGATATTGTAATTGTAACCTTTTTTTCTTTAATAATATTTTCTATACTATATGCTATATGGGCGACAGTTATTTATTATACAGATAAAAAGCGATATACAAATAAGAAAACTAAAAATGTAAAATGGGGTAAATTAGCCCTTGAAGGTCTTGGGATAACTATATTTTTTATTGGAAGCTTATGGGTCGGTAATTTTGTAAATTTAGGTTCAAAGGATAAAAAATAAATTTAGATTAATCATAAATTAAAAAATTTATTAAAAGATTTTTTTATTTCTAAATTATAAAAATCATGAACAATATGTTATTATTATTATTTCTTTCATTTATATATGGTTTGTCTGTGATGGTTCTCTTTTTTGCAAAAATTCCTTTCTTCATGAAAAAAAGTAAAGATAAAAAGAAGTCTATAAATTGGTCATTTTTATTACCCTTTGCTATAATGCCGACATTTATAATACTTTATTTATTCGTTGCAACATATAACGCAATTTATACAGAAGATTTACCACAAATGTAAAAAATTAATTTTTAAACTATTTTAAACTATTTTTAAACTATTTTTAAATTATTTTTAATTTTATTTTGATATTATAAAAATGGTCAGTAAATATACAAATTCTTTAATTAAATTAATATTAATTTTTGTATTTATATATATTCTATGGGTGTTAGGTATATATTTTTTAAATAAAAAGATATCATTACCTTTTATAAATTCTGCAAAAAATAAGAAAGGAAAAAAGAGTCTTAATGTACCTATATATCTCTTAGTATGTTTTATATTTTCATTATTGTCTTTCTTTGCAGTAGTTTATTTCCTAGCTGGTATTATTTTTTTAAAAGATTATAATAAAAATAATTAAACGATTCTTAATTTTATAAAATAATAAAGATGGAATATAAATTATGGCAAATAATTTTAATATTAATGATTATATTTATAGTTTTATATGGAGGTTCAATAATGTTACTTTATTTTACAGGAAAAAAGTATTATACAAGTAAGAAAACTAAAAGAATAAAATGGGGAAAATTATTACTAGATTCTCTAAAATTTTGCGCCTTACTTTTATTCGCAAGTATGGGTGTTTTCGGAGGAGCTGGAGTTACCTTAAATTTATAAAAAAGATCCTTCTTTGTATGTTTAATTTTAAACTTTAATCTTTTTATAAAAATTTAAGATTTATAAAAAGATATTTATACTATTGCTTATAGATAAATAAATATATTTAAAAATGAGTGTAAAATTAGAATATATTCAAAAAATGGAAAAATTAGAACATGAACAATTTGTAGAAATTGAAGAAAATATTGTTCATGTTAAAATAGGAATAAATGCTGTTGACAGGGAAGGAAACTTATTAATGGCCGAATTAATAAACAGAAATAAAATGGAGTGGAACATGGAGGTTCCATTCGTTATAGAAAAAAACATTTATAAAGCAGATGGATTGATGGTTTTTAAAGAAATTACTCGTTTGGATAAAATCAATACAACTATAATATTGCTTCCCAAATTTTTAAACGAAAAATGGGAAAAAATATTAAAAAATTATCCAAATCTAAAGTTTAATTTTTACAACAACAATTTTTCTCCGGAAGACGAACTTGATATTATTTTAATTAATCATAAAGAATTCAATACATTTATCAAGATATATAAGTTTGCATGGAAGAGATTTATTTTTATCGAACCATTTAATTTTAAAGGCGTAGATTTGAACAATTTTACTTCAAATTTTTATTGGTTTGTGACGAATAATCCAAACTCAATAAAGATTCGTTTTGATTCGAGAAGAGGATTTATAAACAAAATTTTTTGCAACTCTGAAGATGATGTAAATACACAGTTTGAAAAAGTTATAATTAGAGATGATAAAACAGAACTTGATTTAAATTCTATAAATATAATCAACCATAATGTAAGATTATTTAAAAGAGAATTGAAAAGTTTTGAAATTTTAAACTTATTATCGATTTGTGCTGAAGAAGAATTAATGTCTTTAATGGGTGTGGAAAAAGAAAAAATAATCGATGCTGTTTTGGACTATAAAAAATATGAATCTAAAGAAAATCTCACAAGTGAAAATATTGAAAAAGTTAAATTGTCTATTGGTGAAAAGCTAAATAATTTAGAAAATTTAGATTGTAATATTTGTCTGGAAAAATTAATTTCTAAAAGTTTAATTCTAGAAATGAGTTGTCAAAACATCTTTTGCGGTAAATGTTTTGCATCTTGGATAGATGTTAAAAATACATGTCCTTGTTGTAGAAAAGAAATTATAAACTGTCAATTGGTTTATTTAATCGGTACAACTCATTGCATAGTAGACAAAAGTACAAAATGGAGAAAAACTATTGAATTTATAAAATTAAATAATAATAAAAAAATTTTAATTTATGCTTGTGTTGAAGACTTGAATCGCGTATTGCTGAAATATTTAAAAGAATTTAAAATTAATTTTGAATGCTTGAAAGATAACGATTCTTTTAAAAAGACGCTTACAAGTTATGTAGAAGGTTCTCTTAATGTTTTAATTATAGAAGAATTAAGATGCTTGGATTTAGAAGTAACAGATGATTTAATATTTTATAGCAATTGCAGCAATTCCGACAAGAAACAAATCATAAACATGGTTAATAACATGTCTTTACGAATCAATAAATTAAATGTTCATTATTTCAACGAAATTTAATCTAAATTAAATTGATTTATTAATTTCTATTTTAATAATAAATTAAAATGGAAACTCTTTTTTGTTCAAACAATTGCTGCTCGCTTAAAATTGAACCTTATGTAAACAAATTTAATAATAAACAAAAATTTAATAAAAAAAAGGCAGGAGTTATGCTTTACGATTCTGAAAAGCAAAAAGTTTTAATAGTGCAATCTAGAGGTAGATTATGGGGTCTACCAAAAGGAACTTTAGAAGAAGGAGAAACCTTTGAAAAATGTGCTGTTCGCGAATTATTTGAAGAAACTGGAATTAATGTAAACGATAAAGACTTTGATAATTTTGTAATTTTATACAATTCTGCAAAATATTTTGTCGTAAACATGAACGAAAACGATGTAAAAGTACAAGATTTAAAATTTAATGATGCAAATGGAATTGGATGGATTAAAATTGAATGTATATTAAATTTAGTAAAAGAGGATAAACTTAAACTGAATAGACATGCAATTTTAGTCTTGAAAAAGGTTTTGAATATAAACATTCACCAAGATTAGAATTATATACCAATAAAGGTATATAATTAATTCATTCTCGAAAATCAAAAAAATAAATATATAAAAAACATAGCAAATGATAAAAATAATATAAATAGCATAAGAGAGCTTGAATCATCTTTTAATTTTTCATCTTTTTTTTCTTTAGTATCATTAGTTGTATTTTCTGTCGATACACTTGATAATTTTTTCACTTCTAATGGTTCTTTTAAACCATAAAACTTTACTGTTCCTAATTTTTCAAACTTTGGATAATCAACCCAAGTTGTGTCTAAAGTTATTACATATAAACCGGTTTTATTATAAAAATTTGGCCTGCAATTAGGAACATTTGAACTTTTGTTAACAATTCCTACAATCATATTTTTATCGTAACATGTGTCTGTTCCAGAAATTTCACAAAGAACATTAAAATTATTAGCCTTTACAAACTCTAAAAATGTAATATCTGGTTCTATATAAATCATTGGTTTAATATCGTCACCGTCACTTGTAACTGGATCCCATCTTTTAATATTATAGTTTGACATATGGTTTATAATTTACAATTTAAAAAATTATAAATTATTTTTTAATGATATATTTAAAGATTTTATTTAGAATATTTAAAAAATGTCTATAAGAGGAGTTGTCGAAGAAATTAATCAGTTAAAATTTGAAATAAAGAGAAATTTAGAAATTAATAAAAAATATAGAACCAGGATTAAAGAGCTTGAAAAAGTTATATCTGTTTATTTAGAAGAGAAAAATCAACCTGGTTTAAAATATAAAGGAAGCGCGATAATTTTGGAAAATAAAGTAAAAACTAAAACTAAACCAAAGAAAGAAATTGAAAAAGACGTAATTAGTCTTTTTGAAGAATTAGGAATCGATAATCCGAGTAAAGTTTATGACAAATTGTTAAATCTAAGAAAAGGTTCTCCTGTAGATTCTAAACAAATTTTAATTAAAAAAATTAAAAAATAAATTATTAATGGAATTTATTATCCATTAATAATTTTTAATTAAAACTTCTTTTGCTTTTGATTCTGGATTTTTAGAATTAATAGAACGTTTACATAAGATTGGTATTATTTCATATTTTTCATTTGTAAAATTTTCTCTAACGATTTTAACATCGGCATTGCTAAGCATAAAATTTTTATTTTCTATTGTTAAATTATTACATAATTTGAATAAATTTAAATGATTTTCGAGTGAGAATCCATTCTCTGTATATTTTACAAATCCTTTATCATTTTCTGAAGCATATGGAGGGTCTAAATAAGCAAAATCGCATTTTTCTGTAATATTAAGCATTGATTCTTTATAATCACAACATTGAAAAATTACATCTTTTATTAGAATCGAAATTTTCTCTAAATGTTCTTTATTTACAATTTCTGGACTTTCATAGTTTCCATAAGGTACATTAAATCCATTTGGACCTATTCTAAAAACTCCTCTCCAGCAAGTTTTATTTAAAAAGATAAACATTGCTGATTTTTCAAGCGAATTTTCGTTTGCTTTTACAAGTTTATTATATTCACTGCGAATCCAGTAATAATAACTTTCTTTTGATTTTTTAGCTTGTATAATGTCTTTAGGTTTTCTATTTTTAACACCATGACACTCTTTACATTCTTCGTATTCTTTTATAATTATTTTTAACGTTTCATAAAGAGATTCGTGATTAGATTGTATATCTTTGTATAAACAAATTAAAGATTCATTCGCATCATATGCATATATTTTTCCTTTTACTAGAATATTTCCTTTTTTAATAAAATATAATAAAGCTAATAAAACGCTTCCTCCACCTAAAAAAATTTCATGATAATTATTTATTTCTAAAGGAAAATGACCTATTAAACAAGTTAAAATCTGCGTTTTCCCTCCGACCCATTTTAAAAATGGTTTGACAATTTTATCATCATTCAAATCATCTATATTTTCTTGTTTTTTATCTTTAATTTTTTTACTTTTCTTTTCATCCTTTTTTTCCAGTATTTTTCCTACAATCTGAGTATTTCTATATAAAATAATTGGATATTGATTTTTACATTCTATAGAAACTTGTTCAATCATTTAAACTTTTTCTATTCAATGATATTTTTAAATCAATTTAAAATGATTTTTCAAAAAAACTTTTATAATCATTCAAATGTCAATGATGAAAACAAGATCTAAAACTCAAGAAAATCCTATGGTTATCCTCGAAAATTTACCTTGTGAAAATGAGAAAGACGAAAAGGAGAAAATAGAAGAAATTAAAATGATTTCTTACAATAGAGGAACAGGTGCTGGTGGTTCAAAAACTAATCATAATGGATTAAAATTCGAAGAAAAAACAAACAGTGTAGATGTTTTACTTTTTAACAATTACGTTCGTGAGTATTCTGGAGGTTCATGTTTTTATGTAAGAAAGTTTGAAGGAGCAAAAATAATATTCACAAAGAAAGGTGATTTTAAAAGATTTGTTTCTCATTTTTACGGAATAACATCTATTAGAGACCCTGACGAAGCTTATATTATTGAATATGATAATGGAGAAAAAGTAGTCAAGATTTTAGAGAAAAAGAATCAAAATGTAGCCGGTTCTGTTGAGACTAAATTGTGGGCAGCTCCTTCATTAAAGCGAGAATTTGAAATTGTGTTTGGAAAAGGCTTTAAAATTGAATATGGATTTTGTCTAAACAACTTTTATAAGAAAAAGATTAATTCAAAAAGTGAAAAATACAAGATTTTAGTAGACGTTATTTTAAATGAAAATAACATTGATTGTTTATTCGGAGATGATGATGATTATTTTGACCATCTTGTAAAGTGGATTACTAAAAAGTGTTAAAAAAAAATTTTAATATTTTTAAAATATTAAAATTCCATTCCTTCATAATTGAATATAGCTTTTCTAAAATATAAATCAAAATCTGTATCTGTTATTAGATCTTTAAATTCAAGATACATTTCTTCTCTAATTATAGAAATGCTAGTTCTAAAAAATAAAGAAAAGTTTAATCTAGTGCTATAATTTTCGTTTAATTCTGACATTTCATTAATTACTTCTATAGCGAATGTTTCTACGCATTCTTTTACCTTTTCATCTCTTTCTGTGGATAAAAAATGATTTATTATTTGTTCCGTATTTGGATTTTCCGTAATATATTCTCCTTTTCTTAGGTCATTTATTATTTCTTCTTTAAGTTTAATATTAGAATTTAACCAAATCATAACAACATCGTTCAATTTTTTAGTATAATAGATTGAATTTTCGTTTATTATATTTCGAGAAAGTGCATTTAACCGTCCCATAAAGTTTGAAACAATTTGGTCTTCCCAAGATATGGAAATATTAAATTCTCCAAATCCGGAAATAGAATTAATCAATCTTGTCGCGTAGCCGCTCGAACACGTTTCTGCCATTTCTTCTAATTCTTCTATCAAACGCTTTAACATTTCTTCTTTGTTTTTATTAGTAGAGATATAGGACCAAATTTTCAATAAAATATTACTTAGATTACAGTTGAATTTTGAATATAATACATTGTCAATATTAATTCTATTCAAGCTTATCATTATCTTTGAATTTCTCAAGAATAAACGTTTGCATTCATCAGAACAAAACTTTTTAACAGAACTCATGTTGCCTTTACAAAATTCACATTTCGACAAGATATTTTTTCTCTTTTTCAATAGGTTCAATTCTAATTGTTTTTCTTGTTCAATTAATAATAATTTAGAAATTTCTTCTTTTACATTGTTAAAAGTGATTGTGTCTCCATTTTCTCCTTTAATTATATTAATTTTTGCTAAAAATTCCAAAGTTTCCATTACGGATTGTTCTACTTTTTCAGTATGAACATTTTGCGCATTATTAAATATCGTTTTGCAATCTCCTCCAATCAACCCTAATTCTTTGATTAATTTTCTTCCTATTATTTTATAATTTTCGGAACCCAAACGAATCAAAACATCAGCAGCATCTGCTCGTTTATTATATTCATTATCTTTGTCGCTCGCAAACTTTTCAATAATTGAAGAAATTAATTCCTTTTCATTCTCGAGCAAATTACATTTTTGCAAAAGATATTGTCCTGAAATAATTTTATATTCTAAAGAATTTTTTTCTTCATTGATAAAACTTATTTGAGAGTTTTTAATTATATTTTTAATATTTAAAATAATATCCAAATCTTCTATTTCGACACCTTCTTTAATTTTGTTTTCTAAAAATTCAATCAAAATTTCATAAGAGTTTTGAAGCTTTCTATTAAGATATAAAATTTTTGAACACATTAAACTCTCTAAAGAAATTATTGTTTTATATCTATAATCACATGAAATATTCATCTCTCCTATAAAATCACAAAAGTATCGATTACATTCTAAAAAATGATTTTTTGAATTTAATAATTTAAATATTGCATTTATCCTACACGGAGAGGGTAAATCCGATAGATTTTTACAAACAAGATTTAACGCATTGTATCCTATTATTCTTCTTTCAGCGTTCCGTTCTTTTAATTCTGAATCATTATCTTCCGAGTCTTCAAATTCTTCATATTCTAAAAGATTAATCGCGCATTCTAGTTTAAATAATGTAGGCATCTTTGTCATTGTAGAAATTTCAAATAAAAAATCTCTTAAAGCTATGCTTCCACTAAATTGATACATTCCTGCAATCTTATTTAGCAATTCTATAGTTTCTGCTTCACATTTAGAGTAATAAATCTCTATAGCTTTTACTCTAATTTCCAATTCAAGAGACATGTCTAAAATTATATTTAATAAATCGCCAATAGATGTGTCGTTATCTACTTTGATAGTCTTTTTTTCTCCAAAAAATAGTTTATTATAATCTTCATCTTCAAGATCTATTATTTTCGTAGTCATTTTTAAAATTAAAAAAATTATTCCTTAAATTAATGTTTAAAGAATAATTTTTTTAATTATAAATGGAACACTCGTTTAAAAAACTACTTCCTCTATTTGAACAATTTGGAATTGACCCGACAAATTTAGATTCTGAAAAGATGGAAAAATTAATGAAAATTTCAGAAAATTTTAATGATCCTAAAAAGATTACACCACAAATAGCTAATGAAATTTTAGATACAATTGGTATTAAAAGAGAATCTATAAAAAGACCTCCAAAATCTGCAATTAAAATAGGCAGAAATGAACCTTGTATTTGTGAGAGTGGAAAGAAATATAAAAAGTGTTGCGGAGAAGATTTAGTTATTTAATTTCTCAACTAATGAAATTAAATCACAAAAGAAGAATTAACTATAATATTTAAAATGAAATTTAAAAATGTTTAAATTTCATTTTTTATATTTTATAAATTTCATAATTTATCCACAATAACATTTCATAATTTTTTAATTTTTTACATTCATTAAAATATTTAAACTTGTTCCATTTATAATTTTTAGAATTTAACATTTTTAATAAATTTAAGTTATTCGTTCTTACTGCAATATCAAAAATTGATTCATTCAATAAATTTAATTGGTTTTCACAGAGCCATGATGTAAGATTCAAATTTGACCGATAACAAGAGTTGATTAATGTATTTTTCGTAAAGATTAAATTATAATCTTTAAAATTATTTATTTTAATCCAAAATAAAAGATTATTTATTTTAATATTAAATTCTTTTTCATTTTTAATGGATAAAATTAAATTACAAATTGGAATCTTTGAATTTTTCAAACATTTAATAATTTTATTATTAAATTCTTCTTTCGTATAGTTTAAATATTTAATAAACCATATTTGCGGAACTTGAAAAATAAATGTAGGATCTTCGTTTAAAACTTTATCAATTACGAGATTAATTATATCTCTCGGAAGGTTAAATAACATTCAAAATATTTTAATTTAAATTAAAATATTTTTTCAAATTTATAATCGTTGCAATGAAAACAGAGCGCTTATCTGAATTTCTGTGTTTGGATATCGAGGACTATAAAACTCTTCTTCAACTGTTTTATAAATTTCTCCGTTTGATAAATGAACAGAAAATTTTAAATTGTCGTTTGGTTTAAATTTTAATGTTTGCGTCATTCCACCTCCGCTAAC
>Ga0247840_10006746_pt1 | contig 16345 bp, 7 predicted proteins | sample LaCruzMarch2015__FD_192404 | JGI IMG/M metagenome (GOLD analysis project Ga0247840, IMG submission 192404) | Freshwater microbial communities from meromictic Lake La Cruz, Castile-La Mancha, Spain - LaCruzMarch2015_17m | ecosystem: Environmental > Aquatic > Freshwater > Lake | place: Spain... | reverse complement strand
ACCGTGGAGAAATATACAGCGTTGACGGCGGTCAGGCCAAGCTCCTTCTGGGGCGGCGGCACCATTTACATGGACGAGCTCTCTTTCGATGACGACCCTGCGGCGTTCAAGCCCAACGTCGTCCGGAACATCGTCCTGGGTGACGAGGCTGGGCGCGTCAAACTGCTGGCCGGGGAGAAGTTCAAGCTCGGCCTGGAGCTGGCCCGGGAGGGGGCGTCGGCCCCGGAGGGCGCCATCTTCTTGCGCCTGCTCGACGGGGCGGAGAAGGAGGTCGCGGTGAAGACGGTCGTCATTGACTGGGAAAGCCAGAAGGCGGGCACTCTCGATGTGGAACTGCCGACGCCGCCGCACTCCGGCCGGTACTGGGTCGTCGCCACCTACAATGATAAGGGGACAGCCGCGCCGGTGACCGCCATCGAGCGGTTTGACGTCCAATTCTATCTCAAAGACCAGCTTGGCGGCGAAAACGACTCCATCGTTTTGGCCAAGGTTTGGGACTGGCTGCCCTTCGGCGAGAACTCTCCGCCGGGGCGCAACATCGACACGCCCGCCAAGGCGCCGGAGGTTCCCCCGGAGGACTGGTCGAAGGCCGTGCCGCTCAAGGGCGTGTGGTACAGCTGTGGTACGAGAATCCGCGAGTTCGGCAACCAATGCGGGTGGTACCACCGCCAGCTCCAGATCCCGGCGGACTGGAAAGGCCGCAAGGTCGAGATCGACATCGAGGACGTCCAGAATATTGCCACCGTCTACATCGCCCGCAAAAAGGTGGGCGAGGTAGAGTGGCCCGGCGGCAGCCTGGACATTACCGGGCTTGTGGAGGCGGGCAAAACCATTGATCTGGCGATCTTCGTCAGGGCGGAGATCATCGCCGGCTACAACCGGGTAATACGGGAGATACTTGGCGACACCTACAACCCCACCGAGAACATCATGATGCGCGGCCTGCGCGGGCCAGTCACGCTACGCTGCGCACCGCGCGGCGCGGCAATCTACCACGCCGCCATCCGGACACATACCTCCACCATCCCGAAAAGAGTCGAGGTGGAATACACTTGTGCCGGGCTTGAGGTCGGAAAAAGCTATACCGTGTCCGGCGTGGTCTCCGCGGCCGGGAAGCCCGTCCTGACACTGCCGGACAAAACCTTCGCGGCCACGGCCGCCACCGAGAAGGTGGCGATCGCGGCAGCTTGGGACGATCCGGTCCTGTGGGACATCTACACCCCTTTCCTGTATGACCTTGACGCCAAGCTCGCCGAGGGTGGCAAGGCGGTCGACGTGGCCGTGCCCGAACGCTTCGGATTCCGTGAGGTCTCATTCCAAGGGCGCCGTGTGACCCTCAACGGCAGGGACATCAACCTGTTCCAAGACATGGTGCGGTACAATTACCTGAATCCCGGCTTCGCCAAGTTCATGGAGGACATGCATTTGAACTCCTTGATGGGAACCCATTACGGCTACGTTAGCGCCCTTGGCTTGGGAAACTCCGGGTTGCGCGACTGCGTGGAGTTCTGCGACAACGCCGGTGTGGGGGTGTACCTCGGACTGGCGTCGTCCTCGGCCGGCTTGGTGTCGTCAAACAAGGAGAACGACCCGCGCTTCTGGGACTTCTTCCAGAAGGTGTCCAACTATGTGTTGCGCAAGCACGGCAACAGCCCCGGGATATTTTTCTGGTCCGGCGGCGGAGGCGCAGGGCAGGGGGCGATGTACAACCCCTATTTGCAGGACGGCCTCTGGCAACGCGACAACTCCGAGAACCAGCAGTACCAACGCATGAACAAGGTGAATAGCCGGGCGAAGGCCATGCTCAAGGCCGCCGACCCATCGCGCCATGTGGTGGGGCAGGACACCGGCAATTTCAACGACTCTTGTCACATCACCCAGTACGCCGGGTTCATGCCGATCCAAGAGATGATTGAGATGAACAGCTACTGGTGCGAGAACGGCGTCAAGCCGATATTCTATTCGGAATATGGCGCCCCTTACCATTCCAATTGGAGCAGCCATCCGCGGTATGGCGGCCACGGCTGCAAAAAGATTATCCACTACGAGGCGGAATGGTGCGCCATCACCAAGGGTGACGACGCCTTCGTCCGCACCGCGCTCGACAACCAGGTCATGGAGCGTTTCGAAAAGCTGTCAAAGGACCAATTTGCGCAGATCTACAAGATCGAGGACAAGGCCCGGCGCGAGCAGGCTCTGGCCGGTTATAGCAACGTTGGCGACCCCCCGACCGCCCCTTCGACCCTCTATGACGAGGACGGCCCCAACAACGCGCGCAACCAGTTGTGGCTGGAGCGCGTCCGCGAGGAGTTCCTCAACTTGCGCGCCGACGGCATTGGGCTGCTGACCCCCTGGACTGGCGGCATCAACCTCCGCGACTACTCCAAATGGTTCGCCCCGGTCATGGCATTCATCGCCGGCGCGCCCGGCGACCGCTACGACAAAACCCACATCTACGCCCCCGGCGAGGAGCTCAAACGCGGCGTGACGCTCATGAGCAACGACACTCGGCCCAGGGCGCTGCGTTGCGAATGGAAACTCGTCCTCGGTGGCGAGGCCGTCGCCTCCAAGTCCGAGAAGCTGGAACTGCCCCCTGGCGGGACGGCAGAGCTGCCCATTACCGTTCCGATCAAGGCTGACAAGGATTGCGCCGGGACATTGACGATGGAACTATTCGACCGCGACAGTGGGGATAAACTCTGCGACGACAAAATTTCAATTGACGTGCTGGCCCCGCGCCCGTTTGTGAATGACAAGAAAATCGCGCTGATCGACCCGGAGGGCGACTCCGCCGTGGCTTTGAAACGCGCCGGCGTCAAGTTCCAACTGGTACCCTTCACCATGGACCTCTCCCCCTACGACGTTGTCATCTTCGGCCGCCGCGCCTTCCTCTATGAGCTTGCGAACACTCCCGAGGGCTTCGACCTGGAGGCTCTGACGCAGGCCGGCAAGAAGGTCGTCGTCCTGGAGCAGGCCGAGGCGACTTTACGCGACCGTTTCAAATTCCGCACGGAGTACATCTCCCCACGCAACGCCTACGGTCGCGAGTTCCGCCGCGGGCTGCTGGACGGGCTCCCGGACAGTTGCCTCAACTTCTGGCGCGGCGCGGCCACGCTGACCGACGGCCACGAGGTGGCGCGGACGCAGCTCTCGCCCCGCCCGAAGGAGCAGGATGGTGGGCGCTGGTTCTACGTCTGGAACGACGGCCAGGAGCACACCCGGCCGATGAAATGGGGCAACCGGCACAACGTGGCGACCGTGGTGGTCGTCAAGCCGGATACCGGCAATTTCCGCCCCCTGGTGGACTGCGAGTTCGGCCTGAACTACGCCGCGGCCTTGGAACTGGACTGCGGCGCCGGCCAGGTGATATTCAGCCAGCTCGATGTCAGCGGACGCGCGGCCACCGGCCCGGAGGCGGAGCGCTACCTGCAAAACCTCGTCAAGTACACGGAAAATCTGCCCGCACCGTCCTGGAGGAAGGCCGCCTATCTGGGTGGGGACGACGGGGACAAGCTCCTGAAGTCGCTGTTCGTGCCTTTTAAGAAACTGTCCAGCCCATCCGAGGCCACCCCGGCGGAGCATGTGCTTATCCTTGGCGCGGCCTCCCCAGCGGAGCTCAAGGCTTGGGGCCCGGCACTATCCAAGTTCGTTTCGGCCGGCAGCGTGGTCTTCTCGTTGCCCAAGTCCGAGGCGGAGCTATCCGCCGGCTGGCTCCCCGCTCCGGTGGCGCCGTCCAAAGTTCTGGCCAACGGCGCCGTGGTCGGCAAGAGCAAGGATTCCTTGCTAGCCGGGCTGGGCAACAGCGATTTCTTCTGGCGGGGCAACGTTGAAATCGTGTCGCCGGGCAAGTTGCCCGGGGCTGACCTGGAGCTCGGTGGCGGGGTGTTGGTCAGGTTGCCCCAGGGCAAGGGAAGCTGGGTGCTCTGCCAGATTGCGCCAGCACTCTTCGGGAGCGAGGACTACTTCTGGCTCAAGGACTCGCGGCGCAACACTGAGCGCGCCCTGCGCGCCATGCTCTCCAACCTAGGCGTGGAGATGAACACGCCCTTCCTTATGCGCCGCCCCAAGGCGGCGAAGGAGACGATCCTCTCCATTGACCTGGCCGGGGCCTGGGACTGTGCCAAGGCCGCGGGCGATAGCCCGGAAACCAGCCCGCTGGACAAAGTCCAGGGCTGGCGCCGCGTGGAGTTCCCCGGCGACTTCCGCAAGGCTATGCCGGAGCTGAACGCGCACAGTGGCTCGCTGTGGTTCCGCCGAACGTTCGAGCTGGACACCCCGCCGCCCGCCGGTGCGGGCGCACGGTTCTTCCTCGGGGCGGTCAGGGGCATTGACTTTGCCTTGGTCAACGGCGTTCTGGTCGGTAACACCGACCGGGTGACCAATCCCAACGACCTGTCCACCGCCACCCGTGACTACCAGCTGCCGACCGGGCTGCTCAAGCAAGGGCGGAACGAGGTGGCGGTGCTCTGCTCGTTCAACACCCGCGACACGCTTAGCCCCGGGGACGGCAACCTGGCGCCGCCGTTGCGCTTGGAACTTTTCAAGGAGCGCCAGGACGGCCCCAAGCTGGCCCCGGTTGAGCTGGACGGTTGGTGGCGCGGAATTGCGGTCAGCGGCAAGGTGGATCTTCCCGCGGAAAATGATAAAGGCTGGCACCGGATCAAGGTGCCGGGGACTTACATGGCGCAACACGCCCACTGGGGCACGCACATGGGCTACTTCTGGTGCAAGCGGAGCTTCACGCTCACGGATGCGCCCCCCGCCGGGGCCGAGCCGACCATGGTGCTCGGCGCGGTCGACGACGAGGACGATACCTACGTCAACGGCACGCTGGTCGGCCACATCGGCAAGGACACCAATCCCAAGGACTATTACTGCGCGGAGCGCTGCTACCGGCTGCCGGCCGGCCTGCTCAAGGCGGGGGAGAACACGGTTGCGGTGCGGGTCAACAACACCTTCCTGGACGGCGGTATTACTGGGTCGGCCAGGCTGCTCTTCGAGGACCCCAAGGTCACCGCGGAGCGGAAGCTGACCATGAGCCCGTACCTGCACGACGTTGACAAGACGGACGACCCCTACATGTACCAGGGCTGGTGAGCATGATGGAAAGACATGAATGAAGCCATTGAAAGAATTGATCGCCCTGACGGATATAGACGTTGTTGAATCGTTTTCATTGCGTGAGGTCGGTGGCGACATGACCATTAAAGAAGCCTTCGCCGCCTGGCTGCAGAAAGCCATTGTGGCCAACATCCCCGCTTATTTCTGTCAGCTTGACAAGAAAGAGATATGGCGCTACTTGGAGATTTTTTTCTCGCGGCTCCCGAGCCGGAACTTCATGTTCGAGCTGAGCGATAATTTCCCGTTGCCGGAGCTACGCCGTGTGCTCCCCATCTTTGCGGATTTCATGAACAGACAATAGAACCAAAGAGGTAAACAAAATGAATAGCATTCCCTTTTTGACACTGGGCAGTCCCAATCCTGACATTCCCTTATCAGAGGAGCCCTGTGCCGTTTATGGGCGTTACATTCCCGATGGCCGTGTGCTGTTCGACAAGCGGCCCGTGCGCGAGTGGGAGTTCATGGCAACGGGGACGGGGGTGACCGGGCTGATCGTCACCTTTCCCAACGAGATGTTGATCCAAGTCAATCATTCCTCCGCCATTGATGAACAGGGGCAGGTAAAGGCTTTGTGTCGCCTGCACCTGAGCCTTGACGGCAGTCCATTTGTAAACGCCAAATCATTCCGCATGGAAACCGATTTACGGCGATCGTTGATTCGGATCGAAGCGCAGACCGATTCCGGCCCGGTGTGGATGGAAATCCGCGCGCACGTGCCGTTGGACGCCTTCCGCATCGATATCTACGATGAACGTCGGAACCCCGGAGCATTGAACATCCGGTTCGAGGAAGATGCCCCTTCCGTCGCCGTGGATTCCGGGAATGGGCTCTGTTTCTTTCACGAAAATTCACGAGCAGGGACGGGGATCAATAAATCCAATGCGCATTGGCTAGCGAGCCGGACGTTCGGTTTGCGTGTCGAATCGGCGGCCGGTGACGGCATGTACTGTGACGGCAAGCAGATAACCATGCCGGCCTCGAAGCATCATGCGCTTAATATAGTCGGCGCTTCCGAGCGGAACGGTAAAGATTTTTTCCTGCAATCCGTTGCAGAACGAATGCGACAACTTGCGGCGTTGAGCCGGGATGAGTTCATCCACGGCCATGAAGCCTGGTGGCGGCAGTTCTGGGCGCGTTCCTGCTTCGAGCCTGACGCGACAAAACAAGAGTGGATTCGCTACCAGGCAGCCTTCGACTTGTTTCGTTATTACACGGCGTGTTGCACGAGCGAGCGCCGCGAAACCCCGGCGCGGTTCCAGATCGAGTTATTCCGCTACAATCTGCGGCAGTATAACTGGTTGACAATGGGTATTTGCGCCGTGGAAATGTATCAATCTGTGTTTGGCACGATGCGCACCGGCGACTATGAGACCTTGCGCAGTGAGTTTCGGTTTTTAAAAGAAAACCTGCCGTATTACAAGAACCAAGCGCAACTGGTTAAGGAAGTTTCCGGAGCGTTTATCTGGATGTTCCATACGCCATGGACAACCCACGCGCCCTACGAAGCCTCCCCGGCACAATATCCACCCGTTGATCGGACCATCAACAAGGATGTTCCATATAATGGGGATAACCCGGCCGGGCCGCTCTTTATGCTCACCTTGGGGTGTGATTATGTTGACTTAAGCAATGATCACCGGTTTGCCGAAGAGACTCTGCATCCGCTGGCCACGGAGGTCATGGAATATTTTCGTCTTCGTTATCCATGCGGAAAAGACGGCAAAATTGCCTTCGATCCGTGCAATGCCGGCGAAACCTGGCAGGGTGTACGCAACCCCGCCGAGGTCATTTGCGCTTTTCGCTTTGTGCTCCCCCGGCTGATCTCGGTCGGGGAGAAACACGGCTGGCCGGAAAGTATTATCACCCAATGGCGCGCAATGCTGGCGGTGGCACCGAACATACCTCGGGGCAGATTGAAGTTCGATCCGGAGGCCCGGGATGTCAAACCGGAGATACTACCCGGAAACCTGCTCGTGCCGGCCGAGAACATGATTTTATGCAAGCCTTATGTGCTGCCATGGAGCGAGGGCAAGCCTTGGTACAGCATGAACGAACAGCAGACCGAACTGTTCGCCATCTGGCCGACCAAATTGGCACTACAGCACGAAGCAGATCGCAATGCGGCCACGGAGTCCTATGATATTCGACTGTGGCAACACCTATGGCATGGTTGGACCCTTGATGTCGTGTACGCCGCGTGCCTGGGACTTTTGGATGAGGTCAAGGCATGGTTTGACAAGCATTTTAACCGCACCTACGTTTTACCCTGCGGCCTGGCCAGTGAGACGGCCCCCGTCAATCCGGCGTGTCGAGGTATGCCGGAGACCCCCAGTCTGCAGGGCATGGGTACCGGGGTCATTCCCGTGCTGGAAATGCTGCTGCAGGATTATCCGGACCTGCTGATCATCCTGCCATGCTGGGATCCCAAGGTGGCGGTCCGCTATGCATTGATGAGCCCGTATGCCGGCAAGGTCACGGTCGTTTACGACCCCGCGCGTGGTGCAACCGTTCAAACCGAGCGACCTATCCAGGTGAAATGCGGTGCTGGCATTGTACTTGCCCAGGGGCCGCTGGCCGATATGACGTGTGCCGAACCGTTGGAAAGATAATAATAAAGAAAATAATCGGAGGTGGAGTTCTCGCGGGAAAATCCGCGCCGGAGTTCCACCGTTAACGGCATGGCATAAACAGGTAATTAATAATTGAGGCGGCGCGAGTAGTCTTTGGAAGGATGCGGATAAAATGAACATGCAGAATTATGAGCTGAAGAATGCCGGCATTCATGTGCAATTCAACGCTTGGCTGGCCTCTGGCGGAATGCGGCGGCGTCTTGAAATGTCATGGAGCAACTGGGGCTTTGGGAGGGAAACACTTGAGGTATCCGCCCGGCGTCTGGAGATGAATCAAATCAGATGGATAGAATTGCACGGGAACCCGGATGCGGCAACATTGGACAGCTTGGTGCGGCAGACCGTCACATACTTTCGCGCACGGGAAGACGCGTTGCAGGTCTTTAAGCCATTGCAGTAAAAAACAAACTTAACACCAGGGCGCTCCCCATTGCTTTATCAGCCATGATTGATACTCAATGTTGCCGTTATTAAGTTTGCTGCAGACTTTCTGGATTTCATTGCGATAAACCCGTCCATGCCCGCGTTCAATGCGGTGGGGCTGGTTGGAAAGAATAAGGCGTGGAAAAGATTTGGCCATAAATAAGATATTGAATTTTAGGGTTACATCTGGATACTCATGGTGAAGAATTTAACAGAAAGAATAAAAATATGCACCATGATTTAATAATTCCAAAAGAGATTGACTCGTTTGATGTAAAAAAACGCTATGCCGTCTTGGCGGATATCAGCCGAACACCGGAAGCAGAGGCACAAGCGGATAAAAAGCTGTTCAACCGCGCTCCCGGCGCGGTAAACCATGCTTACAGCTTGGTAAATATGCATATTCATTCTTTTTATTCGTTCAACAGCCAGGGCTATTCTCCAGCGCATATTGCGCTTGCCTGCCGTCAAAACGGCCTTTATGCGGCCGCGCTGTGCGATTTTGACGTACTTGACGGATTGGAGGAGTTTATCGCCGCCGGTCAAATGCTTGGATTGCGAACGGCTGTTCATCTGGAGACGCGTGCTTTTTTGCGGGAATACGCGTTAGTGGAGATCAATTCGCCGGGCGAACCGGGAGTAACGTATATTTTGGGGGCGGGATTTTTTTCTTTACCTGAACAAAATTCAGCCGCCATGAAATCATTGGGCGAGTTTCGTCAGCAGGCCAATTTGCGGAACAGGGCGCTGGTCGGAAGAATAAATGAGCGTTTGCCGGAAATATCAATTAATTACGATACCGATGTCATTCCGCTATCGCCCGGCGGCTGTCCGACTGAGCGGCACATTGTCCAGGCATACCGTCTCAAGGCGCAGAGAGTTTTTCCAAGCCGCGAAGAATTAACCGCATTTTGGGCAAAGCTTTTGCGTAAAACCGGCGAGGAAGTTGAACGATTTCTTAATGATTTGCCGGTGTTTGACGAGAAAGTCCGCGCGCTATTGGCAAAAAGCGGCGGTATCGGCTATGTCCGCCCCGATGAAAAGACCTTTCCGCCGGTGGATGATTTTATTGCCTGTGTGCTCCAGTGCGAAGCGATTCCCATGGCGTCGTGGCTGGATGGAACCAGCAAAGGGGAGAATAATATGCTGGAAATGCTTGAATGCCTGAAAGCCAAGGGCGCCGCCGCCCTGAATATTATTTTGGACCGGGTCCATAACTTGAAGAACACCGATGAACGTCGCATTAAGCTCAAAAATCTGAATGAAGTGATTTCAGCCGCCCGCAAACTGGCATTTCCGATTAATATCGGAACCGAGATGAATAAAAGCGGTCAGCCGTTCGTTGATGATCTGGAATGCGAGGCGCTTGCTCCGTATAAAAATGATTTTATGCGCGGTGCGAATATCATGATTGGCCAGACCATTTTGGCGCGTTATGCCGGTTTTTCATATTGCGGTAAATCAGCGCTTGGTGAATATGGCGGCGATACCGAGCGCAAAAATAATTTCTTTGAAGCGGTCGGCAAGTTGCCGCCTTTATCCGTGCAGGAAGCTTGCCGGCTTGCGGATATGGGCAGGGAAATAGCGTTTCAATTTATCCGTGATTCTGTTCTCAAGATGCAATGGAAATTTTGACAATGCAAATTCATCTATCATGACGATTGGATAAAAGGGGGAAAAAATGGATTTAAACCAGGCCACTCAAAAAGTTCAGGAAGCAATGCAGTCGGCCCAGTCCATTGCCGTGCGGCATGGACACCAGGAGCTTGACAGCGAGCATCTTTTGGCCGCGTTGCTTGAACAACCCGATGGGTTGGCGCCACGCCTGTTTGAGATCATGGGCGTTCCTGTCCCGGATCTGAAAGCGCGGGTTGAGCGGGAACTGGGAAAAAAGCCGCACGTCAGCGGCGGAGCGGTGGAAGCCGGTAAAATTTACGTTACCCAGCGCTTAAACCATCTTTTTGTCAGGGCCGCCGATGAAGCCAAGCGGATGAAAGATGAGTATCTTTCCATTGAACACCTTTTGATGGCATTTGCGGATGAGGGTAAAACAACGCCGCTTGGGAAAATATTTAATGAATTCGGGATAACGCATCAGAAATTACTGAACTCATTGTCTTCCGTGCGCGGGAACCAGCGGGTTACCAGCGCGAATCCGGAAGCCTCTTACGAGGCGCTTCAGAAATACGGGCTTGATCTCGTGGACATGGCGCGCAAGGGCAAGCTTGACCCGGTCATTGGCCGCGACCAGGAAATCCGGAGCGTCATTCGTATTTTGTCGCGCAAAACAAAAAATAATCCAGTCCTGATCGGCGAGCCCGGAGTTGGCAAAACCGCCATTGTGGAGGGATTGGCGCACCGTATTCTCCGCGGCGACGTTCCGGAAGGACTTAAAGACCGCACAATCTTTGCCTTGGACATGACTTCATTGCTGGCCGGGGCAAAATACCGCGGTGAGTTTGAGGAACGGTTGAAAGCCGTCCTGAACGAAATAAAATCCGCCGAAGGCAAGATAATCCTTTTTATTGACGAATTGCACACGATTGTCGGCGCCGGGCGCACGGAAGGATCATCCGATGCGGGCAATATTTTGAAGCCGATGCTGGCGCGCGGCGAACTGCATTGCATCGGCGCCACCACGCTTGACGAGTACCGCGAGCATGTTGAAAAGGATGCTGCCCTGGAACGCCGTTTTCAGCCGATTGTGGTTGATGCGCCTTCCGTGGAAGACACCATTTCCATCCTGCGCGGATTAAAGGAAAGATTTGAAATTCATCACGGTGTCCGGATCCAAGACGCGGCCATTGTAGCCGCGGCGGTTCTTTCCAATAGGTATATCAGCGACCGCTTTCTGCCGGATAAGGCAATTGACCTGGTTGACGAAGCCTGCGCTTCAATCAGGACGGAAATTGATTCCATGCCGGCCGAGCTTGATGAAATCACACGGAAACTCATGCGGTTGGAAATTGAGGAAGCGGCGCTCAAAAAAGAGAAGGATGCCGCGAGCCATGATCGGCTTGCGGTGTTGCGCAAGGAGCTTGCGGAATTGAAAAACAAGTCAACGGAAATGCGCGCCAAGTGGGAGAGCGAGAAGAAATCGTTGGCGCGCAAGCAGGTTTTGCGCGGGAAGATTGAAAAGGCGCGCCGCGAATGCGAGGAAGCCGAACGGGCCTATAATCTTGATAAAGTGGCCGAGATCCGGCACGGAATCCTGCCGGCTTTGGAAAAAGAACTGAAAAGGGCCGATGACTCCGATAGCACAGGTAAAACGCCGTTATTGCGGGAAGAAGTTACCGAGGAGGAAATTGCCGAGGTGGTTTCGCGCTGGACAAAAATTCCATTGACCCGTTTGCTTGAAACCGAGCGCGAAAAGCTTTTGCGCCTGGACCAGGTTCTGCATGAACGCGTCATTGGGCAGGATGAGGCCGTCCAAGCCGTGGCCGACGCGGTCTTAAGGGCGCGCGCCGGCATAAAGAATCCTCAGCGTCCCATCGGCTCTTTTATTTTCCTTGGTCCCACCGGCGTGGGCAAAACGGAGCTGGCGAAAGCTTTGGCGGCCGCTTTGTTTGACACCGAGGAAAACATGGTGCGGATTGACATGAGCGAATACATGGAAAAGCACGCCGTATCCAGGATGGTCGGTTCGCCGCCCGGTTATGTCGGCTACGAGGAAGGGGGGCAACTTACCGAGGCCGTACGAAGAAAACCGTATTCGGTAATCCTGTTTGATGAAATTGAAAAGGCGCATCCGGATGTTTTTAACGTCCTGCTTCAGTTAATAGACGAGGGGCGCTTGACGGATTCCCATGGTCGCACGGTTAATTTTAAAAACACGGTCGTTATCATGACCAGTAACATCGGTTCGCCGCTCTTGCTGGAAGGCATTGATCATAACGGACATATTGATGATGCTGTCCGCGACCAGGTCATGAAGGCCATGCGCGCCCATTTTAGGCCAGAATTCCTTAACCGTGTTGACGAAACCGTCCTTTTCAAGCCGCTGACCCGGGATGAGCTTGGGAAAATTGCCGATCTGCAGTTGAAAGATTTACAGAAGCGGCTTCAGGAAAACAGGATAAACCTTGATATCTCCGGGGCGGTTAAAAATTATATTGTAACCAACGGCTATGATCCGGTTTATGGAGCGCGTCCCATGAAGAGGCTCATCCAGCAAAAAATTGAAACGCCGATTGCGCGGGTGATTCTGGCCGGCTCCCGGACGGAAGGCGCGACGCTTAACGTTGATTTTGTTGACGGCAGTATTTCTGTCAAAATATCAAACCAGACCAAGTCCCAGACTGGAATCGCCAAGAGTAAACGCCTTAATGTTTAGTCCGGGATTCAACCTGCCAGGTGAAAATCGGTGAAACTTTTTCAAAAAGGATGGAATGTTTCGCAGGATGGGCCGGGTAACAGGCTTGTCTATCATATGCAGGGGTGCAACCTGCATTGCCCGTGGTGTTCAAATCCGGAGGGGATGTCCAAAGACGGCGCCCTGATGGTGGATGCCAAATATCTTCTTGATTCAGTTTGTCCATGCGGGGCTGCCGGAAATGGCGTTCTTGACCGGTCAAAGTGCGTTTCCTGCCAAACGCGCGAGTGCGTCACAAAATACAAAACTCAGGGAATCAGGCTCAGTTGTTATGAAATGACCCCGGACGAGATAGCCGCCGAGGCGGCCGGCGCGCGCCATCTGTTCCATGGCGGCGGCGGAGTAACTTTTTCCGGCGGCGAACCGCTCCTGCAATTTGCCGAAGTGCGCAAAACGCTCATGCTTCTCAAGGAGCGCGGAATTCATACCGCCATTGAAACAAATGCCTATGAGCGGCGTCTGCCGGATATTTTTACATTGATTGATTTTCTAATCATTGATCTCAAGCATTATGATAATTCATTGCACCGCGCGATGGTTGGCGTCGAAAATACCACCATCCTGAAAAATATAGAAGCGGCCGCCGGCGGACATCCCCGGGTGCTTTTGCGTATAACGCTTGTTTCAGGGTTCAATGCTTCTGTCCATGATGCCGAGTGTTTTGCCCGGTTTCTTGCCCCTTTCAAGCGTGATAACCTTGCGGTTGAACTTCTAAAATATCATGAATATGGCAGCGTGAAGTGGGAACAATGCGGGTTATTATACAAGATGAAACATGCAAATGTTGGCGACGCGGTTGCGAAAATGTTCCGAAACCGCTTTTCAGAATCGGGAATAAAGATTATAAATACATAAAGGTGTTTTTTTTATGAGTTGGAGAGATATTTTCACGCCGGAAAATCTTAACGCCAAAGCCGACAAGCTGTTTGCCGGGCAAAAGTGCCTGAAACGTCTTGATGGCTGGTTCCGGGTGAGGGAAATCATCAAGAATCATGAGGATTCATACGCCGATCTACATCCTGAAATCCGCGCCGCGACGCTGCTTAACCATGTTGTTGAAGAACTTCCCATCTCGATCAGCAGTCAGGCGGCGCTTGCCGGAACGCAGAACGACGCCTTTGCCCGCAGTTATGCCCTAATCAACCCGGCCTTTACGGTTGAAACTTTTGAGGGCTACTGCGACCCCTTGGCGGTGTTCAACGATATTGAGCCGAACGAAGAATTCACAAAAGAACGGATTAACCGCGTCCGTTCACATTTTGAAAAGACGCCGTTTGTCAACGAGCTGGGAAAAATATATACCCAAAATGAGGAAGTTACCAGGGAGGTTGTCTATTTTGTAGAACAGGTAACCGGCCATACGATTGCCGATTTTCGCCCCATTCTCACCAAGGGCATTGCCGCTGTGAAAAAGGAACTCCGGGAAAAGATAATAACCGCCGGCCCGGAATCAAAGCCGGTTTATGAAGGCATGAGCCTTGCTCTCGATGCGCCCCTTGTGCTTGCCCGTCGCTATGCCGACCTTGCCGCATCCATGGCCGGCAAGGAGTCCGGCGTCCGGGAAAAAGAGCTTATCCTCATTGCGGAAACACTGCGGAAAGTTCCGCTCCATGCCGTCTCAAACCTGTATGAAGCCGTGCAGTCTTATCTACTTCTCTGGCAGGTTATGTGTCTTGAGCAGTCTCCCAATCCCTTCGCCTTTTCCGCCGGCAATGTGGACCGCATTTTTGAGCCGTACCGCGCAAAAGAAAATTGCCAGCGCGAGTCAGCGGCCGCACTATTCCGTCACCTCCTTGTCTTCTTTAATGTCGGCGATCGCAGTTGGGCCATATCCCAAAATCTCATGATCGGTGGACGCGATACCGATGGCAAAGATTTGACGAACGAATCCACATACGCCATCTGTGACGCGTTTTTTGCCAGCAATTACCCGCAACCGAATTTCTCGGTAAAGGTGCATAAACACACTCCCGAGCGCCTGTATCGGGAACTCGGCCGTTTCTTTTTCACCCCCGGTCATCTCACGCCATCATTGTTCAACGATGATTCAATGTTTGCGGTGCTTGCAAAGGCCGGGGTTCAGCGTGAGGATTTGGCCGACTATTCAATTGCCGGTTGCCAGGAGCCGCTCATCATGGGAAAGGATAACGGTAACACTACCAACAGCTGGCTTAATCTGCCAAAGGTGCTTGAGCTTACGCTCAACGACGGTTGTTCCACGATTACTGGCAAAAAGATAGGTCTTTCGTACAAAGAGCTTTGCCTTGCTGGAGCAGACCCGGCCCTGATTCTTTCAAAAACGCGCGCGGCGTTTTACCGGCATCTGGAATATTTCACCAGCCAGATGGCGGACAAGGCCAACGGATGTTCGCGCGCGCTTTCGACCCTTCCCGTTCCCTTTCTGTCTGCCATGATGGGGTGCATTGAAACGGGCATTGACATGCGGGACAAAAAACGCCAGGGGACGAAGTATAATGCCAGTGGCTGTCTCATCCATGGCCTTTCGGTGGTGGCTGACTCATTTGTCGCCATTGATTCGCTTTTGAAAGAAAGACCTTCTGACGCCGGCCGACTTCTTGCGGCGCTACGCAATAATTTCAAGGATGCTGAGGATCTGCGACAATATCTTGTGCTGTTTCCAAAATACGGCAACAACATCCGGTCACCCGACGAGGAAGCTGCGGCTATTGCCAACAGGGTTGCCGATATGATCACCAGTCTCAAGAATTATCTGGGTAATTCTTTCAAGCCCGATTTCAGCACGCCTTCAACGCACCTTCTTTACGGCTACTGGGTCGGAGCAACTCCCGATGGCCGGAAAGCACGCGACATGTTGGGGTACGGCATTGATCCGCATGCGGGCGATGCTCATTCCGGCATGTGGTTTCGTACGCTTTCCGCCCAAAAGCTTCCTTTTGAAAAGATGACCGGTGGATATGCCTCGCATTATGGCATTGATGCAAGGTATTTTCCGGAAAAACTGCGCGAGGAAAAGGGCGCGGCCTTCGCCACCCGCGTGATTAAGCCGCTTTTTTTCAGCCCGGCCGGCATCGCACCATTCTATCTTTATGTCAATGTTTCTACGCCGGATATGTTGCGCACAGTTCTTGCCAACCCGAAAAAATACGCGCCGAATGGAATTTATATCGTGCGAATTCATGGCACGTTCGTTAATTTTCTGGAACTTTCGCCGGCCATCCAGGAAGACATAATTGCGCGCCTTGATCCGGCATCAACGGCAATGTGATTTTTTATAGGTGAAAAGTTGAAAGTTAATTTCATTGGTATTGATATTGGAACAAGCTCAATCTGCGGGGTCGTGCTTGACGCCCGAAACGGGAAACTCCTTGCTTCCCTTACGCTGCCGAACAATTCATGGTTGCCTGCAAATCGTTCGTGGGAACGGATGCAGAATCCCGGCCGAATTCTTCTGGCCGTGTCAAAAATAATAAATTCATTATTGAAACAAAACGGCAATGCGACCGGAATCGGCATCACCGGCCAGATGCACGGCATCCTTTATGTTGACGCAAAGGGCAGGGGGGTAAGTCCACTTTTTACATGGCAGGACGCTCGCGGCAGTCTCAAGATGAAAAATGAAGCCAGCTATGCCGCCGACCTTTCGCGCAAGACCGGATATCTGCTCGCGCCGGGTTTCGGTCTTGTTACCCACTATTTTAACATTAAGAACAGCCTGGTGCCGCGGTCAGCGAAAAGTCTGGGCACGATCGCCGACTATGTTGCCATGCGTCTGGCGCGCCGGACACATTTATCCAGCGACCTGACCAATGCGGCCAGC
>Ga0247840_10006745_pt1 | contig 16345 bp, 9 predicted proteins | sample LaCruzMarch2015__FD_192404 | JGI IMG/M metagenome (GOLD analysis project Ga0247840, IMG submission 192404) | Freshwater microbial communities from meromictic Lake La Cruz, Castile-La Mancha, Spain - LaCruzMarch2015_17m | ecosystem: Environmental > Aquatic > Freshwater > Lake | place: Spain... | reverse complement strand
CACAGCAGCCACTCTACATCCTCGAACAAATGGAGGGCGGCGTAGAGCAGGGTTCGAGCCTGCTCATCGGGGTCAAGTACGGGCGGGAGTGGCGGGCGGCCTATCGGATCACCGCCATCGGTTTCGGGGGCTCGGCGACCACCCGCGTCGTCCTCCAAACAACCTATCGACGTTAAGCGATGTGATGGCCACACGCCGGCCAAGCGGAGCACGAGACATGAACCAACAACTCCACCATATTCTATGTGGACTTATCGTCATCACTGCCGGCGTCGCCTGGGGGGCTCCCAGCGATCTTGCCCAGACCCCGCTCAGCGTGACCCAAACGGTCCGGCCGATGGTCCTGCTCGCCTTATCGAACGACCACCAACTCTACCGCAAGGCGTACAACGACTATTCCGATCTGGACGGCGATGGAGCAATCGACACCACCTATCAGAGCGGCTACGAGTATTACGGCTATTTCGACCCTAAGAAATGCTACGTGTACAGTGTCGCCGGCTACTTTGAACCGACCGGAAAGGCCACCCCCGGCCATCGCTGCAATCCTGGGATCTCCGGTCAAGACAGCGGCACCTGGAGCGGTAACCTGCTGAATTGGGCAACGATGACACGGATGGACATCCTGCGCCGGGTGCTCTACGGCGGCTACCGCTCCATCGACGACCCGGCGCAGACGATCCTGGAGCGCGTGCTGCTGCCGACCGATTCGCATGCCTTCGCGAAGGTCTTTACCCCCCCCGGCGGCACCACCGAAATGGGGCGGCACACACCCACCAACGACTATGGGACCATCACCTTCTGTAACGTCACCTGGGCTAGCGACGGAGAGAGCCAATCACTGAATACGAGCACGTACCCGCCGCTGATCCGCGTCGCCAAAGGGAACTGGCCCATGTGGGCTTCCGGTGAAGTGACCGAGTGTGCTTGGCGCGAGGCCAAGAGTGCCGACACGACCGCGCCTTGGGAAAGCAACAATAGTGGCGTTAGCCCCGTACGCGTTGGATCCAAAATCTATCAACTGAATGCCCGCGTCGCGGTCTGTGTTTCCGGGTGGCTGGAGGACAACTGCCGGGACTATAAGGACGACATCAGCGTCGTCCATAACAAACCGACCGGTCTGCTCCAGAAATACGGTGAAAACGGCTCATTGCGCTTCGGGCTGATGAGCGGAAGCTACAACAAGAATTTGTCCGGGGGCGTCTTGCGCCGCAAGATCGGACTGATCGCAGGCAATACGGCAGCGAATGCCGCGTTCGATGAAATCAACCTGAAAACGGGGCAGTTCATCAACAACGGAATTATCGGCACCATCAATGCATTCCGGATCAACAAATATAGCTTTTCAGGCCGCAAGTACTCGGATTGCAATACGTACGGTATCCCGCTGTGCACGCTCAAGCCCAATGAGTATTGTTTAAAGAACGGTGTTTGCACGAACTGGGGCAACCCGGTCTCGGAAATATTCTTCGAGTCGCTGCGCTACCTCGCCGGTAAGCGTGAACCCTACGCCCCCTACAACGCCGATGACCACAGCTACTTCGGTACGCTGACCCCAAACACCTGGGACGACCCCATGCCCGTGACCGAATGGTGTGCCAAGAGCAACATCATCTTCCTGTCCACCGGGGTGAACTCATTCGACCGCGATGAGTTCTCAAGCGACTTTGCCGATCTCAACCTGACCACCGGCACCAACCTGGTCGGCGCTCAGGAGGATATCGGCACCAACCTGATCGTCGGCGGCAGCACCACCGGGCAATGCACGGCCAAGGCGGTCAATGGGTTAGCCAATGCTCAAGGCATCTGCCCCGAAGGGCCGACCCTGGACGGCGGCTACCAAGTGGCGGCAGTCGCGCACTTCGCCCACACCACCGGCCTGCGCCGTGTGAAAGATCAGCAACAAAAGGTCAACACCCAAACGGTTGCCTTGGCCCGCGACCTGCCACGCTTCAATATCCCGGTCGGCAACAACACCGTGACCTTGCTGCCGCACATGGAAGCCAGCAAGGACAGCGCCGCGGTCCAGAGCACGGCCGGCTGGCGCGCCGGAACGCTCCAGGATCTGATCGTGGAAAACCTGACCAAGGACCAGTCGGGTCGACTCGTCAGCGCCAGCCTGCGGGTCATCTGGGAGGACTCCACTTGGGGCAACGACTACGATATGGACGGCGTCGAGCGTATCCAGTTCTGCGTCGGCCCGACGGCCTGTACGCAGATATGCAACGCCTGCAGCATTCCCTGCAACGCGACCTGTAACAGTTCCTGCACCACCACCTGCGAGACAAAATACCAAACATGTCTGAATGACTGCGGTGACCCCAGTTGCAGGACCAAATGCCTCAACACGCGCACGACCTGCAACGCGGCTTGCCCCACGACCTGCACGACGACCTGCGCCAACACCTGCGCGAGTGAATGCAACACCACCGTCGCCGAGAATGAACTCAAGATCACGACGTCCGTTCAGCAGGCGTCTGCCGGCAATGCACTGTTATTCGGCTATACCGTCGCCGGAACCGTCAGCGGCAGCACCCCGACAAACACGAAATGTGATGGAGTCTACCATGGCGACGGCGTCTATCGGGAGGTCGTTCGTACCGGCGGCAAGAACTTCAGCATGCTGACAGACCCGCAGGATACGCCGTCCAACAAGCCGATCGACTGCGTCCGGAAATTTCAGGCCGGCACCAACACCGCCCGACTCCTGGAGCATCCGCTGTGGTATGGCGCCAAGTACGGCGGCTTCATCGACGCCAATGGTAATGCGCTCCCGGACGCCAAGTCCGAGTGGGACGCCAATAACGACGGTGTTCCGGACCGCTTTTTCTTTGCCGACAACCCGGCGCAACTGGGTAAATCACTGGAGAACTTCCTAGAGATCATCGCCACCGTCTCCTCTTCCGCCGCGGTCGTCGCCAACTCGGTGACCCTGCAAGAGAATACCATCATCTTTCAGGGCCGCTACGATAGTGCGGACTGGTCTGGTGATTTGGTCGCCTTCCCGGTCAATTTCGTTGATGGGTCGCTGTCCACGCTGGTCTGGAGTGGCCGGTCGCAGATCGACATCCAAGGCGCCGCCGGCAACCGCCGGATCATTACCACCAACGCGGATCGCGTCGCCAACGCGTCCGCCACCATTGGCGTTCCTTTCGCGTGGGGCAATACCACCAGCGATGACGACGACGGGATTGCGGACAGCCAGAAGCGGGCCTTGAGTGGCAATTGTGTTGACTGTACCGCAGAGGAACTGACTCTCGGTGAGATCCGGCTTGACTACCTGAGAGGCGGTCGGACGCACGAGGCGGCCAATGGAGGGCTGCTCCGCACCCGTATCCATCTCATGGGAGACGTGGTGAACTCCAATCCGATCTATGTGGGAGAGCCCGCGGCCTTCTATCCGGACAATCTGGATGCAGCGCCTTACAGTGCCTTTGCCGCCGCGCAAGCAGCGCGCCAACATGTCATCTATGTCGGCGCCAACGACGGCATGTTACACGGCTTCAAAGCAGCCAACACGATCGCCGGAAGCGGTGATGCCGGTACCGAGGTCTTTGCCTATGTCCCGCGCGCCGTCTACCCGAAGCTCGCGGCCCTGACGGCATCCAATTACCGGGAGTATCACCAGGCGTACGTGGACAGTGGCGCCACGGCAGGAGATGCCTATTTGCCGGGGAAAGCGAGCTGGACCACCATCCTGGTCGGCGGTCTTGGCGCGGGTGGGCGCGGGGTCTATGCACTGGACATTACGCGCCCTGCCGAGTACCTGGTCAGCGAGGAGGAAGCGGCTGCGCAGGTCATGTGGGACATCACCGGCGACGACGCCGACTTCACCCATCTCGGTTACACTTACAGCAAACCGGCAATCGTGCGCATGCCGGACGATACCTATGGGGGTCGCTGGACCGTGGTGTTCGGCAACGGCTATGAGAGCCCGGCCGGCAAGGCCGTGCTTTATGTGGTCGACGCCGAGACCGGGACACTCAAAGCCGAGATCGTCGTCGATGATGGTCCGGACAACGGACTGTCCAGTGTCGCCCCGGTGGACTATAACGGAGATGCGCGCGTTGACTACATCTATGCCGGCGACCTCAAAGGCAATCTCTGGCGCTTCGAGCCAGGCGGCAACGCGGGGATGATCGTCTCCTTCGCCGGCGACCCACTCTTCAACGACGGGGTCAGCAGCGTCGAGGGCGCCGACCCGGTCACCACCGCGATCACGGTCCGTCCCGAGGTCGTCAGCCACCCCGTGCGCGGTGTCGTCGTCCTGTTCGGGACCGGTTCCTATTACCGCAAGGGCGACGGCGGCAACAGCGACCCCAAGAACGACCGCATCCCCCACCCGAGTATTATCAATGCTTTTTACGGGATATGGGACAGGCGCGACGGGACCAGCAATATCGAGCGCAGTCATCTGTTGAAGCAGCAGATTCTGGGAAAGGCCGTCGCGGGCACCTATGACGTGCGGGTAACCACCAACAACCCAATCAACTGGCATCTCGGCACGGGCAAGCCGACCACCAGCGACCCGCCCACCCACCTGGGTTGGTACCTGGAGCTTCGCCAACCATTGGACGGCGCCGGCGAGGGTGAGTTGCAGGTGACCAACCCGCAGGCGCGTAGCGGACGGATCATCTTCACCACGCTGATACCCGCCGACACCACCACCGAACTATGCGACTTTGGCGGCGACGGCTGGCTGATGGAGCTGAACGCACTGACTGGTGGACGGATGACCGAGGTGGTGTTCGACCTCAATGCGGATACCTACTTCAATGCCGCCGACCTGGTGACGGTGCGGGAGCAAGGGACTGATGTCAAGCGCGCACCTTCCGGCAAGAAATCGCTAGTCGGCATTATCCAGGAACCTGCCATCATCAGCGCCGGCACCAAGGAGTATAAGTATACAAGCGGCGCACGCGAGGCGGCGATTGAAGTGACACTCGAAAACCCCGGCGACCCGGAACGCGGCCGACGCGCGTGGATGCAACTGCAATGAGGCCTTGATCATCATTACGGCCGGCCGGATGCGTCAGGCGGTCAGGTGCGGTGAGGAACGAACCACCGGCGGTTGGTGCGGTGCGTTCCTCACCGCACCGGCCTTGATCGTCGTTCCGATCGTAGGGTGGACAAGCGCTAGCGCAGTCCACCGAATCCCGCGCCGCCGCTGGTGGACTACGCTGCGCTTGTCCACCCTACGATACTGGAAGCCGCTTCTACGGCCGGACCGATGAGCTACACCCGTGTCATACTCCATGAACAGGTTCGGAGAAAAATCCATGTCACATCGCTCGCAACGAGCCTTCACCCTCGTCGAGTTACTGGTCGTCATCTCGATCATCGCCGTGCTGGCCATGATCGCCTATCCGAGCTATCAGAGCCAAATCCGTAAGATGCGGCGGACCGACGCGCAGCAGTCACTGCTGCAGGTTGCCCAGCAGTTGGAGCGCTGCTATAGCCGCTATCGCCGCTACAATCATGCCGACTGTCCACAGGTGTCGGACGAAGACTCCACTGCCATCAGCCCCACCTTTCACAATGACACGGCCTCAACAGACGACGACGGCTGGTCTATCGACGGTCATTATCTGCTCTCCGGCACGCTAACCGCCGAGGCGTTCACCCTAGTCGCAACCCCCCGTGACCGCCAGGCGGACGATACCGACTGCGCCAGATTACAGTACAATCACACGACGGCCCGTGCGGCATTCAATGCCGCAGCCACTCCTGAAAGCACAACCGATCTTTGCTGGTAGCCTCTTAGGAGCCGTTCACTAATAAGCGAAACAGTTTCATTAGGGAACACCTTTGGGATCTCGGCCTCGATCAAGATTCCGGCCACTTGGGCTCGCCGGGTGCGTAGTCAGGCCATCCTGGCCTGACACCGTCAGGGCTGGAAGCCCTGACTACGCATGCCGCCGGCCGGGATTACGATCGAGGCCGGCATCTCGGTCGTTGTCGTAATCGAGGTGATGATCGAAGCCTCATGCCCAAGTTGCATCGCTTCTCAGATTACGACAACGACACGGCATTCGTTCAGGGTTCGACTGCCTGCGCAGGAACGGGAATGCCCGCTACCAGCCCCGCGGTCGGCCAGCCATCCGCCGGCAGTCCTTGCCGCAACTGCTCCCGACGCACCGCCGCGCGGGTCTTGGCGCCAAGGATGCCGTCCGCGGCACCGACCGCATAGCCAAGCGCCAGGAACTTTTCCTGCAACCGCTTGAGTTCATCAATCGATAGACCGGGGTCTGGAGTCCCGCGCCGGGCCGCAGGCGCCCCGGCCAATCGGCCGGCGAAATAGGCGGCTGTTGTCGCGTAAACCATCGACTGGTTCCACCGCTGAAAGCACGCGAAATTCGGGTAGGCAAGAAAGGCTGGACCCTTGTGCCCCATGGGCAGCAGCAAACCGGCGGGGAGTTCGTCGCCAACCAGGTCCGCTCCAGCTACCCCAAGCACCCCCCAGGCAGCCCATTGCCGCCGGGGCCATGCGTCGGCGGAGGCGATCTGCTCCCAGGGCAACGCCTCGGGGAGGCTGACCTCCTCCAGCCAGGGCTCACCGGCGCGCCAACCCACCTGCTGGAGAAACCGCGCGGCGGTCAGGATCACATCCGGCGCACTGGTTTTCAAATCCACCCGGCCGTCGCCATCCCCGTCGGTTCCGTAGGCCAGATAGTCCGCCGGCAGCAACTGGAGCTGACCCAGTTCCCCGGCCCAGGCACCGGTGAGGGCCTCCGGCCGCACATAACCCAGATCAACCAACCGCAACGCGGCGAGCAACTGAGGGCGAAACAGGTCCGGGCGCCGGCAGTCATGCGCCAGGGTGGCCAGGGCATCGAGCGTGCTGAACCTGCCCTGCACCGCACCATAGTCCGACTCCAGCCCCCAGAAGGCGGCAATCGCCGGTGCCGGCACACCGAAACGCTGCTGCGCCTCGGCGAAGGACTCCGCGAAGCGCTCCAACTGCGCCTTACCGGACTTCAAGCGAAAGGCATTCACCATCCGCCCGGAGAAAGTCTGCCAATCCTGGCTGAAAACCTGCTGTGACTGGTCGCGGGTCAACACCTGCTCACTGCGCCGCACCCCGGCGAGCAGGGCGACCGCGGACGGGCCGACTCCAGCAGTCTGCGCCTGCACCCGCACGCCTTGCAGCCAGTCACCGAAGTCGCCGCCGCACTCCGCGCGCCCCGCCGGAGCGATACCCGCGGTGCTCCAGAGCAACACCAGACCAAGACACCACACCTTCATGCGATCCTCCGCGTCGCGCGGCCCACGCCGGCCCTAATGATAAGGTCATAGCGCCTTGGCAACCGGAGGCCTCGATCAAGATTCCGGCCACTTGGGCTCGTCGGGTGCGTAGTCAGGCCATCCTGGCCTGATACCGTCAGGGCTCGGGTGCGTAGTCAGGCCATCCTGGCCTGACACCGTCAGGGCTGGAAGCCCTGACTACGCACGCCGCTGGCCGGGATTAAGATCAAGGCCCGTTTGCCCGACGTGCCCGAGCAGACCCTCGTTTAAAAAGCAATATTCTTGCCAAGCTTTCAAGACTTTACCAGAGCGGCCGACTAGGGATTGCAAATCAATTCGCAATTTGCGCAATTGCCAATTTACGCCTGAGGGGCGCCTGAATCGCCTGACCCGTGCCGGGATTGAGGAACCGACGGAGCACACCACCGCCGGCGCCGTCCTGTCGCAGAAAGAAAGCATACGCGACATAGGGTTACTGCCATCCCTTGGTGGTACCGACCGCGCCGGAACGGCGCGTGTGTCGCGCTTCTTGAATGGCACGGTTTCTGCATTAGTCACATTAACGCAACGCACCCTGCCTGACTCGCATCCCGACTGAGCCGGCCCGATCCCCGCGCGATCACGATCAAGTTCACGAATCACACGCACAGCCTCTACGAGAATACGATGAGAACATTAAAGAAGATGCACGGCGTCACCCTGGTGGAACTGATGATCACGGTCAGCACCGCCGCCTTGGCCTTGGGTCTCGGCATACCGGCTTTCGGTGGTATCCAGACCAGTATGCAGCGCGGCCAGGCCGTCTCCGAGATGGTCTCGTCCTTCACGCTCGCCCGCAGCGAGGCCGCCCGCCGCGGCGTTTCCGTGTCGATCTGTGCGTCGACCGACGGGCAAACCTGCACCGCGGGCGACCTGCCGAACTGGCGCAACGGCTGGATCGTGTTCACCGACGCCGACGAAGATCACGTGGCCGACACCGGCACCGATGAGATCATTCATGTCACCCGGTTCGAGCAGACCGCGTTCTCGATCGTTCCCCCGTCCGCCACCAGCGCCACCGAGTCGCGCCCGGATGGCGTCACCTTCCGCGGCACCGGCTACCCGGACGTGGCCGGCACCTTCAATTATTGTGACAGCGGTGCATCCCGCGGCCTGGACTTGAACTATCTTGGACGTATCAACATCAACGAGAGTGACTCGGGCTGCTCATGATCGTCCGCGCTCGCCGCCACGGGGGCTCTGCCATTCAACGTCGCGGGTCGCGGGCTGACCCGCGCGGCTTCACCTTGGTCGAGGTCCTGGTCACCGTGGTGGTCACGCTCGTGGCGTTCGCCGGCCTGGCGACGGCCCAAGTGCTAGCGCTGCGGGCCGCGGGCAGCACCTTGACGCGCTCTCAGGCCACCGCCCTCGCCTACGACATCGTTGATCGGATGCGCGTGAATCGGGGTGAGAACGGACTGCTGGTCACGGCGCTCGGCGGCGGCTACGACGACGCAACACTCTGTAATACCTCCACTCGGGATGCGAACGATCAGCGCCCGTGCCAATTCGGCACCCTCCTGGCGTTCGATGACGACGCTCGGGTCACCCTGGACCTGCTCGCCTGGTGGCAGGCCATCGACTCCGCCAAGCTGCCCGATTGGTACGCAGGGATCAAGCGGACCGACGACCGCTTCCTGGTCGCGGTACAATGGAATGACTCCCGTGCCGAAAACGCGTCCGCACCCCAACGCAACTCCTGCCTTGGCCCGGCGATCTCAGGCGCCATTCAGGAAGTCTGTGTGATGACCCAGCTATGAGGATCGAGCAGCCCCAACGCGGGTTCCGCCAGGGTCCGGCAGCGCCGGCCCCCGGTAGCGCTGTGCGCGGCTTCAGCTTGATCGAGATCATGATCTCACTCACCCTCGGCTTGGTCGTGATTGCCGCCTTGGGCCAACTCTACGCCGGTACCAGGCAGGCCACTGTCCTGAGCGATACCATGGCCCGACTCGACGAACATGGGCGCTTCGCGGTGGATTTTATCGCCACCGATCTGCGCATGGCCGGGTATCTCTCCTGCGGCGGCCCGACCGCGTCCCTGGGTAACGCCGTCAAGGGCGGCCAGGCCGGCGGCAGTTGGCTGTTGCGGACCGGCGGAATCGAAGGCTATGACGGCGACGCCACCGCAACCAAAGCCCCGCCGTCCGACTTCACCGGTCAGTTCCAACCCGGCACCGACATCCTGATCGTGCGGCGCGCCGCCATCGATGTTGAGCGGAGCATGATCAATGACAATGCGAACGCGGCGAAGATGAAGCTTGGGCTCAAACACGGATTTGAGGTCGGCGAGGTGCTGGTGGCATCCAATCCTGCCTGCACTCAAACGTCCGTGTTTCAAGTGACCGGCGTGACCAATCAGGCAAATCCGGACGACACGGAAAATTTCGACACTATCCGGCATGATGCATCTACGTCGGTGCCAGGCAACTGCACCGGCCGACTGTTTGGCACTTTCGACTGCGACAGCCCAGGCAACGCCCAGACCGGCGTCTTCCGCCCCGGCTCAGTGGTCAGCCGCTTTGCCGTCCATGCCTATTATGTGACCGCTGGCGCTTCACCAGCATTGACACGCAAGAGCCTGGGACTTGTCGATGGGCAGGTCGGCGTGATCACTGAAACACTGATCCGCGACGTGGAAGACTTCCAAGTCCTTTACGGCCGTGACACCGTGAAAAACTCCAGCCTGTCGGTGGACGACTATGTGACCGCCGACCGGGTGACCGACTGGGAGCAAGTTGTCAGCGTGCGCTTCCTGCTATTGCTGCGCTCGCAGGAGCCGAACATCCGCACCCAAGCGGCCAGTCTGACCTACGAGAAACTGGTCAACGCCGCGGGCAATCAGCGCACCAGCACCGCGCCGACGGACCGCCGCTTGCGTCGCGTCGTTGGCAGCGTGGTTGCTCTGCGCAACAGCAAGTATGTGCCGTGAACGCCCAGTTGCATGCCAATCTCCTGATGAGCGAGCGCCGCAACCGCGGCAGCACCCTGATCGTCGGGATGTTTCTGCTGCTGCTGATGAGCGTGGTGAGCCTCACCGTGCTCAAGGCCATCAAGACCGATGAGCGCATGGCCGGCAACCTGCAAGACCGCAACCTGGCCTTCCAGGCAGCCGAGTCGGCACTGCGGGAGGCCGAGGAATTGCTGGTGCAGCCCTCGCTGCCGAGTTTCGATGGCAGCAAGGGGCTCTACAGCTTCGACGACACGCGCGTACCGGCCGCATTCGACCTCACCAGCGCCAATGCCCGCACCTATGGATATGATCTGATCGGGACCGCGCTGCGCCCGCGCTATATCATTGAGATCATGGAGGCCGGGGTAGAGCAGGGTAACAGCCTGCTCATCGGGGTCAACAACGTCAGCGAGAAGCGCGCGACCTTTCGCATCACCGCGTTGGGGTTCGGCGGATCGGCGACCACCCGCGTGGTGCTGCAAAGCACCTATCGGCGCTGAACCAACCGCCGAACCAGCAGTTCCAGATTTGGGTGGCCGCAGCCGGCAGGGCCTTGATCACGGTTCCGACCACGGGACATCGTAGGGTGGACAAGCGCAGCGCAGTCCACCAGCGGCGGCGCGGGGTTGGGTGGACTGCGCTAGCGCTTGTCCACCCTACGAAACCGGCTCCGCTGTAGGGTGGATAAGGCGCGCCGCTCGGTGTCGGGAACCCGGCACATCGGTCGCCCGCGCCGCATCCACCAGGGGTCGCGCGATGCCGCCGAACTTTGGAATTGCCGCCAAGGGTCGCGCGCTACCGCCCACATTTGGAATTACCGCCAGCCGGCCGGCGAATGTTGACTTACAGGCATTGCAGTGGAGTCAGGAACGTTCCAGCGAGGACCAGACATGAAGCACCCATCACTCAGCTCCCTCATCGGTCTGCTCGCCGCCGTCGGCCTGGCGACCGCCGCGGCCGTCAGCGAGATCTCACCAACCCCGCTGACCGTCACCCAGTCGGTCAAGCCGCGCGTCCTGTTCGTACTCTCCAACGACCATGCGCTCTACTACAAGGCCTATACCGACTGGAATGACCTGACCGGCGACGGTATTCCGGATACCAGCTATGTGCCTGATTTCGCATATTACGGGTACTTTGATTCCACGAAATGCTACAGCTACGTCACCACCGACGGCGGGCGATTTGAACCACAAGCGACAGCCCCCAACCCGAATACGCCGTATTGCGATGAGGTGGCCGGGGAATGGAGCGGCAATTTCCTCAACTGGGCGACCATGTCGCGCATGGACATCGTGCGCAAGGTACTTTACGGCGGCCACCGATCCATCGACACCGCGGCGGATACCGTGCTCGAACGCGCCTTCATTACAAGCGACGCGCACAGCTTCGCCAAGTATTATGAAGGCACGGATGGCGCGAAACTCACCCCCTTCAATACGCCAAAGCTGACGCTGTGCAACACCAACTACGCCGACTCCGGACAATCTCAAGACATTACGACGCTACCGCAAATCCGCGTCGCCAAGGGCGATTTCCGTTACTGGGCGGCGAACGAGCGCTGGCAGTGCACCTGGGACAACGAGCAAGGCTCAAGCTCCAGCGGAACCAACACCACCGGATCGAAAACCACTGACCCAAACATGAGCACCGATGGGCTGGTCGAAAATGGGCGGGTCGATAAGAACTATAGCGCGCGGGTACAGGTCTGTGTCGCGGGAAAGATCGGGGCGGAAGAGTGCAAGCGCTACCCCGACGGTAATTACAAACCGGTGGGGCTGCTGCACACCTATGGCGAGGACGATCAACTGCTGTTCGGCCTGCTGACCGGGAGCTATGCCAAGAATAAGTCAGGCGGCGTGCTGCGCAAGAACGTCTCCGCCTTCGGTAACGAGGTCAATACGAAAACCGACGGCACCTTCACCGGGGCGCCGGGCATCGTCGCGACGCTCGATCGCCTGCGCATTGCTCGCTATCAATACGGCAGCGGGAAAGGGTATTACAACGAGACCGACTCCTGCCCTTGGGCCTTATCCCTCTTCGACGAAGGCAAGTGCAGCAACTGGGGCAACCCGTTGAGCGAAATGTATCTGGAATCGCTGCGTTACATGGCCGGACTCAAGGCTACCACCAGCTTCAGCGCGACGGATGACGCGTACATTGAGGGGCTAACAAGTCCGGTCTGGGCCGACCCCCTGGACGCCGAGAACTGGTGCGCCCATTGCGACATTATCGTGCTGAACGCCAGCGAGTCATCCTACGATAACGACGGCATGGATGCGGGCGGCTTGAACGGTTCTCCAAGCGCCGCCGAGAAGACCAACGCGGTCGGGAAGCACGAACTCATCAACGACAATTACTTCTTCGTCGGGGAAAACGGCACGGACAAGAATCAATTGTGTACCGGAAAAAAGGTCTCCGGGCTGGGCGACGTCCGCGGCGCCTGCCCCGGCGCGCCGCGTCTCTCGGGCACCTATTACGCCGCCGGTCTGGCGCATTGGGCGCACACCAACGATATCCGCTCCGACTTGACCGGTGAGCAAACGGTGACCACCCGCGCCGTTACTCTGTCGCCCGCCGCGCCTAAGCTGGTCATCCCGGTTCCCGGGGGCGAGCGCACCGTCTCGATTCTGCCCGCCTGCCGCAACCTCACCCCCAATCCGGACGGCAACTGCGCCATCGTCGACTTCAAGATCCTGGCGCAGGACATCGACGCCGGTACCGGCGAGGTCTACATCAACTGGGAAGACAGCGAACAGGGCGGTGACTATGACCAGGATATGAAAGGGACCCTGAGCTATGCCATCACCGGCAATACCGTGACGGTGATGACCAAGGTCGACCGGAAATCGACTGATCATAAGCTGGGATTCGGTTATGTCATCGCCGGCACCACCCAAGACGGGTTTCACGTACACACCGGGATCAACAATTTTCAATACACGGACCCGAGCGGCGTCACCGGCTGCACGACCTGCGACGTGTGCTCAAACGGAGTTTCCGAGAAGCTCCCGTGCCCAACCGAGCCGAAGGCGTGCTCTAATTGCAATGTGACGCTGGCCGCAACCAGCGTAACCTATACCCTCGGCGACTCGACCGCCAGCTTACTGGAAGAACCCATGTGGTACGCCGCCAAGTACGGCAGCTTCATCGACGGCAACAAGAACAAATTCCCGGATCAGGATCAGCCGGCCGAGTGGGATGCCGATGGCGACAAGCGCCCGGACGGATTCTTCTTTGCCAGCAACCCGACCGAACTAGGCCCGTCGCTGGCGCGCTTCCTCGACATCATCTCGACAACCTCATCCTCCGCCTCGGTCGCGGCCAATTCGGTGACACTCAATACCGACACCCGCATCTACCAGGCACGCTACGACACCGAGAACTGGACCGGGGACCTGATCGCCTTCCCGATCAAGCCCGACGGCACACTCGACAAAGAAGCTTGGAACGCCCAGGACCAGGTTGGTCTCCAGGCCAAAGCCGGCACCCGCCGCATTCTCACCACCAACGAGGCAAGCCGCAGTGGCGTGCCTTTCCGGTGGGGTGATGAGGAGAGCACCAACGCTGACGGCATCGCCGCCGCCCAGAAAGCCAATCTGAACCGGACCTGTCCAACCTGCACCGCGGACACCGCGGGCGAGCAGCGGCTCAACTACCTGCGCGGCAGCCGAACGGACGAACTCAGCCAGCCGAAAGGCACACTGCGCACGCGCGATGCCCTGCTGGGGGATATCGTCAATTCGGAGCCGGTATACGTCGGCCCGCCCGCCGCCTTTTTCCCGAACGACCTCGAGACCGAGAGCTACCAGGATTTTGCCAACACGCAGGTCGGGCGCGCCCATGTGCTCTATGTCGGCGCGAATGACGGGATGCTGCATGCCTTCAAGGCCGACACCGGCGCGGAACTGTTCGCCTACGTACCGCGCGCCCTCTACCCGAAATTGAGCGCGCTCACCACGCTCGCTTACCAGACAAATCACCAATTTTATGTCGACCTCGGACCCACGGTCACTGACGCCTATCTGGGCGCCAGTAAGCAATGGCGCAGCGTCCTGGTCGCCGGCCTCGGCGCCGGCGGGGCCGGCATGTTCGCCATCGATGTGACCAATCCCACGGAATTCCAGGGCAGCGAGGCCGATGCGCGCCGTCAAGTGCTCTGGGACATCGTCGGCGGGGATACGGGCTTCGAAGATCTGGGCTACACCTTCAGCAAGCCGGCCGTCGTGCGGCTGCCCGACAACAACTACAACGGAGTCTGGGCCGCGGCCTTTGGCAATGGCTACGAAAGTGCCGAGGGGATAGCCGCACTCTATCTCGTAAACGCCGCGACCGGTGAACTACTGGAAGAGGTCGTTGCTGACGCCGGCCCGGGGAACGGACTCTCCAGCGTCGCCCCGATCGATCATGACGGTGATGCACGAGTGGACTACATCTACGCGGGTGATCTGAAAGGACATCTGTGGCGTTTCGAGCCCAACGCGGCCGGCGGCTGGGAGGTTTCATTCGGCGGACGCGCGCTGTTCAAAAACGGGAATGGGGAAAGCGGGACACCCGTAACGGTGTCCGAAAGGGTATGCAAGACCGAGTGCACCGGTGGTTACTACACGGCCGGCAGGAAGAAAGGACAATGCAAGAAGTGGGAGGAGGTCTGCCGCTCGGAAGATGTGACTCAAACCGTGGCTGGCGGCGATGACCAACCCATCACGGTCCGCCCGGAAGTCGTCCGCCACCCGCTCGGCGGTGTCATGGTTCTGTTCGGCACCGGCTCCTATTACCGGACCGCGGATCGCATCCCCAACACCGACCAGGCTAAGATCAATGCCTTCTATGGCGTCTGGGATCGCTTCGACGAGACCAGCGATATCCGCACCGAGCACCTGTTGGAGCAGAAAATCGTCAAAGAGCAGGCCCTCGGGGACTTCGACATCCGCGTGACGACCTCCAACGAGATCGTCTGGCACAAGACCGACGACAAACCCGAGGGCACTCCGCCAAGCACTCACCTGGGCTGGTATCTCAAACTCGTGCACCCGATCGAGGGTGCGCTCGGCGAGATCCAGGTCACCGAGCCGCGGGCGCGCGGCGGCCGCATCATTTTCACGACCATGATTCCCTCCGACGTGGTCTGCGACTTCGGCGGCGAGGGTTGGCTGATGGAACTCAACTTCCTGGACGGCAAGCAGGTCAGCGAGGTGCTGTTCGACCTCAACGGTGACGGGGTCTTCAACGTCCTCGATCTGGCGCCCATTCAGCGAGAGGACGGAGAGACGGTTCTCATCACCCCTTCCGGCAAGAAGTCCAAGGTTGGGCCGATTCAGGAGCCAGCGATCATTGCCGCCGGGACCCGCGAATATAAGTTCGCAAGCGGGGCCAAGGACGCCGGTGTCGAAGTCACCACCGAGAACCCGGTCGACCTGAAAGGCGGACGGCGCTCCTGGCTGCAGGTGCATTGATCCCTCCGCGGCCGGCCGGACACCAGTCCGACCGGCAGCCCCGTGCACCTGAAAAGCGCAGATCGCACACCAAGCCGCCATTTTTCAATGTGTTATCTGCGTCAAACGCGATAGTCGCATGTTGGGGCGGGTTTCAAACCCGCCCCTACGCCAAGGCCATGTCCGGATATCAGGTGCGAAGGCTCTATCGGCGCTTGGTTGACTCAACTGAGGCGTTGATCATCGTTCCGGCCGGAGGGTGGACAAGCGATAGCGCAGTCCACCGAATCCCGCGCCGTTGCTGGTGGACTGCGCTGCGCTTGTCCACCCTACGATGTCAAGTGGCCGGAACCGTGACCAAGGCCTCGGTTTCGAAAGTTTTCTCGTTCCCACGCTGCAGAGTTTGTGAAAGTATTCGCTCCGAACCCGAAAACATCGCAATGCCGTAGGTTGGGGTGAGGAACGAACCCCAACATTTCAGCGCCTTACGTTTGGCTGCTCGTTCGGCTTCGTTCCTCAGCCCAACCTACAAGGAATACTTGCCCAAACTCTAGCGAGGCTTCGCCTCAGACCGACGAGTCATGGGATGGCGTCTGGCATTGAGTGGCCCCGGTTGGGCGACGGAAGGCTACACTTCCGTTGATGGCCGCACGAAGCGGCGTGGTGGCATGAAGCC
>Ga0247840_10006743_pt1 | contig 16346 bp, 11 predicted proteins | sample LaCruzMarch2015__FD_192404 | JGI IMG/M metagenome (GOLD analysis project Ga0247840, IMG submission 192404) | Freshwater microbial communities from meromictic Lake La Cruz, Castile-La Mancha, Spain - LaCruzMarch2015_17m | ecosystem: Environmental > Aquatic > Freshwater > Lake | place: Spain... | reverse complement strand
CTCTGAAATCCTCGACCTTTCGCGGATCGAAGCAGGCAAGTTGATTCTCCAGGATTCGGAATTCGATGTCAAAGAGCTCAAGGATTCGCTCGCGGAGTTATTTGCCATCGCCGCGCAGGAGAAAAGCCTCAGACTGGAATTCTTTATCGACGAACGGACGACACCCATTTTGATCGGAGACGAAACCCGGCTCATGCTGATTCTTTTCAATCTTGTGGGAAATGCAATCAAGTTCACCGAAAAGGGGGCGATACGTGTTGAAATCGCTCCCCTCCCCCAGGCTGGCAAGGCAAACGCTCGTGTTCTTTTCACCGTGAGCGACACCGGCATCGGCGTAACCGAAGACCTGCTCAAGGATATTTTCGAACCTTTCGTTCAAGCTGAGGGTTCATTTAACCGTCGATTCCAAGGCGCTGGCCTGGGCCTTTCTATCGTTCGAAGGCTGGTGAAGATGATGGGGGGGGACCTCGCGATAGATAGCACCAAAGGGGAAGGGACAACTATTTACCTTTCCTTGCCCTTCAAGCTTCCCCTCGCGAATCAAGCGCGAACTGAGCAATTGCCACCTGTTCCACTTCCTCTTGCGGAAAAACGCCTCCGCCTACTTTTCGCCGAAGACGATGAGGAAAACCTTCATACCGGCAAATTTATGCTTGAAAAGCTCGGGTATTCGGTAACTACCGCAACAAACGGGCAGGAAGCCCTCAAGCTCCTCGCGGAGCAGGACTTCGACCTCATCCTCATGGACATCCAGATGCCGGTCATGGATGGTGTGGAGGCGACCAAATTCATACGCGGCGGACAGGCCGGCCACGACAAGGCGAACATTCCGATTATCGCCATGACTGCTTACGCCATGGTCGGCGACAAGGAGAAGTTCTTGGCGGCTGGAATGAACGACTATATTTCCAAGCCGGTGGACATGGAAGAGCTCAAGGGCGTCATCGAGAAGGTGATGTCCAAGGAGGCGAGTGGTGGGAAATCCAGATAGAAATATTGGGCGCGGTTCTTTTGGGCTTTCTCTGGCTCTCGCTGCTTTGAGCCTTTTATGCTTGGTGAGCTTCATGCTCGGCAATGCTTGTTTTGCTGAGACCGAGCAAACTGCTATCAAAGTTGGCAGTGAATTTGATTTTCATCCTTACGCCTTTGTCGATGAACAGGGGCAGGCAGCAGGCTTTTCCGTCGATCTTGTCAAGGCGGTTGTGGGAGCGATGGGACTCTCCGTCAACATCACGGCTGGTCCCTGGGATACAGAGTGGAACGCTTTAGTTTCTGGCAAGTTGGACGTATTGCCGATTGTGGCGAAGCTTCCCCAGCGCGTTGGTTTGATTGATTTCAGCCTCCCCCACACCGAAACCTACGATGCATTTTTTGTGCGCAAGGGAAACTCTCCAATCCCTGACATCGCGACGGCGCAAGGAAAGTCGATCGTAACTATGCGCTCAGACGCCTCACACCATGAATTATTAGCAAGGCATTTCAAAGGGAATGTGGTGCTTGTCGATTCAATCCCCGAGGGTTTGTCGCTTGTTGCCTCTGGGAGCCATGACGCCTTTCTTGGCCCGCTACTCATCGCGTCCCTGGCTATAAAGAACAAGAACATACGCGGCCTGGTCCAAGGCCCTCCCATCCCGGACTACAAACGTGTCTTTTCCTTCGGCGTACGAAAAGGCGCAGATGAACTACGGGAAAAACTGAATCAAGGCCTGCTGATCGTCAAAACCAACGGGGAATACGAGCGCATATACCACAAATGGCTCGCCATTGACGCCCCTGAATCGCGATACAAGAGGTACTTGCTGGCTTCCATTACCATCATGCTTGGCCTCATCCTTGTCGCCAGCATCGTCTTGTGGGGCCGCCGCAAGATCGCCCAGCGGCGCATCGAAGCGATGAAGGCGCACACTTCGCGACTTGAACACGAGATCAGGGAGCGCAAATTGGCCGAGCAGGCATTGCGCGAGAGCGAGCAATCCTACCGCCGACAGTTCGAGGACAATTCGGCTGTGATGTTGCTGATTGACACCAAGGACGGGAGGATTATCGACGCCAATACAGCCGCGCAGGAGTTCTACGGCTATTCCCGTGATCGGCTACAGCAGATGTACATCTCAGAAATCAACACGCTTTCAACCTTAGATGTCAAAAAACACATGGAGACGGTCACGACGGAGCATGGACATCGGTTCGAGTTTCAACATCGCCTTGCGGACGGCTCAATCCGAGATGTAGACGTATCTGTCAGTCAAATCCAATTCGGCGAGAGCAGGCTCCTGTCTTCGATTATTCATGACATCACCAAGCGCAAAGAAGTCGAGGATGCGCTGCTCGAAAGCGAGAAGCGCTACCGCAGCCTGTTCGATCAGTCCTTGGACGCCATAGCCATTCAGGAAGGCTCGCCGCCGCAGTTCACGTTGGTCAATCCGGCGTACTGCGCCTTGTTCGGCTATGCGCCCGAGGAAATATACGCCATGGCTGCGTCGGATATCTGGGGGCTCGTGCACCCGGACGACCGCGAATTGGTGAAAAAAAGTCTTCAAGATAGACTCGACGGTTGCATCGATTCGGTGCGTTACTCATTTCGTATCCTGCGCAAGGACGGTGCAGTACGTTGGGTGGACGTCTCGGGCAGGCGTCTAGAGCCGAAGGGACGACCCATGAACCTGTCCATTTACCGAGACGTCACCATCGAAAAGCAGACCAATGAGCTGCTCAACAAGGCTAAGCAGAGGGCCGACTCTGCCAACATGGCCAAATCCGAATTCCTAGCCAGCATGAGCCACGAAATACGCACGCCTCTCAATGGGGTGCTCGGCATGCTCCAATTGCTGAAAACGACCCACCTGGACGACGAGCAATCCGAGTATGTGCAGATGGCGACCAAATCATCCAAGCGATTAACGCGTTTGCTGACGGACATTCTAGACCTATCCAAGGTGGAGTCGGGAAAACTGGTCCTTCAAGAAGACCAGTTTTCCTTGTCCGAGGTTCGAGCCGCAACCATGGATATCTTCGGGTATCTCGGCAGGCAAAAAGGATTAGAAGTCGGTTTCACTCTAGATTCCTGCTTGCCCGCCAGGGTGATCGGCGACGACGCCAGACTGCGGCAGATTCTCCTTAACCTCATGGGCAATGCAGTCAAATACACAGACCAGGGCTTTGTCAGGGGTGAAGTGACGTTGGCTTCGGCCGCGAATGTTTCTCCCCTCTCTATTGTTTTCACCGTGACAGATTCAGGCTGCGGCATCCCCGAGGAACACCTGGCCAATATATTTGAGCCTTTTGAGCAAGTCCGAGGCTCGATCAAACATCGTTCCGGCGGTGTTGGACTTGGCTTGGCCATCGTGAAGCGTCTGGTTGACTTGATGGGCGGCGAGATTGCGGTCCAGAGCGCCGTGGGCCAGGGGACTGTCATGCGCGTGACGCTTCCTTTCAAACTCCCCATTAACGCGCAGTCCCAAGCTTTGCAGCAAGCCCCGACGTTTAAGCTCGCCCAGTCTCTCAGGATTCTTCTGGTTGAGGATGAAGAGACGAGCCAGGCTGTGATCCAAAAGTATATTTTGAAGGCAAAACATGAAGTGGTCGTTGCCGCTGACGGGCAGGAAGCGCTCCAGCGCTTCGCGGAGCAGAACTTCGACCTGATCCTCATGGACATCCAAATGCCTGTCATGGACGGCGTCGAGGCCACAAAACGCATCCGCAACGGAGAAGCTGGAGCAGACAAATCAAACACACCCATCATTGCTATGACCGCGTACGCCATGGTCGGAGACAAGGAAAAATTTATCGCCGCCGGCATTGACGATTATATTGCGAAACCTGTAGAAATGGACGCGCTCAACGAAGTCCTCGTGAGCGTGATGTCCCGTAAGGCTACATAGCCGAACGGGGCAAATAAACAAACAAAAAGGGACCTCCAACTTGAAGTCCTTCCGCGCTTGAGTTGAAGACATCCCAATATCTCTTGGATTCAGGAGAAAAAGGCTCGACCTCGTGAGCCCTTACGAAAACTCTGTTGTATTCATCTGAGGAGTGGTTTATGGCTGCCACAATTAACTTAGGCTTGATGCCACCATTAACCGGGCTGGTCGAGATGTATGGCCCGGAAATAGTCTGGGCTGCTCGCATTGCCTGCGAGGAAATCAACGACCGGGGCGGAGTCCTTGGCCGTCCTTTGAAGCTCATTATAGAAGATGATGGAAGCTTGCCGGACTCAGCGGTCCCAGCTGCTCAGCGCCTGATTGACAGTCACGGCTGTGTGGCGATTATTGGTAATTTATTGTCAAATTCACGTATTGCCGTCGTCGAGCAGATCGCCGCGCCGAGGCAAATACCCTTGCTCAATTTTTCTTTCTACGAGGGAAGCATCACCAACCGCTACTTTTTTCATTTTGCTGCACTCCCAAATCAGCAGATTGACAAGATGATACCTTATATGGCGAAATGTTTTGGCCTCAAAATGTTTTTTGCCGGCAATAATTACGAATGGCCTCGTGGCTCAATTGATGCCGCCAAACGTTCGCTGCAACAGATTGAAGGCGATATTCTCGGTGAAGAATACCTCGATATCGGTGTTTCCTCTGCGGATATTACCCAACTGCTTGGTCACGTTGCTCGCTCTGGAGCCGACGTATTCGTACCTTACTTCGCAGGCTCAGACCAAATTACTCTGCTTACACTTTTCTCCGAAATGGGTCTTAAAAAGCACATGGCTGTGGTCATGGGACACTACGATGAAATGATGGTGTCTCATCTGCCTCCCCATGTCCGGGAGGGGTTTTATTCCAGCAACACATATTTTATGTCAGTTGATACACAAGAGAATCGGCGCTACCTAGAGCGCTTGGCTCGGCAGCCCGGCATCAATGGCGTTTGGCCTTACGGCAATGGAGTACTCACGAATTTCGGCGAAGGCGCTTACGTATGTGTACATGCTTTCGCCAAAGCAGCTGAGGATGCAGGCACGACGGATGCGGAGGCTCTTGTCAACGCGTTGGAGTCTGCTTGGGTTGTTGGTCCTCAGGGAATCGTAGAGATGGATGCTGCTACCCACCATGCTTACGTCAATACCTTTCTCTCTCGCTGCAATGCGGATGGCACATTTAGCATAGTCGAAAGCTTCGGGCGCACCCCCCCGAGGATTCCTGAGCGTTATCGTTCGGGGGAGAGGACAGCTCTCGGGATTGAATCTCCCCCTTCGCCACAGGCAACTGCTAGGATCGCAGCAGAATTAGGCATCGCGAGGCGTAAGGTAGGTACCGCTCAACAAATACTATCAATCGCGGACATGGCGATACTGGCAACGGATGCCCATGGCATCATCATCGAATCCAACCAAAGTGCCTGCATAATGTTTGGTTATCGTGCGAAGGAATTGCTCGGTCGGTCGGTGCATATGTTGCTTCCGCCCCATAGCCGACAGCAGCATGCTGAACATGTGAAAATGTTTGTGGAAAGCGAAGAGACTGAACTTCGAATGTCTTGGCGTCATGATGTTATGGGATACAGAAAGGATGGAAGTTTCTTTCCGCTTGAGGCCTCCATTGCTAAGTTTTGGAACGAGGACGGGTGGCTACTGGTCGTCACCATGAATGATATCACCAAACGCAGAAAAGCTGAGGAAGACCTGACTTGGCAGGCGACGCATGACAATCTCACGGGATTGCCTAATCGTGGGCTGATTCGCGAACGACTCGTCAACACGATGCAGCGCTCTCGTCGAAATGGATTGAGCGTAGCGCTGATTTTCCTTGATCTCGATGGTTTCAAGCTAGTCAACGACGCCCATGGTCATGAAGCAGGTGACATGATATTGAAAACCGTGGCCGTCCGGTTGATGGGGTTGGTTAGACAAGGCGACACCGTGGCGCGTCTTCACGGAGATGAATTTGTTGTCCTCTGTGAGCAAATTGAGCAACCTTCCGCCATATCTATTTTAGCAGACCGGATCGTTGATACTCTTCGTCAGCCATGTGAATTCAACTCGCTGAGACTTTTTGTTACAGCTAGCATCGGGATTGCCATTGGCAATGGCAGAACTCATTCCGCCGATGACATGCTACGCCAAGCGGATACGGCAATGTATGCGGCAAAACAGCAAGGCGGAGATAGCTGGCATTTTTTCACGCAAAGCCTTCACGAGCAGGCGCGACAACGGTTGACCGTCACCAACGGCCTGCGTATGGCGATTGAGCAAAACGAGTTGTCGATCCGCTTTCAACCTATTGTAACCGCAACAAGTGGCCGTATTGTTGGAGCAGAATTACTGCTTCGATGGAACCCGTCTGGAGGGGAGATTTCTCCTGCTGTTTTCATTCCAATCGCAGAAATAACCGGTGTTATTAAGCCCATCGGCGCGTGGGTGTTCCGTCAGGCCTGCCGCGCGGAGGTTGAATGGCGCTCTCGTTGGGGCGAGAATGCGCCATACATTTCGGTTAATATTTCTGCTCAGCAATTGAACGAAGAGACCGCGGCCGATGATTTCTTCGCCATTCTCCACGAAACAGGGGCAATTCCCTCTCGCCTGTTGCTCGAAATTACTGAAACGTCGTTGATGGCGGATGTCGAGACAAATTTGCGAGTATTGAGCCGACTGACCGACCTCGGCATGAGAGTGGCAGTTGATGACTTCGGCACTGGGTATTCCTCGTTGGCTCAATTAACACGTCTTCCAGTCCACGTGTTGAAAATAGATCGGGCTTTCGTAGATGGGATGGGCCAAAATGAAGAAAGCCGCACAGTCACCCGCGCTGTGATTGGACTCGGCCGCGCGTTGAAGCTGAAACTAGTTGCAGAGGGTGTAGAAAACAACGTCCAGCGGAGAGAGCTGTGCAATTATGGTTGCGATTTTATCCAGGGCTACTATTTCCACCGCCCATTACAGGAAAAGACGTTTATCGAGACAGTGGATCATGAAATCCAAAAAGGCTTTCCCCCTGGAGACAGAGTTTCTACACATTTTTTGATATATGTCAGCCAGTCTGTAAAACCAACGTCTCGAAAAGAACTTGAGGGAATTATTGATATATCCCGAAAGTTCAATCGTTCAAATGGGATCACCGGATGCCTTCTTTATCAAGATGGGTATTACATGCAGATGCTCGAAGGTGAACGAGAAATCCTGTTTTCTCTCATGGAAAAAATTAAGGCTAATCCCCTCCATCGAGGAGTTCGTTTAGTAATAGAAGGCCCGACCAACCGTCGGTTTTTTATGGATTGGGGCATGGTGTTGCGGGATCTTTCGCCCCTACAAGATTCCCCAAACTTTAGCGAATGGCAACACCGAAAGATCAATTTTTTCGAACTCGCAGAAGATGCACACCTGTGCTACTCCTACGTAATAGGGTTTGCTTCTTTTGGAAGCGTCCAGTGAGTTGTTCAAATCTACCTGTACGAGAGCCTTATAAAATATCCCTATACTTAAGGCCTGTTTCTAAATTATCGCAACCAAATCAGGCAGGATGCGATGATGACCATTGCCAAAAAAGTAGTTGCAAGTTTCTCATATCGTGTAGCAACACGACAAAACTTTTTAATCTTGGCTCTGTTGCTTTTGAGTGTTGAATGACTATGCTCTCCTTAAGAGGGTACTATGGACTCCATCAAATTCCAAGATCTACTTGAATCCGTTACTCGGCTGAGTCTGGGGCAACGCCGACTCCTTGAGAGGTGGCCGACAATGGCAAGGAGGCCCTCCAGCTCCTCGCCAAGGACTCCTTCGACCTCATCCTCATGGACTCCAGATGCCAGTGGTGGACGGAGTTAAGGCCACCAAGTTGATTCGAGGGGGGGGAGCTACACTCGGCTCGAACGTCAAAATCCCGATCGTCGCCGTGACGGCGCACGCCATGCCCGGAGACAAAGAGAAGTTTCTGGCGGCGGGGATGAACGAATACATTTCCAAGCCAGTGGATATGGAAGAGCTCAAGGGCGTCATCGAGAAGGTGATGTCCAAGGAGGCGAGTGGTGGGAAATCCAGATAGAAATATTGGGCGCGGTTCTTTTGGGCTTTCTCTGGCTCTTACCGTTTTGAGTGCTCTGTCCTTGGTAGGCGGTTTGCTCAACGAATGTTGCGCAGCGACCGATCAAGCTGTTATTCGTGTCGGCAGTGAAGTGGATTTTCCACCTTATGCCTTTGTCGATGAACAGGGTCAGGCAGCAGGTTTTTCCGTCGATCTTGTTAAGGCGGTTGCAGGAGTGACAGGACTTTCCGCCAACATCACGACTGCCCCCTGGGACAAAGATTGGAATGCTCTAGTTTCTGGCGAGTTGGACGTGTTGCCGATTGTGGCGAAGCTTTCCCAGCGAGTTGGTTTGATTGATTTCTGTGTGTGAAGGGGAGCATCAATGCCCAGCCTCTCAACTCCCGATATAGAGGGCCAAAAGGCAAACGAGGTGGATTCGTGCCAGAATTCCGTTTTGTGAGCTTGGTTTTTTGTCAGAGGCTGGTCGCCTGTACGGCGGTGGCACTGCTCTGGACCATCTTCCTCGCGGGAACGGCTTCGTCCATTGAACCCGAGGACCTCATCTCCGAATTGGCAAGTCGGGTATCCAAACGGGTGGTTCTTTCCCTGGCGGAACAGGCCTGGCTTGAGGCCGGTCATACGGTGCATATCCGTTTAGCTGAAATACCACCCTATCATTATTTTCAGGAAGAGCCACGCGGGATTTCCACCGATCACCTCCGGGTAATCTGCGGGGCTTTTGCCATCAAATATGAATTCAACCCACGAGGCCAGGGAACCTTTACGGAGTCGCTGACGCGCCTGGCCTCGCGGGATGGGATTGATCTCCTGCCGACTCTTCGACGTTCTCCGGAGCGTGAACGCACGACGCTCTTCACCCACAACTACATATTCACCCCCTGGGTCATTTATACACGAAAAGACAGCCCTTTCGTTGGTGAATTGTCGGACCTGCACGGCAGAACGGTCGGCGTTGAACGGGGCTATGTCATTGGCCAGAAGATTGCCAAGGATCATCCGGCCATCAAACTTGTCGAATTGGACGACACGCGCCAGGCTCTTGAATCTCTTGCACTTGGCAAGACCGACGCCTATGTGGGTGACCTTTCCGTCGGAACTTTTCTCATCCAGCGGCACGGGTACGCGGACATCAAGGTGGCCGCGCCAACGGGGTATCCCATTGACGGCCAAGCCATGGGCGTACGCAACGACTGGCCGGAACTGGTCTCGATCATCGATAAATCGCTGGCTGCGCTGACCCCGGAAGAAATGCAGCAAATTATTAACAAATCCATTTCCATACGTTTTGAATATGGTGTGGATTGGACGGTAGTTAATGGCCTGATCACCACCATTGTGATCCTGGCGGGTATTGTGATAGGGATTTGGAATCGACGGCTGAAGTCGGAAATCGAAGAACGCAAGCAGGCGGAATTTTCACTTAAAACAGCCCAAGAACGATACCGCATCATCATCGAGACAACGCACGATGGCATCTGGTGGTTATCCCCAGATTTCCTTACCGTTTTTGCAAATCGAGGCATGGCTGAAATGCTTGGATATTCTCCTGAAGAGATGCAGGGGCGGCCCGTTGAGGACTTCCTTTTTGCCGAGGACTTTGAGTCCCATGCCCAGCGAATGCAGATGCGGAAGGCTGGTCATGATGAAACCTCTGAACGTCGTTTAATGCGTAGAGACGGATCTGAAGTCTGGACCATTGCGTCGTCCAAATCTCTTAAGGATGATAACGGATGTTTTACAGGCGCTGTTTCATTATTCATGGACATCACAGAACGCAAGCAAATAGAAGATGCGTTACGTGAAAGTAAACAACGATTTGAAAATTTTACCAATATACTGCACAAAAAGATTTTATTTTTTAGTTATTCATTGGAAGGTGAGATACTCTATCTTAGCAAAGGCGCTCAATATATAGGCGGAGTCATCTCTAAAGAGGCTATCGGGGCGACATGGATGGATATCGCCAACTGGACGCCGGAGTCTGTGGATCGGGGTGTTGAGCAGGTCAGCAAGTTGATACAGGAAGATGAACAATTTGTAGAGTATGAGCTCTCACATATTTATCATGACGGGAAAAAACACTTCTTGTCAATATATGAATATATCGTATTCAGTTCGGAAAGAAATGAAAGGATAATAGAAGGAATTGCCATTGATATAACAGTCCAGAAAGAGCGGGAAGTTAAATTGGATACATTACTCCGGGCCATCGAAAACGCACCAGTTTCCGTAGTTATTACGACTATAAATGGGGAAATACAGTATGTGAATCCGCACTTTTCTCATGTAACCGGTTATTTGTTCGAAGAGGCCATCGGGCAAAACCCCCGCATCTTGAAGTCGAACAAGCATGACGATGCATTCTATCGGGAGATGTGGGAAGCCCTTGGGAACGGGCATACCTGGCGTGGTGAAATGGTGAACAAGAGAAAAGACGGCGGGCTCATCTGGGAGTCGGCTTCAATTTCACCTATTTATGACGACACCGGCAAAGTCATGAGCTATGTGGCTGTCAAGGAGGAGATCAGCGACAAGAAAGAGCTGGAGCGCATGAAAGAGGATGTCGAGCGTATCATGCGGCATGACCTCAAGACCCCGCTCAACGCCATCATCGGCATGCCACAACTCTTGGAGATGGACGGCAACCTGACCGAGGACCAGCAGAACCTGGTCAGGGCCATACATGACTCCGGAGTGAGAATGCTGGGCATGATCGACAGTTCCCTGGACCTGTTTAAGATGGAGACAGGGAAATTCGAGTACGTTCCCAGGCCTGTCAACGCTCTTTCCGTGATTGGACAACTCGCGGAGCACTGCCGCTCCAAACTGTCCGCAAAGAATCTGTCCCTGAATGTCACCATTGACGACCTCGCTCCTGGGCTTGGGCTATCCTTTGCCATCGGATCGGAAGAGCGGCTGCTCTACACCCTGCTCTCCAATCTGATACTGAACGCCATTGAGGCCTCGCCGCAAGGGGAAACGGTCGAGGTGAAACTCTCAAGCGCCGAACCTAAACGCATCGCTGTCTGCAATGCAGGCGCTGTCCCTAGTGAGGTTCGGAAGGGCTTCTTCGACAAATACAAGACCTACGGGAAGACCTGCGGCACGGGGCTGGGGACCTATTCGGCCAAGCTTTACGCGGACACCATGGGTTATGACATTCAGATGACCACGTCGGATGAGGACAACGCCACCCGCATCACCATTTCCGTCCCGGACGCGGAATAGGTTGAGGACATCGCCATGCTCAATGCTCGCAAAATACTTGTTGTCGATGACGAACTCAACAACATCCTGCTGCTCAAGGGGCTGCTCACGCACATGGGCCATGAAGTCATAGGCGCTGAGAACGCTTTCGCCGCGCTGAATATCCTGGATCGCTCCTTTGATCTGGTCCTGTCCGATGTCATGATGCCGCAGATGAACGGCTTCGAACTGGTCCAAAAGATCAGAACTAATCCTGAAATCCAGGATATCCCAATCATCATGGTCACTACGCTCTCTGAAAAGAGCGACCGTCTCAAGGCCGTGGAGGCCGGGGCCAACGACTTCATCACCAAACCCGTGGACCTTGTGGAGCTGAAGATACGTACCAACTCCATGCTCACGCTCAAGGACCAGCAAGATGAAATCAAGTCTTTCGCTAACGAACTGAGTCAGATGGTCGAGACGCGCACCTTGGAACTACGACAGGCCTTGACCGAGTTGGACCAGTCGAACAGAGAGGCCATTCAGCATCTTTCGGCTGCGGCGGAATTTAAAGACGAGGATACCGCGACGCATATTTTGCGCATGGCTCTTTACAGCTCCATCATCGCCGAGAGAATGGGACTGGAGAAGAAGGAGGTGGACCTAATCCTCACCAGTGCCCCCATGCACGACGTGGGCAAGATTGGTGTGCCGGACAGCATACTTCTCAAGCCCGGCAAGCTCGACGCTGACGAGTGGAAGGCCATGAAGGAGCACACTACCAATGGAGGCAAAATCCTTGGTGTGGGCCATTCCTGCTACATGAACGTGGGCTATACCATTGCTCTGTCCCATCATGAAAGATGGGACGGAACCGGCTACCCGTATGGGTTGGCAGGGGAAGATATCCCTTTGCTCGGGCGTATCTGCGCCGTAGCTGACGTGTTCGATGCTCTGACGAGCAAACGGCCATATAAGGATGCCTTCCCTGTGGACAAAGCAGTAGCTATTATGAGGGAAGGTCGGGGCAAGCATTTCGACCCCAAGGTGTTGGACGTATTTCTGGACAACATAGAAGAGATACTCAAAATCCAAGCCGAAATTTCAAGCTAGCCCGTTGGTATAGGGCTGAAGGTTGCTGGTTTAGGTATGAGCTATCGCTCCAGACCTTCGCCGGCTCACGTCTTCAGGGTCACCCCCATAGGCGCTAACTTAAAGAATCTTTGCATAGTCGCTCCACTTGCATACGCCTTCTCCGTGGCCTTTCTTTCAGTTTTTTCGAAATGGAAGCCCATTCATTCAGTACAGACTCAATGCCTGTCAGCGGCTGCTCGAAAATGCTTAAAAACGCCGATTTGAAAATGTTGACCAATAAAGCCGCCGGCGAAGATGGTGATCTCCCTTTTCAATGGCGGTTGGCATATTGGAATCTCGTCCGTTATTTTAGCGCATAGAAGCATCACGATCTTGCCGGGCCACCAGGTTCAATATCTACGTCTTTTCATAGGCTTGGCCGCTATCGTGATGCTCTGTCCATAGCCGTCCAGGCCATCTGGAGGCTCTATAAAGCCGTGAAATAGGTGGTCTGTGACAGCGACGGGAATACGGAACCCAGTTTGTTTGGCCTGCTCGGTGACGTCGATAAGGACGCCGTCCTCGATCGCCTGTTGCCGTGTGTAAGCGTAAATGACCGGCCACTCGTGATCGTTTACCATGGGAGATGCTCCTTGTTGGGTTGGAATCGTGAAGGATTTCAAACAAGGATACCCTCGAACTATGTGTGTGGTCACGGACCTTTGGAATGCCCAGATACAATAATGGTCGGAAAACAAGTGCTTTTTAGTTTCGTCCTTTCTCTTCCCATGCCCTTTCATATTTATCATGCTCAACGGACGTTGCTATTTTGGGAGGCTTTGGCGTATGAGAAGCCATGGGTTTGTCAATGATAAAGGCGACCGCTGGGTGGAGCGAATCTTGTCTCTTCGCCAGACATGCCGAATTCGTGAAAGAAGAATCTATCCAGTGCTGGTGGATACTATGAACTCGTTTTTCAGTGGTGGATAGCCTAATATCGCTTGGATTCTGGAGAAAAAATTCTGACCCCGTGATCCCTTACGATGAGTTTATTCGTATGTCAATAACGGTCTGACCAACCCGGACAGCGATTTTTGGAGGCTGACAGTGAACGACGACATCTTGACTTTCCGAGCGAATTTGATCGACCTCATCGTTGAGGCACGACGTGATCAGGCTGTGGCCGTTCTGAAAACTGTGGGCGAGATTAGAGGCCTCAGCTACGCCGTCCACGAGGTGCTTGAGCCTGTTCTTATAGAGATTGGCGAACGCTGGGCAAATGACAAATTGTCTCTGGCCCAAGGCTATGTGGCCGGAAAAGTCGCCGAGGACATCCTGCTCAAAATGGTCAAAGACTCTCCGTGCCCTGAAAGAAAACGCAAGGGACCGGTGGTCCTCGGCAACATCGAGGACGACTACCATGCACTTGGACGGAAAATGGTTGGGATCTTCCTTGCCGCGGCTGGATGGGAGGTGGTTGACCTCGGCAACGATGTGCTCCCCTCCCTCTTTGTGGACAAGGCCGAGGAGCTTGGCGCACGCATCATCGCGGTCTCGGCCATGATGCTGACCACAGCAGAGAATATCGCCCTCGTGCGCGAGGAGTTGAATAGGCGAGGCCTTTCTGGGCGTATCCAGTTAGCCGTGGGTGGAGCAGTCATCAACTACAGGCCCGAACTGGTGGACTCCCTGGGCGGCGATGGCACTTGCTCCAACGCAATCCAAGCCCCTGCACTGTTCGACATTCTATGGGCCAGATCTCTTGTATTTGAAAAGGAGGCGTCATGAACTCCCTGGAGCGCGTCTTCGCGACTGTCAGAGGGGAGCCAGTGGACATCCGCGCCTTTTCCTTAGTCCTGAGTCTTTACGGTTCAAGGCTCACGGGCTGTCCGCTGTCAAGCTACTTTACAGAGCCAGAAAAGTATCTGGCGGGACAGAAGGCCGTGGTCGACCTCGTTGACCCAGACATACTTTGCACGCCCTTCGCCCTTCCCCTGGAGGCCAAAGCCTTTGGCTGCACCCTAAAGCACTTTAAAAACGCCCCGCCCAACGTCATCCGCCCCGCATGTAAGGGGCTGAGCGACCTCTCCGCGTTGCTCGCGCCAGATATGGCGCACGACCCCGGACTCCAGTATCTCATTGAATCCACTCGACTCATGGCCCGAGAATTTGGCAGCCACAAGATCATCGCCGCCGTACTCACCGCGCCTGTGGATTTGCCTGCCCTGCTAGTGAGTATTGCCGAATGGATTGAGGCACTGCTCTTCAATTCTGAGATCAGGGACGAACTGCTTCGTCGGACCGGCGAGCACTTCGTTTCCCTTGCATCTGCACTGCTTGAGGCTGGGGCAAGCTATGTAATCACGCCAGCGGTGTTCACCAACCCACACTTTCTCACTCCACAGATGGTGCGCGAGCACATTTTCCCACCCCTGTACAAGGCCTTCTCCCTTGTGCCCGGCCCTATCGTCTTTCACCACGGAGGAAGCCCCCTGGGAGTGCACCTGGAGATGTTCAAGGAGCTGCCCAATGTGATAGGCTATGTCTTGGACTACCGCGACAGCTTCGCCGAAGCCAGGGACATAATAGGTGATGTTCCCGTGCTTCTGGGCAATCTGAGCAGCCCACACCTGCCTGCACTTTCACCAGAGGACGCCTATGAGCGCACCAAGAAGATCCTTGTGGAGCGAGCAGCAGACCCACGGTTCATCTTCTGCACCTGCGGCCCGGATGTGCCGCTTAGCACCTCGCCGGAGACCGTCAAGGCAGTGGGCAGAGCTGTTCGCGATTTCGTTGAGGAGAAGCCATGAATAGCGCGAGTGAAGAGACTCTGCTCGTGAGTTGTGGCATTTTAAACAAGGAGCTCGCGCAGCTTGGCCCGTCTGTGATAGGCCATTCGCGGCCTATCTTCCTTGACTCCATGATGCACATGCGCCCCAAAAAGCTCGACGGCATTCTCATGGGGCTGATTAAGACCGGGGAACGACGCGTGTTGCTGGTGTATGGCGACTGCTGCCCGCACATGGGAGAACTGATAGCCAGGCCAAATATCAGAAAGGTTCGGGGCGTCAACTGCTGCGATATCATTCTCGGTCATGACGTTTACCGCCAACTGCGACACGAGGGGGTGTTCTTCTTCATGCAGGAGTGGGCCACGCGCTGGGAGGACATCTTCAAAAACGAGCTTGGCCTTAAGGATCAGCCCCTGGCCAGAGAGTTCATGCACGAGATGCACAAACGGCTCATGTACCTGGACACGGGCCTAGCCGAGGTCCCGCATGAGACCCTTGCGGATATCGAGGCTTTCTTTGGCATGCACGTGGAGATTCAGCCCATCGGACTTGAGCAACTCAAGGCGGGGGTTCTCGACGGGTTGCAGAGGCTTGAACAACATGCCTGACGAAGGCCACGACCACGCCGCTTTCGCCCTGCTTTTCGCAGACTTGGTGACGAACATAATGGCTCTGGCCGACTCGCCTAGCCGTTGCTGCGAGTATATAGCCGGCCAGGTCCGCGAACTCCTCGCCGTTCGCACCGTGATCATCATGGAATGCACGCACTTCACCGGTGAGGGGGCGCTGCACAAGCTGGTTGCCTTACTTCCTGAACGCCGACGTGAAATGGCTCTCCTGCCAGAGTTGAGCCATCTCGCCGTCCTCAGCAATGAGATGGAAACGGTGACATACATCAATACTGACAGCCCGCCTGAGTTGGGGGGGGATATACTGCGCGACCTGGGGGTGGGAGATTCCGTTGTGGTGCCGCTCCTGCAAGCTGATACCCGCATCGGCGTCATGTTCCTGATGGGTATAATGGACACTCAAGGCATCTACTCCATCGTAAACACATTGAACCGGCTAGCTCCGATCCTGGCGCTCATCCTGCGTAACGCCCAGCTTTATCAAAACATGGAGCAGGAGGTGGACAGTCGTACCAAGGAACTCCTACAGGCAAAACACCAAGCAGAAGTTGCCAACGAAGCCAAGTCCGTATTCCTGGCCAACATGAGCCACGAAATCCGCACGCCACTCAACGGCGTGCTGGGCATGCTGCAATTGCTAGAGATGGGGTCTCCGACTGATGAGCAAAAGGAGTATA
>Ga0247840_10006742_pt1 | contig 16348 bp, 13 predicted proteins | sample LaCruzMarch2015__FD_192404 | JGI IMG/M metagenome (GOLD analysis project Ga0247840, IMG submission 192404) | Freshwater microbial communities from meromictic Lake La Cruz, Castile-La Mancha, Spain - LaCruzMarch2015_17m | ecosystem: Environmental > Aquatic > Freshwater > Lake | place: Spain... | reverse complement strand
CAGATCCGCACGGCACCACCGACGAAGAGATCCGCCGTCTGCGCTGGCAATGCCGCCGCGGCATGTTGGAACTGGACCACCTCCTGATGCCCTTCCTGGACCAGGGCTACCGCGACCTGGACCCGCGGCGCCGCGCCGAATTCGTCACCCTCCTCGCCCAACAGGACCAGGACCTGAGCGATTGGTTCATGTCCCGCCGCGTCCACGAGGATCCCCGGCTGCATGAGTTGATCCGGCATATCGTGGCGGTCGTGGCCGCCCAGTACCCCTGAGCAAGCCCCGGGCCAACCCATGGCCTCGCATCGTGAACAACCGCCGCTCCTGATCCAACCCCGCTTCTCCCGGCGACTCGCCGCCTTCGTCGCACTCACCCATCTGCCGGCAGCCGCCGCCATCCTCGCACTACCCGGGGCCGCCTGGCTGCTGCTGCTGATCCCGGTCGGCCTGAGCTTCAGCTATCATGTCTATGTACTGGTCCTGGGCCGCGCGCCCTGGTCCATCCGCGCGGCCACCTGGCAGGCCGACGGCACCTGGACCATCGCCTTGCGCTCCGGAGCCCAGACCGAGGCGCGTCTGGCCCCATCGACCTTCGTCAGCGTTCCACTGGTGGTACTGAACCTGCGCCGCGGCCATGTTCGCCGCTGGACGCTCCCACTCTTCGCCGATGCCCTGGACCGCGAACAACTGCGCCGGTTGCGGCAACGCCTGCGCATCGAAGGGACCGGGCGGGAACCGGACGGGGCGCCGCCGGCCTGAGCAGACGGCGCGCAGTCGATCCGGACGATTCGAGCGCCGACTACAACAGCACCGCCGCCTGCCCGCCGCGCCGCTCCTGCGCCTTGGTCTGGGCCAACATCGCGATATAGATCAGGTCGAACACGCAGCATAGGAGGCCGAGTGCCAGAATAAAAGCGTTCGGGCCGGTGAAACCCTCTGCGCCCAGCACGCCGAACAGGATCGGCGAAAAGTGTCATAATCTCAGATCAACTCACTTTCATCCGCAAGATTGACGACGATTTTGCCAGTCTTGGGGCCTTGGGAACAAGATGACAAAGCTCTGCGTGACCCGGCATGGCGAGACCGATTGGAATATCGCCCAAATTCTCCAGGGGTGGGTCGATGTGCCGATGAACGACACCGGCCGACGACAGGCCCTGGAACTGGCGGAGTCCCTGGCACCCTATGGCTTCTCGCGGGTCTCCACCAGCCCGCTGCGCAGGTCAGCGGAGACCGCGGAGATCATCGCCCAGGTCTGGGGACTGCCGGCCCCCGACGCCCATGAGGGCCTGAAGGAGCGCCACTTCGGCCTGATTCAGGGAATGCCCAAGAGCGAATTGTCGCTGACGCACCCCGGCCTCTACGAGGAGATCCAGCGGCGCAATCCCGCCTGCCATTTCGACGAAGGCGAATCGCTGGATCATTTTGCGGACCGGGTCCTGGGGGCCCTGGACGACATCGCCAGTGCGCATTCCACCGACCGCATTCTGGTGATCACCCACGGCTGGGTCATGGACGTCATTACGCGACACATCCAGGGCCTGGCGCGTGACACCGTGCTCAACCTCAAGCGCAAGAACGGTGAATCGGTGTGGCTCGAGGTCACACCCCACGCCACCCTGTGTGAGTGCGAGGCCCCGCAGCGGGTCAACCGAACAGTAACCCGACCGCTCCACCCAGAAAAAGCAGTTTAGCCAGAATGCACCAGCAACGCCCGCCTGCCGCGGCCCTGTCCCTCGTCCCCCTGCTGCTGGCCGGCCTCGCGGGTCCGCTCGCCGCCGCACCCGAGATCCAGCCGCTCAACACGGCGGTGATCAGGGCCACCACCGGACCATGCATCCGCGGGACCACCTGCCATGTGGACAAGGCCGGGGTCTGGGTGCCGAAGACCAAGGTGGCGATCTTGAGCGTCTCGGTTGCCGAGCAGGCCGACGTGGCACTCTATGTGGACCTGGAAATCAGTACCCGTAAGGAAATGTACAGTTGCGGGGACTCCGACGGCAGCGGCTGCATCTTCCGCATGAAATACATGGGCCCCGCGCTCTATGTCTACGGAGCCGAGCACGGCAACACCTACCTGGGCTCCAACGTCACCACCACCAACCTGAGCTTCCCGAGCGGCTACGGCATCGTGATCGCCGCCGGCACCCCGGTCTATGTGCATCTGGACGTACGCAACCAGAGCCTGATCGACCTCAAGGTGGATCAGGATGCCTGGATCTACTATGTGCCGGTCGAATAGGAAACGGCTCACCCGTCAGGCAAACTCGCTATCATCTTCGCCATCGGTATCGAAAAACGAGGCCTGGCGCGGCAGCGATGAGGCGTCGCCGCGCGTCTCCTCCTCGGTAATCGCGACCCGCTGCCCCGGCAACGCGTAAGTCGCGTCACCCAGAGCGCCATCGATCACCGGCAGCAGGAGCCCGTAGCCCACCCGCCAGCGCATCGCATCGACCTGTATCGACGCAGACTTGGGATTGAGCTTCACCACCACCAATCGGTTCTCGGTGCTGTCGAACCAGCGCACCGTCTGACCGACACGCAGCACCCGCTTCACCGCGGCGATCCGCGTCGGATCATCGAGCTGGTTGCTGATCGCAGCATTCAGGCGAAAGAGCTGGAACAGGCTGGCCTGGCCCAAGGCTTCAAGGATGGCGGTGTAGTTCATAATTGCTGTCGCTGCTCGGCCACCGGCATGACGTCGATCGTAACCCTGACTCCCAACCGTTCACTCTCAGTCAAGCGCGAACTCTTGCTTCCACGAGTCGTCCCCGACCGGTGCCGGCTGCCTGGTCTTGGCGAGCAGGAAATTCCCGACCGCCAGATAGTCCATCCCGGTGCGCATAAAGCAGCGATAGGCATCCGCCGGGGTACAGACCACGGGTTCCCCGCGCACGTTGAAGGACGTATTGACCAGGACGGCGCACCCCGTCTTGTCATTGAAGCGGGTCAGCAGCGCATGATAGCGCGGATTGGTCTCGCGATGCACCGTTTGGATGCGCGCGGAATAGTCCACATGGGTGATCGCGGGCAGGCGCGAACGCGGCACATTGAGCCGGTCGATGCCGAAGAGCCGCTCCTGCTCCGGCGTCATGGCGATGCGCAGTTGCTCGGTGACGGGTGCGACCAGCAGCATATAGGGGCTGGGGCGGTCCAACTCGAAATAGTCGCCGACCCGTTCGGCCAGCACCGAGGGGGCGAAGGGCCGGAAGGACTCACGGTACTTGATCTTGAGGTTCATGACTGACTGCATCTTGGGGGCACGCGGGTCTCCCAGGATCGAGCGCGCACCCAGGGCCCGGGGTCCGAATTCCATCCGTCCCTGGTGCCAGCCGACGACCTGCTGAGCGGCCAGGAGGTCGGCAACGCGCTCTACCAGCGTCACTTCGTCGAGTTCCTCATAGCACGCGCCGGCGGCCTCGAGTTGGCGGCGGATCTCGTCGGCCGGATAGTCCGGCCCCAAATAGGACCCGGACATGCAATCGCTGCCGGTCAGCGGGCGCGGGCGGTCGTATTTGTCGTACCAGGCCACCAGGGCGGCCCCCAAGGCACCGCCGGCATCGCCCGCGGCGGGCTGAATCCAGATGTCCTTGAAAACCCCGGAACGCAACAGTTCGCCATTGGCCACGCAGTTCAAGGCGACGCCGCCGGCCAGGCAGAGACGTTCAATCCCGGTCTCTTGGCGGATGGTCTTACCCAGACGCAGGACGACCTCCTCGGTCACCTTCTGAATCGACGCGGCGATATCCATCTCGCGCTGCGTGAGGTCGGTCTCGGCCGTGCGTGGAGCGCCCCCGAACAGCCGATCGAACCGCTTGTTCGTCATGGTGAGCCCGGTGCAGTAGTTGAAATACCGCATATCCAGGCGGAAGGTGCCGTCGTCCTTGAGGTCGATGAGATGATGCAGAATGAGGTCGACATACCTGGGCTCGCCATAGGGGGCCAGGCCCATCAGCTTGTACTCTCCGGAATTGACCTTGAATCCGGTATAGTAGGTAAAGGCGGAGTAGAGCAGGCCCAACGAATGGGGAAAGTCGATCTCCCAGAGCGGCTCGAGCCGATTGCCCCGGCCGCGCCACACCGTGGTCGTAGCCCATTCCCCGACCCCGTCGAGGCACAGGACCGCCGCCTCCTCGAACGGGCTCGGGTAGAAGGCCGAGGCGGCATGTGATTGGTGATGTTGCGCAAACAGCAGCGGCGGCAGGTCCTTTTCGGCGACGCCGCCGAGGGCGGCGAGTTCCTGCTTCAGGGTGCTCTTGAGATAGAGCTTTTCCTTCAGCCACACCGGCATCGCCGCCATGAACGAGCGCAGGCCATGGGGGGCGTAAGCCAGATAGGTTTCCAGCAGGCGCTCGAATTTGACCAGCGGCTTGTCGTAGAACACCACGTCATCGATGTCGGCCAGGCTCAGGCCCGCCGCGTCGAGGCAGTACCCCAGCGCATGGCGGGGAAAGCGCGCATCGTGCTTCTTGCGGGAGAAGCGCTCCTCCTGGGCGGCGGCCACAATGGTGCCGGACTGTACCAGGGCGACGGCACTGTCATGGTAATAGGCGGAGATGCCCAGGATGTTCATTCGCGCTGACTCCGGAGGTGGCGGGGACCGCGTGGGTCGGCCGCCGCCCGTGGGTTAATGACGCTCTGCCGACGCACCGCCCGCCGCGAATGCACAACCGAAAACATTCGACAGGACATGGATAAAGTATATCAGAATTCAGTAGTGTGTGACCGCTCTCCACCCCGGGATTCATACGCCGTCGGGGCCGATGTCAATCGACAATTCGATCTGCTGCCCGCCCCCGCCGCGCCGCAGCTTGGCCCGCAGACGGTCGCGGCGGCGCTCCCGCTCCGGCCCCGGCGGCAAGGTCACGGTAAATTCCATGGCGCGCGCGAAATCGCCGCCGCGATGCTCGTAGAAGCGCGCCAGGGCGGCGCGGGCCTGCGCATCGCCGCGCGCCGCCAGGTCCTGCCAGATGCCGAGCGCCGCCCCCCAGTCACCGGCACGGCGATGCAGCCGCGCCAGGTCGTGCAGGCCCGGGGCATCCAGGCCGCGCCGGTTGGCGGCCAGGATGCTAAGGGCCCGCGGTTGGTCGCCCTGGGCCAGGTGGGCGGCGGCGACCGCCCGGCAGTCGGCGCCGAAGGCAGCCGGATCACGGTAGACGGCGTCCAGGACCGGGAGCAGACCGGCCAGGGAGAGCAAATCCGCCCGGTTGTGGCGAAGGCAGGCAGCGAGCGGTCCGGTCTCCCCGCGCCGCAGCCAACCGAGCCAGGCGGCCGGGGCGGCGGACCCGGGAAGGTCGCCGTCACGCTGCACGCCGAGCAGGCGCGACTCGGCGGTGGCGAGCCGGCAGTCGGGCCAGGCGTGGGCGAAGGCGCGGCGTGTCGGCGCCAGCAGGTCCAGATGAGGCAGCGCGCTCAGCGGGTCCGGGCGGGCGGCGAGTCGGAAGCGGGTGGCCAACAGCGGGGCGTCGAAGGTGCGGCCGTTGTAGGTGAGGAGGCACGCGGGCGGCGCCAGTTCGGCGGCGACCCGCTCCAGGTAGGCCGACTCGGCGTCGAGGCGGGTCAGCAGATATTGGCGCAGGCACCAGCCGGCGCCGTCCGGGCGCAGCAGCCCGGTGAGGAAGGCCCAGGTGCCGGTGCCGCCGGCCAGACCGCTGGTCTCGGTGTCGAGACAGAGCCACGGACTCGATGGCAGCGCAGTTGGTGGATGCGCTGCGCTTAGCCACCCTACAGGGGGCGCCGGGGTCCAGGGCAGGTGCGCGAGGCGATGGGAAGACCCAAGCAGCACCCGGCCGTGCCGCAGACGCGGGTCCAGGCGCCGCTCCAGACACAGGACCCCCGGGGACAGGATCGTAGCGCCCAGGGCCGCGGCGAGCGCGGACTCGTCGGGGGTTCCGGTCGCGGCCGGTGCGGGCGTCGCCCGCCCGGTCGAGATCCGTCGCAGCCGCTCGGTGAGCGAGGGCCCGTCAGACGGCGACGCCACCGCACTGGCGTCCGGGACTGCCGCCGGGGCGCGGATACGCCGGAGCCGCTCCTCGAACCCCATGACCAAGAGTCCCCCTGCATACCGAAAGTTATCGCTTCGACCCGACAACCTCGCCGATCAGGTGTCGTAATCGCTTCGCGACGCGCTGCGGGATTGGGCACCAGGAGGCCGCGCTCCCAGACCCATTGTGTCCCGGATTTTCGGTATAGGCAAGGTGTTGAATGACAACGGGGCGGGATGGGTCAAGTGGCTCGATTGCTGGAACGGACGGCGCTTCTTCCTGCCACAGGTCAGTCCTTGCAGTCTGAAGGCCGGCCCGCCCAGCCACGCGGGTGTGGTCCGGCCAGCAGACCGATCGCCAGCAGCACGAGCAGGCCCAGTAGCAGGCCGAACTGCCGAGAGGCGCCGGCCGCCGACAGCCCGGGCACGACCCAGACCCACCAGTTCACCGCGGTGTGCAACACCAGCGCCGGCAGCACGCTGCCGCGGCTGCGGTTGTACAGCCATGCGAAGACCACCGACAGGGCGACGGTGGACAGCAAGAATGGCAGGAGCGGAATCCGGCCCTGCAGCGTGTCGGCAGTGAAGAACAAGGGCAGGTGCCACAGACCCCACACCGCGCCCAGGATCAGGCTCGCGACCCGCCATCCGTGCCGCTCTTGCAGCGCGGGCAAGGCGTAGCCGCGCCAGCCGAACTCTTCGCCCAGCGGGCCGCCCAGCAGCAGGATCAGCACCAGGTTCGCCGCCGCCAGCGGCAGGTGTCCGGCGACCGGCGAGGCACCCAGCGTGCCGCCCAGTGCGGCGTGCACGACGGCTGCCGACACCATCAATGCCAGGGGCAGGAAGAAGGCCAGCGCGAACCACTGCCAACCGATGCGCCATTGCAGGCAGCGCCCGAGCCATGGGCGCAACGCCGCGCGACCGCCGCCGTATCCGACCACGGCCACCGCCGCAACGCCGGGCCCGAAGCCGCCGAGACCGGACAGCACTGCCGCCGCAAGGGGGAACTGGGCCTTGACGGCGGGAGCCAGGAGCCAGCATATCCAAGACCAGGCGAAGGCCAAGGCGAAGAATGCCGGAAGACGGGACCGGTCCCCGTCACTGGCGTCCACCGGGTGGCTACAGTCCAGTTCCGCTATGACATCTTGCGGGGGTTGCGAATCAGTCTTCACGGTCGCTGTTGCGGGTGGATGTTCGTTCGCGCAAGGTAGAGGAAATCGCCGCAGCGGCCGGGCACACCGGCGCGTCCCCGCACAACCGGGAGCGGTTCGGCGATCGGCCGGCGCGGGTGCGCGAAGCGCTGGACCCGCTGCCGGTGGTCGACGGGGCACCTTGAGTGACAGCACCACAGGATCGCGCAGTACAGTACCGGGTCGCAACATCGGGACATTTGGCTGCATCTGCGGTAACCTCAAGGCTCGATCGTGCCGGCGGGCGCAAGATCGACGAACCAGCCCGGGATGTTGACGGGTCCCGCCGTGGGGGTACGGGGAGTAAGGCCGCCGGGCGCCGCGCTGAACACGGTGCCCCTACCAACCGGGGACAAGAGACGCACCCACTGCCGTCGCTCGCGGGGCGGGCGGCCGCCCCTTCTCCCCCCGCTCCGCGGCAGGCACCATCATGCGTATGGCACTGAGATTCATCGTCCCCCTGCTCCTCGTCCTGGGGGGCATCGCCTGGGCGGCCACCCCGGTGCTCAGCGAGTTGCTCCAGCGCTGGTTCCGCACCGACGTGGAGCTGCGCTCCCAACTGGTCTTCGACTCCATCAACGACACTGTCGCACGCCTGGTCAAGGACGCGGCCGGTCCCCGGATCGACTTGCTGTTTCAGCACATTACGCGGGACGAGCGGCTGCTGGCGGTCGGTCTGTGCACTCCCGACGGCCGCCTGTCCCACCGCTCCACCACCTGGCCCAAGACCCTTGGATGCCCGCGGCGGGCGGGCGCTGCGCCCGCCTTCACCGTGGCACCGCGTAGCGACGGAGCGGTGCTCACCGCGGTTTTTGCACTCAGCCACGATGAGGTCGATCTGGGGGACCTGATCATCGTCCATGACCTGAGCTTTATCGAGCGGCGCGGCGCGAAGCTGGAGCGCTACCTGGCCGTCTTTATCGCCGGGCTCGGACTGGTGATCGCGGCGGTGACGGTCGCGGTTGCCCTCGCGGTGCGCCGGGGTTGGGTACGGGCCGTGCGCAAGGCCCTGGCCCCGATTGTCTCCGGGAGGGCGCCCGAGCCTGAACCCGAACCGGAAATCGCCCGGCTGGTCGCAGAGATGCGCGAGATGCTGCGCGAGCTGGACGTGCCGCGCGGGATCTCGGAGGCGATCCGGGTCGACTGGAACCCCGATACGCTGCGCCACCTGCTCAAGTCCGAACTGCCGGGGGCCGAGGTGATCGTGGTCTCCAACCGCGAGCCCTATATCCACAATCGGGAGGGCGACACCATCCGCGTCCAGCGCCCGGCCAGCGGGCTGGTGACGGCGCTGGAGCCGATCACCCGCGCCTGCGGCGGGACCTGGATCGCCCATGGCAGCGGCTCGGCGGACGAGCAGACGGTGGACCGCCAGGACCACCTCCAGGTCCCCCCGGAGGCCCCCGCCTATACCCTGCGGCGGGTCTGGCTCTCCGAGGAGGAGCAGGAGGGTTACTACTATGGCCTGGCCAACGAGGGGCTCTGGCCGCTGTGTCATATCGTCTTCGTGCGGCCGACCTTCCGCGCCTCCGACTGGGCCCAGTATGTCGCGGTGAACCGCAAGTTCGCCGAGGCGGTGGTCACCGAGGCGCAATCACCCAACCCGCTGGTCCTGGTCCAGGATTATCACTTCGCCCTGTTGCCGCAGATGGTGCGGGAACGCCTGCCCGGCGCCACCATCATCACCTTCTGGCACATCCCCTGGCCCAACCCCGAGGTCTTCGGCATCTGCCCCTGGCGGGAGGAGATCCTGCAAGGGCTGCTGGGCAGCAGCATCCTGGGTTTCCACACCCAGTTCCACTGCCTGAATTTCCTGGATTCGGTCGACCGCTTCCTGGAGTGCCACATCGACCGTGAGCAGAGCACCGCGCGCACCGGCGGCCGGACCACCCTGGTGCGCCCCTACCCGATCTCGATCGAGTGGCCGCCCACCGCGCTGGTCGGCCAGCCGCCGGTGGCCGAGTGCCGCGTCCAGGTGCGCCGGTCCTATGATCTCGATCCCGCGGTGCTGCTGGCCGTGGGCGTCGAGCGCTTCGATTACACCAAGGGGATCGCCGACCGCTTCCGCGCCGTGGAGAACCTGCTCGAGCACCATCCGGAATGGATCGGCCGCTTCACCCTGTTGCAGATCGCAGCCCCGACCCGCAGCAAACTGCCGGCCTATCGCCAGACCCAGGCCGAGGCCGAGGCGGTCGCCACCGGGGTCAATCAGCGTTTCGGCCGGCCCGGCTGGTGGCCCATTGCCCTGGTCGCCCGGCACCACGAGCCCGAGCAGGTCTTCACCCTGTTCCGCGCGGCCGACCTGTGCCTGGTCTCCAGCCTGCACGACGGCATGAACCTGGTGGCCAAGGAGTTCGTCGCCGCCCGCGACGACGACGACGGGGTGCTGGTCTTGAGCAGCTTCGCCGGGGTCTCGCGGGAACTGCTGGAGGCCCTGATCGTCAATCCCTACGACAGCGGCGCCATGGCCGAGGCGATCCATCGCGCCCTCCTGATGCCGCGCGAGCAGCGACGCGAACGGATGCACCTGATGCGCGCCCTGGTCAGCGAGCACAACATCTATTTCTGGGCCGGGCGGATGCTCCTGGAGGCCGCCCGTCTGCGCAAGCGCCAGCGGATCGAGGACCAGATCGTGGAAGTCACCGCCCCCTTCACCTGGCGGCGGCGCGGGGCGCACCGATGAGCGGCCCGCCCGTGCCGGGACCACCGGGCCATCCCCCCAGTCCGCGGGAGTATCCCGACTGGGCACGCGACTGGGCGCTCTTTCTGGATATCGATGGGACCCTGCTCGAGCTGGCGCCCGAACCCCAGGCGGTGCGGGTGCCACCCGGGCTTGCCGCCCGGATCGCGACCCTGGCCCAGGGTCTGGGCGGGGCCCTGGCCCTGGTGAGCGGCCGACCCTTGAGCGACATCGACCGGTTCTTTCCCGGCCGCTTCGATGCGGCCGGGACCCACGGCGCCCAGTGGCGCCTGGGCGGGACCGAGACCACGCCGGGGCCGCCGGTCGATGAGGCCCTGGCCGGGATTGTCGCGCTCCTGCGGGAGGGGACGAACCGCCTGCCCGGTGTCATCCTGGAGCCTAAGCCCCATGCGCTTGCCATGCACTACCGGCTGGCCCCGCAGTGGGAGGCGCAGGTCCGGTCCCTGGCGGGACGCGCGGCCGAGCGACTGGGCCCGGCCTTTCGCCTCCAGGCCGGCAAGCTGGTCGTCGAGCTGCTGCCGGCCGCGGCCGGCAAGGGCGCGGCCATCCGGCGTTTCATGGGGCAGCCCCCCTATGCCGGGCGCACCCCGGTCTTCGTCGGCGACGACCTGACCGACGAGGACGGCTTCGCCGTGGTCAACGCGCTCGGCGGCCTCTCCATCCGTGTCGGGGAAGGGGAACCGACCCTGGCGCAGTCGCGGCTGCCATCACCGGCCGCCGTGCGCGACTGGCTTGCAGGCCTGGCGGCGCATTCAATGAGACAGACATGATGAGACAAGAGACCAGCGACCTGGACCTCGGGGTCATCGGTAACGGGACCCTGGCCGCCCTGATCGACCGTTACGCCACCGTGGTCTGGTGCGGCTTCCCTCGTCTGGACGGCGACCCGGTGTTTTGCAGCCTGCTCAACGGTCCCCGGTCCTATCGGCCTGCTGAGCCCGACAACGGCGGCTATTTCGCCTGCGAGTTGGTCGGGCCACTGGCCGAGACCCGCCAGTGGTACCAGATCAATTCGGCGGTCCTGGTCACCCGGCTCGAGGACCAGGCGGGTAACGCCATCGAGGTCACCGATTTCGTCCCCCGTTTCGTGCAGTTCGAGCGGATGTTCCGTCCCCCGACCCTGATCCGGCGACTGGTGGCCGTGAAGGGCCGACCGCACCTGCGGGTGCGGGTGCGTCCGCGCTTCGCCTACGGCGAGGTATCGCCCCAGATCACGCTCGGCTCCAACCATGTCCGCTACCAGAGTCAGGCCGGTACCCTGCGTCTCACCACCGATGCGCCGCTGTCCTATGTGGTCGAGGAGACGCCCTTCCTGCTCGAGGGCCCGCTCACCTTCATCCTGGGCGGCGACGAATCGCTGACCGCGGGCATCGCCGACACCGCCCGGCGCTTCCTGGAGCGCACCCTCGACCACTGGCACAACTGGGTGCGCGCCCTGTCCATCCCCTTCGAGTGGCAGGACGCGGTGATCCGCGCGGCCATCACGCTCAAGCTGTGCAATTTCGAGGAGACCGGGGCCATCGTCGCGGCCCTCACCACCTCGATCCCGGAGGCCCCCGGCAGCCAACGCAATTGGGACTACCGTTTCTGCTGGCTGCGCGATGCCTACTTCGTGGTCAGCGCGCTCAACCGCCTGGGCACCACGCGCGCCATGGAGGCCTATCTCGGCTATATCGCCAATATCGTCGCCGAGAGCGAGGACCGGATGCTCAAACCCTGCTACGGGATCACCCGCCGGGTCGACCTCGCCGAGCGCATCGCCCCGGCCCTGCCGGGATACCGCGGGATGGGGCCGGTGCGGATCGGCAACCAGGCCCATCTCCAGGTCCAGAACGATGTCTACGGCAGTGTCATCCTGGCCGCGACCCACGCCTTCTTCGACCGCCGCCTGCCGCTCGCCGGTCACCCGGCCCTGTTCGAGCGGCTGGAGCATTTGGGTCAGTTGGCCATTGCCGTCTTCGACCAGCCGGACGCCGGCCCCTGGGAACTGCGCAACCGTCCGGCCGTCCACACCTTTTCCGCCGTGATGTGCTGGGCCGGCTGCGACCGCCTGGCGCGGATTGCAAGCGTGCTGGAGCTGCCCGAGCGCACCGCGCAGTGGCGCCAGGCGGCCGATCGCCTGCACGCCGAGATCGCCGCGCGGGCCTGGAACCAAACGTTGGGCAGCTTTGTCGCCACCTTCGATGGCGACACCCTGGATGCGAGCCTGCTGCTCCTGCACGAACTGGATTTCGTATCTGCCGAGGACCCCCGCTTCATCGGCACCGTCGAGGCGATCGGGCGGACCCTGAGACGCGGCGATCTGCTCCTGCGCTACGGGGTGGAGGACGACTTCGGCCGGCCCGAGACCGCCTTCACCATCTGCACCTTCTGGTACATCGACGCCCTGGCCGCCCTGGGCCGGCACGCGGAGGCGCGCGGGCTGTTCGAGTCCATACTCAACCGGCGCAATACACTGGGGCTGCTCTCCGAGGACATTCATCCCGAGACCGGCGAGCTCTGGGGCAACTACCCCCAGACCTATTCCATGGTGGGGCTCATCCACTGTGCCGCGCGGCTCTCGCGCAGTTGGGAGGAGGCGCTGTGACATCCTCGCCGACCTGAAGGACGGCGATTCCTGCGGCGCTACGGGCAAAGGCACTGACCCCAGCCACCGAAGGAGGCATAATGCGGCCCCGACCACGAACGAATGGCAGCGCGATGAGGACACTGGATAACGACCTGGTTCGAGGGGGTGCGTCTCGGGCGGCCCATCCCGGACTGGGAGGGCTACGCCGCGCCGACCCTGGGCAAGGGGCAGGGGCGCGCCACCCTGGCCCTCCCCGGCAACCTGGCGCGCAACCTCAAGACCTTCGGCCCCCTGGGCCTGCTGCGCCACGCGCGCTGGGCCTTCCGTCACCCGCGGGATCGGCTGATCTCGGCGCTGCCCCTGCTGCTGGCCAACCCCGGCGCCGCGGCCTCGCCCGCCGTGGCCGACGCCTTGGAGATCCAGCAATCGCTGCTGCGATACTATGTCCAGAGCACCTGGCGCGCCGACGAGCGCGACGTTCGCACGCTGTTGCAGCAGCCCCCGACCGGAGACCCGATTATGCAGACATTTGTCGAGCGCTGTATTGAGCAGGGCGTACAGCACGGCAGACAGCAGTGCATCGCCCAAGGAGAACGCCAAGGCAACGCCACGGCGCTCTCGCCCCAGTTGAGTGCGCAGTGATGAGTGCGCCAATCGCTCGCCTACAAGGCCGCATTCAACGCGTGAGCGTCGAGGGCTTTCGCAGCTTGGCAAAGATCGAGAATCTGGCGCTTCCCCAGTTAACTGTATTGATCGGGGCCAATGGCGCCGGAAAATCCAATTTCATCCGCTTTTTCGAGATGCTGAGCTGGATGCTGAAGTCGCAAAAGCTCCAGGAATTTGTGGAACGTTACGGATGGGGCGACGATCAGTTTTTTATGGGAGCGCGCCAAACTCCACGTATCCACGCCGAGCTGCGCATCGAGACTCAGCGCGGATTCAACGACTACCGCTTCGGCTTGGCCCATCTCTCCGCGAGCGATACCGTGATGCTCATGGACGAAGCCTACCGCTATACGTACAAGGATAACGAAAGCGAGGTGCGGTGGACGGAGCTCGCTGGCGGCACCAAGGAATCAGCGCTTCCCGAGCAAAACAACCCCACGGCCAAGACCATCGTTCACCTGCTTCGTCAGTGCGCCACTTATCAATTCCACGATACCTCCGCAAACGCTGCGATTCGCAATCGTTGGGACATCGCGGAAAGTGCCCGGCTGCGCTCCGACGGGGGCAATCTTGCAGCGGTGCTGCTCGACCTGCACGAAAACGCGCTGCCGCGTTACAAGCAGATCGTTCGGCAGGTCCAGCGAGTCTTGCCTGCGTTCGACGATTTCGTGCTGGAGCCGGTGGCCGGAAAGGTCCAACTGCGTTGGAAGGGACGCTTCGGCGACAAGACCTTCGGCGCGCACCTGACATCGGATGGATCTTTGCGTGTCTTCTGTCTGCTGACATTGCTGAGCTTGCCCGACGACCGACTCCCGGATGTATTGTTCCTGGACGAGCCGGAGTTGGGACTGCACCCTCACGCGCTTAACCTGGTGGCGGAGATGGTGAAGCGCGTAGCTCACACACGTCAGGTATTTCTTGCCACTCAGTCGCCCTATATGGTCGATTGCTTCGAGCTGGAAAACGTCATCGTCGCTGACATTCGGGATGGCGCCACATCCCTGCGCACCCTGCCCCGGGAACGCTACCAGGAATGGCTGGACGACGAATACTCGGTCTCCGAGCTGTGGCTGAAGACCCCGGTCGGAGCGGTGCCATGAAACGTTTGTGCGTTGTCTGCGAAGGCCAGACCGAAGCGGAATTCGTCGGCAGGTGTCTGGCGCCGCATTTGCAGGAACATAACCTGTTGGTGTTTGCCTCGATTCTTCAGGCGAAATCCGGGAACCACAGGGGCGGTCGGGTGACCATCGAGCGGCTGGGAAAGCAGCTTGCCTGCGAATACCATGCCGTCGATCGCATTACCACGTTGGTTGATTTTTACGGGTTCCAGGACCGGGCGGGAAGAGAACGCTCCGAGTTGGAGTCTGCCATCCTTGATGAGGCCCAAAAATGGGGCCACGATCGACTCGAAGAGCGATTCGTTCTGCCTTATGTTCAGATGCACGAATTCGAGGCGTTGCTATTTTCCGATATTGAAGGATTTCAATTGGTGCTCGACGGCTGGAACTTAGCGAGCCAGCGGGATCTGCGTGCAGTCCGGAGCGCCTTCGGCAATCCCGAAGAGATCAACGATAGCCCGCAAACGGCTCCATCGAAACGCATCCTGAGTATCTTTGCGAACGGCGCATACAGCAAGACTGAACATGGGCCGCTCATCGCCGAGGAAATCGGTCTACTAACGATCCGCGAGGCATGCCCGGGGTTCCACGCATGGCTGTCCGGTCTGGAAGCCTGGGGTGATCGGTAGCGTGATTGACGTTCCGCCATCAACCGGGCACCGATCGTCGGATTACGGCGCGATGGGCATTGTGCCCTACCAGCCGCATCGGCGCACGCGCCTAACCCGACCTACGACAAAGTAGGGATCAGGGCCGCCAGTGCCACCCAGGCGACCGGATTTCGACCGCGTTCAGTCGGCGGGTGAAGGACCTGAAGTGGGCTATACTGCCGCCGATCCTCCTGCCTTCGCAGTTATTCAGTCGGAGAGAATACCAAGCCTATGTATCCAAATGTTGTCGGCCTACTCGTCGGGACCCTGTTCTTCGCCTTTTCTCTGACCCCCTCGCTGCTGCCAAGACCGTTTTTCATTCAGGGCATTCTCTCCGGCCTGTCATTTGCGGCCGGCTATGGCCTGGGCGTTGCGACGCTGGCCCTGTGGGACTATCTGCAGTTGCCGGTATGGCGCCGCCGCACCGCGATCGTCGTAAAGTCCGGCGCGGCGCTGCTCTGCCTGGTGGTCGCGGTCAGTTTTCTGTGGCAGGCGACCCATTGGCAAAACGCGCTGCGCGAGCTGATGGGCATGGAGGAGTCAACCGGCCTGCAACCCTTGCTGCTCGGCCCGATCGCCGTGTTGGTGTTCGTCGTCCTGCTGGCGCTGGCCCGCGCGTTCCGCTGGGTGTTTCGGGTTCTTTCGGTCCAACTGCGGCGTTTCGTGCCGCCAAGAATTTCACATCTCGTCGGTATCGTTGCCGCGGTCGCGCTGTTCTGGTCCGTGATCGACGGGGTTTTGCTGAGCGGCCTGCTGCGTGTCGCCGATCGTTCGTTTCAGCAACTCGATGCGCTGATTCAGCCCGATTTGCCGCAGCCGACCCATCCCGACCAGACCGGCAGTCTGGCGTCCCTGATCAATTGGGAAGACCTCGGCCGCCAGGGCCGCAGTTTCGTGGCCGGCGGACCCGACGCCAAAGCCCTGAGCGATTTTTTTTCGGCCCCGCTGCCGGCACCGATCCGGGTCTATGTCGGCTTGAATTCAGCCGACAGTCCCGAGCGCAGAGCGCGACTGGCGCTGGAAGAATTGAAGCGCGTCGGCGGCTTCGAACGCGCGGTACTGCTGCTGGTGACACCGACCGGCACCGGCTGGATCGATGCAGCGTCGCAGGACCCGGTCGAGTACCTGCATCGTGGCGACATTGCCACGGTGGCGGCCCAGTATTCCTATCTGAACAGCCCGCTCGCACTGTTGACCGAGGGCGCGTATGGCGCCGGGATGGCCCGCGCCCTGTTCTCGGAGGTCTATGGCTACTGGCGTCACCTGCCCCGCGACGCGCGGCCGCGGCTTTACCTCAACGGATTGAGCCTGGGTTCCTTGAACTCCGATCTCTCGTTCGATCTTTACGACATCATCGATGACCCGTTCAACGGCGCACTCTGGAGCGGCCCACCCTTCCGCAACGACACCTGGCGGCGCATGACCGATCAGCGCGATCCCGGATCGCCCGCCTGGCTGCCCCGCTTTCGCGGCG
>Ga0247840_10006741_pt1 | contig 16350 bp, 11 predicted proteins | sample LaCruzMarch2015__FD_192404 | JGI IMG/M metagenome (GOLD analysis project Ga0247840, IMG submission 192404) | Freshwater microbial communities from meromictic Lake La Cruz, Castile-La Mancha, Spain - LaCruzMarch2015_17m | ecosystem: Environmental > Aquatic > Freshwater > Lake | place: Spain... | reverse complement strand
AGTTCAATCAGGAAATTGGAATAATTCCATATATGTAATTCCATATGATTCAAATAGTTTTAGATTAGCTATAACAAATAATAATTTAAATAGTTTTTTATCTTGGAATAATACATTTTTTCCTCTTAGTACAGAAGGAACTCTTCAATTAGAATTTGAAATATGGAAATGATATATTTCGTTTTAATATTATTTATTAAATAATATTAAAAAATATTTTACTATATAAATTAAATTGTAAAGGATATTTATGTTTTTATAAATTAGTATATGTTATAGGATATAATGTTTCATCTGATATTAATATTACATTTGTTTTTAATATATAATTAAAAATTTCTATATCTTCATTTGTTACATATTTTACATATTTAAATTTACCATCTCTTTCTCTCTTATGCAATAAACTCTTTATATAATCTTTATAACAATTTTCTCTAGTTTTAGATCCAGTCTTAAGTAGTAATTCTTTAATATAACTTATTTTATTAATATCTTTTACATTTTTCTTTCCTTTTATATCTTTTACCAAATAAAAATCATTTTCAATTTTATCAATAATATATAAAATTTTATTTGTTATATCAACTGAATATATCTGTTCATAAAATATATATTTTGTAAATATATCTCTTAATTGATCCATACTTATTTTAGTTACATTATAATTTTTATCCATATAATAATTACTTATACTTGATAATATACTATCTGTTGATAATAACATATTTATCTCCTTATAAAATTCTTTTAAAAATAATGGATATGATATACTTCCTAAACTTATATATTCAAATATATCTCTTGTTATCTTACTAACTGTATCTTCTCTAAATTTTGACGCATACATTATCTTTTCATTATATTTTAAACTATTATAATTATAAAAATCGCTTGATATTAAATATGAATGGAAAAAACAATTATTATCTGTTCCTATTGCTCCTAGTCTATAATAATTATTTTTACATATTAATTCTTTATTCTTATCAATATTACAATATAATTTTATAGGTTCAGATATCTTTTCATTTAATCCATCTCCTTCTTCATTTATATATTGTGAATTATTATATGGTATAATTATTGGATTTAAATGTTTAAATGTTTCTTCTTCAATAGTATCTATTGGTAATATCTTCTTATAAACACAATATTTATATAATTTATTAAGTTGTTTTTCTTTATCATTTAAATCTTCTAAATAATATACATTATCATTATCTTTTGTTAAAGAGGATTTTCCCTCTAATAATTCTTCTATATATTCTTCATCTAAATAATGTTCTTCCTCTAAATAAATATGTCTTTCTTTTAACTTTTCTGTTAAGATATTTATATATACTAAATATTCTATTTGTTTGGTTGCTGTTTGTGTCTCTTTAAAATCTATCTCAATCTTATTATTATAAGTATCTATATTTAATTTTGATAATTTTTTAATACTATAATAATCATTTGTTATATCTTCTTTACTTAATAATTCAAATGTTCTATAACCATCCATAAATGTGCAAAGAAATATACCTTCATTATCTAAATATTTATCTATTGTATTTACCAATTTATTTAATTTATCTTCATTTTCAAAAAAGAATGTTAATACAAAAAACATATTTATATTTGTTACTTTCTCCTTTACATATTTACTTATTAATTCTGTATCTTCTCCACTTCCTATAAATGGTATATAATTTATTGAGGATTCTGATCCTCGTATATTTGAATTTTTTACTTGTGTCATTGATAATCTATTATTTAATTCCTTGATATTATCTATATTCGGTTCGACTAAATAGATTGTTCTTAATTTTTCTAATGTTTTATATTTTGGTAAATCTCCACCTTTTCCTGATCCTATATCTAATATAGAATAACTATTCATACAAAAATTAGATATCAAATAAGATTTAATTTTATTATGAATTTTTCTAAATATAAATAAACATCTATTCAAAAATAAAACATCACTAACATTTTTATTCATATAATTAAAATAATTCTTATATGGTAATCTTCTATCTAACTTTAATTTATAACCTGGTATTACTTTTATAACTAATAATATTAAATTAGGTACCTTTTTTAATACATATAATATAAATTCATTTAATGATATTTCATGATTCTTATCCATATATAATTCATTCTTATAATATTCATTAAAATTAATAAATATAATATTTGGATTAATATTAATAAATACACTCTCTAATTCTTTTTCATTTAATTGTGTAATATCTAGATTTAATAAATAATTTTTATTTGTATTTAATATAACACTATTTTCTTTTAATGCTTCAAAATTACTTTTATTATTTTCTATAGCTATACTCTTCTTAAAATAATTATAAAATGAAAAATAAGAACTTCCTATATAACTATTAACATCTAAATAATTTAAACTATTTGTATTATAATTTTTTAGATATCCTAATGTATCATTTATTATATTAAACATTATATATTTATAATTTATCGAATTCTTTATTCCTTCATCTGTTACCTTTAACATTGATACATTTCTTATCATTGGAAATAAATATTGTTCGTTCTTTTTCATATCTATATCTCTTATATCTATAACTACATCATCTTTTGTATATTCTTCTTGTATATTCTCTTTATTCAATCTTAACATATCTATTAACATTGATAATGTAAATTTTGTTTTCATATCTATAAACGTCTCTCTTGCTGTAGGTATTAATGAATTAGGTTTAATTTTATCATGTCTTATTCTATGAAATATAAATTTATTTATTTCATTATCAAAAACTGTCTCTATTATCATATCATTATCTAATATATTTTCCTCTTCTTTTGTTAAATATAATTCATATGTTTTTCCTTCTTCATCTGTAAATTCGATATCTACTTCTTTATTTGATTGATATATAAATGATAATAATTTATATTTATTATCTTTATTCTTTCTTATTTTAAAATCAATACTAACTTTTTCCGGAAATTTCCATTTTAATATTGGTAAAAATTTACTTTTATCTTTCATCTGTGATATACTGTAATATGGAGTATCATATGGTTGAAATATAATACCATCATTATTATCAAATAATTTATTAAAATTAAGATTATCATTTTTATACATATTTTTAATTGTATATTTAATCGAATCTATTATATTTGGAAAATATACATATGTCTTCTTATTTATTACAATATCTCCATTATATAATTTTTTATTAATTATTAATTTATCTGTTTTTGGTATATAATTATATATTTCTAATCTTTTTGCTATTGGTTTATCTAATATATTTTCATCATTTGAATAATATATTGTATCAAATATATATATTTCTATATTCATTTCAGAGGTCTTATTTGATTCAATAATTTCACAATCAAATATAACTGTTGTTATATTTTCATTTACAGATGAATTTTCATATAAGAACCATATATCTCTATCATTGATTAATACTATTCTATTTATATTATTATTATCGTCATATCTTAATAATAAATTATATTTTACTCCATCTAATTTATTTGTTGTATAATACTTATTATTTATTAATAAATCTATATGTCTTTTTTGTATATTTACTGGTTTATTATCTCTATGATTTTCTAATAATTTAAATATTGTATCTCTATATTGATCATAACTTACCAATGTATGATTATCTGGTATTATATATCCTAATGTCTCTTTGATTATCTGAAATAAATTTTTAAATTTTGTTATATTGTCATTATCTATATTATTCTCTACAAAATTTAAAAATTCAATTTCAACTTCATATGAAGTTGAAATATCAGATATTGTTTTATTAATTGTATTTTTAAAAGTATTAACTTCAGTAAGATCTATACGGAATTGAGTATTTTTAAAATAATAAGAATGTCTACTTCTTTTTCTAATAAATGGATTTGAATTTTTTTTCATTTGTGATTTTTTAATTAATTCTTCTCTTGATAATGATAATCTATAACTAAAAAAACTATTTAATCCATTTTGTAAATTAAAATCTATATCTTCTATTCTTCTTTTTTTCATATATACAGTTTCTCTTTCATTTATTATTTCTCTATAAGATAAATTATCTTCTTCATAATCATTATATGATATAACTTCATCATTTATTATTTCTTTAATAAATTTATCTCTGTTTTTTTGAAGATATAAATCTAAATATTTAATAAACTGTAAATATTGATTTTTATTTATTTCTTTAGAATTTATTTTTTTTATTTTTAATTCTAATTCATAATTTATAGTTCCATCATCTTCTATATTTATATCTTGATATTCTTGATAAAAATTCTCAAGTAAAGCCTTAATATCTTTACTAACATCTGGTTTTAACAGAATATTATATATCATTTTAGACTTTTATATATATATTAATTTATAAATATTATTTAAATATAATTAAATTTTTCATTTAATTATATAATTTTTATCTTTTTATATTATAAATATATTTTACATTATATACTTAACTATATTATCTATTATATCTTTATTTATATATTTATCTATTTTTTTATTTTGATTTATATTTCTCTTTATTTTATATCTATATCTATTACTATATTTATTATTTAAACTTAACATTACATTTAAACTATAACTTTTATCATTATTTTTATTAAATTTTTTAATACATTTAATAATAGCTCTATTATTCTTATTAAAATCTAAACCATAATTATAAAATAATTTATATATATCTTCTATATAATATGTATTATATAATATGTTAATTGTATAATGATCTATATAATTATATGTTATTTTACCTTCACTATGAATATTAGCTCCATTTTTTATTAAAAAAGATACCATGTGAATAGTATTTGAATAATGTAGTAGAGGAAAATTAGATTTTAATCTTGTATTTGCATCAATAATACCTGATAGTATATAATTATCTTTATTTTTATATTTATTAAAAATAGTATTTAGTTCATTAAATTTATTATATATAATAAAATCATATAGATTATATAAATCTATATAATAATCATATTTTTCATTTATATTTTTTTTTATATAATCACTTAATTCTTTATTTTGTTTTATATTTGTAGCTATAGAATAATCTAAGTTTTCCAATAAATCAGAATTATCTCTATATATTTTTTCATAATATTTATATATTATATCTCCTTTTATTTTATATTCAAATAAAATATTATTATATATATATTTAAATAATTTAATATCACAATGATATACAGATTCAATTAAAATTGTTGTTCCATTAATTAAAGAATTAAATTTATAAAAATAATTATTTTTATATTCTTTAATTAGAAATGCATTATCATTAACTAAATCTATTCTATATTTTTTATTTATTTTTTCAACTATAATTAAATCTAATATCATTTTATTTTTAATATATTTTTTAATATCTTTTAATTCATAGTATTTTATATCTTGAATTAAATATTTTAATATTTTTTTTACTTTATAGACTATATTTACATATGGATAATATAAATATTTTATTAATATAAATAATCCTTTATCTTTATTATCAAGTTTATGAGAGCTTGTATTCATATTTATTGTTTTATTTTTATTTGCAATTATATTAAATAATAAAATAATATCTTCAATACTTCTATTTTTTAACATATATGTTAAGAGACATATATTATCAATATCATCATATTGAAATTCAGATAATTCTAATTTTTTATTATCTAAAATTTCTAATTCTTTTATTGTATCTCTTGTTAAAGTATAATATATACAACATGCATTTTCTATTAATATTTTTTCTATTGAAGATATATATGATATTTCATTTTTCAATTCGTAATAGGGTTTGTCCTTATTAAGTATATTTATATTATTTATAGAATTAATAAGTTTTAATAAATTTATAATATAATTCATATTATAAATTTATATTTTACTACTTTAAATTTTTTTCTTTATTTTTATAAGTAATTAAATATATTTGAGGACTTATCCTCTTTATTTTTAAACTGTATATCTATATGAAATATAAACTGTTCCATCAGTATTTAATCTTTGAATTTTAATAACATCGCCTTTAGAAACACCAAGATATTTACATACAGGATCTATTAATTGAATTTTAGGTAATTGATTAGGTTTTATACGTGTTTTTGATAAAAATGAATTTTTTTCTTCTTCAGATAAAACAATATGTTTAGGGACAAATTTATGTTCAGTTATATTAATTATTAATTCTTGAATTAAAAAAATATCAATAATAATATTATGTTTAGCTTCAGATGTAGCTATATCTTGAGTTAATATTTTTTTAGCAGAAGGTGTTAATACATTTTTATTTTTTAAAATAAAAATTGCTCTATTTACTTTTTCTTTATCAGATGAATATAATTTTTCTATTTTTTTTATTGTTTCACTTGCTACTGTTTGATCTATTTTATCTTCTTCAAACCAACTTATATATATTTTATTATTTGGTAATTGTTTATTAAAAATAAAAATTAATTTACTATAATCAATTTCTAAAGCGTTATCTTTACCAAAAGATAATATAAAATCATTAAATGACATATCTATTAATTTAGATATATTTACAAGTTGATTTTTAGGAATACTCAAGAGATAACCTTCAGAATAATTACGATCTCTTAACATTTGCATAGTAGTAATAAAAGTTCTATAAACAATTTTATTATTTTCCATTTTTATTATATAATTATAATTATATAATATAACAATTATATTTTAAAATCAATTAATTAGTTTTTAGTTATATTTATTTAAGTTTATATTTTCTTCTTATTCTCTTCTCTATATATATCTAAATTATTTTTCATTTAATCCTAGTAATTTAGCTGCTTTAGGACTAAGATTTTCTGGGTATTCATTTAATCCTAGTAATTTAGATGCTTTAGGACTGAAATTTTCTGGGTATTTATTTAATCCTAGTAATTTAGCTGCTTTAGGACTAAGATTTCCTATTCCTACTCCTCTTATTAATTTATATTTTTTATATACTTTTCTTTTAGATTTAGATTTAGATCTAGATCTTAATTTAGATTTTTTATATTTAATATAATTAGATTTTTTTCTAAGAGATAATTTAGTTTTAGATTTTTTTTATAACTTCTCATTATTTATTTAATAATTATTAATATAAAATAAAATTTTAATCATATTTAATTTTTGATTCTGATGAATAATTTCTTATCGCCCATATTGGATATCTTTTTTTATCTCCTATCATTGTAGGTGGATATGTTTCATCTAATATAGTCATATAATCATATTTCTTAAATAATAAACTTAATACAGATTGATCATGTCTATGTTCTATAAACTCTTTAAATTCTCTAAATTCTATTTTATATGATATTGTATCATCTATTAAATGATAATTTGAACATATCTCACAACTCTCTTCCAATAACTTAATATTCTTATCACATTTTTTATAAAATTGCATTCCACTCTCTGCCTGTGATTTAAATAATTTTTGATCAAATTCATAACTTAATGAACCTTCTTTAACAATATAAATTTTAATAAAATTCATATGAATAAGTAAATCTAATTTATTCCAATGAATTTCTTTATGTTTATCTTCTAAATGGAATAATAAATTATCATTTTTATTAACTATATCAATATATTCTAAAAATCTATTTTTACTTTCATCACTTATATTTATTTCACAACCACAATCTAAATATACTAAAATATCATTTTCATTTAAAGTTTTTAATATATCTAGTATTATATATGATTTCCATATCCAATAACCAAAACCTCTTTTATTATTTAATATAAAATTTGAATGTTTATTCCAAAATTCAGGATATTTATCAATTAAATCTTGTTCTGTATATCCTATTATTTTATTAAATAAACCAAATTCTTTAGCTTGTTTTACTAATCTATCTTTTGCATCATGATATCTTTTATCACCACCTCCAAATGTTAATAATATTATATTCATGTTTAATTATAATTATTCTTCTATTTAAAATTATAAATCATTATATCTTTAAATTATTTATTAATTAAAATAATAAATAATTAAATAAAGTTAAAAAATTACATTTATCATATTATAAAATTAAATGTCTAATATTAAACATAATAATTCTAATTTAAATGGTAATATAAATGTAAATTATTTATTTAAAGCTAAAACTAAAGAAGCTTTTGTATTTAAAGTATTAGGTGAATTATTATCAAATACTTTAAAATTTGCACCTTTTCGTATAAATGAAACAGGTATATATTTAAGACAAACCGATACTAAAAGAGAACAATTATTAGATATTGGTTTTCATAAAGAAAAATTTACTGTTTTTAAATGTTCTTCTCCTATAAATTTTATTGTTAGTTCTAATAATTTTTATAAAATGTTAAAAAATATTAAAAAAAAAGATAGTGTTATTATTTATATTAGAGAAGATGAACCTGATAAATTAGGTATCTGTGTAGAACAAGGCGAAGATAATAATAAAGTTAGTACTACTATAAAAATATCTTATAATCAAATGGAAGATATTAATCTTCCTGATGGTTATAATAATCCTATTATTATGAATAATAAAGAATTTCAAAAAATGAAAAATTTACATAATATTAGTAAAACTATTCTTGTTAATAGTATATCTGGTTTTATTCGTTTCTTTTGTGATGGTGGTGATTTATATTCTAGAGAAATTACTATTGGTGAAATTGATGAAGATGATTCTAATGATAATCAATATGAACAAAATTTTTATACTCATCATTTAACTCAACTTACTAAATGTGCTGGACAATCAGGCAATGTTCAAATTTTTGTTCATGAAGATTTACCTCTTAAAATTAAAATGAATTTAGGTAATATAGGTGAATTAACATGTTATATAAAATCAAAGGAAATGATAGACGAAGAACATGTAGATTCTAATAATATGAATGATTAAATTTTTATAAAAATAATTTTTTTTATAAAATTATTTTTATCTTTTGTTTTAGTAAATTAATAAATGAAACCTTTTCAAGTTTTATATCTCTTGTGTTTAGTTCTTGTCTTAGTTGGTGCTATTAACTGGGGCCTTGTCGCTTATGATCCTAAATGGAATGTTGCTGAAAAAATTGTAGGTGAAAAACCAGAAGATACTCAATATATATATTATACTATAGCTGCATCCGCCTTAGTAGTAGCTTTTTTCAATTTTAAACATATTAAAGCTACTATGATTTAAATAAAATTATTCTTCTGTAGAAAATAGAAAAAAAAATTTCCCTTATGAGAAAATTATATTTAACAAAAATTATTTATTTTATAAAATAAATAATTGATTTTTTTGTTTTTTATATTTTCTTTCTTAAATTTGAAGTATTATTATCTATAAAATAATAAATATGCAAGTTCAAGTTCAAAATATCCATTCTAAAGATAAATTTTTATCTAATAATATTTATGACATTATTATAGAAAATAAAAATAATAATAATGATGGTAATAATAATGATGATAATAATAATGATGGTAATGATGATATTCATAATAATATAAATTCTACTATTAATGAATCTAATTCTTTTAAAAATATTTTTATTACTAATAAAAATAAATTTATTAATATGGCTAAATTTTTAAGTAATGATACTACTTGTAATATGATGTTCTTTAGTAAAACTCAAATGTGTAAAAATAATATTTGTGTTTTTGGTGATAAATGTAAATTTGCTCATTCTTATAATGAATTAGTTTGTCAAACAACTTTACCTTGTTTATATGGTCCTTATTGTATTATTGATTCTTGTCAAAGAAAACATTTTAGTTTTAATGATACTAAATTATTACATGAGAATATTTATAATAAAATCTCTAAAGTTAAATTAAATCTTAAAAATGATCTTAAAAAACAAAATTTATTTAATAATAATCTTTATTTAAAAGATTTTAATTTAGAAGGTATTAAATCTTATGATTTAAAAAATAAAGATATTAAAGTTCCTAAATTAAATTTAAATGAGGAACGAGTCCTCGATGAAATGGAATCTATACATACAATTAATAGAGAAAGAAAAAGATTTATAAATTCTAATTTTATAAAAGGTGAAAAAAATAATCAAATTAGAAAAGATTCTCTCTTTAAAGATAAAAGTCCTTTAAATACAACTTCAACAACGCCAACTAATATTAGTCCGAGAGAACGTGATGAAAAAAAATATATTTTATTAAAAGAATTTTTAAAAAAAAATTCTACATATAAATCTAATCACTCAAATAAAGATGATATCTATAATGATACTATTATTTATAAAACAGATTATGATTATCCCTAATTAAATAAAAATTTTATATTATATCAATTATTTATTGATATAATAATACATTTATAAAAAAGTCAATAATTCCTCAAATATTTATGAGAACTTTTTCCTCTTCTAAAATATAAAATTAATTTTTATACAAAAAATTAATTGATTTTTTATTTTTATTTTATTAATAATTCAAGCTATATAGATTTTATATAGTTTTTTGTGTTCATTTTTACTGTGTCAGTAAAAGTATAAACATGTCTTCAATTGCTCCTATCGCTCCTATCGCTCCTATCGCTTCTATCGCTCGTGCTGCTCCTTCTTCCAAACGATGGTCAGATGACGATGATGACGATGATGACGATGAAAAAGAACTTCAAAAAAATTTTGAAGTTCTTTTTCAAAAGAAAAAAGAACAAGAAGAAGAAATGCGTAAGAAGAAAAAAGAACAAGAAGATGAAATGAAGCATTTCGCAGAAAAAACTTTGAAAAGACTGAAAAGTCTTGATAAAGATTTGATTCAAATCTCTGTAGAACAAAAAAAACTAGAAAAAATCAAAAAAGAAAAAGAAGAAGAAAAGAAAAAACTTGAAGCTATGCTTAAACAATTAGATTCTAACACTTCCCTTTCTTCATTCTCTGCCTCCTCTGTTCCATCTACATGGGCAAATAAAGTGCCTGTTGAAGAGTCGTCTATTCAATCAGAAAAAAAGAAGGTCGAGGAAAAAAAAACTGTCCCTAAAAAGACAGAAGCATCTGAATGGAAGGTTTATGGTTTTGATCATAAAATTCTTACAGAATTCACTCTATCTAAAGAATCTTTTGATTATCACCTGAAGATAAAAAAGACAATTTCGCCTAATGCAAATGTCATTTGCACATTTATGTGTAAAGGAAAATGCACTAACTCTAATTGTGGATTTTTACATCCATCTCATTGTCAAACTAAATGCGATGATTGCGCCTGTCCTTTCTTTCATGAACATCGTGAAAATAGAACTTCGTGGATTGAATCGTATAACTATTTCTTTCAGGAAAAATTCAATAACTTATTTTATTAGATAAATATTCATATAAATGAGCGATAGCATCTATTTTAGATTGTGGTACCCTCATTTCAAAAATTAATAGTACCAATTTCATATTTAAGAAAAATTAATTTTTCTTGCTCTTTGAAGATTATTATGTAAATATTATATATAATTCTTCATTTAGATGGTTAATTCATCTATATTTTTATAATCTTCAAGAGATTCTAAAAATTAATTTTTATTCCGAACAAAGATAAAGGAATATTCTTTTATAAAAATCTATTTTTTTCATATGAAAAATAATTGATTTTTTATTTATAATACATAATATATATTATAAGTATATTGTATCATTTTTGAATATTTTCTTTAAGTCTATAAAAATGTCTTTAACTTCTTCTTATAATTTAGATAAGTTTGAGTCTAAAAATAATTTATCTTATGATGATAATTTGTCTTATGATGATAAATCTGATTATGATGATAAATCTGATTATGATGATAAATCTGATTATGATGATTCTGATTACGAGAATAAAAATATGGATAAAAGAATTATAGATTATAAAAAAAGAAAAGATGATATAAATACTGAAAGAGATAGATTAATAAATGATACTGAAAGAGATATTAAATCTTTAGATCATAAAATTCAAATTCTTATCAATAAAAAAAAAGATTTTGAAAATATTCTTAAAGATTTATACTTTGAACGTTATTCTTCAAAAAATGAAGATTCTAAGAACTTATTAGTTTCAAATAATAAAGAGATCTCTAAAAAAAATATAAACACTTTATGTAGAAACGATGATTCTGAAAATATACAAACTATATGGTTAAAAGATAAAGATGGTAAAACCTATATATCAACGTTTACAAAAGAATCGTTTGATTTTCATTTGAACAATAAATTAAAACTTAAATCTACATCTACATGGGCGCCTTTTAATATATGTATATATATGTGCGGGATAAGTAAAAATAAAAAAATATTTTGTAATAGAGATACATGTCCATTTTTACATCCTTCTAAATGTAACTGTAATAATAAAGATTGTCCTTATTTTCATGAAAATGAAACCTTTAAAAAGTGGGTTGATAAATCGAATGAAAGATATCATCTTTATAGTAGAGAAAAAAAATAATTTATAAGTCTCTTTTATATAATATCTTTTATTAAATAAGTGTTTAACTCTTTAGTAGTTCTCTTAAAAAATATATATCTTTTTATAAGATATATATTTATATAATTTTATATTTGTAAAAATGTTTTATACCACTGAATTGTTCTATTTATTCCATCTTTAAATTCTATCTCTTTTTTCCATCCTAATTTCTCTAAATTATCTATTTTTATAGCATATCTAAAATCATTAAATGGTCTATCTTCCACATAATAACTTATATCTTCATTACTTTTTTGTATATCTAACTCTTTCTTTAATATATCTAATATATCCATAACTGAATATTCATCATTACTTCCTATATTATATATCTCATTAATCTCTCCTTTATCTAATATTATATCTATTGCTCTAGATACATCATCTGTATATATAAAATTTCTTCTTGTCTGTCCATTTCCTTGTATCTTACATTTTTCACCTCTTAATAATTTATTAATAAAACTTGGTATTAATTTTTCTTCATGTTGTCTAGGACCATAAACATTATTACCTCTAGTTATAATTACAGGTAATTTAAATGAATGATAATAACTTTTAACTAAAAATTCTGCTCCTGCCTTTGTTGCTGCATATGGATTTGTTGGATTTAATAAACTTTTTTCACAACACCCTGGATGATCAATATCAACCTCTCCGTATACTTCATCTGTAGATATATGTATTATCTTTTTTAATCTATTTGTTTGTTTTTGATAATATCTACAACATTCTAATATAGTATGAGTCCCTAATAGATTATCTATTGTAAATTGTAATGAATTACCAAATGAATTATCTACATGTGTTTGTGCTGCAAAATGTATAATATATTCAATATCATATATATTTAATATCTCTGTAATAATATCATTGTCACATATATTTCCATTAACAAATTTATATTTTAGATCTAATTCTTCTGTTTTTAATTCATCGTCAATAAAATTTACATTGCTACAATAATCTAATTTATCTATATTACATATAAATATATCTTTATACTTTTTCAACATATAATTTATATAATTAGATCCTATGAATCCACATCCTCCTGTTACTAATATTCTCATCGTTTCTGTATAAAATAAATATTTATTCTTTTAAATATTTTTGTATTCATTCTATTTTTACTAAACCATCTATTAAAAAAATTCATATTTATATTTCTATATATCTTTATATATAGAAATATTTTTCTTTTAATTTATTTTTCAAATAATATAAATCCTCTAATTTATCTTAATTTTTCTACATCTATCATATGATCAAATATACCTGTATTTGCCTGATGTAATGTTATTAATACTAATTTATCTTTTAAACTATTTTTTAATATATCTATTATTTCCTCTACCAATTCTCCATTTAAACTACTTAAACTTTCATCTAATAATATAATATCACTATTTATCATACTATTAAATGATAAAAATAATACTAATAAACATCTATCATATTCTCCTCCGCTTAAATTATCTATTCCTATTTTCTCTCCATTATAATATATCTCTATATCTAAACCACTCTTTTTATCACCTTTACTAGTTTCTTTATAAGGTGTTAATTGCATTTGTATATCATTATTTATAAAAAAATTATTTATATAATAATTAATTAAACTATTAATATTATTTAATGTATTTGTTATACTTAATGCCTCTGAATCATTTATCTTCTTTAACAATCTCTCACTTACACTTAATTTCTTTATTATTTTTTTCTCTTCCTCTTCATTTATCTTTATCCTCTCTCTTAATTTATCATATCTATTTATTTCATCCCTATAACTAATATATTTATTTATCTCTATATTTATCTTATCATTTAACTCTTTATCTTTATCTTTATCAATTAATTCTTTTTCTATATATTCTATTCTCTCTATATTATTATTTATAGTTTTTATATCTATTTCCTTTATCTTAGAATTATATTCATCTATCCTCTTTTTATTATTATCTATTTCTCTCTGTATCTCTTTTATCCTTTTAATATGATTCTCTCTTTCTCTAATATCTTGACCTCTATTATCTACTATCTCTAATAATAAATTTATCATATCTATTTCATCATATTCTAATATATCTCTCCATTTTTTTATATCATCCATCTCTATAAAATTATCCTCTTTTAATAACATCTCCATAAATCTACTATCTAATTCTCTATTTAATCTATTCTCTATCTCTTTCTTATTATGTTTATTATCATCTATTTTATTTTTTATATTCTTTAATATATTATCACCATCTTCTTCTATAATTTTTAATTCTTGTTGACTTTTAATTATACTATTTATATCTATTTTAATTTTATCTATATTTTTTATTATTTTATCTTTTTCTTCTAATATTATACTTTTACTTTTTTTATATTCTTCTAATTTTGTCTTATATTCACTTACATTTAATATATCAGAGTCAGAGTTATCTTTATATAATTCTATATTTTTATTTTTTATCATTAAATGAGAACTACATTTAGGACATTTCATTATCTTATTTAAATTCTCTATCTCATTATCTAGTTCCATTATTTTTATTTTTAATTCTTCTATTTCTTTATCTTTATTTTCTGCATTAATTTTTAAATCATCTCTTTTTTTATTTAATTTATCTAATAAATTTTCATCATTCTCTTCATTATACTCTTTTTTAATTTTTGTATAAATTTCTTTTATCTTATTAATTAAAAAACTTTTTGTTTTATTTAATTCTTCATTTAGTTTATTATTCTCTACATTATAATTTAAATATTTCATTACTAATTTTATTTTATTTATATATTCACTATTATCTTCTTTTATTCCTTTGTTTATATTATTTATTTTTTCTATATTATCAATATTATTTTTATTTATAATTTCTATTTTACTATTCATCTCTATATTTATTTTATTATTTTCTTCATATTTAGTCATTTCTATTCTCTTTATCTTTAACTCTTCTTTTAAAATTTTTATATATCTATTACATTCCTCTCTCTTATCATTTTCTTGTTTAATATAAGTTTCTAAAAAAGACTCTTTTATTTTATCTATTATATATGGAAATTCTTTTTTCATTTCATTCTCATCATATTGATCTTTTTTTTTAAAAGTAGTTAATTCATTATTTAATATTCTTATTTCATTCATTTTATCATTTAATTCTTGTTTTATATTTTTTATATATTCTTTTGTTCTTTCTTTAATACCTTTAATATCTATATCTTTTAGTGCAATTTTATTAAAAAAATCCATTTTTTTACTTAATGGTAATGATATAAAACTTTCTATTGATTTCTGTGCTACATATGATGTTATTTCAAAATTATCTCCATATATCTTATTTATAATTTCTTGTGCTACATCATCTTCATATTTTTTATATTCTCCTCCTTCTTTTTTCTCTAATTCTAAATGATTTGGATTTTTACTTCTTTTAATAATCATATCTTTATATATTAATTTAACACTACATTTTTTTTCTCCATATTTAGTGCATTTTTGTTCTCTTCCATATAATACAAAATAAATTGATTTTAAAATAGTAGTTTTACCTATACCTGAAGTACCATGTAATAAAATAATACCATTATCAGGTAATTCAATTTTTATATGGGAAAAACACCTGAAATTATTTAATTCTAATATCATTTAAATAATTGATTTTTAATAATCTATAGTTATTAATTATATAACTTTATTTAATTTTTCTTTCTTTATTTTATATTTAAATCAATTATTTATAAAAAATGGATTATAAAAAAAAGAAAGATGAAAAAATCTCTTATAATTACGATGAAGAATTAACTCCTAATGAAATACATGATATTGATCTTTTAGAATTTAAAAATTTTATATCTAATCTTTTATCTCATTATGCTAAAATGTCTACTTTTAATGTTATTA
>Ga0247840_10006740_pt1 | contig 16353 bp, 18 predicted proteins | sample LaCruzMarch2015__FD_192404 | JGI IMG/M metagenome (GOLD analysis project Ga0247840, IMG submission 192404) | Freshwater microbial communities from meromictic Lake La Cruz, Castile-La Mancha, Spain - LaCruzMarch2015_17m | ecosystem: Environmental > Aquatic > Freshwater > Lake | place: Spain... | reverse complement strand
AAACCCAATGAAAAAGCGTATATTGCAGTTGCAAAAGCATAGTATTTTTTTTTACCTGTTTTTTTTGCAAGATACGAAAATAAAATAACACCAGCCCAGCCGATAGGTGCATTTATTATCAACAAAACTACGCCTGTATAAAACCAAAAATCTGCATTCATTATCTATTATGTTTCCTGTTTTTAACAACTTTGCTTTGATCAAAATTCCAATTTGTATCTGTCTCTATTTTACTAAGTGTTTTTCTGTAATTTTCAAGGTTTGGGTTTTTATTAAGAAGTATTTTTATACCATCTATAACAGATGTTCTTTGCAATGCACCTTTAGCGTTTTTTAACGGTAACAAAGGCACAATTTTATTTTCTCGCGCATATGCCCATGAAAGCTCAATCGTACTAACGCCTATTTCATCCGCATAGTAACGTAAAATTTCTATTTCATCTTTTATATCATCTTCCAAGCGCACTATCTCAACAAGTGAGTCAAGACCAAAAACTAAAATTGGCTCGTAGTTTATTTTACTTTCATCATCCAAGGCACCAACGGCTTGTTTGAAAGTGCCACGCATATTCAATGCAAGCCTTTGAGCATTATCCTTAAAGCTTTCAGGGTAAACGAATGCAACAAGCTCTCTTGCACTTTCCTGATAAAGCAAAAACTGCTCAGCATAGAAAATACTTTTGCAATCAGGGCACTGTACAATGTTTATTTCACCACACAAAAGCGCATCTTTTAGCTCAGGATTCTCTCCAACACAAATAGAGTTTAGAAGTTCTACTTCAAACTCATGTCCACAAGCACACTTAACACTTTCCAACTTTGCAAATGACATACTTTCCCCATTTTGCAACAGTACTTATTCTTGTTAATTATTTAGAATAACTTTACATTGTTATTTAAACAAATTGCACTGTAATTTTCAAGAAAAAAAAGGCAACTTCCCATTAAACATATATAAACTATAAAATTTAGCCTCTTGGGTGGAACTTTTTGTGCAATTCCTTTATATGGTCTTTATCTATGTGAGTATAAATTTGTGTGGTTGTTATAGAGCTGTGTCCAAGCATTTCTTGTACATAGCGCAAATCGGCCCCGCCTGCAAGCATATGCGAGGCGAAAGAATGGCGTAATGTGTGAGGCGTTATGTTTTTTTGTATATCAGCTTTTTTAGCAGCGTTTTTTAGTTGTCGCCAAAATTCAATACGAGATATTTTTTTGCAAAACTTACTTAAAAAAAGTCCCCGCTCTGTAGAAGCATTTTTTTTCTTGTCTCTGAAAATCATATACTTTGCAACCCAATAAAGCGCAGTTTCGCCAACTGGTATTATTCTTTCCTTATTGCCCTTTCCAACTACTCTTAAAAAACCAAGATTGGTGTCTAAATTATTAACATCCAAACCAACAAGTTCTGATACCCTAAGTCCCGACGCATACATCAGTTCAAGCATTGCACGATTTCGCACAGAAAGCTCTTTTTCATCACAGAAAATGTTAAGCAACCTTTCCACTTCTTCAATACTAAGTTTATTTGGCAATTTAGATGGTATTTTTGGAGCAAGCAGGTTTGAACTTGGGTTTGAAGTTATTACGCCTTCCGCAGCAAGAAACTTAAAAAAATGCCGTAAAGTTTCCATTAAACGGTATATTGAACGCGGGCATAAGCCAGAAAGCTTTCTTTGCCAGAGATATTCAGTAAGATCTTTGTGTGTCAATGTTTCGGAAGTTTTTGAAAGTTTCCGCAGATATAAACTTAGGTTTTTTAGGTCAGAACTGTATGCATCAATTGTGTTTTTAGCAAGTCCTTTTTCAGCTGTTAAATAATTTAAGAAATTTTTTATGTGCTCTTGCATTTTCACCCAAACCTTCGAATGTTTTTAACAGAGGATATGCTTTAAACCACAACATAAATAATTTTTAAGCAAACTACTGGCAAAGGTATTGGTTATGCTTCTTTTCCTGCGCAAGAACACAAGCCGGACCATGACCAGGGAGTATTTTTGTATTTTCTGGAAGTTCTAAATATTTCTTCAGTGAGTCCATTAATACATCATAATTGCCACCAGGTAAATCTGTTCTGCCAACAGTACCACAAAAAAGTGTATCACCACTAAAAAGAAGATCTTCACATATCAATGATATGCCACCTTCTGTGTGCCCTGGAGTCGTAATTACTTTAATTATTAATTTACCAACAGTTAAGGTATCCGCATCGGAAAGAAAAACATCTGCCGGCACTGAAATGATAGGATTTTTAATTGAAGCTGAAAGATTCTTTTGTGGGTCTAATAAATGCGTGGCTTCTGATTTATGTATGCAAATTTTCGCATTATACTTTTGCGTAAGAACCGTATTTGCACCTATATGATCACCATGTGAGTGGGTATTTATTATGTAGATGGGTTTTACACCTAAAAAATCTATTTCTGCAATAATTTTTTGAGCTTCGTCACCAGGGTCTATTATGCAGGCAAGATTGGTACCTTTATCAACCAAAATATAACAGTTTACTTCTAAAAATCCAACAACTATTGTTTTTAAAATATAACTCATAATACTTTTAAAAACCAATTTAGCGTGTTTAATATAGCACAAACTAAAACACCTGCAGCAACATCATCAGCAACTATTCCAACACCGCCGTTTATTAGCTGCAGTTTCTTTATACCAAAGGGTTTTTTTATATCAAAAAACCTAAACATTGCAAATGCCAATACACCAAAAAATAAACTTTTTGGCAAAAACAAAACACTCACAAAGAAACCTGCAAACTCATCAATTACTATTCTTTGGTCATCTTTTGTTTTAAAAATTGCTTCGCAGTGCCAACCAACGCTCATTGCAAGCAAAGCAACAAATACAGTTAGATAAAACGATGAAATATTATTTATTGGGAACAAAAAATACCAAATAAAAAATGACACTACACTGCCAGCCGTTCCCGGTAAGCGCGGCAGATAACCACTGCCAAAACCCGTTCCTAACGCAAGCATAAAATTATTAATTAGCTTCTTCATTGCTTAAGCAGTTCCTTATGAGCATACATATACGCAACACCAGAACTTATTGTTGTAACAGTTGTTACAAAGGTTATCCAGTATGGGGCTTTCAATAAAAACCATGCAAATGTAGGACCAATTCCAGAGTACGCAAACAAATCTTGCGGTATTATGTGGTAGTACTCCCAAAGAGCCGATTTAATAATTAAAACGACAATAATTGTTACTATGCAAATAACTTGTGATGTGGTTTTAAACTTGCCAGATTTTTTTGCCGGAATAACAATGTTTTGCGTGGCAGCTATAGAACGCAAACCCGTTATAATAAACTCTCTGGAAATTATAAGAATTACCATCCATGCCGGAACATTTAAATCTCTCATACCAACAAAAGATATTAAGGCAGCAGAAATTATTAATTTATCTGCCAGCGGGTCTAAAAATATACCCAGAGTGGTTATAGTATTTTGTCGGCGTGCGATTCTTCCATCATAAATATCCGTTATAGTTGCTATTGAAAAAATAAATAAAGCTAACACACGGGTTGTAAAATCGTTTATATAAAGAAATAAAATTAAAAACGGCACTAAAAAAATTCTAAGCAGTGTAAGTTTATTTGCAAGATTCATTGTTTTACTCATTAATGACAACCCCTAGTAGGTCGTAATCTTTATATCCTGTAATTTTAACTTTCAAAAATTCACCGACACTCGCATACCCTTCAAAAAAAACACAGCCATCTATTTCTATTGATTGAAAAGCAACTCTACCCTTCCATCCCCTAACTTTTTTACCAACCGCATTTATAAACTCACACGCTTCATGTGCAACTGCTTCAAAAACTTTACCAAGCAGTATAGCATTTTTTTTACTTACAACTTTTTTTTGCAATAGCATCAACTTATCTTTGCGGGCTTTCTTTGTTTTTGCGCTAATTTTGCCTGGTATTTCCTGTGCTTTTGCACCGTCAACATTTGAGTACTCAAAAACCCCAAGGTGGTCAAACCACCCATCTTTAACTACTTTTGTAAGCTCTGCGAACTGCTCGGGAGTCTCCCCTGGTAAACCAACAATCAGTGTTGAGCGAATGAATATGCCAGGCACCTCAGATTTTATTTTTTTAAGAACACCAAGTGCACCTTTTGGGCGAAGCATAAGTTTTAGAATTTTATCGCTTACGTGCTGTAGCGGAATATCAATATACTTGCAAACTTTTTTGTTGCTGGCAATCTCTTTTAGCAACTCCTGAGTTACCGAGTTTGGAAATGCATAAAGAACTCTAATCCAACGAATATCGTTAATTTTCGAAATTTCTCGTATAAGTTTACTTATAACAAATGTACCATAAATATCTTTACCATAAGCTGTTGTATCTTGCCCAATTAAAATTATTTCTTTTACACCTTTTTTAGCAAGACCAGCAGCTTCTGCAACAAGCGACTCGATAGTTCTGCTTTTATACTTTCCCCTAAGTTTTGGAATTATGCAAAATAAACATTTATGGTTACACCCTTCTGAAACACGCAAATACGCACTTGGGAACGCCCACGAAATTGGCCTTTCAAGAGATGTTTCTAAAAGGCCTCCAGGAGCACCAACTAATATTTTACTTTTTAGTGCTTTGCTGTTACTGACCAGTTCTGCTATTTTACCCAAGTGACCCGTACCAACAAAACCATCCACTTTCGGGAATTTACTAAGTAGTTTTTCTTTTTCCGATTGAACTAAGCAGCCACTAACAAATATTTTTTGGTTTTGTTTTTTTTGTTTGCAAACAGAAGTTATCCACTGAGCCGACTCTATTTTTGCATCTTCAATAAAAGAACAGGTGTGAATTATTACAATGTCTGCAGAGCCAATATCGCCGGTTGTAACATATCCCGACTCGACCAACATTGCCACCATACTTTCGCCCTCAACAGCATTTTTTGGGCAACCAAGCGCAACAAAAGCAACATTTTTACTGTTTTGCACCGGCATTTATATCCTTACGTGTTAATTCAAGCTCTCTAACTCTACCATTTAGCTTTTCCCCTTCACTAACAAACTCTACTTTGCGCCCATTTAGGTAAACCTCAACTGCTGACTCATTTCCAAGCTTAAGGTAAAATTTCTCATTTGCGTTAAAAAATCTTTGGGTACCCTTATTAATAGTCCCTTCAAACAGTGTCTTTTTATCTGATATCACCCTTACCCAAACATTCTCCAACCCGATAACTTTTAATTGCATAGCTGTAATATCAAAGTCTTGATTGTGCAGGTTTGCTTTGGCACCTTGTACTGGGTTTACATTAGGTTCCAAAGGTACTTTTTTTGTTATGTTTTCCTTATTTTCTTTTATATCAAATGCTGAAACATTTTCAACTGTATCATAAGAAGAAACACCCTCAGAAACTTGTGTTAAAGTTGATGTTGAAGTTTCAACTGATGTAGATGCATCATGGCTTAAAATTAATGGTTTCATCTTACCAAAAATAAACAATGCAACTGGTACACTTAGAATAAGTAATGCTGTAAGCACAAAAATTACAATTAGTGCCATTGGACTTAATGGTTTTTTATCGCTTTGTTTTTTTTCTGGAACTATCGGCTGTTTTTTTGCTATGTTTAACTGACTTTTTTGTGCCACACTCTCTAAGTTCTGAATATATGAGTTTATTGTTTCATTTGGATCTATTCCAAGAAAAAGCGCATACCTTCTTAAAGAGCCAATAAAATACACCGTAGCATGAAATTTTTCTGGTTCCATATTTTCTAATGCGTCTAATTGATAGGGCGTAATTTTAAGACGGCTATGGACCAACTCCAAGGAAAAACCCTTAGTTTCTCTTGCATTTTTAAGTTTTTTACCAAAATCTTTCATGCTTTTCCTCCAATTTACTCCGATAGGTCAATAACATCAACATCTTTAGCAGGCTTAAAAATAAAAGTACTCTTTAGAATACCTGTGTTTATCTTATAATTTGAAAATTGCGTGCTTTGAGCAAACGAACTGTTCCTTACTTTAATTGAAACAGGGAGATAGCTTTTTGCATCAATTAACACATCTATAAAATAGGCATTATTTTTCTTTGATGCAAATGTTACAAGGCAAGCGTTTTCGTTAAGTAAACTTTTAGCACTGAATAAAAATTCCCTATCAAGCACACTCCAAAACTTATCTAGCGAAAATAAATCTAAAGGCAGTGGCGAATTTTTGTTCCAATTTGAAAGTTTATCTGTAATTGCCTGTTTTTGTGATGGTGTATAAATAAACAAAGTTTTACCATTACAATAAAAACTCTGTTCTAAAGCGCCTTTTTTTTGCTTTATCACAAATTTTTCAGGTGCCAAGTAAAATACAGAGCCAACAATAGCATCCGAATTCATAGCACTTTCGTTGCTACTAAATTGCCTAAATTCAAAAGAAACATCTTTTATTTTTGAAAGCAATGCTCTTGAACTTGCAATAATTTTAGCTTCTTTAGATTGTTCTTTATATTGTGTAAAAAGCTTATTTTTGACGACTTGTGCATTATTTTCTGCGTATGAGGTTGAATAATTTATAAATAAAGTTACCGATAGCAATAAAACAGAAAATAAGTTTTTACTCTTCATTTGGATTGCCGTCAATGTTACCAAATGTTTTCAGGTACTCATCAACACGCGTAAAATCTATTGACCAGCGGTTTGTACCCTCCGGTTTATTTATAAAACCCTTCATTTCAAGTAAACTTAAAATATTTGTTGCCCGAGATGAAGAACCAAAGTGAGCTTTAAGCAAATCTTGAGATATCCTTTTTCTTTCCTGCATAAGTTTTAGTGCGCGTACAAGTTCTTCAATTTCTTTATTATCATTTGCATCAAAACTTGAGCTTGCCGTTGCGGCACTAACAAGCACATCTTCATAAAATGGCTTAATGTTTTGACTCAAAATAAAATCAACTACTTTGTTTGGGTCTTTTTCTGGCACATAAGCACCCTGAAGACGATCAGGTCTTGAGGCACCGGATGGCAAGAAAAGCATATCCCCACGCCCAAGCAAATCTTCAGCACCAATTATATCAAGCACAACGCGAGAATCAACTTGAGATGTTGTTTGAAATGCGATACGCGCGGGTAAATTTGATTTAATAATTCCTGTTATAACATCTACCGACGGTCTTTGTGTGGCAAGTATAAGGTGTATACCAACCGCTCTTGCCATTTGCGCAAGCCGCTGAATTGAATCTTCAACTTCTTTTTTCTGCACAACCATAAGGTCGGCAAGCTCATCTATTATTATAACTATATAAAACTCTTTTGGCCCACCAGTCTCTGCCATTTTTTGATTGTAACTTTCAATATTGCGCACCGACTCTTTTGCAAACTTTTCATAGCGCTTTTCCATAACACGCACAAGCTTTTTAAGCGCTGCAGCAGCTTCTTTTGGCTGAGTTATAATGTCAGCATCTGTACATTTTACACTTGGATCATATAGGTGAGGTATGCCCCTGTAGCATGTCAGCTCAACCCGTTTTGGATCTATCAGTAAAAATTTCACTTCATCGGGCTTTGCCTTAAAAAGCACTGATAGAATTAAGCTATGAATACCAACACTTTTGCCTGAACCGGTAGCACCTGCAATTAACAAATGAGGCATTATTTTAATATCGGTTACGGATGGCCGGCCGTCGGTTGTTTTACCAATGCCAAAAGTTAGCAAAGACTTAGAATTTTGGAAATCTTGACTTTCAACAATCTCACGGAAACTCACTATGCAGCGCTTTTCGTTTGGAACCTCTACCCCAACAGCAGACTTTTCCGGTACAGCCACGATACGCACAGAAACAGCTTTCATATTTAGTGCAATATTTTCACTAAGACCTGAAACAGTTTCAATTTTTGTCCCTGGGGCAAGCTCCATATCATAACGCGTAACTACAGGGCCAGGAATAATATCTTTAACCTTTGCGCTTATTCCAAAGTTCTCAAGTGTTTTTTCTAATATTTGGGCATTTTTTGTAAAGTCCTGCGTAGAATTACCAGCAATCAAATCTTGCTTTACTTCAGAAAGCAAGTCAACACTTGGCAATATATAATCTGTAGCAGAACCGTTAGAAAACAACTCCAGTTCTTTTGCATTAGCTTCTGGTTTATTTTGCGGATTTTTTGTTTTTTCATCACGCTTTTTAAAAATATCATGGGTTTTTATTATAGGTAAAATAATTCTTGGCAACTCTTTCTTTTGTAATTGTGGAATATTTGGCAGAACCATCTGAGGCGCTTTTGTGTCTTCTTTAGGGCTATTTGGCTCATTTGGAAAAAATATTTTTGGCACAGATGAGTTATTCTTTCTAAGCTCTTCTCTTGCCTCTACCCATTGATGATAATCTAAAATTATGTTTTCCCAAAGTGCCTCTAATATTTCTCGCATAGAAATACGCATAAGCATTGCACCAAAATAAACAAAAAGAATAAACAAAGTAGAAAGTGAAAGATAGTAATTATTAAGTAATATCTTGTAAAAAAACGGGCTTGCATTGCCTATCCATCCGCCAAGTTGTTCTACATCCCTGCCAAATTTAATATCTCCGATCAAATCCAGAAAACTTGTTGCGAACAAAAGCAATAACGCCGATAGAAAAAGGTCAATTCTTAAATGCAATTTAAACTCATTTTTAAGATAAACATACCCCTGCCAACAAATTAGCAAAGGAAGCAATATTGCCGCCCAACCAAACAAGCCATTAACCACTGAGCATATTGCACCGCTAAAAACACCAAACTGAGCCGGAAATAAAATACAATATAAAATAGCAATTGAGCAAACAAGCAGAAATATGCCTTTTAATTTTCTGCGGAATGCTTCATTTATTGGTTTTGTTTTTACTTTTGACCTATAAAAGTTTTCTTTCATAATTAAACACATCACCCTATTAAACTACTGGAGTATAAAACAGTTTACTTTGCGAATAAAAAAACTAATACACTTACAACAAGACAGTAAAACCCAAAAATATAAAGTTTATTATCGTTTAGCAGTTTAATAAGATAATGTATCGCAAGCAAACCAGCTATAACAGCAATAATCATACCTAAACCTAATGCGCTAAAAGACACCCCTATATCACCTGAAAAATCTTTAAAACCTATTAAAGCCGCGCCAAGCACAGCAGGCACAGAAAGAAGAAAAGAAAAGCGGGCTGAGTCGCAACGCTTATACCCCAAAAGCATTGCCATAGCAATTGTTGCCCCAGACCTTGAAATGCCAGGCATTATAGCTAAACCCTGAGCAACACCAATAAGCAAAGCATCGGCTATCCCAAAACTGCTAAACGCTTTCTTTTCCCTGCCAAAGAACTGTGCGGAAAAGAGAATCATTGATGTAAAAAATAAAAAAACAGCTACTGAGCTTATCGATGAAAATGCCTGTTCGAAATAATCTTTGCCGGCAAAACCAATAACGGCAGTAGGTACCGACGCAAGTATTAGCAAGTAAAGTGTTTTTCTATCAGATGTAAATAGAGCAGGGATGTCTTTGCGGAAGTATATGAGCACAGCTATAACGGTTGCCAGGTGCAACATTATGTCAAAAAAAAGTGCCGGTTCATTCCAGCCAAGAAAGTGTTGAAAAAATACAAGATGCGCACTGGATGATATAGGTAAAAACTCAGTTAGCCCCTGAACAAAACCTAATATTGCCGTACTTAACGCTTCCGCCATATTTCCCCTTATAAAATCACCATACAACAAAGTATATTTAAATTACCTGCAAAAAATAAAAACACCGGCCGTTTGCCTGCCCCAATTATTTTGAGCAAACCACCGGCCGATAAATTTAGCCACAAATTATTTCTTGAGTGCTGCAGTTACCACATGACCGGAGTTTGTAATTAAAACCTTATTTTCTCGCAAGAGCCAACCAAGAGCAAGGTGCAAAAGTGCGTTTGATATGCCTAACTCGGACTTAATTTGTATTAAATCTGCCGAGCCAGCAACATCCAAAAAACTCCAAACTTTTCCAGCTGTAGAACCAATCAAATCGTGCATATTTATAGTTTTTCAATTACAAAAATATCTTGACCAACACTAACCGCTTCGCCATTTTCTACAAGTATTTTAACTATTTTTGTCCTAGCATCAGCTTTTATTTCATTCATAACTTTCATAGCTTCAACTATGCATAGAGTTTTACCGACTTCCACCACATCACCCTCTTTAACAAAAGCTGGAGATGATGGAGATGCCGATCTATAAAACATACCTATAATTGGCGATTTTATGCTATGACCTGCGACAGCAAAACTTTCAGGAGCAGTTTCCTTTACCTTTTTTGTCATATTAGAAGAACGAACAACAACTTGTTCTTGCACATCAACAACTCTATCTTCTTTTGTTTTTCTTTTAAGCGAAATTTGAAAGTCTTCGTCTTTTAACTCTAAACGCTCCACACCTTCGTTTTTCATAAGGTTATAAAGAGCATCAACTTTTTCTTTTAGCGGGCTTGATTGTTCGTTCTGCTTTGTTGTCATATAAAACTCCGATGATTTTGTTATTTATGACCTTCTAAAAGTGCAGCCTTGCGGCTTAAATTTACACGGCCTTGGCTATCAATTTCAATTGCCTTAACCGTTATCTCATCACCCTCAGAAACCACATCTGATACATTCTTAACATGAGCTTCGGCTAACTGGGAAACATGGACAAGACCTTCTTTACCAGGAAGGACCTCTACAAAAGCTCCAAAATTCATTATCTTTGTAACTCTGCCTTTATATATTTTACCAATCTCAATTTCTGCTGTTAAAAAATCAACCATGGTTTTCGCACTGTCAACTGCAGCAGAATCGGTGCTTGATATAAACACACGGCCGTCTTCTTCAATATCAATTTTAACACCCGTTTCTTCTTGAATGCGTCTGATATTTTTGCCTCCAGGACCTATAAGAGCACCTATTTTAGACGGCGATATTTGAGTTGTAACCATTTTTGGAGCATAAGCAGACATTGTACTTTTGGGCTTACCAAGTGCCGCATCCATTATATCAAGAATTTTTATTCTGCCTTGTCTTGCCTGCTCAAGAGCCTTTGCCATTATCTCAACAGTTAAACCCTTAATCTTGATATCCATTTGAAGTGCGGTAATACCATCTCTGCTGCCAGCAACCTTAAAATCCATATCGCCTAAATGATCTTCCATGCCCATAATATCGGAAAGAATTGCATACTTATTACCCTCTTTTACAAGCCCCATGGCAATGCCGGCACAACTTGCTTTTACATTTACACCAGCATCAAAAAGCGCAAGTGAACCACCACAAACCGAGGCCATTGATGATGAACCGTTTGATTCAAGTATATCTGAAACAATTCTTATTGTATACGGGAAAACATCTTGTGATGGCAAAATAGGATAAAGAGCTCTTTTCGCTAACGCCCCATGACCAATCTCCCTTCTGCCTGGGGAACGCTCAGGCTTTGGTTCGCCAGTCGCAAAACCAGGGAAGTTATAATGGAGCATAAATCTTTCTTTATACTCTCCGTTTAGCTCATCCATTATCTGCATATCTCCTGGTGAGCCAAGTGTTACAACAGCTAATGCCTGTGTTTGCCCACGAGTAAAAAGCGCACTTCCATGAGCTCTTGGTAAAATGCTACTTAAGCACTCAATCGGTCTAATTTCATCCAATTTTCTACCATCGGCACGAATGTTTTTTTCAAGCACTAATGCTCTGGCACTTTGATAAAAAAGATCTTCCAATGCGCCCACTATATGAACATCGCTTTCGGGATATTTTTCTGAAAATTTTGTAATGGTCTCTTTTTTAAAATCGCCCCATGCTTCATCTCTTTCCGACTTTCCTTTACGGCTTATTATTTCACCCATAAAAGGCTTTGCATATTCACAAACATCATTAACAAGGGTACTGTTTACCTGAGGAATAGAAACTGCAACCTTTTGTTTTCTGGGCAATGACAATTGAAACTCACATATTTTTTTGACTTCACTTTGCGCTAAAGATAGTGCTTCAATCATTTCTGTTTCTGAAAGCTCTTTTGCCCCAGATTCTACCATTGAAAGTGAATCCATAGTACCTGCAACCACAAGGTCAAGTGATGATAATTTCTGCTCTTCAGTTGTTGGGTTTACAACAAGTTTGCCTTCAATTTTACCAATGCGTACGGCGCCAATTGGAGTGTCATAAGGGATATCGGATATCATTAACGCAATTGAAGTGCCTATCATTGAAATAACATCTGCATCGTTAATTCCGTCTGAGGAAACAACCATTGCGCTAATTTGTGTTTCTCTGTCCCATCCTTCTGGAAACATTGGCCTAATACTTCTATCAATTAAACGACTTGTTAAAATTTCACTTTCATGGGATCTACCTTCTCTTTTAAAAAACCCACCAGGAATTTTACCAGCAGCATAAGTTCTTTCTTTGTAATCAACAGTTAATGGGAGAAACACATTGCCATCTATAAAAGCCTTTGGCTTTGATGCCGAAGCCGCACTAACCAATACAGCTGTTTCCCCAACACTTATAAGACAAGCACCTCTTGCCTGTTTTGCCATGCGACCAATTTCAACCGTGTATGTCTTTCCTGCAACATCAAACTTACTCACGATAACTTCATTCATAACTACCTTCCCTTTTTAGACGCCCCAAAAACAAAGACACAAAAGATCCAAAACGCTCCCCTTTAGGAAACTTTTTGCATCCTTTGCATCTTGGGAACGACTGTTTTTATTATTATTTATTTCCTCAACTCTAATTTTTGAATTAACTCTTGGTATTTTTCTTTAGAGTTTTTCTTAAGATATTCCAATAGACGACGACGCTGACCAATAAGTTTAAGGAACCCATGACGAGAAGTAAAATCTTTAGGAAACTTTTTAAAATGTTCTGTAAGAAGATTGATTCTGCCTGTCAATAATGCTACCTGAACTTCCGGCGAACCTGTGTCTGTGGGGTGTACTTTGTACTTCTCAACAATCGGCTTCTTGTTAAGCATCTTCGCTCCTCATTTTTGTACTTAATTTATTTTATTTACTACTTATTGCCTTTAGAGATTTTAACAAAAATATCTCATAATGTAAATAATTTTATATCTTTTTCTACAAGTTTATTGGCACGCTCAATATCTGACGTTATCGCACCTTTTAGCTCCAAAATATTTTTAAACTTTTTTTCAGAGCGTAAATGAGTGCAAAAATGTACTTTTGTTAATTTATTTGGCCAATTTCCGCTAAAACCTATCAGGTGCGCCTCAAGACACAAAGACCCATTTGACATTAAAGTTGACCTGTATCCCACGCTAATTACAGCTCTGCGCAGTACAGTATCGGATGCAAGTTGCACAAAACCGCTAAATATACCTTGTGGCAATATTATTCCATCGTGCGTTTTGATGTTAATAGTAGGGAAACCAATCTTAGTTCCCACCCCTCTGTCTCTATATGCAAGGCCAGACACAACATAAGGCCTGCCAAGAAGTTTTGCCGCGTAAGAAACACGGCTATTGTGTATAAGAGTGCGTATTTTTGAAGAGGATATTGGAGTATTTCTATATGCAAGCGGTTTAATGGCAACAAGATTTGAACCAAAAGCTCCAAGGTTTTTTTTAAGCCAGTTTATATCTCCATGTCGCGCATAACCAAGTGCAAAGTTTGTGCCAACAACAAGGTAACGCATATTAAGTCTTTTTCTTAAGAATTCCTTTACGAACTCATCGGGAGTTATTTTTATAATACTTGGGTCTATCTCCAAAAGAATAACCTCATCAACGCAAAACTTTGAAATAAGCTCTTGTTTTTGCTCCGAAAGTGTAAGCAAACCGCTTACCGACCTTACAGGTCTGCTAAGGGCAATTACAACACTTTTGAGTTTTTTTTGGCGAGCTATAGAAATTAAACGGTTTATGAGATATTTATGCCCTCTATGAAAGCCGTCAAATGTGCCAATGGACACAGCGCTTGGTTTATGCATTCGTTAGACTCATTAAAGTTTCTATTGAAATTGCTTTTTGCATAAGATTTTCTATATTGTTTTTGTTTATTTCTTGCATATCAATGGAATCTGCATAATTAAAAACTCCCGAGCTTTCCCTGCGCAAAAACTCTAATGTTGCCCCACAACCAAGCTTTTGCCCAAGATCTCGTGCTATGCTTCTTACATAAGTTCCACTTGAACATTTTATTGCGCATAGAACACTTTTGCCATCACACTCTATTATTTCAATACTATTTACAGTTACTAACCGTTCTTTTCGCTCAACACTTATGCCGGCACGCGCCAGCTGATAAAGTTTTTTACCCTGCATTTTAATAGCACTAAACATTGGTGGTATTTGAGAAATTTCGCCCACAAACGCAGAAAGTGCCATATTTACCTCTGAAATACTAAAAGGTTCAAAGGATTTTTGCTCAATAATAGTTCCCGTAATATCGTCTGTATCTGTGGTTGTGCCGAAGAGAATTTTAGCAAGGTATGTTTTTTCGCGCCGCATTAGTTTGTCTTGCAGTTTTGTCGCTTTTCCAAATACTACCAAAAGAACACCTTGCGCCATTGGGTCTAATGTGCCACAGTGCCCTACTTTTTTTACACCAATTACTTTTTTCACACGATGAACAACTGCAAAAGATGTTATGCCTTTGGGTTTGTTAATGTTTAAAAGGCCGCTTTCAAGAAACATTAGCTCAACTTCTTTGACAAATAACTAACAACTATCTTGACCGCATCATCTATGCTGCCTAAAATACTGCAACCAGCTGCATTTTTGTGCCCGCCACCGCCAAAGTGCCCTGCTACTTCGTTAACATCAAAATAATCTTTTGACCTAAAGCTTACCTTAACTTTACCTGATGCATCCTGACGGAACAACGCCCCAACAACACATTGCGGCAACAAAAGAGTATAATTTATAAGCCCTTCAGTTTGGCTGTCTTTAGCCCCTGCATTAACCAATGCTTCGGGTGTTACAATCATATAGGCAAATTTTCCACCGCACTCTACTTTAAGCGAGTTAAATGCCTCACCAAAAAGTTTCAATGTTGAAAGCGGCATACTCGCATAAACTTTTTCATAAAGATCCACAGGTCTTACGCCTGAGTCAACCATTCTGGCGGCAAAACGTAATGAGTTAGAGTTTGTATTTGACTGCTGAAATTTACCTGTATCAGTAAGCACACCAACATACAAACAAATGGCTTCTTGGGTTTGAATTTTTTCGTTTAAGGCGTCGAAAACATCTGCGACAAGCTCGGCGGTTGAAGAGCTTTTTGAATTTACATAATTTACATGGCCAAATGTACCGGCACTAATATGATGATCCATATTTATTATTACCTTTGCCTGATTTGAAGAAATAATAGCGCCCATGCGCTCAAGGTCGGAGCACTCTAAAATAATTGCCAAGTCGTAGGAACATTCTGTTTTGGGTGCAATTATAATGTCTTTTGCTCCAGGGAGAAACATCAGGTAATCGGGTATTAGGTCTTTGCTAAAAACACTTGGGAACTTACCTAATCGTTTTAATAAAGACGCCAAAGCAAGCGCCGAGCCGATTGTGTCGCCATCTGGCTTTAAGTGACCTGCAATAAAAACACTCCGGCTTTGTTTTATTGCCTGTGCAATGATTGTTGGTTCGGTTTTTTCTTCAAGCATTTTTTTTCTTGGTTATTTTTCTAGTTGTTTTTCGGCGAGTTTTTTTTGGTTCTATTTTTTCCTGCTCAATTTTATGAAGCAGTTCAAATATCTTTTGAGCTTTTTGTGAAGTGTCATCATACTGAAAAAAAAGTGTTGGTGTTCTGCGTAGGTTTACTCTGCTGGCTAATTCGTGCCGTAAATGACCTATGGATTCCTGAAGTATTATTTTAGAACTTTCAACAACCTCAGGCGTTCCCATTACAGAGTAAAATACACGAGCATCCAATAAATCATTAGTCAATTTTACGCCAGTAACAGTTACAAAACCAAGACCAGGCTTATTTAACTCCAAAACAATTTTAGAAAGTTCTTGTAAAATTAATTCGGCAACTCTAGTTGAACGCTTATATGCCAACATTCCAATTACTCCGTAAGTTTTCTTGCCACTTTTTTCTGCTCAAAAACTTCAATTATATCATCCGTTTTCATTCCAATGAAATCGCTTATACCAATACCACACTCATAACCTTTTTCAACTTCTTTTGCATCATCTTTAAATCTTTTAAGTGACACTATAGAACCTTCGTGGACTATAACGCCATCACGAATAACTCTGGCAGTTGCACCTCTAATTATTTTGCCTTCTAAAACCATACTTCCCGCTATGGTTCCAATTTTAGATGCCTTAAAAACTTGCCTAACTTGTGCTTTTCCTACTAAAACCTCTTTTATTTCAGGTTCAA
>Ga0247840_10006738_pt1 | contig 16358 bp, 10 predicted proteins | sample LaCruzMarch2015__FD_192404 | JGI IMG/M metagenome (GOLD analysis project Ga0247840, IMG submission 192404) | Freshwater microbial communities from meromictic Lake La Cruz, Castile-La Mancha, Spain - LaCruzMarch2015_17m | ecosystem: Environmental > Aquatic > Freshwater > Lake | place: Spain... | reverse complement strand
GAGAGTTAATCAAATAGTAATAGTATTATTTCACTTCTTCTTTAAATGTTTTTCTAAATTTACAATAAATATAATTTTAGAAAAATGAATAAATCCAAGTATTTCAAGTCCTTTTTCGCGACTCTTTTAGTAGCAGTATGTTGCTTATTTGCTACTACCAATAGCTACTCACAAGCACCGGATGGCATCAACTATCAGGCTGTTATTCGAAACTTTTCTAATACCTTGGTGGCCAATACTACCATAGCAATTCGTATTCAAATCAAGCAAACATCGGCCTCGGGAACCATCGTTTTTCAAGAAAGACACAGTGTGACGACTTCGCCGCTAGGTGTTGTTAATTTAGTAATTGGACAAGGAACCTTGCTAGGTGGCAACTTTTCTACCATAAACTGGGCGACAGGTCCTTATTTTGTGAGTTTAGGCGTAAGTTTTACCAATGGAAGTACCTACTTGGATTACGGCTCTCAACAATTGATGAGCGTGCCTTATGCACTTTATGCGAAAAATGCTGGCAACCAATTAAATCAGTGGCGCTATGGCAATACACTTCCTGCCGCTGCATTAGGTACATTGGGCGATTTTTACCTGAACATGACAGATGGAAATGTATATTACAAATCAAACCCAACTACTTGGTTATTAACCGGTAACATTACGGGACCAGCGGGTGTTTCAGGAGCAACTGGCCCTCAAGGAATTCAGGGTTTAACTGGACCAGCAGGTGTTGCAGGTCCAACTGGCCCAATCGGTTTAACCGGTCCGGTAGGTGCAACTGGCCCTCAAGGAATTCAGGGTTTAACTGGACCGGCAGGTGTTGCAGGTCCAACTGGCCCAATCGGTTTAACTGGTCCTACTGGTGCAGCTGGCCCTCAAGGTATTCAAGGCTTAACTGGCCCAACAGGTCCCGCAGGTGTTACAGGACCTTCTGGCGCACAGGGTCTTTCAGGTGCACAAGGCGCAAATGGTCAAACAGGTTTAACAGGTCCGGCAGGTGCACAGGGTTTGACGGGTGCAACTGGTGCTGTGGGGTTAACGGGTCCAGCAGGTGCACAAGGTTTGACGGGTCCAGCAGGTGCACAAGGTTTAATTGGCCCTGCAGGTCCTCAGGGCATTACAGGGTTAGTTGGTGGCATTGGTCCAACAGGTTTAACTGGGCCGTCTGGTGCACAAGGAGCAAATGGTTCAACAGGTTTAACGGGTCCTTCTGGCGCACAGGGAGTGACGGGCGCAACTGGAGCACAAGGTATTCAAGGTTTACCGGGCGTCTCCGGTGCTGTAGGCCCAGCTGGTGCACAAGGCATTCAAGGTCAAACTGGTGCACAAGGTATTCAAGGTTTACCGGGCGTCTCCGGTGCTGTAGGCCCAGCTGGTGCACAAGGCATTCAAGGTCAAACTGGTGCTACAGGTGCTACAGGTGCAACTGGTGTTGCCGGCCCAAACGGAAATACAGCTTATCAATTGGCCTTGAATAACGGTTTTATTGGTACTGAGGTAGCTTGGTTAGCAAGTCTTAATGGCGCAACTGGTCCGGCTGGTCCTTCGGGTGGGCAAGGGGCTCAGGGAATTCAAGGTGTTTCGGGGTTAATTGGTCCTGCGGGTCCACAGGGTATTCAAGGTGCAACCGGATTGACAGGGGCTGCAGGAGCAAATGGGGCAGGAGGTTACTCTCATTACATTGGTGAATATTTTGGAGGGGGTGTGATTTTTCATTTATGGAAAGATGCACAAGCCGCTGAGCATGGATTAATTGTTGATTTAGTCTTTTTGAGTAACAGTCATGTTTGGAGCGATATTACAAACACAACAATTGTACCTTCAGCTCAAAGTAGTTGGGATGGATTAAGCAATAGTAACGCAATTGTTGGGCAAATAGGGCACACAATTAGTGCAGCTTTATTATGTTTAAACTCTTCAAATGGTGCTCAAAGCGATTGGTATCTACCCTCGATTGATGAATTAAGTCTTCTTCTAAATAGCCGATTTAATGTTAATAAAGCTTTGGCATCTATTTTTGGCGCAGTAGTTCTACCTAATGAGATTTATTATTGGAGCAGTACAGAGCTAAATGAATATTCTGCTGTTGCCACGTGGCATTACAATTTTATTCCTGGCGATTCTAATTCCACCAACAAGTCAAATTCAAATTATGTACGTGCAATTCGTGCTTTTTAACTTTTCATTCATATATAATAAACATTAAGTAGTAATCGTATTTTGAAAAATGACAATTCAATAAAGTTCTAATGGAAAAATGTCATCATTGATTTCGGTTTCTTACCCGAACAAATGAGAACAGAAAATTACAATTGCTGGTTGTATAATTGCATTACTCCCACTCAAGAAAAAGTGTATTTGTTGAATTTCCCGGATGCGTTTTTTTAATAATATAATTTTTATGTTAAATTTATTTTACAATTGTATTTTTACAAGAAATCATCTTATTTTTAAGTAAAAAAAAAACTATGAAATCATTCTACTCATTAAATCGTTTTATTAGTATTCTTACTATTACTGTTTGCTGTCTATTGGTAAGCACGAAGTCTTATGCGCAAGCTCCTGACGGGGTAAATTACCAAGCGGTAATACGTAACTTAACTGGTACTTTGGTGGCCAATACGACCATAGCAATTCGTATCCAAATTAAACAAACGTCTGCCGCGGGTACCATCGTATTTCAGGAAAGACATAGTGTTATGACCTCTGCACAAGGCGTAGTGAACTTAGTCATAGGACAAGGGACACTTCTTGGAGGGAATTTTTCAACTATTAATTGGGCAGCAGGTCCTTATTTTGCATGTCTTGGAGTGAGCTTTACCAATGGAACCAATTATTTAGATTATGGCTTTCAACAATTGATGAGCGTGCCTTATGCACTTTATGCGAAAAATGCTGGAAATCAATTAAATCAATGGCGATATGGAAATACTGTACCAGCTGCCGCTCTTGGTGTATTGGGCGATTTCTACCTTAATATGACAGGCGGTAACGTATATTACAAATCAAATGCAACAACTTGGATTTTAACTGGTAATATCACGGGTCCCGCAGGACCAGCAGGACCAGCAGGACCAGCAGGCCCAAGTGGCGCACAAGGAATTCAAGGTGTAGCCGGTCCTTCGGGAGCTGCAGGAACAAACGGCTCACAAGGAATTCAAGGATTGCCAGGTGCTACCGGACCAATAGGACCAATTGGACTAACAGGTCCAGCAGGACCAGCAGGTGGGCCGCAAGGTCCCGCTGGACCAGTAGGACCAACAGGACTAACGGGTGCAACCGGATTAACGGGACCTACCGGACCAATCGGCCCAATTGGATTAACAGGTCCAACAGGACCAATAGGTATAACGGGTGCAACAGGATTAACCGGACTTACTGGACCAATTGGCCCTCAAGGAATGACAGGTCCTATGGGCGCTACTGGAACCGCTGGGACAAATGGACAGAATGCTTTGGTGAAAACAACTTTAGAAGTTGCAGGTGCGAATTGTACCACTGGTGGGATAAAGGTTGAAACAGGTTTAGATTCTAACAATAATGGGATCTTGGATGCTGTTGAAATCAATACCTTACTTACTACATATGTGTGTAATGGTGCCGTGGGTGCTCAAGGTATTCAAGGGTTAATAGGGCTCACAGGTCCGGTAGGTGCTCAAGGTATTCAAGGAGTAGCAGGTCCAACGGGAGCTACAGGTCCAACAGGTTTAACAGGATTAACAGGTCCAGCAGGTGCTCAAGGTATTCAAGGAGTAGCTGGCCCAACGGGAGCTACAGGTCCAACAGGCTTAACAGGATTAACAGGTCCAGCAGGTGCTCAAGGTATTCAAGGTATAGCAGGTCCAACAGGTGCAACAGGTCCGCAAGGTCCAGGTGGAACAGGTCCTCAAGGTCCAGCGGGCCCAACAGGTGCAACAGGTCCACAAGGTCCACAAGGTCCAGGTGGAACAGGTCCTCAAGGCCCTCAAGGTCCAGCAGGTCCAACTGGTTCATCCGGCGCTACTGGTGCAACTGGCCCTCAAGGCCCACAAGGTCCTGCAGGAGCAGGGGGAATGGGTGGAAGTGGCACAGTCGACTACGTCGCTAAATTTAATGGCACTCAAACAATTACCAACTCAATGATGCGAGATAACGGTGTTTCCATGGCGATTAACGAGTTTCCTCAAGCAATTGCACAATTGTATGTTTATCGAAATCAACTTACAGCTGTTGGAGACGGCCAACATTCTATGTATGCATACAGGACTAGAGATAGCCAAAATGATGGAACGGCTTACTCTTATTCTGCCTCAAATTCCGCAACTGCTGGGTTCAATTATTGGGGTGATTTGTACTCTTTTGGTGCTGCAGGTTATGGTTGGAACGATTATACGCGCACCGGTGGCACGCTCGGAGCACATTGGAATGGGCAGTATTGGGGTTCTTTGGGCTATAAAAATAGTGGAAGCACAACATATGGAGTTTACGGTTCTTCTAATTATACTAGTGGTGCTGGAATTCTATCCCAAAAAGAATTGGTTGGAGTTGGCGGTGGCTTATTCGGTGGTATCGCTGGACTTGTTTCTAGAGGTGAAATTATTGGTCAATTAAATAAGGGGGAGTTTTTTGCAAGCTATAATTCTGGAAATACGTATACGTATGGTAAAAACATTGAATTGGTTGGAGAAGTTCAAGGTGAAAAAACGGCCTTGTATTCAATTAGTTCGCTTGATGCTAAATTGTACGACGACGGACGTAGCCAATTAGTTAACGGAGTGGCCTTTGTTCGATTTGATGAACTTTTCTCCACGTTGGTGGAAGGAATACCAACCGTAACGGTTAGTCCAGCAGGTAATTGTAACGGTATCTTTATCGAAGAAATTACTAAAGATGGTTTCCGTATTAAGGAAATGAATAACGGTACCAGTAATGTAGCGTTTACTTACATCGTCCTTGCAAAAAGAAAAAGTGTTGAAGAAGAGGCCACTAAAATGGTCACTAAAGCAACTTTTGAACGTGATCTTGATGGGTTTATGTTTAATGATGGAAACACAGAAAGTAAGGCTAAAGGTGCTTGGTGGGATGGTAAAACACTGCAATTTGGTACTATTCCCCGCGCTTTGATTGAAGAAAAGAAAAAGGACTCAGATAAAAAATAAATAGTATTGATTATCCACTTATTTATTAAGTCCTTAGGTCGTGCCTATGTTGTCTATTTAATTTTATTTTGTGTTCCTATATATGCACAAAATTGTGACCCGCTTGAAAAGGAACTAAAATCGCATGTTAAATTTTTAAGTAGTGATGCCTTAAGAGGTAGGATGACCGGTGGAATAGAAGAGGCTCTCGTTAACACCTACCTAGAAACGGCATTTAGCGATAATAAAGAACGAACTATTTGCGAAATTTCCTATAGGACCAGTTACCAAGGTAAGTTACTTAAGAGTACGATGTCTACTTGCTTCCAAAATAAAAAACAAGTAAATACTGTCCTAGTAGGAGCTCATGTTGATCATATAGGCATGGGGGGAGAATTATCGAAGTCGATTGGAAAAAGTGAAGTTCACAACGGTGCCGACGATAATGCCTCTGGTGTCGCTATGGTAATTGAATTACAGAAGTATTTTAGTAAGGTAAATCTTCCGTTTAATGTATTATTTGTCGCCTATACAGGTCACGAAATTGGTACAAAAGGTTCTGAATACCTCGCTAAGCATTGGAAAAAAAAGTGGGGGAATTGTATTGCGGTGATTAATTTCGATATGATTGGAAGATTAGAAGATTCAACATCTTCTTTATTTGTTTCATCAAATAATCCTGATTTTTTTCAACTAGCTTCAAGTAATATGCACCTTGTTTTCGATGATGGAGAACGATTGAATTCATTGGATACGCGTCATTTTGTTCACTTACCTTGCATTACTTTCTCAACGGGTATTCACAACGATTATCACAAGGTAAGCGACGATGAAGATGCTATTCTTTATGCTGGAATGTGTCAGCAATTCAAGTTATACCAAACAATGATAGCTAATTTAGCGATGAAGGAACAAAAAAAATAGCTAGCCTCGGTACATTCCTCCTCCGCACATGCGGAGCGGAACACTCGGCTAGCTTTTTTTTCAGAACACTCGGCTAGCTTTTTCCCCAGAATAATCGGCTAGCTTCGATAAAGCTTATCGAGTGCATCTCGGCTCCGCTCGATGCCCTTTTAGTGAATCGAGTCCGCCTAGGTGGATCGAGAGATACGTTAGATCGAGAGAACCGGTAGATCTAATCGAGGTTAGTATATTGAGCCTTAATGACGAAAAGTTATAAAAATTAATTATTTCGTCAATAAGTGTATCTTTATGCTCAAAATAATAAAAATAAATGATAAGGCGTTCTTCCTATTTGCAAAGACTGTTAGAGCTTAAAGACCAAAATCTAATAAAAGTAGTTACTGGTGTTCGGCGTAGTGGAAAGTCTACAATAATGGAGGCCTTCAAAAACGAACTTATTGAGAGCGGTGTGGCAAAGCAAAATATCACCTTCCTTAATTTTGAGGAACGTGAAAACTTACACCTCACCGAATGGTCAGTACTTTATGATGAAATATATAAATCTGTTTCTGTAAACAAGAAGCATTATGTTTTCTTAGATGAAGTGCAGTTAGTAAAAGATTTTGAAAAACTAATCAACGCTTTGTTTTCCAAGAAAATTATTGATTTATATGTTACGGGTTCTAATGCTTACTTGCTTTCTAGCGAATTGGCAACCTTGCTTACAGGTCGATATATAGCAATAAACGTACAACCATTCTCATTTGTGGAATACTCACTTGCATACAGCAATGAAAAAAACACCGATAGGTTGTTTCGTCAATACATTAACAGCAGTAGTTTCCCCGAAGCTGTTACCTTAGCTCATATAAGCCAAAATTTGGAAAACGCTTATTTGCAATCTGTATATGACACCGTCGTAATAAAAGACATAGCACAACGCTATAAGTTACGCAACCTGCACAACTTGCATCGAATAATCAGTTTTGTTTTTGATAGTGTTGGTTCTTATATTTCGCCAACCAATATTGCTGCAGAACTTAGTAAAAAATCCACAAAAGTCATTTCGCATAACACAATTATTAAGTATTTGGAATTTTTAACCAATTCCTACATTATTTATCCCGCTTCCCGCTATGATATTAAAGGTAAGGAGCTGTTAACGACAAACCAAAAATATTATGTAGTAGATTTGGGATTAAAAAACATCACCACTACTAATAAATTTGATGCGGATCTTGGTCACAAATTGGAGAATGTTGTATATTTTGAACTTCTAAGACGTGGCGGTAAAATTTACGCCGGAAAAAATAACGACAAAGAAATCGACTTTGTGGTACAAAAATCAAATAATGAGCGAGCGTATTATCAGGTGGCATTTACTGTTAATGACGAAAAAACGTTTGAGCGAGAAATTTCGGCGTTTAGAAGTATTCGAGACAATTACCCTAAGTATTTACTTACGCTCGACTTTGACAATACAAGTATAGAGGGAGTCCAAAAAATAAACGTAATAGATTGGTTATTACAAACTGTTTAATCCATCATAATAATTCTATCGGATAAAATAAACAAGTCGCAGCGTCATACCCCCCCCCTTTATCCTGCTTCTCCGCCTAGGCGGAGGAGGAGAAGGAATGTTTGCCCCTTGAGTGAATCGAGCGGAGTCGAGAGACACGATAAATCGAGAGAAGCGCATAAATTCCCTGTTGCGTTGTTTACTTCTTACAATATGTAAAGTAATATCACTAGCGCGCAAGAAAAAGTTTACCTACCTAATTTTCTTAATAAATTCTTTAAGGTATAATTCCGTTAAAAAACGAATTTACTTGCCAATTCTCCAGTTGAGACCTATTCCTGACGAACTCATTGTTAATCGGTCAAGCGTTGGCTTTAAAAGAGTACCGTGATGGCGATGAATGATATAAGCGCTTAGATCAAATAAAAATAAAAACCCTCCTTGAAGAAGAAGTCCGTTTCCAAATCCATTCAATTGCGCTTGCTTTGCAATAGTATGTTTTCCCTCACTTTTTAATAAAAAACCTGCAGTCAGATAGGCAATATCTAAACCAGTGTTGAATAAAAATGCTTGTTCGGTTTCTGATTGTTTTCTAATTGTATTTCCAAGTGAAATTTGCGCATTTGAATTTCTAGCCTTAAAATAACCTGGTAGGGCTAAACCTAGATTTATGGCACTCCACGCTACATTCATTTGATGGAAATACTTGGCCTCCCCATTTCCAGCTGTTGCCCAACCAATACTACTTCCAATAATATTTGCAGTAGACCAAGTGCCTAGCGTAAGCATAAGTTTTTTGTCGATATCGATTCTCTGCTTATTAAAGTCAGTAGGGATTTGTGCAAACACATATTGACTAGCAATAAAGATGAATATTAGTAGAATTTTCACAGAATAAGTTTTCAATAAAACACAAATTTGAACGAAATGTTCAAGAAAGATGTCCCATATATATGATGAAAAATTATTTTAATTACAAATGTTATTTGGCTTAAAGCTGAATGTCTTTTATTCGAATGGCGGCTGAACCCACCTGAATTTTTGATTTTTGAATTAAATCATCCAGCTTGTCGATGAATTTCTTTGAATCATTCTGTGTTAAATACTTGGTAGCATGGAAAGCTAATTCATCTTTTAATTTTTGAAGTAGGCTGATACAGCGCATCGCTGAAAGGAGTTCGTTTTTTGTGAGTTGGTATGTTTTGGCTAGCGCTTCTAGTTCAAGGTCCTTTAAATTTAAATTAGAAACTACTGGGTCTGTAAATGAATTAATCTTTATCCGAATGGTGCGATCAATTTTAATGAATAAATTGGAACTTCGCAGTTGCTTGAATGCCAAGCTTTGCCTCGATATTAATTTCTCTTCGGCAGTATTCCCGGGATATCCTGTAATTTCTTTTTGGGTTTCATCACGTACAACTGTTTCGCCATTCCAACTGCCAATGCCATTTGCTTGTAGTTGAATTTGAAGGGGAAGCGCATTTTTTTTGAATTCTTCAAAGATTACTTTTAATAAACTGCTATCAGCTACCGTAAAGATGGTTTGTGAAAAATCAAATTTATCGGGTTCAAATCGATCATCTAATTTTAATTGAAAATCCGAATCGTAAAATGGTAAGGCATCGGTTTTACTAATGTGAAGCATGACTTCGTCGGATGATTCTCCTTCAAAATCCTCTGGAATGGAAATTAAGCGAATCTCAAAAGGTTCTGTTTCTTTGGAGGCAGGAATGGTAAATTCTTGCGTATAAAGATCAAATGTTGCACCATCTGCATAGGTATATAAACCATCCTTTTCGGTGTAGCTTATCCAATTTTCACCCATTTTATTTTTGTAATGATCTAGTAGCCTTTTCTTTGCAGCGTATTCTTCAAGTAGGGGGAGGAGGTCCTCAATGAGTTCTTTTTCTAATCCTTGCAATTCGTCGTATCGTTCATATAATTCAATCAATTCAGTTTGTTTATTAGACTTGGCAGTTCTTCTTGATTTGGTGGTTGGTTTCAGATCTAAGGGCCCGCCATTTTTATTGTTTTTCTTCAATTTTCGCATCTCGCGAGATGGCTTTTTTTTCGTCACATAGTCTGTTTTATGAAGGTCGGAATAGTTAGATTCTTCCTCCTGGATCAAACGTAAGGTTTCTGAAATGTCTTTTTGAACATCTTTGATTTGTTGGTTATAGCCTCCTTTTCCTTCAATGCTGTTTTTTAAGGCTTTGTAAGTGAAATCATCTAAATCATTAATGATCCGTTGGAAGGTTATCCCTTTTGAAAAGGTGGAGTCGGGGGATAGAAATCTCGTTTTCTCTGAGCCAAATAAATGGTATTGGTAATTTTTTCTTTCTATAACTACTGTTGTTTGTTTGGAACTGTTGTAGCCCCAAACATCAAAGTGTAGTTGTGTTTGCTTGTCTTTACCTACGGTTTCTAACCAACGAGAACAAATCCTTTTGGCAACTAATTCTTGCTTTTTTGTTCCCTTAACTTCTATGTCATAGGGAAACAAGCCTATCGCTTTCGGTAAACCTTTGTTGTACTCTCCGTACTCATCTTTATCACGTTCTTCTAAGAGTCCGGAGGTGTAGGAACCGTCTCCACATGCAAAAAGTATGTTTTCGAAATCGGTGACTTTTCCGCCTAAAGAATTGAAAATAGCAAGTGCCCGTTCTTTTATGGTTCTATTTATCGCGTAATTCTGAGCGTCTAATAGTTGTTTTTGGTCTGATTTATCTTTGATACCAATCAATTCTAAAAGCGTGAGGCGATCTAACAAAGAAAGGCTCGTTTGGAAGATTGGACTCGTTCGAGGATTCAATAATTCATCGTATACTTTTCCTCGGGTGATGTTTTTCGGTACTGAGTCGAAAAAATAATCTAAATAGGAATTGATTAAGGGACTGTCACCTTTGTCTTTTCCATCCAGCACTTTCTGAATTTGCTTGCAAAGCTCCCAGATAGCGGTTTTATTGGCTGCTTCTGCGATTAATCCTTTGGGGGAGGTGGCTATGATTTCATTGCGAACAATAAGCAAAGCGGGTTCATTGATAATTAAGACTTCAATGGAGTCGTAATTTAATTTACCATCTTTTAACTTTATGATCGGACCTGTATATTCAAAGGCCTTTCCAATGTTATTTTCAAGAATTGGACTCTTTTTAACAATGTGAAAAAGGTACGCGCGCGTTTCAATAGGTAAGCCAGCTTGGTCCTGCCCGAAACCAATTGATAAGCGTGTGATGATGAAAAGAGCAATTATGAGCCTGAAATTCAGCATCTAATGGACTTATATTATTTGATGAACTTTTTAACCGTGTTGCCAATTCTTAGGAAATAGCTTCCTGATGGCAAAGCGGATAAGTCAATTTTTCCGGTAGTTTTTCCTGTTGAATATTCTCGGCCTGTTAAATCAATAACACTGTAATTTTCTTCCGCTCCAGCTAATCCTTCAATGTTTAGTACATCCATTACTGGGTTGGGACTGATTGAAAATACTTGATTATCCAACTCATTCACGCCCACAAATGTAGTGGGTTGGTCTTTGCTAAGCACCAAGGTACTTGTATTGTTCAGTAAGGCTGAAACTACTTTTATCCGTGTATAGATAAAGATTGGCAAGTTGCTTGTGGCTAAATCATAATACTCGTATTCATTTCTAACAAAACTAACTGGTGTTACAAAAATTACGGCAGAGGCGCTATCACGTAAATGGTAACGAAGCACATTTGTATAGGTACCGCCATTAGGTAATAGTAATGTTCCAGATCCGTCGGCCGAACTTGTACTTATTCCTTGTGCAGAAAGAACGCCCGTTGCAGCGCTAGTTATGGTACCGCTAAAAACGTCGTTGATGCTATTTCCCAATGCAAAAGGATAAGCCATTAAGTTTTCAGGGTCTACCGACCAACTGGCAACCACGCTTCCTAGACTTACTTCGTTAAATACAAAACCTTGAGAAGTTCGGTCGTTAGGAGTAGAAGAGAAAAAAGTAGATAGGGTAGTGCCGATAGACATTACTTTTTGTGAACCGTTGAATGCAGCAAAATTGGGATCTAACGTCGCATCTTGAATTTGTACATCTTTTACAACGCCAAAAATTCCAGCCAGTTGTGAATAATCCCAAGTTACGCCATTACCAACCGTTGATTCGAATGAATTTGTATTGGAATCACAGAGGAATAAAGATTGTAACCCTCCAATTGCTGGTTCATTGGCGCTTGTGAATGACTGCGCTGCTGCTAAAAATGGAAGAAGAAAAGCGAAGGTGTAGATTAATTTCATATTTTTTTTTTTTACCAAATTTAGTAAAAGAAATCTTTCATACTGGCAATTTATCCAAAAGAAAAATTTGTTAACGGATTGTTTCGAGTATCAATTAACTGTTCACGCTTTCTTTTCCCCAATGCGCCAAGGCTTTCTGTTGGTTTGGATTTAGTTTGTTTTGAAGTGATACGCTATGTTTTTGGTAGAAATAGCGGTTGACCTCTGGAAGGGTTATATAGGTGATTTTTTTGTTTCGAAGGAGGATTAATTTCTTCTCATCGAATTCCATGTATTCTAAGAGCGCATCAAAATCGTTATTGATCTGAATTTCGTTCAGGGCGATGACTTGATCATTAAGACAAATTCCAGCAATATCAGCAGGACTTCCAGGGTAAATTTCACTTACTACAATTCCGTTGTTGGATTTAGTAAATCTCAATCCTAGCCTCGATTGACTATACGATGCAAGTTTGTGTTGTTGCAGCGATAAACCTACGTATTCTAAGCAATCGATTAAGATACTTTCGTAATTGTGCGTCCCATTTACATAATCGTCGAAGAAAGATTGGAAGGAAATACCAGAAATATTTTCTAGGAGATGTTGATAATCTTTTTCTGTAATTCCTATCCCTTTAAGTGCAAAATCAAAGTATAAACGCTTCATCACTTCGTCTAATCCGTGTTTGTTTTTAGTCGCTTGTCGAATAAGTATGTCGGCACAAAAAGCCAATAAACATCCCTCGGTATAAATCGATACTTTTCTACCAGGCACTCCTGGGACATAGCCATCCAACCAAGTATCATGGGAAGATTCAGCTACTGAATAATTAAATCTACCCGGATTATCTAAATGCTTTTGAACTTGTTGACTAAATTGTTCTAAGTATGTTTCAAGGTTGAAAACGCCGCTTTTTAGTAGGAAAAGATCGCCCATGTAGGTGGTGATTCCTTCATAAATATAGCCCAAAGTAGAATAATTCTCCGCTTTTAAATGGTAGGGCAGCATTTCCGCAGGACGAATACTTTTAATGTTCCATGCATGGTATAATTCATGGGAAGAAACGCCTAATAATTCGTTGTAAAGTGAGTTGAAGAGCGCATGCGATGGACCTAAAGTAATAACAGTCGATTTTAAATGCTCCACCCCATGATAGGCTTGATTCGGTAGACTGAAAATTAAAAATTCATATTTGTCAGCTGGAAATTCTCCGAAGGCTTCCAATTGATGTTGGGTGAATTTTTTGAAATCATTGATGATCGTTTGCCAGTCTATTCGTTTATGCCCATTAATCCAAATAGTAAAAACAATCGAGTTTAGCGTATAACTTTCTGATTGTAGATTAGGCGAAACAATGAAAGGGGAGTCCACCAATTCATCATAATTAGTCGCATGTAGCACGCCATCGATATTTTTCAACGAAGTAGCAATTTGCCAATTAGACTTATTCGCCACTGAAATGGAAATGGGATGATCAATTAATGCATCGATGTACACCAAACAATTAACTGGATTCACGTAAATTAACTCCGCATCTACAAAGGTGGATCCGGCATTTAATTCATTCGCATAATAGTTATACTGAACGGTAATGGATTTTGTGTGCTCCGTTTTTACCAACCAAGTGTCTTTGTTAGTTTTGAAAAACATGCACTTTTTCTTGGCATCATCAAAAATGGAGAAGTTTTTTACATTCTTGGCGAAGTTTCCTAATTCATATCTCCCCGGTCGCCATGCTGGTAGGTGGATCAATGTTTCTGATTCATTTGTAGGAAAGCTTACGGTTACCTGAAGTAACTTACTACTAGCGTGATCACTAACAATTTTATAATTTATTGTTTTCAATCGCTGAAAATTAATATAGGGTGCTTTGTAATTCTACTATCTTGGTGTCTGCTAAATACTCATCGTACGGCATCATTTTGTCAATAATACCATTCGGCGTTAATTCAATAATTCTATTGGCCACTGTATTTACTAATTCGTGGTCATGTGAAGTAAAGAGCAAGGTCCCTTGAAATTCTTTCATGGCATTATTTAAGGCCGTAATGGATTCCAAATCCAAGTGGTTGGTGGGCTCATCCATCATTAATAGGTTTCCTTTGGCAAGCATCATTTTAGAAAGCATACACCTCACTTTTTCACCTCCAGAAATAACCATAGCGGATTTAAGTGCTTCTTCTCCTGTGAAAAGCATACGGCCTAAAAAGGTGCGTAGGTTTACATCTTCCCGTTCCTCATCAGTTAAGGCATATTGTCTTAGCCAATCTATCAAGGATATTTTACTGGAGAAAAAATGGTGATTGTCGTTAGGCATGTAGGCAGTTGTAATGGTTGTACCCAATGTGAATTCGCCTGAGTCTGCTTTAATGTTATTGTTTAATATCTCAAAAAAGGTTGTTAAAGCCAATGAATTTTTTGAAATAAAAGCAATTTTATCTCCTTTATTCACGGTAATAGTTAAATCTTTAAATAAGCATTTCCCATCAATTGATTTTGATAAGTCATTAATTGAAAGGATTTGATTCCCAGCATCTCTCTCTTGATGAAATGTAATACCTGGATATTTTCTGGAGGATGGCTGAATCTCTTCTAAATCAAGGTTATCGAGCATTTTTCTTCTGCTGGTTGCTTGCTTAGATTTTGCTGCGTTGGCAGAAAACCTAGAGATGAAATCCAATAATTCTTTTTTGCGATCTTCCGCTTTCTTGTTTTTGTCTGATCGTTGACGTGCGGCCAATTGAGAAGATTGATACCAGAACGAATAATTACCGGTAAAAAGGTTGATTTTATTAAAGTCGATATCACCAATGTGAGTACATACGGTATCTAAAAAGTGTCTATCGTGCGAAACAACTATTACGGTATTTCTAAAATCCAACAAGAAATCTTCCAACCAGGAAATAGTATGCAAATCAAGGTCGTTGGTCGGTTCATCCAAGATCAATACATCAGGATTTCCAAAAATCGCTTGCGCTAACAATACACGAACTTTTAAATCATTGGACAATTCCTCCATTAAGGAGTAATGTTTTGATTCTTCAATTCCCAAATTACTTAGTAATGTAGCGGCATCGGTTTCGGCATTCCATCCTTCAAGATCGGCAAATTCTCCTTCAAGTTCGGCCGTTAGCATGCCATCAGCTTCTGAGAAATCTTCCTTAGCATACAAGGCATCTTTTTCGACCATTATTTCATATAGCCTTTTATGTCCCATTATCACGGTTTGTAGGACTTGTACTTTATCGAATTCAAAGTGATTTTGCTTTAAAAAAGCCATTCTTTTTCCAGGCTCTAATTCGACTCTTCCTGTTGTTGGATCTTGGTCACCGGTTAAAATTTTTAGAAACGTAGATTTACCAGCGCCATTAGCACCAATGATACCATAGCAATTTCCTTGTACAAATTTCACGTTTACTTCATCGAAGAGAACACGTTTTCCAAATTGTAAAGAAAGATTATTAACATTAAGCATGTTTACTTATTTTTGGCGCAAAGGTAATGAATATGCTGAAGATTAGGCCTTTTTCTGACAAGAATAAACGAAAGCAGGTGGTAGATTTAAAGGCGTAAAGTTAATTTTGGTATTTGGGAATCGTTTCTTGATGTGTTTTTTGGCTTGAAGGGAATATTGAAATTGTACAAAGTAACCATCTTCCTTGAGGTAAGTTTGAATGGTATCTAAGAGAGAATCTCTAAGGTCGCTTGGGAAATTAGCCAATGGAAGCGATGAAATAATCAGGTCTGCTTTTTCTCCGCCAATTTGCTTTAATAATACACCTAATTGATCTGCAGAATCATGGTATAAATTAAAGTTCGGATGATTTATTTTGAGCGAAAGTTCATGGTGAAATTCTTCATTCAACTCAATCACCAATAATTGACTTTCATCGCCCATTTTTGCTAGAATTTTTTCTGTAAAAACGCCGTTTCCTGGGCCTAATTCAACGATGAACTTAGCTTGTTTTAAGGGGAGATGGTTTAACATTTTTGCTGATAAGAAGCGTGAGCTGGGCGCTATCGAGCCAACCATCTTTTTTTGTTTGAAGAATTGCTTTAGAAAGGAGCTTTTTGGCATACTGTATTAATTTAAATGTAGCTGTTTGTTATTTATGATGCCAATTACTTTTCCTTGGAATTCTTTTCCTAAAAATGGAGTAAAAATATAAGGAGATGAAACAGTTGTCTTGTCGAAGGTCCAAGTTTTACTTGGGTCAAAAAGTGTTATGTCTGCCATTTGTCCAACAGCGATTCTTCTTTGTTCTATTCCGAAAATATTTCTTGCAGTGCTAGAAAGTAATTCCACTATTTTTTCTGTTCCTAAGTCGGTATGTTTTTCTAAGGCAGCATACATACTTTGTAATTGTATGGTACCAAAAGAGGCAAAATCAAATTCAATCTCTTTGTCTTCAGGATCGCTAGGACGGTGATCTGAAACGATGGCGTCGATAGTACCATCTTTTATTCCATCAATTAATGCTTTGCGATCTTCTACTGTCCTTAAAACAGGCAATACCTTAAAGTTTGAATCGAAATCCAAGACTTCTTCTTCGGTAAAACAGAGATT
>Ga0247840_10006737_pt1 | contig 16358 bp, 14 predicted proteins | sample LaCruzMarch2015__FD_192404 | JGI IMG/M metagenome (GOLD analysis project Ga0247840, IMG submission 192404) | Freshwater microbial communities from meromictic Lake La Cruz, Castile-La Mancha, Spain - LaCruzMarch2015_17m | ecosystem: Environmental > Aquatic > Freshwater > Lake | place: Spain... | reverse complement strand
TTCTGTCGGAGTCCAAAGCCCGACACTTTCTATCCAGATCAGGCAGGCCATCGCTCAAGTTGACTTGTTTAATGCCCAGCTTGACGAAATCGAGAGCGCCATCATAGCCATAATGATTGATCTGGATTCTTCCATCATGACTATCCCAGGCATTGGTTTCATCAATGGCGCTATGATCCTTGCATCAATTGGGGATGTATCAAAATTTTCGCATCCCTGTAAGTTGCTCGCCTTTGCAGGTCTTGATCCGACGGTTATTCAGTCTGGCAACTTTACTGCCAGAAGCACCAGAATGTCCAAGCGAGGATCCAGCATGTTTCGCTATGCCCTCATCAATGCTTCACACAATGTAGTCAGAAACAATGCCACATTCAAAAAGTACTATGACTTGAAGGTTTCCCAAGGCAAATCACATTACAACGCCCTGGGCCACTGCTCCTACAAACTGCTGCGAGTCATTTACACTTTGCTTACTAGAAATATTGCCTTTGATCTAGCTTAGTCGCATTGCCATTTTTTCTATTAAGTCTTGGTTCACAACGAAGGCTTGCGTAAGCACGGTCTTTCGGAGAAATTTTACATCCATGCAGTTTGCTAAAAATGTTTTCACTTATTTATTGACTTTGCATAGTTGGTCTCCTAAAAACCTAACTGCTGATGGTTTCATTCTAATGCATTACGTGCATTAAATCAATGGCAATGCATAGTCAGGCTTGGCATACCAAATAGGTTTGAATATTACTCCTGGTCAGAGCAACAATTAAGTTAACCTGTCGTTAACCAAAAATTAACCCCTTATGTATCTAGACTTAATAATTCATTGATACAATTCTAATATATGAGAGATAATCATATAAATAACAAATCATAGGAGGAAGAAAAATGAACGGTATAATTAAAAAAACCTTGGCGCTTACGATGGTCGCGGCAATAGCTTTTGGGAGTCTTACGGTTTCCTCATTCGCTGCTTCAAGTGTTTCCTTGAATGTTGAGGGAAAAGCGATTACTACAACTGCAGCTGAAGGAGCCATATTCATCGATGGAGCCAACAGAACTCAAGTGCCTGTTAGAGTATTGGCAAACAGTTTGGGTAAGTCAATTTCATGGAATTCAGTAACACAAACTGTGACCATTGATGGCAATGTAATTATCAAAATAGGTGTATCAGAAATTAAAAGTGCCAATGGTACAATTAAGATGGATACTTCGGCTATGATCAAGGATGGTAGAACCTATGTTCCTGCTCGATTTATTGCCGAAGCCCTCGGACTGGGCGTAACAACCTCGACTAGTTCATCAGGAACTCTATCTGTTAATATTGCCAAATTGAGCGGCAAGCTGGTTATAGCCGGTTCAACATCCTCACAGCCATTATCGGATGAGTTGGCTACAGCGTTTATGAAACAGTATCCAGGCGTTGCTGTTGAAGTTCAAGGCGGCGGAAGCGGCGTCGGCATAGCGGCTGCTCTCAGTGGTGCCTGCGACATCGGTGCTTCATCAAGAGAACTATCCGCTACCGAAACCGGGTTCGTACAGTATGATTTTGCAAAGGACGGCATTGCAGTAGTCGTTAATAAAGACGTTAGTGTAACTACTCTCACAATGGATCAAATTAAGAAGATCTATACTGGAGAAACTAAAAACTGGAAGGAAGTTGGCGGAAGTGATAAGCCAATCGTTGTAGTATCCAGAGAAGAAGGTTCTGGGACAAGAGGCGCATTTATTGAATTAACCAAGGTTCTTGACAGCACAAAAAAGGATCTGACTACGATTAATGCCATCGTACAACCTTCCACAGGTGCTGTAATGCAGACGGTAAAAAATACACCTGATTCAATTGGCTATGTTTCCTTAGGATCTTTGGACACTAGTGTTAAATCATTGAACGTGGGTGGCGTTGCCTGTACAGAAGCCAATGTCATCAATAAAACCTATAAGCTTTCCAGACCATTCATATATGTGACTTCTGGCAAAGAATCCGCAGCAGCACAGACCTTCCTGAACTGGGTCATGAGAGCTGAAGCACAGAAAATCGTTTCCAGGGACTTCATCTCAATTTTAAGCAAATAGATTCAGCCCTCCAATCAAATTTAAGCAAATAGATTCAGACCTACAATCAAAGCCAATCGAACCGACAAACCAAAAACACAAGCGTTCAATCTGAACGCTTGTGTTTTTATTGGGAAAGACAGTTTTATTCGTTTAAAGAGGCTAGCACCATTTTATTGAATTTTGTACCCAACGCCTCTAATGGTCTGAATGATTTCGTTTTCCAACCCAAGTTTTTTTCTTAAGTATCTCACATGCACATCAACGGTTCTTGTTTCACCGATATGATCGAATCCCCATACATGATTTAAGAGATAGTCTCTTGTTATGACCTTTCTTCTATACTGAAGAAGTGTTTTAAGGACCTCAAACTCCTTGAAGGTAAGCTCTACTCTGCGGTCTTTGACATAGACCTCATGCTTGTCGATATCCATGGTCAAAACCCCTGCCTCCAGAAAATGAATGGAAGCAAGCTGACTTCTAGTATCAATTGCTTCTGCAGTCTCACTTCTTCTCAGGGCTGCCTTGATCCTCGCCATAAGCTCCCGTATACTGAAGGGCTTTGTCATATAATCGTCTGCACCGAATTCGAGTCCTAAAACTTTATCGATTTCATCAGCCCTTGCCGTAAGCATGATGATTGGCATTCTTAGCTGATATTCATTTCTAAGCTCACGACAAACATCGAGGCCGTTCATTCCAGGAAGCATCACATCGAGTAGAATGAGATCCGGTTTCTCTTCAATAGCAAGAGTCAGTCCTGTTTTTCCATCCTCAGCGCTAATCGTTTCATAACCAGCAGTTTTGAGGTTATAGACAACCAGTTCAATAATGTTATGTTCATCATCCACAACTAGAATTTTCGGCATATAGTATCTCCTTTCCAGGAAAATGTCTCGATCCGCTATAATTATATTGTGCTAAAAGAGAATCGAAATTGGAAAAAAATGAAATGTCAGATAGGAAATCAGCAGCCCAGCCACCACATCTGATGCAAAATGATACCCTAGATATATTCGCGAAAAGCTAACTGAAAATGCCAGAAAAAATACTATTGCGAACAAATCCGGAAAAGCCGCGGATAGGACAAGTGCCGTTGATAAAGAGGCGCCGGAATGACCTGAAGGAAATGAATAAACACATTCCGGTGGATTGGATGTCAGATTGCACTCCATGATCTCATAAGGTCTGGGCCTATTGATGATTCTTTTTAAGGCGTGGATTATAATCTGACTGACAAGCAGATTTGCCGCCATACGTTCACCATCGGCTGGCTGAATGTACAAAAGAATGCAGGTAATCAGTATGATAAATTCCGTAGATCCCAGATTTGTAATGGCGCCAAAGTAACTGTCGAAAACGCGAAAGCGAAGCTTTTGATTAATCAGCGAAAAAAGTGTTCTGTCCCTTCGAATAAAGGCTGCTGCAAAATCAGTCATTTAGTCTCCTTTCAAGTAAATGTTTCACCTTTATTTTACATGAGGTTTATTGACTCCTTGTTAAGACTGAGTGAAAATCGTGTAAAATTTCTCAATATCCCTATTTTTTAACGTAAACTTAACACGCAGTGAATACCCGCATCATATTCAAGCTTTATAATAAAGCTGTGGAAAGTACAAAGGGGGAATTAACTTGACTAAAGATCAAAAGCTACTGCTAAAAAGCAGCATCGAAGAATTTTTAAGTGTATTAACCAGAAGAGACATAAGAACAGTGTTTCAGCCCATCATATCTCTTCGTGATGGTTCTATATTCGGCTATGAGGCACTTAGCAGAGGTCCCGTTGGTACCGAGATGGAAAACCCCATAACCCTGTTTGACTGTGCCAAAAAAGCAATTCACTGTGGGAACTTGAATCCTTATGTCGGGCAAAAGCCCTTGAAGCAGTGTATACCATGAAATCGGAAATCAAACTTTTTTTGAACGTGAATCCCAACATCATGCATGATATGAAATTCAGACAGGGCTTTACCAAGGAATATCTGAATAAATATAATATCAATCCCGAAAGGCTCATCTTTGAAATAACGGAAAGAGAAGCGATAAAGAATATTGCCGATTTTATCCGCATCATACAAAACTATAAGGATCAGAACTATAAAATCGCTATTGATGATGCCGGAGCAGGCTATTCCGGTTTAAATCTGATTTCGGATATCAAACCGCATTTTATCAAGCTTGATATGAATCTTGTCAGAGATGTCGATAAAGATGTTACCAAACAGTCTTTAATCAGAAGCATGTCGGAATTTGCCTCCTTATCAAACACACAGCTGATTGCCGAGGGAATTGAAACTGAGAACGAGCTTGGAAAACTAATCGAGATTGGCGTTCAATATGGGCAGGGCTATTACATACAAAGGCCCAATGCCTTGATAAAGCCTATTGAGGAAAACATAATTTTTTCCATTAATGAAGCCAATATGAAAAAAAACCACTTGTTTGGTTCTAGAATTTCTGACGTTTATATCAAGAATATTTGCAAGCCTTTACGGACAATTTCACCAAACATTCTTGTTTCCCAAGTACACGATATGATGAAAACTGATCCCAGTTCGCCGGGGTTTTGTGTTTTGGATGGCGATGACCTCCTCGGAGTAATAACCAGAAACGACCTATATAGGGTAATCAGTGGCCAGTATGGCTATACTCTGTATGCAAACAAGCCCATCAAGAATATCTTGAGCACAGAATTCATGCATGTCGATTGCCAGACCACAATTGACGTTGTTGCCAAAAAAGCCATGCAGCGTGATTTTGATAAAATCTATGATTTCATCACCGTTTTGAAGGAAAACAAATATATTGGAATTGTAACGGTAAAAGAGTTGCTGGAAAAGTCCATTGAAATCGAAATTTTAAATGCCAAGCATTTGAATCCTTTATCGGAGCTCCCCGGGAATCTTCTCATTGAACAGCAATTGGAATTGTGCCTGGTTTCGGACTGCGATTGTTACATCCTTTATTTCGATCTTGATAATTTTAAGGCTTATAACGATGCCTATGGTTTTGAAAATGGCGATCGCGTCTTGAAAAGTTTTACAAGACTTCTAAAGGGAAACATTAAAGACGGATCCTTTATTGGACATATTGGTGGAGACGATTTTTTGGCAATAATTGAGAAGTCCCACGTCATCAGCACCTGTGAGGCAATTATCGACGAGTTTGACAGATCTATCCTAAGCTTTTATAATCAGGATGATATCGACAAGGGGTTTATTATATCCAGAAACAGGTATGGCATAGAAGAAAGTTTTCCGCTGTTGTCAGTATCCATTGCTGGGGTTGCGAGTAAAAACTATGCAACCATATTTGAATTAGGCGAGCATGTTGGTAAATTAAAAAAGGAATGCAAGGAAATTGCAGGCAGCAACTTCATGATCGCCTAGTACATTCCTGCTAATGGATTTGCGGTGCACTGACAATAGATTAAATGAAAAGGAGTACAAAATGATAAAACAGGTTTATGAATATATCAAAATGGAAAAGTGCAAGAACATTGTTATAATCGCCCATGACAATAAAAAAAGCGAGGTAGTGAATTGGGCAGTTGAGAATAAGGATATCCTTGGTAAACATAATTTATGCGGGACAGGAACGACTTCAAGATTAGTATCGACAGCCACAGGTCTCCCAGTTCTTGCGTTTAAAAGCGGCCCCCTGGGAGGGGATCAGCAGATTGGTTCAAGAATAGCTGAGGGCAGCATAGATTTCATGCTTTTCTTTTGGGACCCACTTGAAGCCCATCCCCACGATCCCGATGTAAAGGCGCTCCTGCGCATTGCCGTGCTTTATGATATACCCGTTGCTTCCAACCGGGCAACTGCGGATTTTTTACTGACATCCCCCTTAATGGAATCGGAATACGAGCGAAAAATCATAGATTTCAGTATGGATCCCAATGCCGGTTCTGATTGGAATCTCAGTAAATAACCCTGTCTAATCAAAGGGCAAGGCTTATACTAAAAGCCTTGCCCTTTGATATCATTAGAAACACTGTTTGAGCTGAGTTTTAAAGTTCTTCCTGAGAAAGTTTTGGTTCATTGTCTTGAAGCATTTCAGAATCTTTCAATTTAACCTCCATCAAGATTAGTACCGGTTTGCACAAATACTGTTTTTCTTTTGCAACTCTGCCACACTTACGACAGATAAAATGCGGATCAGTTACCAGCTCCTGATACTCCTTAAAGTTCTTTTTTAGAAGGTCTTTTTTGACCAGTTTGCATAATGTGCGGATTTTCTTGACCTTTTCTTTCTTTTCCTTTTCCTTTGCTTTTTCCTTTGCTTTTTCCTTTGCTTTTTCCTGCGTTTTCTTTACCGTCGATGCTTCCTTAGATGAACTTTCCTTGATTTTCGGTTTTGCTGCCTTGGGTTGTGCCGTTGTAGTTTTTGCTGCTTTGGGTTTTACAGTCTCAGGTTTTGCAGCCTCTGGTTTTGCAGCCTCTGGTTTTGCAGCTGTTTTTACCGGTGCATTTGTTTCTTTTACGTTAGGATCTTCGTTCATGATATTATCTCCCTTCTACTTTTACTCTTAAAGATTAGCAGCCTCAAGAGCTTCTTGGTATAATAAATCCTGACAATTTACTTTGTTTTTTCCACTGGCCTTATTCTTTATATATGTGCCATCCGGCAACAGCTTTCTGGTTTTTTCCGTATCCTTTAAGCTGATATTCAATATTCTTTTGACCTCAAGCTTTAAAATTTGATCATCGATTGGAAACATGGCCTCGATTCTGCGATCCAGATTTCGCTCCATGAGATCAGCGCTGGATAGATATATTTTTTCATCTCCGTCATTGTAAAAATAGAAAATTCTGCTATGTTCAAGAAATCTGCCCACTATGCTCAGTACGGTAATATTCTCGCTGACATTTGGTACACCTGGTTTCAGACAGCATATGCCTCTGACAATCATCTCGATTTCTACTCCTGCCTGAGAAGCAAGATATAGCGCCTCTATGATGCCCGTATCTACCAGAGAATTCAGCTTCATAATAATCCTGGCTTTCTTGCCCTGAGAGGCATTTGTTCTCTCCCTCAGGATCATGGCCATCATTTTTTCGCGCAGATTATAGGGGGCCAGGCAGAGACGATTCATGTCAAGCGGCTGGGAAAGACCGGAAAGCATATTAAAGAGATTTGAAGCGTCGGTTCCGAAGGAGGCGTTAGACGTAAGCAGGCTAATATCTGTATAAAGAGATGCCGTTTGTTCATTATAGTTTCCCGTGCTCATATGGACGTATCTTCTTATATCCTCTCCCTCTCTTCTCACGATCAATAAAATCTTGCAGTGGGTTTTCAAACCTGCAAAACCATAAATCACGTGGCATCCGGCGGTTTCCAGGCGTTTTGCCCACTGTATATTATTCTGTTCGTCAAACCTGGCCTTTATTTCAACCATGACGGTTACCTGTTTTCCGTTTTCCGCCGCAGCTACAAGGGCTTCTACAATTGGAGAGTTGTCACTTACCCGATAGAGTGTCTGCTTGATAGCTAGTACCTGAGGGTCAACAGCGGCGTTTCTGACCAGGTCAATAACTGGCTGAAAGGAATTATAGGGGTGGTGCATCAGAATATCGCCCCTTCGAATGGAATCGAAGATATTTGCCGAATCCTTCAGGCACTTATTAGCGGCGGGTTTAAAAACTGGATAGAGCAGGTGTTCATATCCTTTCAAACCTGAAATTTTTTTTAGAAACATAAGATCAATTGGCCCAGGAATCAAATAAACCTGTTCTTCACTGATTTCGAGTTCGGCAAGCAAGCGTTTTAAAATCCTGGCATCCACACCGTCTTCAATTTCAAGGCGAATAGCAACGCCCCATTTGCGTTGTCTTAAAGATTCCTCAATAACCTCGAGTAAATCTTCCGCACCCTCTTCATTAATGCTTAAGTCTGCATTGCGGGTAATCCGATAATTGGCTTTAGCCAGGATATGGTATCCGACAAATACTTTATTCAGATTCATCTTGATGATTTCTTCAAGCAAAATGAACTGCCTTTTATTTCCAGATCTGGGTAGTTCAATTAATCTTTCCAGGACAGAGGGGACTTGAACCGTTGTAAATCTGTAATTCTTCTTATCATTATAAGCTGCGACTAAAAGAGCGATATTCAGACTCTTATTTAGAACCAGAGGAAACGGTCTTCCAATGTCAACAGCCATCGGAGTGAGCACCGGGAATATGCTTTTATCAAAATAGCTATCGATAAACGCCTGCTGTTCCGAATTTAAGTCCTTCTTCTTTAGAATGTTTATTTTTTCCTTTTTCAAACCTCTAAGAAGTGATAAATTATATTTCCGATAGAGTTCTTCCACTAATTGATGGGCGCTCTCGGATATTTTGTTCATAATTGTCTTTGTGCTTAATCCTGATGGGTCAATTTTTTTCAATCCAGCCTGAATCTGATCATGAACGGAAGCTACCCGTATCATGAAGAATTCATCCAGGTTGGAGCTGACGATGGAAGCGAATTTGAGTCGCTCAAAAATCGGGTTGTGCGGGTAGGTCACTTCTTCGAGCACGCGCTTATTAAACTCAAGCCAGCTGAGCTCTCTATTAATAAATCTTTTTTCTTTCAAGGTGATCACGCCCTCTCAAAACTAAACTTTTTCCGTATTAGCCATTTCAATAAAAAGCTGACGTTTAAAAACTTTTTTGAATCCCAAAACTGCGTTTTGTGCATCTTTGATCTCAAGTCCCGGACTCACTTTGGCTGCAACTTTTATTGTAACTGTGTTTTTCCCAAACAAGCTTTGCACTTTATAAACATTGCTGTTCTGCCTTCTGTCCAAACTCTCAGCAAGCTGAAGCAAAATGCCCAGTTTCTGGACGGTAAGAACCTCATCATTGCTGAGAATTGCTCGGTAAGGCCCTTCTATTTTGACATCATCTTTTCTATGCAGAGATGCCACCCAAGCTGCCATGACCAGTTCCTTTTGGCTTAATCCGTTCACTCGGCTATGCAGTATCTTATAAAAGGAGTGCTTATGATGATCGTAATAGCTGATATTAATGCCACTGTCATGAAGCAGTGCGGCAGTCTTTAAAATTTTATGGCAATTGGCGTCAATATTGAGTTCATCCATTAATTGACTGTAAAGCTGATTTGCAATCTCCCATACATGCCTTGCATGACTTTGATTGATTTCATAATTGCTCATGATGTTTTGAACAGAAAAGCTAAGAACATCCTTTACCGGTTGTTTTCCCTGAAGCAGCCAATCATAGAAAAGACCTTCTCGCAGACCTGCGCCACTGATTAAGATACTGGAAGTGCCTGTCATTTCCAAAAACACGGATATTTCTGCAAGTGCGCCTGGCGTAATATCCGCCCGCTCCTTTGACAAGCCTTTTATTTCCCTACGTTCTTCCACTGAAATCTTGCTTAATTTGTTATAAATGTCAAATAGCGTCCCCGATGACATAGCATAGTTATGGGCAATATCCAGCGGATAATTCTTAAACTTGCGATCAATCTTTGCTATATTGCGGAAAGAACCGCCTATACCGATTAGTGGTCCAGCGCCATAAATCCAACTGAGGCTGCCGAATTTTTCGTTTAGATAGCGATACATTTTCTTTTTTGTCTGCTCACTGACAGCGTTTTTAAGATTGAACATCTGTGAAATGGTGATAGCGCCGAAAGGAAGACTAATGGAATGTGCTATCAGGTTATCTTCAACGCGAATCAATTCCGTACTGCTTCCGCCAATGTCCATAATCAGACAGTCTGTCAAATTTAAGGTGTTTACCGCTCCAACATAGTCATAATAGGCTTCTTCTTTACCTGTGAGTACGCGTATCTCAAGCCCAAGCTCTGATTTGGCCATATCAAGTAAGATTGCACGATTTGACGCCCTTCTGACTGCTTCGGTAGCAACGCAAATAATTTTATCCACAGCAAGGGCTTTACTGAGATCCATGAAAAAGCTCAGTGTTTCCAGCGCATAGTTGATTTTATCCTTGCTTAGTGCAATGGAGTGCTCCTCGTTATCCTTCTCTCCCAATCTCACGCTCTCTTTAACCTCATCTATCAGTTTAAAGGAGCCATCAGGACGAACGCGAACAATAATCATGCGCATCGAATTTGATCCAATATCTATTATGCCAATTTTGACCATTTTGTTTCTCCAACTCTGCATAAACCAAAATTTTGGGGCTGATTTCTTCAAGGTTTTGAAGGTCATTTACTTTATTATACAATATTTTAACCTGCTTTTCTAACTTTTGATCCTATGCAATCACAAGTTATAGATGTTCTTCTGCAATTTTAGCAAGCGGACTTCTTTCAACTTCCTCAAGAGAAATATGTCCGGTTATTGTAAAGGGTTTCATTTTTTCGACGACATAGACAAGTCCGTTGGATTTTGAGTCTACAAAAGTATTGTCGATCTGATTATCACTTGGATCTCCAATCATGACAAACTTAGCATCCTGACCTGCTCTTGTCAGCATCAATTTGGCGAGGTGTGGTGTCATCTCCTGTGCCTCGTCAATTATAACAATCGCGTTCGATAAGGTTCTTCCCCTCATGTAAGTGAAGGTTTTTGTCTCTATGATGCCCATTTCGCGATACTCTTCAATGAAATCCTCAACCGAATATCCGGGTTTCCTTGGCTCTTCAGTCATGCTGTTACGCCTTGGCTTCATGCTTTTCTCCGATTTTTCCCTTTTATATTGTTCGAGGGACAAGCTTTCTATCGCATCAAAAAAGCTGCCCATCCATGGCCTGAGTTTTTCTATTTCCGAACCGGGTAGATATCCGATATCGGCGCCGGCAGGAACAACTGGACGAACAAATACAACCTTCGCGTATTTACCCATTTCAATTACCTTCTGAAGAGCAACAGCGGTGGATAAAATGGTTTTCCCCGTTCCAGCACCACCTGCCAGGGTAATCAGGCTGATTTCATCATCCATGAGCAGTTCGAAAGCCATCTTTTGTTCACGGTTTCTAGGTGCCAGACCCCAGGCTTTATCATTGGCATACTTTAGGGGTATCAACCTGGATCCATCATACCTTGCAATGACATTGTGCATGCTCTCATCAAAGCTTCTGATGTGAAGAAACTCATTTGGATAGAGTTGATAGTCTGAAGTTTGAAATTCAAGACCTCCTTTAAATATTTTGTTGATGTCTTCGGATGAAAGCATAATTTCCCGCCATCCCTTATAGAGCTGATCAGCACCTATTTTATCGTTCATATAGTCCTGAACTTCAAGCCCGAGGGATTCTCCCTTGATGGCCATGCATAGGTCCTTTGTAACTAGAACTGTTTTATTCAGTTGATCTTCAACTTGTATATTTTTTGCGATAATCAGTATTTTATTATCGTTTTTTTCTATGCCCATGCCGTCAGGTATATCAATCGACTTGAGGTGATTGAGCTCAACTCTCAGCGTCCCGCCATTCGGCATTGTGATCCCTTCGTTTAAATTCCCGTAAATCCGAATACCATTGAGTTCTCTAATGGCCATCCTTGCCTGAAATCCGACTAGACCTTCCTTGCTTTTAAGATTGTCCAGCTCTTCTATAACAACAATGGGGATAATGATATGATTGTCATCAAAATTATATATGCAATTTGGCGAATGAATCAGTACATTAGTATCTAAAATATAATTCTTGATCACTGTTTGAGCCCTCCTCGGCTATAAGGCTTGAAGTCTTTGCTGTCTCTGCAGAAAAAGAATTGCAGGCGAACTCGCATTCGCCTGCATATATTAAGAGGGTTTTGATATCTCATCTTAGTATTCTGCAAATAACCTTTAGGCGCTTGCCTGAGATATACTATGTTGAGTTTTTTATTATTGAACTGGGATGAAATCCGCGGCTACGATTGCCTGACCTTCAGCGCTGAGGATAAAATCCAGGAAAGCCTGAGCTGCAGGGGTGAGTTCCGTGTTTGAAAGATACAGGAATGGCCTTGAGATTTTATAGTCTCCTGCCAGTACGTTTTCTTCTGTCGCATCAACGCCTTCAACTTTGATTGCCTTGATGGTATCGTCGAGTGCGCCGATGGAAACATAGCCGATGGTGTTAGGGGTGCTGGCTACAGTCTGCTTGACAGCGCCGGTAGAGGGTTGAACCAGGGCATCCTTGGTGGTGTTGTCAACAGCAGTGCCGGCAGCGTCCTTTTCAGAAACCTTTGTGATTTCTACAAATGCGCCTCTTGTTCCGGAGCCTTCTTCTCTTGAAACGACAACGATAGCTGCGTCAGCTCCGCCGACTTCCTTCCAGTTAGTGATCTTGCCGGTGAATATCTGCTTGATTTGGTCAAGTGTCAGATCAGCAACAGTATTGGTTGGGTCCAGTATAACTGCAACGCCGTCTTTTGCGATGATGTATTCATTGGAGATGGTTGCTTTTTCTTCATCCTTTAATTCTCTTGAAGATGAACCAAAGTCCGCGATCTTTTCCTGAGCTGCCTTGATGCCTACGCCTGATCCACCACCCTGGATTTCTATTTTTACGCCTGGATTAGCTGCCATGAAAGCGGCTGCAAGTTCTTCGGACAAAGGCTGTACGGATGTCGATCCTGCGATGACAACTGTCCCTGACAAGGCCTCAGCAGCTGGAGCATCTGTTTTTGCAGCGCAGGCTGTCAGTGAACCTAGAGCCAGGATTATTGTAAGTCCTAAAAGTAATATTTTTTTCATTTGTTTATTCCTTCTTTCTATTCCAAATTAATTTTCAATTGGCTTATGGATAAATCTTATCAGATGATTGTTAAGTTGAGATGAAACGCATGTTAAATCCATGTAAATAAATACAGTCTTTTAGGCCATTTTATAATCTGCAAATCTTTGGTGAGCCTGATTTTCAATGATCTTAACTATTTGATGCCAGCTTTTGACACGTATAATATTTGGGGGCAGGGCGCCTTTATTGTAGGTGCAATCCATTAACAACACATCGAAACCTGCTTCAGAAAGCTGCAGGGCGTTATCATAGGAATCCTCAATAAAAATATCACACTCCAATTCTTCGGCCTTGCAAACTTTATACGGACAACCTAAAAATGTTATGGAATCCATCTGAATTTCGTGTTTCTTGAACCATTCCATGGTAATCTCCCGCATTCTCTCTTCCCGAGCTGAGACGAAGTGAATTTGATGGTAGTAATACAATCTGTTAATAGCTTCCCTGGCACCAAATCTTATTTCTGATTCTCTGTGGAGCGCTTTGCCAAATTGCTTATAAAATTCTTTATAAGCTGATTCTTCAACATTAAAAAGCTTATGAATCTCATACACCTTAATATCCTCCGGCTTCAACCGAGCTTCAAAGTAGGCATTCGCTCTCTCGAGCCAATAATAAGGTTCTGTCATGGTTCCATCAATATCAATGCACAAATTCATTCGTTTCATATTCTCCAACTCCTTTGAGATAAAACCACCGGAAATCAATTATGACTTCCGGGTTTTATCTGTTAGCAATTACCCCTTTTGCCCTACTTCTGCAGAATTGTTATCGTTTTATGCTTTTCATCCAAGGATGTGAGGATTCCAAGATCCTCAATTAGTTTGTGATTCAAAAATATCAAGTATTGTGATTGCCTACTATCCATAAATTGTAAACACTAAGTTAACATTATGTAAAATCTGCTTGCATTATAATAAGAATCTTGGCCTTACATCTACTGAATTTCAAGCTCGCCTAGTGTTATCGCCCTGGTGTGATGGATTGGATGCCAGACAACAGTCTTGTTGAATATACATAATAGATTGATTGGAATCCAACTCATGACAAAAACCCACATCATCAGAATCCCTTTTGCCATTGTCCTTATATTCTTCTTTTCAATAATAACAACCATTAGCGTGATTAATGTCGGTATCAGGTAAGATCCTTCTAGGGAAATAAAAAGTCTGTAGAATAAATCCGTTTGGGGAAAAAGCTCATATTTAATCTGCAGACAAGTCAATATCACAGTCGCCGATAGCGATATAAAACTAATGATTTGAATCCATGGTGCAATTAACAAGGATAATATATCCACAGGCTGAATAGTACCGCCTTTTATAGCTTTAGTGAGCAGTTTTCCCGCATAGTTTGAGGAGCACTGCATCGCACCCTTAGACCAGCGAAGTCTTTGCATCCAGGATTGCTGGAAGGTTATGGGTTGCTCATCATAAAATCGTGCTTTTGGAATCCAATGAACCCTTATGTCATTTAGTGTGCATATAGTCGAAAACTCGAGATCCTCAGTCATGGTGACCGTATTCCAGCCGCCCAGCCCGTTAATAACATCCATATGCACCATAAAGCCAGTGCCGTTGATGACAGCTGAAAGCCCCAGGACGCTCCGCGCATGGTTATATAATCTGTTGACGGAATAGTAATAGATGGAATGGCAGGAAGCAATCCACGAATCACCTGGATTTTTGCTGTCCCGATAGCCTTGAGCAACCTTGGCTCCAGAGCAAAGTGCATTATTCATTTCCTCTAAAAAATTTGATCCGACTAAATTGTCCGCATCAAAAATACAACAGGCATCAAAGGGTTCTGCCTCTTTTGCAATGGTCTTAAAAGCAAAGGACAGTACCTCTCCTTTTGTGGCAACTCTCTCTGTGCAGTCCATTACATTAGCTCCGTTTTCCAAAGCGACCTTTTTCGTCTCATCGGTACAATTATTTGGGATAACAATTATTTTATAAAGATGTTTGGGATAGTTCTGCCTTTTCAGACTGTTTATGAGATTGCCGATCACCTTTGCTTCATTTCTGGCTGGGATGAGTACAGCAAATCTTTTTTCAGGCGTATGCGATGGCAATTGAAAAGTCCTCCTCAAGGAAAAGGCTGATACCACCGCATTATATAAAAGATACATAATCAGAATGAAACTGCTGAGCCATATCACAGTCGTCACAATATGTATAAACGTCAAAATAATTCCTCCAAACTTTACGAGTCCTACTATCTATGCAATGCCTTTTGTTTTATTATAATTGCTCAATGTTAAATTCCCTTTATTGCAATGTAAAATCCATGTCAAATTTACCGTTCTAAAGGCTGCGTTGCATAATAACGCCGAATTTACTATAATGAGCATAGAGGGGAGGGTTCTGATATGAAAAATGTTTTTGAAGGTAGAAACTTTGTCTTTTGGGGTACAGTAATTGTGATTTTAATGGTAGGCTCTCTTTTGTTAGTTGATGTACTCATCGTAGAGCCGGATCTCGGCATAGAATAGGACAAGTTCGCCAACAATCTGCTTCGCATATTGGGCGAGCTAATGGAGGTAAAAGATGGCTGAGAAGACTGTCACACAAAATAGTTCTTCAGACAATCCCGAAACAGAAAACCTTAAGCGAATTGAGCTGGCAATCGAGGGCATGTCCTGTTCAGCCTGCTCAGCAGCAGTTGAACGGGTAACAAGGAAGCTGCCCGGCGTCTCTTCTTCAGAGGTTAATTTGGCCACAAACAGGGCTAATGTGGTTTATGACCCTTCAATTGTGAAGCTGTCAGAAATCAAAGCTGCTATAGACAAGGCTGGCTATATGCCTAAGGAGCTCGAGGGCAATAAAAGCAGGGATTTGCAGCAGGAACATATGGATCGGGAAGTCCTGATCATGCGAAGGCGCCTTATGATAGCCATTGCCTTTTCTATCCCTGTTCTTTTTATATCCGTTGCCATGGCTTCGGGTCCGCTCTATACCCTGCTCGCAGATGCCATCACCGGGTTTCAACTAGCTACGCCCTATTTCTCAGATCCAAAGCATGTGCCCTTTATACTTGGTTTCATTCAGTGTGTATTGACGATCCCGGTGGTTTTCGCCGGGAGCCGTTTTTTTACCGTCGGGTTTAGAACTTTATTCAAGGGGGCTCCTAATATGGACACCCTAGTAGCTATTGGAACCGGCAGTGCTTTTATTTATGGCATCTTCGCCATAACCAACATCTATTTGGGTGATCTGGCCTTTATGGATTCTCTCTATTTTGAGACCACAGCCGTGGTAATAACCCTCGTCATGCTGGGCAAATATTTCGAGGCGGTAACGAAGGGTAAGACATCCGAGGCGATTAAGAAACTGATGAACCTCAAGCCAAAGACAGCTGTTATTATTAAAAACGGCAAGGAACTGGAAATCCCTCTCGATGAGGTATCTGTCAACGATCTGGTCCTTGTCAGGCCGGGCTCTGTGGTTCCCGTTGATGGCTTTATCCTGGATGGACTATCTGCTTTGGATGAGTCCATGCTAACCGGCGAAAGTCTGCCCGTTGAGAAACAGCCCGGAGATCCCGTCACTGGGGGGAGCATGAATATCGATGGTCTCATTAAATTCAAGGCCTTGTACGTA
>Ga0247840_10006735_pt1 | contig 16370 bp, 13 predicted proteins | sample LaCruzMarch2015__FD_192404 | JGI IMG/M metagenome (GOLD analysis project Ga0247840, IMG submission 192404) | Freshwater microbial communities from meromictic Lake La Cruz, Castile-La Mancha, Spain - LaCruzMarch2015_17m | ecosystem: Environmental > Aquatic > Freshwater > Lake | place: Spain... | reverse complement strand
ATTTACCCCCTCCTCTAATCGTTAGTTTCACAGAACAAGAGTTATCTATGGCACGCTACGCAATTGGTGATATTCAAGGTTGCTATAAACAATTTATGCAGCTGCTTAAAGTAATTGATTTTAATCCCAGTAAAGATGTTTTATACCTCGTTGGGGATTTAGTCAATCGTGGTCCGCAATCGTTAGAGGTTTTAAAATGGGTTTACAAAAACCAAGATAGCGTGATTAATGTCTTAGGCAATCATGACATTTATTTACTCGCACGATTCAACCATTTGGTTAAAGTCAATAGCGATGACACGCTTGATGCGGTTATGCGCGATAAAAATATCTCGCAATATATTGATTGGTTACGCTCATGCCCATTAATTTTTCACGATAACCAATATATTTTAGTTCACGCTGGAATTTACCCACAAATGAACTTTAATGAATTACTCCAAATTAATCATTCGGTTAGCAATCATTTGATGTCCAAAGATTACCCACAATTCATTGAAAACATCTTTGGCAATAAACCCAATTACTGGTCACAAGAACACGATAGCTTAAAAAAAATGAAATTTGTGGTGAATGCCAGTACACGGATGCGCTTTATTGATCGAGTCGATTATAGTTTAGATTTTAAATATAAAGGCGAATTAGATAATATTCCAGAAAAATTGATGCCGTGGTTTCACGCTACCTTTGACCCGAGCATTAATAAAAAAATTGTCTTTGGCCACTGGGCCGCCTTGGGCTTTTTTCATGACCAACGCTATATTGCCCTCGATACGGGTTGCGTGTGGGGACGCAAGTTAACCGCCATTAATCTCGAAAATGATGATATTTTTCAGGTGGCGTATAGTGCTGATTAAACCACTCTTAACTTACCCTAAGCAAGCAGAATTTGAAGAACTACTCAATTCTTGTGGCTCAATGACTAAACAATTGGAAGATTTGGGGCAGAGACTGAGTGTTGAATTGCTCCATGAAGGCATTGAAGATAACCATTTTCGCCGCTATAGTCTGTTACACCTCAATCAACGTGCGGTAGTAATTGCCTGTAGTAGCGCAGATATCCACGCAGAATTTTTCTCGACCCTACTCAAAAATGCCAACACCACGCCGATTGGCAAATTTCTCTTTGCGCCACACTCACTAGTGCAACGCAAGCCTGAGATGCAAATTGAACTAGTCACAATCAAGCAAATTCATGAACCACACCTACAAGATTATCTCCGCCAACACTATCAAACTGACCAAGAATTTTGGCAACGTAAATCAGAATTTAACTACCGCGATCAGCGTTTAAATTTGATTGAAATTCTCTTGCCTGAATTTACAGATTTTTTCTAATGTCTAAAAAATCCATCGTCAAGCATGTTCTAATTTAAGCTTTCTGCTTTTCCAATCTGGCATATGAGTTGCCAAATAATTATAAAATTTCTGATCATGATTATAATGAAGCAAATGAACTAGCTCATGAAAAATAACATACTCAATAGCGGAGACATGTTTTTGAATCAAATCAAGATTTAGGTTGATATAGGACTTTGTGGGGTTACAAGAACCCCACCGAGTCTTCATTTTGCGAATTGATACTTTAGCTACCTCTTGTTTCACTATTTTGCTATATTTAATGATAATTTTTTTAAAATAATCCTCGGCTTTTTGTTTATACCATGTTTCAATTAGCTGAAGTTTTTTATTGTGGTCGGTTTTGTCACTTAGATTGACATGCAAATAGCCACCAATTAATTTGACTGATTCATTAGTTGCCATAGACACCTTTAAACGATAATTCCGCCCCAAATAAGCAAAACTTTCCCCACTGACCAACTCTTTTGCTGGTTGCTGAAATCTTCTAAAATAATCCAGCTGCACTAAGATCCAGTCATGGCGCTTTTTTAACACTTGCTCAATTGTCTCCTGCGTAGTATTGCTTGGCACGGTCAACACAATTTCAAGCGTCGGCTTAACCTTGATACTAATAGCTTTTACAGGTTTATAAAGAATCTCTAAATTATCCAACATAGTTATTTATTCCGATGGAGCGTGCAACCGCAATAACTTCGGTTGGATTCTCAAAATGTAGGCTAAATTGTTTTTCTAAATCGTAAAGAATATCATCAATCGATTGATCGATTTGATTTCTAACGTCGCTATTATGCTGCCAGTCGGGCTTTTTGGAAACAGTTTTAAATATTTCATCAATTTGCAGGACAGTTTTTATAAACTCTTCAGGTGTTAATAAAGCCATTACTTCTTGAAGATTATCATAGAGTGCCTTAGCACAGCTCTTGGCGCTGATTTCAACTGGGTAGCGCGAATCGTCATCGATTTGCTTAGAGATTAACATCGCGCGAATATCTTTAGCATGTTTAAGCTTATCTTCTTCGCTCATCCGACCATCGCGATACTCTTGAATAATTTGCTCAATTTTTTGCGAAAGTTTGTCGTAAAAACTCGGATTCTGTTCGCGATTTTCGCGGACAATTTTTGCGGTAGCACTCAAAATGGTGTCTGCTTTGGCATTATCACCAACCAATCTTTGTAGTTCTTTATCAAAATCCTCTTCAAAGATATTTACTAGCTTGGTCAATTGATTAACTTCATTGGCGCTGATAAAGGTATCGAGAAGCTTTTGCATTTCCCGCTCATATTTACCAAAATCGACTTCTTCCTGATAACGAATTTTGAGTGCACGACGCAATTCGCTATAAAACTTCATCGAGCGTTTATATTGATCAATTTCTAACACGCTTAATATTTCATCGCTCTTGTCGCTAGCTAAGGTTAATTTTAAAGCCCGGGCAAACTGTGAGAGCAACTCATAGGACATTTTGCGTAAGCCTTCATCGGCAAGAAACACCTGATAGCTTTCCTGGTCATTTTTATTGGCTACAGGTTTAAATAAGTCTTGTAAATGAGAATAAAATGTTTTTACTTTACCAATTTCAGATTTTATATCAATTACTGCGCCAGTTAGATCTTCTTCATCAAATCCAGCCAGTGCTCCATATGAAGTTAAAGCTTGATCCAAGTTGCCCAGTAAACCACGATAATCAACGATAAACCCGTATTCTTTACCCTCATAAAGACGGTTAACCCGTGCAATAGCTTGCAATAAATTATGCTCTTTGAGCTCTTTATCAATATAAAGTACCGCTGCACGTGGTGCATCAAAACCAGTTAATAATTTATCCACCACAATTAGTAACTCAATCTCATCGCTATTAATGAACTGACTCTTTACCGAATCCAAAAAACTTTCCTCATCACCGTAGCGGCGTAATAACTTAGCCCAAGCTTCCGCAACATAGAGTTTGTTATTTTCATCGACTTCCTCATGTCCCTCACGAGTATCTGAGGCAGAAATAACAAAAGCGGTTTTAATATTTCCATACATAGCAAATAATTCATGGTATTTGATCGCCTCATATTTGCTACTAGTTGCTAGCATGGCTTTAAAATCAGTACCTTGGAAATTTTTAGTAAAATGTTCATTAATATCCAGAGCAATCATTTCTAAACGGCGCTCACTAGACGCAACCCGACTAAACCGCGCCCACTTGTGTTTTAAATCGGCTTTTTGTTCAAGATTCAAATCACGTGAAATCATTTCAAAACGACGGTCTAGTCCAGCTTTATCACTAATCCATTGATCAACTAAACGCCCTTCATACAGCAGCGGCAAGACGGCTTTATCTTTAACCGCCTGATCAATCGTATAACGGTGAATTAATCCACCAAATTTTACGATTGAGCCTTTTTCGCGTTTTAGCAACGGGGTTCCCGTAAATCCCAGATAACAAGCAAGCGGAAAGACCTTTTTCATGGCTTTATGTAAATCACCGCCTTGGGTACGATGTGACTCGTCCACCAGCACAAAGATATTGGGGTCACGAATAACTAGTTTTTCATTTTTAACCGTGTCAAATTTATGAATTAAGGTTGTTATTACGGTTAACCCAGATTTTAATTTCTCAATTAAATCATGCCCACTATTGGCTCTACCAGCTTTTATTTCGCTATTTTGAAAGGTTGTGTGGATTTGACTATCCAAATCCTTTCTATCGGTTACGACAATAATTCGCGAACCAACAATTTCTCGCTTGAGGAGTTTGGTCAGCATCGCCATAGTTAAAGACTTACCGCTACCTTGGGTATGCCAGATTAAACCACCAGCACGGCTGCCATCCGGTGCAAAATTTTCAATCTTATGAAAGATTTCTTTAATCGCAAAATATTGCTGATAACGAGCTACTTTTTTAACGCGCTTATCAAAAAGAATAAATGAATGCAATAATTCCAGAACACGGGTTTTACTAAATAAGCTAAATATCGTTTGATCAAGCTTGCTAATCATGCGCTTAGACACTAAATCAGCTAATTGAGCCTGATTATCTTCTTCCCAAACGGCATAAAACTTGGCGGGTGTTTCTGTAGTAGCATATTGCGGATGAAAATTATTCCCCGCTAAAGCTAGCTGTACATATTTAAATAACTGCGGTATCTCAGCGTTGCCTTGATTACGAATCATTTGCGAAATACCTTGTTCGGCATTAATGCTGGATTTTTTGAGCTCGATTACCGCAAAAGGGATGCCATTTATAAATAGCACCAGATCAGGACGGCGCGTTTTATCAAATTCGCTGGTGACTTGACGACTAACGGTATATTCTTCGGTAACATGGAAGACATTATTTTCCAGATTATCAAAATCAATATAACGCAAAGAAAAACTTTTTCTCTCACCATCAGCCAGCTCTTCATCGTAACTAGTACCTAATACTAACTTATCGCTGATTTTTTGATTAGTGGCACTTAAACCCTCATTAAGCGGTATATTTAGCTCTTCAACCGCTCGGGATATATTCTTAGGTGAAAATTTATAATTAACCCCTTTGTATTCAAAAGAATTAATTTTCTGCAATTGAGCTAATAAAATATCTTTCAATACAACTTCATGTAAACGGTTATCACGTAAGGCAATATTGTCTGCACGACTGATATAAATATAATCTATTGACTTTAATAATTCAATAGTGTTTTGTTGAATTGCTGATTCGTTCAAAATAGTTGGATTCATTGCACCACCTCCCAATAACCACCTTTAGCACTACCAACCCGACGAAGCAGTCCAAATTCTTTTAATTTCTTGATATTATTTCTGATGTTCTTCTCATTTATCTGGATAATTTCAGATAATTGCACCTGTGTTATATGTGAATTTTCAGCGATTAGCTCAAGTATTTTTAGCTGATTTGAATTTAAATATTTTTCTAGGTCTTTTTCTAGGTCTTTTTCTAGGTCTTTATTAAAATAAAACTCAACCCACAAGCCATTAAGCCATCTAAATTTTGGAACTATTTCGTTAAATTTTTGTGACTCTGCCACAATTTTTTCTATCCCGCGCCCCCACGACTCGATATATCCAGCGAGAAAGAATGGATAAGCAAGAGCTGGATTAAATGGTTCAGAATTGTGTTTTTGTAAAAGGGTGTCCACTGTCCAATGTGCTGGCAATTCCCCTGGATTCCACATTAATAACTTGTCATCATATACGCTTATTTGTATCGTATGTTGTGACGCATAATCTTTATGAACTACGGCATTAATTAGCGCTTCTCTAAATGCTAGCTCGGAGATAGGAAAACTCTCAACTCTTTGAATGCCATCATAAGTGATTAACGCTTTGAGATATTTGCTAAAAATAAGCTCGATAGTTTTATCAACTTGTTCAAACAGATTACCAGTAACTACATCTTGATAGACTAAGTCACTATTTGATTTAAAATAGCCAATTTTAATTGAGCTTCCTGTCACGTAATACTCGGGATCTTTGGCAAAAAGTAGCGTTGCAGCGCGTTTAAAATAATTGCCTTCTTTTAAATGCAACTTGTCAATCAGGACATGATCATCTTCATTTAAGAGATTGGCATCAATCCTTTTCTTTTTTGTAGCTTTGGCGCGGAAAAGCTTAAACGCAAAGGGATCTAAATCTTCTTCGCCAAAATATGGCACGGGTATGCCATCCCATTTTTTACCTTGGCGCGACAACAAAAATTTATCTAGTGCTGCCCCTTTAAATTCATGGGTACTGCTCCCACTACGATAATAATACGAACCTTTATAACTAACTGGGTATGGATAAGCATCAACGCTAATTTCAAGATAGTCTTTATTTTCAACGGTTTTTAGCTTAACTTCAACCATAATACCTAAAATATCACGGACTTTATTCGGAATATCTGCTAATAGTTTGGCGGTGTTTTCAATGCCAACGATGACACCATTCTCTGCAATGCCAATATAAAGCGTTCCACCTGCGCTATTGGCGAATGCACTAATCCACTTGATATATTCATCTTTCCAGAGTTGTTTAAACTCGATGTTTTGTGATTCGCTAATGTGTAATTTCATAACTTTAGCCCTGTTTCTTGGGGAAATATCAATATACTCCTGTCAATTAAACATCAATAATTGTGCCGTAGAGTAACATTGCCATCTTGATTAATACAAGCCAGCTCCATTAATTTATAGATTAATTTTATTTTGTTATAAATAATTTTCATCTTCTTGATTTTCTCAGTACTCGTTTTCTAATAATCCATACCAAAAAATAAATAACGTTAATTCCTTCAATTTTGCCTCATCTGTTTTAATTATAGATAGTGCTTTGGTAGCAAGAAAAAATCCAATAAAAGCAAAGATAAATAATTGCATTATCCAACTCAAATATGTTGATAGTGGCATTTTATCTATAAAAATATCAGATAAATGTGTAAACATCTCCCCAAAAGCGCTACCGCAAAAGGCTAAAAAGATGCCCGTAATCAGCAAATAAGTAGGGTTACTCAATGCATCAAATTTTTTAATATTAATCTCTTCATTTAATTTACAAATTATTGTGTTTGAAACTTTGTAGGAAATATAATTTGTTTTTAATAAATAAATATAGTACAACCCTCTAAGTCCAATCCAGCTACGAAAAATTATTTGGAGTAGAAAAATCATATATTTATAATCCTTCCAGTCTGGAAATTTAACAATGTTTTGTTGTGCAATATATTCTGTAAAATTAGCATCAATATTTAACTTATTTGAAAAATAATCTACTGTTGCATAATAAATTGCAAGCTTATACAGAATGTACCAAATGAAGAGTGTAACTAAACACTCTTGAATTGAAATATTGTACCGCTGCCAAAATAATAACCAACCAACAGAAATAATTAACCAACCAGCTGACAATACACGAAAAGGCCAGTCAAGATGTCTAATTATATTGGTAATATTGGCTTGTTCATATAATTGTCGTGTTAATAAGTAATTTTTCTGTAAACTATTACTCATCTTATCTATGTCTCCTATCAAAATTTATGCTTAATTAATTCTATGCGCCGATTTAACGCCAAACCTTGGCAGTCCTATAATCGTAAAATGCTACGTATTTAGGTTCTTTTAATTGATTTAATTCTTCAACGAAACTATCAAATTCATTAATTGCAGCGACAGAACTAACACCTATATAAATATTTTTTACTTTACTATGTTTTATGCCATCACGTATGTGTTCATCATTTGTTTTTAACATTGTGCCAAATATAATTAAGTCACCACTTATTTTTGATAAACTTTTATAACAATGATTTAAATACGCATTATGAATAATCTTAGCTTTCTTTTGCTGGCTTGTACCCTCTGATACAAAAATAGGATAAATATCATAATTTATATTTTCTAAAGTTTGGTCTTTTAGTGGTTTTGATGTTCTAGAATACGTTTGTTTAATTATTTCATATTTTTTATCAAAAAGGTGAAGCGCCCCATGTAAGTAATATAATGTAAATGGTTTTGATGAATCATTTGCATAAACAACATCCTCAGAGCCTTCTTCTTCTGAATTACCAAATCCATCTGAAATCTTTAATCTGCATTTTTCAATGTGCCCCGTTCTAATGGAGTCTTCTAATTTTATTGCTGCCCAGTATAATAATAAATCATAATTAAGTGTATAGATTTTATCAAATTCATTTATGAAGTTAGCGCAGCATAGAAGTTCTTCATCAGAAATATCAGTTATTTTTTCAGGATGATTATTGGTAATTATTGAAACTAAGTGATTTTTTAATTTGGCAGCGTCATTAATAATCAATATTTCATTCTCAGGTGTAATAGCATTATATTTTTTTGTTACTTTTGTTGCAGTTTCAAGTAAATTTACGACAGTTTCAAAATCTTTAGTTTCAAACTCTTGAAATATTTCATAGATAGATGTATTTGTTTTAATAAGACCAGCCTTAATCGCGCTCTCTAACAAACTGGTAAATGAGAATCGTTCTTTATTGTAAGACATACTGAAACCATTTCCAAGTAATAACGTCCTCTTGTTATTCATCGCTCTTTGTAGAACTTCATCGTAATTTAATAATATAGTCATATTTTTATCCTTGGAGGCAAATATCGCAGCCAATTAATTTAAGCAATAACGGTATTTTAGTGAATTACTAATTTCTTAGTAATTGGTATAATAATTTACGATTTTATAATTTGATCAATAATATCAGTATGTAAGACTTCATATATATTCATGTTAGGAGCAATTAATGGAGCAAGTGTATCTCTCATGAAAGCATCCGTATTATTTCCACAAGCAGTTAAAGATAGTTCTTTTTTTAGCAAATTGTAAATTTGACCGCTAGAAGATTTTATATCATCAATTGGTTTACCTTGAGAGGTATGATTTTCTTTTAAATATTGATTTTTTTGTGAAATTAATGTATCAATTTTATCTTCTTTTCCATTTTGAGTAGCTAATTTTGTTATTATTTCATCATCAAACAAATATTCTTCTAGATGTCTTTTTGATAAAACTATAATATTTTGCTGTGAAAGCTTAATAACTTCTTCTGGTGACTTGTCGTCTCTATCTAAGAGCTTTACCACGGTTGTACTTTTCAATACATTGTTGAGGATTTTAAGCCCAAAATGATCTTCTTTTTCTAAATCAATGCTATTGCCACCAGAAATGAAAGTAATATTTGGGTAATTCTCATTAAAGATTTTATTATATATTGTTGCATCAAAATCTTTTCTATTTCGTCCTTCCAGTGAGCCTTCACATAAAATAATATACTCCGGTGCAATTAACTCTGCAAAATCATCTAATGCGATAGATAAGAATTTTTCCCAGACAATCTTATTTAGCGGTGCAGGTGTAATTTTTACTTCATTGTCAAAATCATGGTCGGAAAAATCTAATATGGCTACAGAGTTGGGGTGTTGCTTTAATAGCTTTTGTGCTGATCTGAGGATACCTAGAGAGTGAGTTGTTAGCCATAGCTGTGAATTTTCAGGAACTAATTTATACATTTCCTCAACAAGCTTACCTTGTAAGCTTGTATGCATATGAGTTTCTGGCTCATCGACAAAGAATACAGAGTCATCATAATATCTTATTTTTAGAATAAAATCTAACAATAAATCAAAAGCAGATTTTTCACCACCTGATAAATTCTGATAATTAAAAGACTTAATTACGCCTTTTTCAAAATTAAATGAACCATCACCTAGAGGATCACCAATGTTATTCAAAATTAAATCATCAAAAACATTCTTCATTGATGTTTTAACTTGTCCGATAAGCTCTTCTCTGAGTGTTTCAACAGTTTTATTGTTGTTGCTAGGATCAAAAATACCACTTAGTGTATAACTAATAAGGCGTTGATAATTTTGTGAAACAGTTTTATCATCATGGATCATTTTATTTATTCTTATCTTTTCGAATGGCGTATCAACTTTATTAAAGCTGCTGATATTAAAATCAGAGTCATTTCTATATGCTGTGCGAAAATACATAGTTTTTTTCTGACGGATAATTTGTTGATCTTTAGTATTAAATGTGAAGTTTATATTTTGATTAATATCAAATGTTAGCTCTTTATGTTTTTTCACATAATTATCTTCAGAACCATGACCAAAACCACAGTTAAGCTTATACCAAACATTGAACGCTTCAAGTAAGGATGATTTTCCGCACCCATTACTTCCTACCACCAATATTAATTTAGTCTCTGGGTGTAAATCACTTATGGTTAAATTTGAAAAACGTTTAAAATTTTCAATTTTTGCTTCTAATATCTTCATTTGTTATTATCCCTATTCTCTATAGCTTTAATTTTTGATTCTGGCAGCTGCTTAAACATGGCATTTATTTCGTCGGGCTCTGTAATTACTTTTTCAACTATATAATTTACCATCCAAAATAACTTATTGACTATTTCAGGAGTATCCTGTTCATCCATATCCATTTGGTTACTATGCGCACCATCATTTCCATAAATTCGGACTAGATCCAATACTTTAATTACTTGTTCAGGAAGTCCTTTTGCCTTTAATCTAGAGATTCTAGCATTCAAATTACCAGTCGCTTCACCTAAATTTTCTGTTAATCGTTCTAATGATACCCGTAATAATGTCGCAGCTGATCTTGGCGATAGGCTACTAACAAGACGTGCCTCATCATATAATTCTTTAACGTTTGTTGGCATATCTTGGTGTGCGAGTGGAACTGTAATCATATTTGGGAATATCATTTTCTGCTTTATCCAAAATGATATATTTTCACAATGGTTACAAGTTGCGACCTTAGCATCACGCACTAAACATTTACCTAACTCAGAGCTCCAGTCAATTAATAAATCAGTAAAATATCCACGAAATTGAGATGTGTCTATACGTTGTGAAATTAAATACTGTATCAAATTATTAAATTTTTGACTAAATTCTTCAGGATCAGACAGTAAATTGCTCCAATATTGTTCTGCATAAGCATTACAATGCGGGCAATTAAATGCAGATAATTCATACTTTGGTGCGATATAACTGTGAGTCATGCCATTTCCTTGCTATAGTTAAATACCCTTACTTGACCAGTTAGAAGTTTTTGCATTAATGATTGTTTCTGTAGTTTTAGCTGCTCTAATATTTCGGTTTGCTTGGTTATTTCGTCATCAATATTGGTAAGTAAATCCGCTATTTGGTTTTGTTCTTTGATGCAAGGTAGTTTAATAGTTAATTGTCTGATTATTCCCAATGCTATGAATTTTTGCGTTCCACCTGTGTTTTGTTGATGAAACTGTTTCATAGCACCATGAGATCTTAAATAGTGAATCAAATATTGGTTTTTTAACCGTTGTAATTCCTTAACCAATGCAACATTTTTTATCCCAAATCCAGTTTTTTTTACTATAACGGGATTACCAATTGTCCCAATCATTCCAAATAAAATATCACTGATTTCAACTAAAGAGCGTTTATTAAAATTATTGTAATCGGTTTCACTAATAAAATTAACATTTATAAAGTCAATATTGCCATTTTCTAAAAGATTTTTGGATGTAATGAACGGATATCCCATCTCAACGTACTGTGGTGATTCATGCGTCCCATCTCTAACATCTGAAACATCTGCCAATGTTTCATTTGACCAAGCAGGGTAGTCGTTACCATTATCGTCTTTGAAGCGGAGTTTTTGGCTGAAAATCTGTTGCATGATACCTTTTTTGAAAACTCGCTTTTGCTCAATCAATTGCTCTTGTTTAGCAATGGCATCATCCCAAGTAATCAATATTTCTGCAATTTTCTCTTGCTCTTTTATTGGTGGTAGTGGAAGTATTTGCTTTAAAAACTCTGTATTTGTTATATGAACTTGAGTACTACCAACCATAATCTCATTCATTAACTTTCTATACCAGTCAGAATTTGATACTTGAATAATATAGTTTTCGTATATTTTTGTTAAATTATATCTAATACCATAGACACCTTGCGCCAACAAATATTCTTCTGATGAGTCATATTTGACCATTAGCCCAATACTAGGACCAGATGGAATTAAATCTCGCAGAACAACTATTACATAAGTGTTGTCAATGGAACTATTTTTGTATTTTTCATAATAATTTATCGAACAATATTGTTGATTATCTTTTGATATTCTGAGCACCCCACCAGGTACAATACCGCCTTTGGGTAAAACTTTTATACCGTCATTAGTAAAGTCACTTGGTTTTAGTGGTGCGCCACCCCTAAAGTTACTAATTAAAACAGAAAGTTTTTCGACTTCCCAATCATCAGGAATAACACCAACTTTAGTTTGCTTATATCCTTGTGGTATTTGCTTAGTCATGCTTACTACCTTGAAGTTTAAGCAATGCATTCTTTTTAATCAATTTTTTCTCACTGGATTTTGCTTTACGCTCAAGTTTTTGAATATCTTCTACTGTCGGCAAATCTTCAGGCATTGTTCCGCCTAACTCCTGAATAGTTTCACGTACTTTTTTGCCAACTTCATAATGGGTTTGATTAGCCTGTACCTTGTTTTGTATTTCATCACGTTTTAGTTTTTCTTCGGTTTGAGTTGCTCGGAATAAATTAGCTGCCAATTCAGTACTATTCATATGATCTAAGATCTTTTGAGATTTTTGTAATCCCTTATGCTTATGTATGCCTTTTGCATCTAATCCACCATATAAGCCTTTATAGCCATGATTTTGAAAAATAGCAAAGTCGAGATTAGTTTCAACTCCAGCATTTTGTGCGGTCTCTACCAATTGCTTATTATGCTCTTTTAGTTCATTACGTAATAATAAACGTTTTTCAGCTTCTTTTAGTTGATTGAAGCTTTCTTGATCTTGTAATTCTTGTTTACGAGTCTGAATCGCAAAATAAGTTTGTCCATTAGCAATTACTGATTTTGAAGCATCTGCATTTTGAACAATCAAATAACATGCGTAGCGAGATAATGCATAGGAGTCATAGGACTGTGTAGCTCCTTTACCATGCCTTATCTCCTCGTGCACTTCCACGAAGTGATCACTAACGCTATAACCACTTTTTTTACAAGCTACTTTAGCTTTCTCAATTACTGGTATAAAGTTCCGATATTCTGCATAATCCAAGAGTTTGGCTAAGGCTCTGGCATACCAAAATTCATTTCCAAAATCATCTGTTTGCTTAATGCTTTCAAAAGTATCATGTGCTAATCTCTCAAGGTTGTTTTGCATTTTTCATATCTCATAAAAATTGTTTGATGAACTCAATAACTCCATCAGCTATATCATATTCTTTGCTGTCTGCGGCAGTTTGTCGGAAATTCCGACGAACTGAATTTAAGTTTATCCATTTTCTATCTGATAAATAATTAATTCATTATTCATCTTATAGACCTAATTCGGCGAGATAGTTATTCATTTTGATTCTGATTTCAGCAAGTTCAGCTTCTAATCTGACAATATTAGTTTTAGTTACTTCCAAATCAATGATAACTTCTTCTTCAAAAGTATCCACATAGCGGGGGATATTTAGGTTATATTCATTTTCTTGAATTTCTTCAATTGTTGCAAGATGCGCATATTTCTCAATTTCTTGGCGCTTCTGATAGGTCTCTAAGATTTTAGCTAATTGTGTGTCGTTAAGATTATTTTGATTTTTAGCTTTATCAAAGTCATTACTGGCATCAATAAATAGTATATCTTGATCTTGACGGTTTTTTTTGAAGACTAAAATACAGGCTGGAATACTTGTTCCAAAGAATAAATTAGCGGGTAAACCAATCACCGCATCGAGTAAATTTTCATCAATAAGTTTTTGTCTTATTTTGCCTTCGCTAGACCCACGGAATAAAACGCCATGTGGTAAAACAACCCCCATCCGTCCATTTTCATTTAAGCTTTGAATCATATGAATCACAAAGGCATAATCGCCTTTACTTTTAGGTGGTACTGCGAAATTAGCAAAACGCTTAAATGGGTCGTTTTCAACATTATCTGCTCCCCATTTATCCAAACTAAAAGGTGGGTTTGCCACAATAACGTCAAATTTCATTAAGTGATCATTTTCTAGATGTAATGGATTACCGATTGTGTCACCCCACGCAATTTTGGCATCATTTATCTCGTGTAAATACATATTCATGCGACATAATGCTTGAGTTTGCCCATTGCGTTCTTGTCCATAAATCGCAAAATGATTATTACCAACTTCACACGCCGCTTTAATTAATAACGAGCCAGATCCACAGGTTGGATCATAGATGCGATCTCCTTCTTTAGCAGCTACTAACTTGGCGAGCAAGGTTGAAATTTCACTGGGAGTAAAAAACTCTCCGCCCTTTTTGCCCGCATCACTGGCAAAATGCGAAATTAAATATTCATAACTATTACCAATAATGTCCGTATTATCTAGGCATGAAGGTCTTAAATCCAATCGAGTATCACTAAAATCTTCGAGTAAATTCTTTAATATGCCATTGCGTTCTTTGGTATCACCCAACATCTGACGGCTATTAAAATCAACATTCCTAAAAATCCCCTCGAGTTTTTCAATATTGTCTTCCTCAATCTTGGCGAGGGCTTTATTAATTATTTCACCGAGGTTATCTGCTTCTTTATTTTTTAATAAAAACTCAAAGCTACATGAATCATCAAGGATAAATTTTTCTCGTTCCAGTGCGCGGTTAATGCGAGCGGTATCGCCATCATATCTGGCACTAATTTGTTCCAATTTTTCTGTATAAAAATCCGAAAGATATTTTACAAATAACATACTTAGAATGTAATCTTTATATTGGGAGCTGTCCATCGTACCACGGAAAGTATCGCAAGCTTTCCAAACTACATTATTAATAATCTCTTGAGTTGTCTTCATATTTATATATCCTTGCCTTTATTTGATAAGGGTTTCAAAAATTTCAGTTTTAAGTTGGTTTTTTTCATTAATCAGTTTATGGAGTAGGTCAATTTCTTGATTGGCGGTTTCTATGTAGGTAACTATTTTTTGCTGCCTCTCTAAGGGTAGTAAACTAATCTCTAACTCCAGTAAATCAATTCTTTTAGTCATGGGAATTGAAGTACCTTGGCTATTTTTTATTAATTGATTTTGAATATACTGCGAATTTAGATAGTATGCCAAATATTTACTATCTAAAATGTTGGGGTATCGATTAGTTATGATCGCCATCAAAGATGGAACAACCAAGCCTGTATTCTTACTATTGATAAAAATTGCACTACTTGGTGCGCGCAATCGAACAATAACATCATTTTCTTTGGTTAAATATTGGGTACCAATTTCAACATCAGCTATAAATACCTCTGATTGTAGTTCCGCAAAGCTGTTTGAATTTGAAAATGCTTTCAGGGTTAATGTTCTATAGCGTATGTTCTCTGAATTAGTTATACTTGCCTTTTTTCGTTCTAATGGTAACCCGATTTTAATGTCGGTTAATTCTTTAAGTTTCATGGTTATTTTCATTTTTTACCTCGCAGGAAGTAGTTTAACACATTTTAAACGTAGTATAGTTAAAATACCACAAAACACATCATGAAGTGTATTATTCGCAAGTGTAACAACATAAATCAATACTTCTCCATACCATATTTAGCCTAAACGATGCTTATATATCCAAGGCAAATGATTTCAAACCAAGCAATAAAAAATGGCTGCAATTAATTAACATTGCAGCCAGCATAACTTGATCAGCTATCTACGTCTAACACCAATTAAATTGGATTATACAGCTCCAAGAACTCGGCATCAAAGCCTTGTTCATTCAAATATTCGGTTAACGCAATAATTCCATAACGCTCAGTCACATAATGCCCACCAGCGACATAGGCAACGCCACTTTCATCCGAAACCGACATAGTATATTCACTCACTTCACCACTAATATAGCAATCCACACCCAATTTAATTGCATCATGCAGCATGCCCTGCGCCCCACCCGTACACCAAGCGATTGTCGTAATCAGTTTTTCTTTATCACCAAAAAACACTGGTTTATGTCCAGTACATTCTTGATAGTGCTCAATAAATTCACTTAAAACCATTGGTGTAACTAATTTGCCATACCATAAAAACTCTTGCTCGTCACTTTGTCCCTCGACTTCAATTTGCAGCACTTCGGCTAATTGGCGATTATTTCCCAAACGCGGATGATTATCCAGCGGCAAATGATAACCAAAATAATTAATCTCATGTTTAATCACGCTCGCAATCCGCTTGTAATTAAAACCAGTTAGCACATTACTGCTATCATTCCAGATAATTCCATGATGCGTAATAATTGCATCGGCATCAATTTCAACGGCGTAATCAATCAGTGCTTGACACGCTGAAACGCTAGTCACAATTTTATGAATTTCTGGACGACCTTCAATCTGCAAACCATTATGACAATGATCTTTGAACCCTTTAGGCTGTAACAACTCATCCATGAGTTGAATAAATTTTTCGCGTTGCATAAGCTAATTCCATTTAAAAATTAATTGTGGTATTCTAATAGAAAAAGCCCACCGAAGTGGGACTTTTTGAAAACT
>Ga0247840_10006729_pt1 | contig 16381 bp, 15 predicted proteins | sample LaCruzMarch2015__FD_192404 | JGI IMG/M metagenome (GOLD analysis project Ga0247840, IMG submission 192404) | Freshwater microbial communities from meromictic Lake La Cruz, Castile-La Mancha, Spain - LaCruzMarch2015_17m | ecosystem: Environmental > Aquatic > Freshwater > Lake | place: Spain... | reverse complement strand
TGCCTTGAGTAACAGTGCCGAATTTGGACAAGTACTTCCCGGCAATGTTTTTATCCAGGAATTCACGATGAAAAAGGACTATCTTGAGCAGATTGATCTATACATCGGCAGAATCAACAATGATGGCATCAATGAGACTGTTGTGCTGATTGTTGATGAGGCGAGGCAAATTCTCTTTTCCAGACGGTTTTCTTCCCGTGAGATCGTCAAGGCTGATTATTACCCCTTTTCATTGAAAAAACCAATTAAGATCGGAAAGGGGAAAAAAGTATTGGTATGCCTGAGTTCTGTTGATGGCAACCCCGTGAACTATATTACTATTCCACTGAACAAGAAAAGCACCTTTGGTGTTTTCTCGGTAGCACGCATTCAGAACGACGATTTAATTTCGACCATTTCCAATCCAAAGGAAATCACTCATCTTGAGGGTAGTATCGGCGTTAAAACACATGAAACCAATAATCCCTTGTTTAACTTTTCATTTTTTCTTTTTTTGTTTGTAGCCGGCATCATTTCAACAATAATAATTTTCTTTAAACAATTCAAACAATTGCTGTTACCCTTGAGGTTATGCCCTGAGTATGCCTTCCTGCTAATTGCAACTATTTTTGGAGTAATATTTATTTATTTTACACCTCCCTTTCAAACGCCCGATGAACCTGCTCACTTTTATCGGTCCTACCAGATTTCGGAATTGAATTTCTCAAGCAAACCCTATGAAGCCCCTGAATCGCTTCAAACAATTACTGCGCCCGGTGAAAGGATGAAGTTTAAATCTTGGGAAAAAACATCTAAAGAGGAAATATTGGCATTAAAGAACATTCGCTTAAAACCTGAGAGCCTTACCCATATGGAGACTATCAGTTACACAATCCCTTACATTCCGCAAGTTTTGGGCATTGTATTGTCGCGAATCTTCAGCGATTCGCCCATTTGGTATTTATATGCAGCCCGATTTTTTAACCTGTTGTTTGCCGTTAGTTTTATCTTCCTTGCGATCAAAATCACTCCGGTGCAAAAATGGCTGTTTTTTTTGCTGGGTGTGATGCCTATGACAATCTCTCAAATAGCCTCAACCTCCTACGATGCATTTACGATCAGCCTTTCATTCCTGTTGTTTGCTTTTATCCTGCGGCTGGCATTCCTTCAGATGGAAGCAATTTCCCGGAAACCTATCGGAATTCTTTTTTTGATTACCCTGTTATTGGCTTTTTGTAAACCCCCTTACTTTTTGATTGTTTTAGCTTTTTTAATTATCCCGGTTTCAAAAATCGGGTCGTTAAAGAAATTTGGGCTGCTATTTGCCGGGCTGCTTCTTTCGGCGCTCCTGGTCTCGCAATTCTGGTCATCGGCGATTGGGGCCTTGCAGTCTCTTTTTATTTCAAATGCCCATGCGATGACATTTACACCTGCCCCGGCTGCATTAAATGATTTGAGCATGAATCCAATCCTTACTGACACAGAACCAGCTGCCAGTCAAACAGAGACCAAAGCCGGAAGCGTCACCCCGGATAAAAAACAACCAGTAAGCCAGGCACCATCAGGAAACCAGCAAATCACAAACGCTGCACCTCCACCTCCCGCTGAAAGTCCTTTCAATGCAACAGCGCAAAAGAATTTCATTTTCGACAATCCGGTCCGGTTTCTGGGAATCCTGGTCAGTTCTATCACCAAATATATCGGGCTCTACATGACCAGTTTTGTCGGACTTTTTGGATTTAATGACACCGGATTGCCCGATTCAATTGTTTATCTGTTCATTATTGTACTGGTATTGGTTGCACTGATAAATCCCTCAGGCACGATACGGATTGGCATTACCAGGAAATTAATTTTGCTGGCCATTTTTATTGCCTCTGTTTTCCTGATAGAAACAGGTTTATATCTTTACAGCAATTTTGTTGGGGCTCCTCATATCGTTGGTGTTCAGGGCAGGTACTTCATCCCCCTGGCTCCATTGTTTTTTATTCTTTTTTATCAGCAGGCTGTTACCAGATTTTTTGATAAATCCATCAAATCCCCGACAAAACCAACAAAGGGAAAAGTAGTCGCCACAATGAATAAACAACCTGAGATTCAAAATGTCGCTATTTTCCAAACTCATCTTTTCCCCCTGGCGCTTATCTCTTTTGCCCTGTTTACACTTACATATTCTGTCATAATGATTATAAACCGGTTTTATATTGTCACCTGTTAAAAATTGAATGCCAACAACTTTGTACCAATGAGCCAACTCTCAGTTATTATTCCGGTGTTTAATGAATCAGGGAGCCTTGAAATATTGATGCCCGGAATCATCCAATATTGCTGTGAAAAGAACTGGAACATCATTATTGTCAATGATGGTTCAAACGATGGTTCAAGAGAAATGCTTCAGCAATTTGGAACAATTGACCAGGTAACAATACTACATCACAAACTGAACAAAGGATACGGTGCGGCACTGAAAACCGGTCTTGCGATGTGCAATACCGAATATGCCATTACGTTTGATGCTGATGGTCAGCATGCTGTGAGCGATATTGACCGGTTGTTTGACATGATTGTCACCCGGGATGCTGATCTGGTGGTAGGGTCACGAAAAGGGTCAAAATCAGGGTCATGGTACCGGGGAATAGGAAAAAGTTTGATTCGTGCCCTTGCCAAGGTACTCATGACCGTTCCGATTTATGACCTTAATTCAGGGATGAAAATATACAGGACCGATCTTGTTAAAAAGTATCTGAATCTTGTGCCCGATACCATGGCTTTCAGCGATATAATGACATTGGTGTTTATCAACAACCGTCACTTGGTTCTTGAAAAATCCATATCGGTGCAGAAGCGCAGGCATGGAAAAAGCGCCATTGGCATCGAAACAGCTTTTCAAACCATCATGGAGGTCATCCATATCGTGATTCTGTTCAACCCAATGAAAATTTTCCTTCCTTTAGCCTTGCTTTGCATTTTTGTAACAGGATTATGGGGTATTCCCCTGCTAATTCAGGGCCGGGGGGTCAGTATGGGAAGTCTTCTCGGAATTATAACCGGAATACTGCTCTTCCTGTTGGGTTTGATCGCAGAGCAACTTTCGCTGATCCGGCGAAATCAGGATCACTGAACCAATTAATGCATCTGGCAATTCAAAATTGAGTCCACTCCGAAAAGTCCGATCAACTGGATCCTGAGCGGAGTCGAAGGATGCAAACACCTGATAATAAGGACACTTCGCCTTCGCTCAGTGTCCGGTTTTCCGTTAAATTGCCTTTTCGGAGGAGACTCAAAATTACAGTTTGGCAGTTCGAATTTTCAGAAATACATCCTGAACCGGTCAGGCTGATTCAGGATCTGCGGTTCCTCAGTTGGGCGATAAGCCAGTACCCGGAAATGGTCGTATACATATATAAGCGATGGAGAAACAAATATATCCGACGTTTGTCATATTTCCTATGAATCTGATACTGCTCGTTGAACTGTTCCCTGGAATTCAGGTTGCTTTTTGAGCGCATATGAACCCTGAAACTTGCCAGGTAATCGTTAACAATCCCCGGTTTGTAATGCCTGGCTAACCTGAGCCACAGATCATAGTCCATTGAAAAAGGAAGATCGGTTGCCAATCTGCCGACTTTATTAAACACGCTTTTTCTGAAAAACACCGCTGGCTGGGAAATGCAGTTTTCGATCAACAGGCTTTCTGCTGTGAATTTTCTGATTCTGAAATTTTTATATTTAGTCAGCCACTTCCTGATTTCCCTGCCCTCTTCGTCAATAATATTGCATTTCCCATACAACCACTGGCATTCAGGATGTTCATCAAAGTAATGAATAACTTTTTGCAATGCCCCGGGAGCATAAACATCATCGGAATTCAGCCACCCGATAATTTCGCCGGTTGCCATGGCAATTCCCTTGTTAACGGCATCGGCCTGCCCGTTATCAGGCTCGGAGATCCACCGTAGCCGATTTTCATATTTCTGTAGAAATTCCTGAGTGCCATCGGTCGATCCTCCGTCTAATACAAAATATTCAAAAGAAAAATCCACCTTCTGCTGTAAGACGCTTTGGATCGTCCTTTCAATAAATACAAACTGGTTAAAAGAGGGGGTAATGACAGATATTTTTACAACTCCAGGCATCGAAACTCTGTTATCTTTCTTGAAAAAAAAGCGTCTGATTCTGCTGTAAAATTATGCTATTTAATTCTGCCACACACCAGTTGATTACACTTTTCAGCAGTAATCCTGAATCTTTGCAGGTTTTTAAAAGCAAATACGCATGGATTCAGTATGATTCAACTGTTTTTCAACCGACAAAAAACCGCATGATTTTCGGAATATAATATTTCTTGACACTCAACGGAAAGATCCAGATAAAAGGTTTTAAAAACCAGTCTTTGATGTTGCGTAGATATTTGTAATTTTTATTTGATATGCACACAGGATTTACCTTATCAAGCGAATCGATGATTGAAATTAATTTATTTAAAACCGTTTCCTGTCGAATTGATTCCGGAACTTTATTCCCATAAAAATATGGCTCTTTCAGGTAGTCGGCGTATAAGGCTTTATCTTGATCTATCCGGATTATCTGTTCAATGACCTGATGGAAATTTAGATACTCATGACAATTAATAAAACTCTTTGGATTAAACTCTCTATTTATCAATGGGTTACCCCAATATATCGGCAGGGTGTTTACCTGCATGGCTTCAAATATTTTTTCGGTGGTATATCCCGGATAGGATTCATTTTCAAATGCAATCACAAACTTGTATTCCCCTAGAAATGCTGCTTTGTTGGTTACGATACTTCCGATATTATTAAGAAAACGTCCCCCGGAATCAATTTTTTTATACTTGGAAAGTTCATAAAAAAAATGGTTTCTAATTTTATTATAGGGATTGCTAACCACGAAACAGCAGAATTTTTTCTTTTCCGAGATTAACTGTTCCACATCTATATGCCGGGTCAGGTTATCAGGATAACCATAAAAAGGATATGGATCACCATAAAAACAATAAGAGGGCAGGCGGAAGTGTTTGGGTGAAGGATCAAGATCGAATGAAAACGAAAAATCGCATTCACGATAATTTGGCCTTAAATTTTCTACCGTAAAAAATATTCGGGAGCATCGAAATTGCTGAAAATCTTTCCCATAATTTGAATAGATCAGCAGATCTGGATCTTCCGAAATTTCAACTTCATACTGTTTTGACAACAGGTGGGTGAAATAATTGTCGCGTTTATAAAACCGATGATTCGGATCAAAATCAGAAAAATTAAGTTTAAGATGTTTCATGGAAACTGGAAATCAGGCTTGAATAGGCAAATTTATGAAATCCGTCAGTTCTCTGACAGACTTTTCCCAGTTGAAAAAGCCTGATAACACATTTAATCTGGCCTGACCTGCCATCGATTCGATTGAAGAAAAATTCAATGGTTTCAGATCTTGCATGGCATATAACAACCCATTTACCCCATGGGTGATATATTCATTCATGGTTGGATGATCGGGTGCGACAACCAGCTTACCCATGGTCATGGCTTCGATCACCGGCATCCCGATCCCTTCGTACAGGCGGGGTGTAAAAAAAATATTGGCCCGTGACAAAACCCTTAAATAATCCTCCCTGTTGTCAAACCAACGGGTTATGGTAATATGATATTTCAGCATCTCCTCTTCAGTTGGCAACACTTCGCGGTACCAGATCGGATCGAGCGCCAAGTGCAGGTGAAAACTGGTGAAATCAGATCCTTCGATGAGCTGTCGGATATGATCCCATGTGATGTCGTTGGTGCGTTGCCAGAAAAAGCCCCTCAATTCTGTAAAAGGATCCAGTTGGTATGGCAGTGAGCCGGGATCGATGTAAAACTGTACCTGCTTTGATTGAATTCCAAGATGAATGAACCTTTGATGAAGCTCATTGCAAAAAGAGATAAACCGGAAATCCCGGTATCGTAAAAACAATTTGTCAGGATCGGCATGAATATCATCATACATGGGAACGATCAGGATGTTTTTACAATTGAGTTTTTTCAGCTTTTCCGGATTATGATAGATCATGATTTGCCAAAGGATGAGGATGTCGAAATTCTCTTTATTGATGGTGCGAATAAATGGGAATTTTCCACCATTCCATTGGCTGTCCCACATCACCTTAACCGAGCCCAGTTGTCTTAACAGGTTTACAAAAAAGGTCGGAGAAGCTGTTTTATAATGATAGGAATGGTCGATGAACCCGATTTTTTTATTGCCAACCGGACTGACAGGTTGATAAAAAGTATCGGGGAACCGCACACGCTGTGCACTTCCATTGAACATCCTGATAATGCGCAACACCCCGGCAATTAATAGTTTTAACTTATATGTCCTCAAAAATTCCATTTTGATCCTTACCAGCCTCATAATCGGGGTAAAGGGATAGAACAGGATGAATAGAATTTTTTTCATGAACTTATTCTTGGATGATATGCTGATGGTAAACCAGTTTAAGCACTGAAAGTAAAATGGACTCAGGCATATGCCGGTAAAGCCATTCTGTCACCCCTGCCTGGCAAATGATCCTATTATGAAATCTTTTTTCTTTTGGGGTCAGTGTACGTTCATTCCCCATGATTTCCAGGTTCGATCGTGCAGATTTAACCATATTCAGGTTGGAGGCGCCCCGTGTATCAAATACAGCAATGGTTGTGGGGAGATACCGGAAGTTTTTCCCGGTATTGAGCAGCCTGTATATCAATTCATAGTCGGCGCTGTAATACAATTCAGGTCTGTAGGCCATGTTTTTAATCAGACTGGTGCGGAAGAACATAGCCTGATGACAGCAAATCATCCCTTTCCAAAGCTCTTTTACAGGGAGGGCCTTTCGCATAGCTTTAAATGAGTTATAGTTTGCGATGCTGTCCCCATAAACGACCCCGGCATCTTCAACCCCATTTTTGAAAACATCTGTTAAAACCCCGCTGTTAAAAAACACATCTCCGGCATTCATAAAATTCACCCACTCCCCGTTTGCCATGGCCAGTCCTTTGTTCATGGCATCATAAATGCCCTGGTCAGGTTCGCTGATCCAACAGACAATATGTTCAGAAAAAGATCTGATCACCTCCACCGTCCCATCGGTCGATCCGCCATCGATCACAATGATTTCCATATCAGCGTAATCCTGCCCGGTAACACTTTCAAGGGTCTTGGCAAGATTATATGCTGCATTCAGCGTGACGGTGATGACAGATATTTTAGGAATGCTGAAATTCATTGCTTTAATTGTTCGGGTCAGGCAGCCGACAGCAGTCTGTCATTAATCGGAGAATACTTTATCCAACTGTTTTTTTACTACTCCGGTTTCGAAATAACTTATAAATATTTTTTTTGCCTCCCTGCATTGATTATCATACCAGGTTTCATCGGTCAATAAATGGTGAATTTCTTCGGCAAAACAGGTTGGATCATTTGCAATGATAAATTTTTCAAGTATCTCAGGAGGAATTCCACAAAGTCCCCTGGAGGTACTTACAATTGGAGTACCATATGCAAGTGATTCAACAACTTTAACTTTCATGCCCGTCCCTTTTTGCAACGGATTTACCGAGATTTTTACTTTCGAATAGATTTCGCCGGCATGTGGAATAAAATCCATTTTCTTCACATTTGATAAATCAGGAGCATATCTGGAAATTCTACCTACAACCAATATATTCAGGTCCCGATGTAATAAAGGATAAACATTTTTAAAAAACCATTCCAGGCCTTCAATATTATCGCTATTGTCTGAACCAATAAAAAGAATATCAAATTCCTTCTTCTGATTAACCTTAGCTGGTTCATTCATAAAGACCGGAACATAATAAAATTCCGGGTTACCGGCCCTGGCTGATAGGATCTGTAGCTCCTCGTATGATATACAAATCACTTTGTCAAAAAGATTCACTCTGTCAATCTCCTCCGTCATTAAATCCTCCATACTGCAGTATCCGGTATTATTTTCAAATAATTTCCGGGAAATAAAATCTTCGGCAGTCAGTACTTTGATGGTGTTCACAGGGATGTTTTTTTTCAGGAGATTAGCCCAATATATGTATCCGATAATAACATATTCATAATTGGTTTTTCTTAATGTTTTTTGAAACAAAGTGATCATTCCAGGAAAGGCATAATCGGGGATCTCATTAATGGACTGACCTCTTTTCCCTGTTAAAAAAAATTTCAATGATGATAATACAGAACGTAAAAGCTGTTTATGATATCCTGTTCTGAAATTATAAAGATAAAGCTGATCGATTAATTTACCTGAATTTTCGAGATCAAAATTATTCCAATTGCTTTCAAAGTGTTTTAACCCCAATAAATCGATAGAAAAGCCCCTTCCTTTTAAGTATGAAACAAGTTCGAAAAATCTTTTTTGGACCCCACTTCCTGATTCAAAAAAGTTATGGGGAAAAACAAGTAAGATCTTTTTTGGATTAGTCATTTTAATACTTCTATCTCGGCCAATGCCTCTTTTATTGACTCAAGAAATTTGTGTCCCCATTGCTTGTCAGGTTCCAGGTAATTGCCTTCGGCCCACTCATTCCACGATTTGATAATCAGTAAATTATGCGTCCGGTTATTTTTTAACACAAAATTTATTGCAATTTTCAAATGTTGTTTGAAAATTTCCGGAGTTGCATTATGAAATACCATTCCCCTTTTTCCTGCACGTGGTGTGTTGTCCCAATTGGGCAAAATGCAGGGAATAAAATCTTTATTTGCGAATTTATCAAACTGGTAGTGTTTTATGACGTTTTTATATGGAATTACTAATGGAAAACCACTAAGAAAATGTCGTTTAAAAGAGTTTTTCAGTGACCGGAACAGGTTTTTCTGATAGGTATCCACATAATGTCCTGGCAAATAGACCGTAACTTCATTGAATCCATCCTTCTTATAATCCCACTCCAGGTGATTGACCCCAATAAAATACATTCCCGCGAACCCGTTTTTAACAGCCAGGTTGTTCCACAGATCAGTAAACACTCTGATCATTGGAAGAGATGCAGGATCATAGATAAAGAACACGGGTTTATTATCAAGCTTGATATATCGTATGTCGTTGAATGCTTTTAAAAGAGCATAAAAATGAGTTTCATGGTCGTCGTTCCCCGGATAGGTTTGTTCTATCAGTATTTTATCTGTAAGTCCGTGCCAGATGCCGGTCCACGATTGGTTTGCCCATGCCAGGCAGAACGGGAAATCAGGTTTACCACTTTGCATTACTTCATTAAAAGGTCGTTCAAGAAGTTGTTTGCCATCGCCAAACCAATAATGCCAATAGATAAAACCGTTGATTCCATGTTCCCGGGCTAATTCGGCCTGGGCTATCCGTGTTTCCGGAACCCTCAGGTCATAGAAACCAAGATCAGACGGGATGTGGGGCTGCTTGTGACCGGGGAAAAGTGGTTTTGCCCTGGCGGTGTTGGTCCATTCCGTAAACCCTTTACCCCACCAATCATCATTTTCAGGAATGGGGTGGAATTGAGGTAAATAGAAAGCCAGTATTTTGATCATCCCTTTAGTGTGAATTCGATGGTGGTTAAACAATCTGTTGTCTTAGCATGATCCGGTACTGAATAATATGAAAAATGTTGGCAAAAGTCCAGTAGAGCACCATTCCGGCCGGGAAGGAGTAGAATAAAAAGAAAAACATCAGCGTCATTACCACCAAAAAGAGGTTTTGAAACCGTTGGTCATTTTTCTCCGCCGTTGGAGCAGGCGCCAGCCTGAATGCCAGCAAAGTAAACAGGGACATCAGAACCGGCAGAAGATTAAAATGAGTGCCTAAAAAAGGCATGTTAAACCCAAAATCAAACAGCTTATCAGGTTCAGCAAGTGAATCAATCCACAAAAAACGGGCATCACGTAACTCAGTGGCAGTACCCAATACCTGAAAAAGCGCAATCAGGATCGGAAGCTGGATCAACACAACACCTAAAGGTTTCAGGCCGGCGAAGGGACTTACCTGATGTGCTTTATATAATTGTAAAATCCTTTCGCTTTGGTCACCACCTTTATAGGTTTTTTTGATCTCTTTCAGTTCAGGCATCATCTCCCTTTGGGCGGCGACAAACTTGAGCTGACTCTTCATTGCCTTCACCGAGAGCGGGTACAAAACAACGCGCACGATCAATGCCAGAAAAATAATGGATAAGCCCCAGTTGGGAATAACGAAATGAATGAATATGAGTAACCAGAGCACACCCTGGCATATCCAATCCATCCAGCCCCAGAGTCCGGAAACAAGAAGTGAACAGAAATGAAAAGCACCCGAATCAAGCGAAATCAAAGGTATCTGATTTGTCATTTTTCATGGTCACCCTGTTTGACGGAAGGATCAGGGTCAATGCTTTTTCTGATTCCTAAAAATTTAAGTATCCGGTGCCAAAACAGTTTGACCGCGATGGCTGCTCCCACAACACTTGCTACCAGCGCCTGCAATACGATGCTGCCTGTTCCCGGGTCAATATAGGCTAAAATATGAACAATAATTGACATGAAGAAGGTACTCAATAAAATGCTATCCATTTGCAACTTTTTAACAATGAAAGAATCTGTTCAATCCCAAAAACATACTCATGATTGCAAAAATAGACAATCTTTACTTTCTTTTCATCCAAAAAACCGTTCTTTCGGAATCAACAACTTTTTCTTTTGCAATAATGGTGTAAAAAAATTCAAACTCCTTCACGAAAGTCTCTTCGTTGTAATTATCAAAAACATCCTTTCTTGATTCAAGCAGCTTTTTAACCTGCGAGTCTGATTTGGGAACAAACTCAATGATCAGATTGGAGCTAAGTTTGCTTAAAAATTTCGAAATCCTGTCAAAAGGCAAATTATTGGAAATGGCCAGATGATGAATCAGTGCGAGTGCGAGCAAAGCATCAGGATGCGACCGTTTCCTGAAATTCACCCTTTCCTTATTATTCCATCCGATTGCGGGACTGGGGTTGGTTAAGTCCATCACCAGCGGAAGGATGTTATTGATATGCTGCTTCTTATTATAGTTATAATTTGCATCAACTGCCAGGGGATCGATATCGAAGGCGATGCAATTGATTCCTCTCTCACCCGCAATCCGCGTAAATTCACCGTTATTGGCGCCCAGGTCCCACAGCGATCCCGGATTAATTTCCTTCAGATGCTTTTCAATAATCTCTTTTTTGTGGGCGAATGACTGATCGGAGTAGTTGGTGAAGGAATAGTACTCGCCCCATTCTGTATGCTGATTTTTCAATTTGAAATTTCGCACCGTGTTGATTAAACTATCAATTAAAGCAACCAGGTTCGCACGTTTGATTTTAATATTTTTGCCGGCAGAGCCTTTGTTTTCATATTTTATTTGCGATTTGGCGTGGAGATGCAGATGCATCAGCATCGAAAAACTAAATTTGGTTTTAAAAGGCAACAATCTGCTGGCCAGATCAAGCGGGATGCCATCCATGTATATTTTCAGCAGCTGGTTAAGCCTGATATCTGTATAACTCATCAGGGCCATGGGCGCAAAAAAATGCTGACAAAATTGTTTATAGGCGTCCCACGGTTTGCCTTCCTGGTAAATTTCAAACGAAAGTGTATCTATAAAAATGGCTTTCCCATTGTGAAATTGAATGTTGTATGCGCTGGCATCCTTTAGTATCATGCCAAACTGTAACGAAATTTTTTGAATTTCGAGCGTGGCCAGGGCGGCATCCTTTAACTGGCTGAAAGCCCATTCATATGGGTAGGAGATAAATCTGATCTCTTCCGGCTGAATGACGGTATAACAATTACCGTCTAACCCCGTATGATTTTTAATCACCGTATGAGGAATCAGTAATTTTTCCTGGCATAATTTATCATACAGCCCCGACTCCATGAGCTTTTCATAATCTTTTTGATAACAAATATTTACCTGACGCAAAAGTTTTCCTTCTTCATAAAAAAGGAATCCGCTTGGGTCGCGGAAGGAGCTTTTTTGAATTTCAATCTGCATCACTTTCTTCTGATTTTATTGTTTCTTCTCTTTAATTTCCAACTTCTTCACCAGCAATCCAAAACGGCGGGGGTCGCTGGCATTTTCAGGCAATTGAGGGTTACAGGGGTTGCTCATTTTAAAGATAATATTTAATATAGCATCCGTCGCCAACGATGCTTTGAATGGAGCTTCGTAGATGCCATCATGACTCATTTTCCATTTTGCAACCTCTTGCCCGTTAACAAGTACTGTGACTTTTTGAAATTCATTTTTTCTTTTATCAAAATAGCCGTCCCCCCACAATCGCAGAATCATATCGCGGGTTGGTATTTTTTCAAGCTTTATTTTTAATCCGGCAACCGGGCCATCTGTCCAGCGATGGGTTGGCTCCGGCCAACTCCATCCATTTAAGAGACAGGCTTCTGCCTCACCTTGACCGTCAGCTGAAAACCTGATTTGCCTGATGAGTTTATAGGGCGAGCGGGCAGCTATCTCTTCCTTTCTTTTTGGAGAAGGGAAATCATCACCCCGATGGTAACTTTCCCTCTTATACGCATGACCCGTAATGATATATTCGGTAATGTCAGGCAGGTATTCCCGCTGATAATCTTCAGTAACCCATTCATAAAAATAAAATGAACGGTATCTGTTCCCTCCTGGCTTTGCTAATGTGAAATTTTCACAATCAAGATTACTGTTGTTTAACCCTAAAAGACAAGACAAATCGGTTGTTTCAAGAGGCCTGTCGTCGATGATAATTTTTCCATTTGCATTAACCGGCTTATAAAGAAGCAAAGCATGTGAAGAACTCTGCACCTTTGTAGGTATTAAAGTCAATGAAACACTATCGGTTTCAACCTGGTCCGACGGAAGAAATTCCCATGTTCCATTGTCAGACATAATCACAATCTCGGTATTATTATAGATGCTAAGGTCTTCAAGTTTGTGTAAAATTTGAGATACCAGTTTTACAGCTCCCCTTGCCTGCCTTTTATAGCCGGTTTCACCATTCAGATCGGGGTCAAAATGCAGGTTCTCGTTTACATTCCATGGCGGATGTGGAAGACAGAAATGAAGAATTTTAAAAGAACCCTTTAAAATTGGTTTTACAGTGGCGCGTTCTTCAAACAGCTGCAAAAACCGAAGATCAGTGCCATGATCGGCCGGGGGAAACTTCTCACGCATAATATTTGACAGGAACCAATTTCCGTTATTATGAATTTTCATTTTTAAAACCGTGGGTAGCCCCCGGAACGCACCATAATCAAGATATTCAAAAACCGGATGCACTTTGCAGGCGCTTAGCCTGTCAACGATCCGCAGCATCGACATTGCAGCCGGATAGGTACCCTCCAGTCCTGCAAAATGGGTTGTGTATGATTTGTTTTTATAGGACTTCATTATCCCAAACTTCTCACGCGATTCAGCAATGAAATATGGAAATGGTTCCATGTTTTTATAAACAGCGCCGGTCATGATCGAAGGTAAACTTCCCATGGTACTTGGGTACCTGCTTATGGTATTCCTATAGAAGGTAAACCCTGTCAGTTTACTGGTCTCTTCCGGGTGTTCCTTCAGGATAGCATCGAAATAATCAGATTGAAATGCATCCAGAATGATAACCAGAACATTCTTTTCCGGATGAAAAGTAAAAAGGTCATTGTACTCCGAAACATCTGTCTCAATCCTCGTAACTTTCGGTGCTACCATAAAACTACTAGCAATTGATAACAATCCAAGCAGGTAAACTGCAGATAAAATTACACTTTCGAATTTTTTACTGCCCTTGTAAAATCCATATATGACGATCGCTACAGTGACAATCCAAACAATGCCTCCAATATACATCTGGAGACTCCATTTGCTCCAGTCAATTTCCCTGCCATTGAACTGGCCGAAATTCCAGACGAGCAACTGACTTTGAATCCATACCGCCAATGATAGTCCAACAAGTAAACCGGCCAGGATCCTTAAAACTTTGGGTTTCCCGCGGAAAAATAAAAGAATTAAAAAAAGAACAACTGACGCCGCGACAAACAGGCCTGCAACAGGGCAGGCAATGTCATTCAGGTCAAATGCAATTTCGTTTCTGTTTCCCAGGAAAAATGACAAAGGGGCAACAACCAAAAACATAAATGGTAAAATGCTGGCGATGAAAAAAAGTGATAGCTTTGTGTGTTTCATCACAATCCTTTCGTTTTAATTAAATGGCTTTCCGATGTTATTAGCTAGTAAAACTTTAATTAACAAATTTGTTCTTTTTTCTCTACCTTTTTTATTTAAATGATATACCGTATCAAAAAACAAACTATCTGCAAAAACGAAATCGTCGGGATTGTTTAGAATTGGAATTTCTAATTCCTGTTTTAAATCAGAAGCATATTTAATAAACACTTCCTTATTCAAAATGAATTCTGATTCTGGATAGTTTGGAAAAACAAAATAAACTTTAATATTATTGGATTTTGCATATTCTGAAAATTCATTTAAAGATTTTACCCCATCCCATTTGGTGTATGTAAAGTTCCTCTTATCTGTTAATTTTCCCGGTAAAGGTTTGTTGAGGTGCCTAACTACATCTCCGTGAAGATTAAAAGAACTACGAGCATATATGGAGCTTGTATCAAAATTGGTTTTTACATTGATGTCCTTTTTAAATAAATAGGTAATATTGTTATGTATATTAATTTGCATTTCTTCAAAAAAAATTGATTTTAAATCAATACAATAATTATGCTTATAAAACCTATTAGCAAAGAATAAAAAACTAGCAGCATTTTTTTTTAAAGTATATACCCCGTCAATAGGCAAATAATATTCGATTGAGATTATAACAATATCTTTGGGTTTTGCCGATAATTTTATTTCATTAATAATAAAATCTAAACCCAAACCACCATGTAATCCTAAATTGATAACAGGCAATCCTATACTGTCTTCGATTCTTTTACTGTCAATTCCAAATGCTAAATTTGAACCACCTGCAAGTATTAGACGTGGAGGAGATGTCCGTTCTAATAAAGCATGTTTATCAATAATAGCAGCCATATAATCAGATTTTTCTGCTGAAAGATGATAATTTCTGCCAAGTGCAATAATTAATATAAGGAAAAAAATAAAAAACAAGATGAAAGATATAATGAACTTTTTCATTTATCAATACTTTGTTAAATGCCTATGCAGCAAATAAGATACCTTCTCGCGATATGGATAATATCTTATGTGCCTTGAGTTCCCATGTAAAGATCAACATATGTTTTAGTTGTTTTTTTTCGAGTTAAGGTGTTTGACCAGTCTTTGTCAGCTTTTCCTTGATAAAACATTCAGCCTTGTTGAGAAGTATCTTCTTAGAGGTCTTTGATGACTACAAAACATTTGCTTTTCTCATTTGGGTGCAGCCCGTCATACGAGTTTTTATAAACAAATAATTGTTAAATTCAATGTTTAAAATTTTCTGGAGTATTGATTTCATTAAAGTATTGTTTTAAAATAACTTGTATATTTTTGGGGATTCTTCAAATGCACTGGGTCAAGGAAATTCGTATCATCAAGATAAATAATATTTTTAAAATAATTTTTAAATTCATTATCTAACTTACTTTTAACAATTTCATTTTTATTCATTTTTTCAAAAATAGGTTTATTACTGAATCTTGAAGGAGTGGCAATAATAATGAATTTGAAATTATATTTATCACCTAATTCCTTAATTCTAATTAAATATTCTACTGAAATTGGAGACAAAAATGTGTAATCAATTTTATCTTTTGAAACAAATTTTGGGGCCCAATTAGAAGTCAAAACATAAGGATATTTGCAAAAATAACTATAAGGAACTTTCTTTATTTGTTGTTTTACTGTTTCAGTGAATAAGGGATAATACTCATCTCTGTAAAATGGTTTTAAAAAATAATGGTATGTATAGACCGAATTTAAATTATTACTAAAGCTAAAGGGTGCTGAAAGCAAATAAACAGTATCAACTTTATTGCCTGCCTGAAGATAGTTATTTAATAAAATAAAATGCCCAACCACCCCGATACCCCAATTACAAGCTAAAGAGTAAATCGTGTCATTGTTGGTTTTATTGGAAAATATTTGATTTCCCACACTATCCCCAAGAAGAACTTTCTTTGTTTTCGATTTTTGTTTACTTTTAAAAATCGAATAATATATTTCAGAACCTGCAACAATATCTTTATACTTTCCAGTGTAAATTAAAATAAGTGGCTTTATGTGAAGTAAAATAACTAGCAGAGGAATAAATGCAAGGCAATTTATAATAAATTTTTAGGTATAGGCGTTTAGTTATCCCTCCGAAATGCTCATGGATAAACGAATTGGTTCATTTAGTACCATTCTTTTAAGGAGCAAATCGAAGATCGTGTCCATGTTGTTTCTTCTATTGTATCT
>Ga0247840_10006728_pt1 | contig 16386 bp, 11 predicted proteins | sample LaCruzMarch2015__FD_192404 | JGI IMG/M metagenome (GOLD analysis project Ga0247840, IMG submission 192404) | Freshwater microbial communities from meromictic Lake La Cruz, Castile-La Mancha, Spain - LaCruzMarch2015_17m | ecosystem: Environmental > Aquatic > Freshwater > Lake | place: Spain... | reverse complement strand
ACGATGGGCGACGGGGCGGGGCGGGAGGTCAACCGCGGGGCGGCTGAGGATATCCGCGCGTTGTTCGCGATTCAATGGCGCTAGGGGATGGCCGCGGGAGGCCCCGCGGAGCGGATTAGTCCAACGAGCATTTGACATGCGAGCATCGAGCTGCGGGGCTGCCACAGATTTTAACCATTTGCTTAGAGCGCGCAAACTGAAGCTATCCAAAGCCACTGCTGCTTGTTCAGAGCAATTACGGTGACAGTTTACTAAATACAGTAATTACGGGTTGCGTTCAACGCCCATTCGCATTCAGTGCATTTAGTAAACTGTCACCGTAACCTCACCGTAACCTCACGGCGGCACGCCGCAATGGGTCCGGTTGAGCGAATAGTTAGGCGTCAGTTTGCTCTCTTGCGGTTTTGATTTTTCTTCGCAGCGACTGTACGATCAACAAGTCATTGATAGAGTCACCTTCGTCATCTTCTGAAACAGTCAGCAACGCTTCTTCCAGTTTTCGCAAGGCGAGCAAAACATACGCAACTTCACTGTCGGACAATTCAAGTGGTTTCATAGTGTCCTCACGAATCAATAAATCGGTACAACAAAGTCTATTCCCCGCGGGCTAAACGGCACTTGTGAAACCAGCGCGAGAAAAGCTGCCACGGGCATTTCACGGGTTACCGTCAGGGTGCAATGTCCTGGCGGATGACCATCGTAGACAAGTTGAAGGCCTCTCGGGATGGGGTGGTTTTGATCTATTCCCCATGCGATTCTCAGCCGGCTAGCCGAATTAAAGGGCTCTGACCCCTTTAGCTGGCGGCTAACCCTTACCCGACAGGGACTTTCACCCCGCAAGAGACGCCGAGCTTTGCTCGGCGCGATAACGTAGCCCAAGGCGGCGCGCGCCACCCATTGCCCCTGCAAACCAACTCGAACCCTGATGGCGCACGCTCGCTCTTTGGGCGTTCGTTAGGCAATTGCCTATGCGATTCTCAGCCGGCTAGCCGAATTAAAGGGCTCTGACCCCTTTAGCTAGATAGATACGCATCAAGTGGCTGACAGAGGCCCTGACGCCGGGGTTCCGCTAACCTACTGATGTCTCGCTCAAGTTCGTGGGGATACCTCAGGCTCTGACCCCTTTAGCTCCTTTAGCTCCTTTAGCTATAAATTTCAGTCTGCAGGCTCGCCGGTAATTGCTGAATTACATGCATCGGTGCAACTTGCCTGAGCGCATTTTTCATCGCCTCTACATTGGTCGACGCAATAATTGCACCTCATGCTGGATGTGCTGGGAGTATTTGGGCCGCAACCACCCAGGAAAATGGGACAAAGAACAGCGAGAATCGCACCTATTCGGATTTCTTTATACCCTGATGCGCTCTTCGCGATGTCTAGTTGCGTGGTGTCATAGTTGTTTACCGTTACTGTAGTCATTTCGTTTCTCCATTCTGATGATTGAGGAAGTGCAACACTTGGTGCGACATGAGTAAGAGCATCTATCAAGGACTTATTTGATATACGAGCACGTCGGACGGTAGGCGCTAGCTTTTTTATATATTTATCAGGTGGTTGCGGCGCTTAAATCGACATAGCTGTCCGGTTGTCAAATGAGTTGTCGATAACGTTTAGCGTATTGGATCAGGAGGTTCTCAGAGTGTCAAGCGCTTGCGCGCAGTTCCTCGCTGCACCGTTCGTGGGATATGAGGCAAGATTGCCTCATATCCCACGAACGGATCGAAGGTACACCGCATAAACCGGGGGATGCCCGCGTGGTTCTGACAAGAGAATAGTAGAAAAAACAATCGTATGAAGTGCCTCTCTCGGCGAATGCTCAGGGTGTTTAGAGGCACCGGCAGGGGGCCGCGCTTGGCCTCGCTTCGTTTTCGCGTTATGAGGCGATTTTGCCTCATAACGCCCGAACGGGTCGGGATAAACCGACCGGTGCCTGGGTCGTCATGGCATCAAGAAATAATTAAAAAACAATAATATGGAGAAATTGTCTCGAATGCTTTCCAGGGTGCTTAGGGTGCACCGACAGGGGACTGCATGCCTGATCATCGCTTCGGTCGTAGACAAGCATAGGGCAGGCGCGGCTGGTGGACTGCGCTGCGCTTGCCCACCCTACAAAACCGGCTCCGCTGTAAAATGGATCAGGCGCGCTGTTCGGTGTCCGGGACCCGGCACGGCGGTCGCACACGCCGCATCCACCAAGGGTCGCGCGATACCGCCCAAATTTGAAGTGACCGCGGTTGCGATGCAGACTCAGTGCAGCACCCGCTGGATGCTATGATCCACCATCATGGGGCAATCACGCATCCTTGCAGAGGACGGACTCATGCGCTGGAAAACCGGCAGACGTAGCGAGCATATCGAGGACCGCCGCGACGACGGCAGCCTGGGGGACGATCCCTTCGGCGGCGGCCGGCGGCCGATGCGCGTCGGACGCACCGTCGGAATCGGCGGCGGCCTGGGCGGATTGGTGCTGGTGGTCGTGCTGATGCTGCTGGGCGTCGACCCCGCGGTGCTGCTGACGCGCGACGGTCAATACGGGCCCGGCCCGACCGCCCACCAGGACCCCATGGCCCATTCCGGGCCGGGCGGCGACCCCCAGTTCCACGGCCCCGCGGCCGGCGCGGAAGACGAGATGAAGGAATTCGTCTCGGTCGTCCTGGCCGACACCGAGGACACCTGGAACGCGGTCTTCAAAGAGGCCGGCAAACGCTACAGCGAGCCGGTGCTGGTCCTGTTCACCGGCAGCACCCGCTCCGCGTGCGGGCTCGGCGAGGCGGCCATGGGTCCGTTTTACTGCCCGGCCGACCACAAGGTCTATATCGACCTGGCGTTCTACGACGAATTGCGCAACGACTTCGGCGCCCCCGGGGATTTCGCCCAAGCCTATGTGATCGCCCATGAAGTGGGCCATCACGTCCAGAACCTGCTCGGCATTTCCGATCAGGTCGAAAATTTGCGCCGCCGCGCCGGCCAGCGCGAGGGCAATCAGCTCTCCGTGCGGCTGGAACTCCAGGCCGACTGCTTCGCCGGCGTCTGGGCCAACCGCGCTCATGCCGCCCGCCAGATTCTCGAACAAGGCGACGTGGAAGAAGGCCTGAACGCCGCCTCCGCCATCGGTGATGACCGCCTGCAACGTCAGACCCGCGGCTACGTGACGCCGGACAGCTTCACCCACGGCAGTTCGCAACAGCGGGTGCGCTGGTTCAAACGCGGCCTGGCCGAGGGCCGCCTGGCGGCCTGCGACACCTTCTCGAACGACACCCTGTAAACCGTGAGCCGTGAGCCGTGATCGGTCCGCACAGCGGACCCTACAGGACCGCCGACCGCGCCGATCGCGAACTGACTAGGTTGATGACCAAGGTCGGAAATGGTCTGCCGAACCCGGAATCCATCTCTATCAAACATCACTCCAGCGAGGTCCCTCATGTCGCCAAGTGCCCCTGAAACCACCTCCGCCGCGGAGGCATCACTGCCTCCGCTGCTCGCCCTCTGGAACTTCATTTGGAACTCCATCGTGCGCGTCCTGTGGCTGTGCGGCTATGCCACGGTCACCGCGGTCGGCGCCGCGGTCCTGTTCACGCAGGTCGGTCAGGGTCAGGACCTGCTGCGCCTGTCCGCCGAGTACGGCTTTGCCTGGTCCAACCTGTTCTTCCTGCTCAGTGCCTTGTTCCTGAGCCTGGGGCTCTGGTACAGCGCCCGGCTCCTGCTCACGCACACCCTCGACGGCGATCAGCTCCGCTGGCAGCGCGCCCGGTTCGGCCGGACCTGGTTGCCGCGCGTCTATGGCACCCTGGTGCCGCTGGCCATCGGCACCGGGTTCCTGCGACTCGAGACCAGCGCCCAGACCGGGGCCTGGGTGCTGGGCGCGCTCTTCCTGCTCCTGGCCGCGGGCCTGTGGTGGTTCTACTACAAACGCCGCGACTGGTTCGTGGAGGCGACCGAGCGCGCTCGGGGGCTGACGGAACCCGGCGAAGCACGCGACCGCCGCCTGATGCTGATCATCCTGTCACTGGGTCAGCTCACGGTTTTCATCCTGCTCGCCGCCTTCGTGGTCTGGCCGGTCAGCCTGCCCCAGACCCTGGGGACACCGGCCATTCTGCTGGCCGGCCTCGCCGGGATTGCGCTCTTCGGCAGTCTGGTGCTCACCTACGCCTTTCTCGTCAATGGCCTGCCGGCCGGCACCGCACTAGCCCTGGTCCTCGCGGCCGGCTTCGGATTCTTCAACGACAATCACTGGGTCCGCGTCGCCGACCAGGCACCGGCCCTGCAACGGCTGGCGGCCGCCGCCCACTATCAGGCCTGGCGCGAGGTCAACCCGGCACCGCGGCGGATCGACGGACGCGATCCGGTCATCCTGGTCGCCGCGGCGGGCGGCGGCATCCGCGCCGCCTACTGGACCGCCTCCACCCTGGCGACCCTGGAAGCCAAAATCCCCACCTTCAGCCAATCTCTGTTCGCCATCAGCAGCGTCTCGGGCGGCAGCGTCGGCGCCGCGGTGTATGCGGCGGTCAAGCGTCAGCAACTGGAAAACCGCGCCGCATTGGCGGGTGGGGAGACCACGCTAAGCACCGTCCAACAGGCGCTGAGCCATGACTTTCTGTCACCGGTCGCCGCCGGCATGCTATTCCCGGACCTGGTCCAACGCTTCGTCCCCTACCCCTTCCCGGCGGCGGACCGACAGCGCTTCCTGGAATTGGGATTCGAGCACGCCCTGGCGGACGCGGACAACCCGCTGACCCGACCCTTCACCGCACTCTATGCCGACGGCTACAAGTTCCGCCTCCCCGGGCTGCTGCTCAACACCACGATCGTGGACTCGGGCCGGCGCGCGGTCATCTCCAACATCGCGCTGACCAATTTCACCGACACCCTGGACCTGCTCGACGACGGTTTCCAGACCCGCACCATCCGGCTGTCCGCCGCCGCCGGGGCCAGTGCGCGCTTCACCTACGTGAGCCCGGCCGGCAGTCTCATCGGCCCGGGCGCCCAGGGCGACCAGAAAATCCGCCTGGTCGACGGCGGATATTTCGAGAATTCAGGTGCCACCACCCTCATCGATCTATTGGAATTGATCAACGACCAGACCCTCTATCCGATCCTGATCCTGATCCGCAACGACCCGCAGGCACCCGCGGTCTGTCAACGCCGCCCGGAGGTCACCGGACTCGGCTCAGGCCCCGAAGGTCCACCCGCCAGCGACTTCCTGAGCGAGGTCGCCTCCCCCGTGCGCGCCCTCCTGAACGCCCGGACCGCGCGCGGGCGGCTCGCCGAGGTCAGCAGCGCGAAGTTGGTCGAAGGGCACCTGCGGGGTGCGGTCATCGAGGTCTCACTGGCCGCCGTGGTCGAAGCCGAACTGGACCGCACCCAAGGCGACCCGGCGGCGCGCGGACGGATCGAGCAATCGCTGGTCGAACCGCCGCTGGGCTGGTCGCTCTCCCAGGCGGTGCGCCAATCGATGGATCGGGTGATGGCCGAGGGCGGCGGCGGTCTCAAGGACGAGTTCGACAACCTCACCGCCATCCTGGACGGACGTCCGGCGGTCTATCGACCCTGCAACGCACGCTGACTGTTTTACCCAGGATCAACGCCCATGCCCGTGCAACGCTACGCCCCTCTCATCCTGATGCTCCTGTTGTTGGGAACCGCGCCCGCCGGCGCGGACAACAACTTCAAGCTGGACCCGGAGCCAATTCGCCCCCACAACATCCAGGAAAGGGCCGAACGGCAGGAAGCGGCCGTCACCCTCCCGCCCTGGCCGCGCGATCAGGACCTGCTCGCCTTCACCCCGGAAGGACCCGAGTCGCCGTTCAAATTCTTCATCGACAGCAAGAACCTGCGCATCGACGAACCCATCGAGGCGGTGCGCTACACCCTGGTCATCGAACTCCCGAGCGGCGGACGCAACGTCTCCTACGAAGGCATCCGCTGCACCCTCAAGGGCGTCTGGAAGACCTACGCCTACGGCAGCGACGGCGCCTTCGCCAAGGCGCCGGCCGCCGACTGGCAACCGCTGTCCACCGGCCCGTCCGACGCCTACCGTGACAACCTGCGCCAACACTATTTCTGCGTCCCGCGCGAGACCCGGACCCGACCGCTCAAAGACATCGTACGCGCGCTGCAGGGCCGGGGGCGGACCAGCGAGATCACCGGGTTCCAGGCCGATTGACGCCACCCGCGGGGACCTGCAGGCCCCCCGTGGGAAAGGACATTGTCGTCGTCACCCGCGAGGAGCATCGTCGGTTGCCGTGACGAAGGAACCCCAACGACCCCAGGCGCTGGCCGTTGAGGTTCCTTCGTCACCTCAACCGACCGAGCTGACCCCCGCTCCCCGCGGGTCGACTCGCCATGATGCCGCCAGCCAAGAGGCTGCGCCAACTCATCGTTCGACATCCATCAACACGTCATCACTCCAGCCTGGCGCGACCCGCGCCAAGCGGTCATCGTTCGTCCACAAAAAAAGGTGCACTCAAGCCCATCGTCGCTCGGTAACTGCTCCAACGCCAGTCTTCCGGACCACTCACGATGCCTGCTCGCACGGGGTTGAGCACGACATATCGGCTCAATTCCAGAAGATAGGCATCTTTATCCACCAGGATGCCCTTGAAGCCGCCCTGGAACAGATGGCCCACCCGAGAATGACGGCGGTTCGACGCTTGAGCGTAAATACCGTTGAGCTGGCGCATTCCTTTGGACAAGTTGCCGTCTACCGTCTCGATCAAGAGATGGTAATGGTTGGTCATGAGACAGTAGCCATGACAAACCCAGTTGTAGCGTTCTACCACCTCAGCCAACACATCCAGAAACGCCTCGCGATCCGCATCGTCATCGTAGAGCGCTTCGCGCCGATCACCCCTGGACTTCACATGGTAGAGCGCTCCGGCAAGCTCGACACGTAGTGGTCTGCTCATGCCTTCAGCTTCGCTCTAAACAGCGGCCAGATGCAACAATGCGAGAACTGACCCCAGGTCCGACCCCTACTTAAGGCAGGGACACGCAACGAAACATCCCGCCCGCCGGACGGCTGCGAGCGCTCCAATGGTGCGTCAAACCCCGTGAGCGCTCGCAGGAATTTGCTCTTTAAAAATCAGGAAAATGGTTTATACTTCTCCTGTCTGGGGTCAAGTCGTGGCGCGCAAGTGCTCTGGGACCAGGGAGCGCTCGCAAAGTGCCCCGCGGCCCGCGCCTTTGGTGGGCTCCAGAGCGGGCTATTTCCGCAGCGAATTCGCTGCGGCCTCATTGAAGCTCCACTTTATGCCAGGCTATTGCGTTGTCAACAATATTTCCGCAGCGAATTCGCTGCGGCCTCATTGAAGCCACGTGGAACATCGGACTTCAGGTTGTGGAGATCGCATTTCCGCAGCGAATTCGCTGCGGCCTCATTGAAGCGCCGTGTTCCGGCAGCATTGGCCAAAACGCTGCCTGATTTCCGCAGCGAATTCGCTGCGGCCTCATTGAAGCATAGGTGTCACCCGGTAGATCGGGGACCAGCTTTTGATTTCCGCAGCGAATTCGCTGCGGCCTCATTGAAGCGATCGGCGCCAGATTCTGGTAGCTCCAAGCGCCCGCATTTCCGCAGCGAATTCGCTGCGGCCTCATTGAAGCAGTGCCTACAGCCACCGCCCCTCGCTCCGCCTCCTGCATTTCCGCAGCGAATTCGCTGCGGCCTCATTGAAGCCGGCTTTTGGCTCGGGCTCGTAGAACATGTCAACCGCATTTCCGCAGCGAATTCGCTGCGGCCTCATTGAAGCCTGAATGGGATGGAGTTGAGCGCATTAATGCTTTTCATTTCCGCAGCGAATTCGCTGCGGCCTCATTGAAGCAAGTCCACCAAGATACCCCTGTTGTCCACCCGATCCGATTTCCGCAGCGAATTCGCTGCGGCCTCATTGAAGCGCGGTGGCCCCCACCACTCCCGGCGCGACCTGTATCATTTCCGCAGCGAATTCGCTGCGGCCTCATTGAAGCGCCGTGGGCGCCCCCATCTATGGCGCCGCGGACGGCATTTCCGCAGCGAATTCGCTGCGGCCTCATTGAAGCCGGCCGCCGCCGCGGCGAAAGAATCCGCCGCCGCCACATTTCCGCAGCGAATTCGCTGCGGCCTCATTGAAGCCTGGTCTCCAACCTCCTGCGCCCCGTGGTGCCGCCAATTTCCGCAGCGAATTCGCTGCGGCCTCATTGAAGCAGTCGATAGCCTCCTTGTTTCCGCAGGTTGGGCAAACATTTCCGCAGCGAATTCGCTGCGGCCTCATTGAAGCTTCAGTTAATACCTCTGCGACATTCCCGGTTCTACCAATTTCCGCAGCGAATTCGCTGCGGCCTCATTGAAGCTGGGATCTGGACGACACGGTGATCCAATTCCGCCCGATTTCCGCAGCGAATTCGCTGCGGCCTCATTGAAGCTCTGGTTCAACGAACACCTGGGACCACTGGAATACCATTTCCGCAGCGAATTCGCTGCGGCCTCATTGAAGCAAGGCATCGCAAGCACGACATGGAGAGTCTGCTGCATTTCCGCAGCGAATTCGCTGCGGCCTCATTGAAGCCGCGTAAGCACTGTGCCGAGCCTGGACGACAGCATATTTCCGCAGCGAATTCGCTGCGGCCTCATTGAAGCCTAGCGGAGTGACGTGGATAACTTTTTCTATCCACAGATTTCCGCAGCGAATTCGCTGCGGCCTCATTGAAGCACCAGCGAGGCGCTGGTCGAGCCCGACGTCTTCGAATTTCCGCAGCGAATTCGCTGCGGCCTCATTGAAGCGACACGGCCGCCGGAAAATCAGCACACAATGCCATATTTCCGCAGCGAATTCGCTGCGGCCTCATTGAAGCCCAATTTCCTACCGTTGATCGGAAAGCGAAATCGAGATTTCCGCAGCGAATTCGCTGCGGCCTCATTGAAGCATGATCTCAAAGCCGGGGCTGCTCTCCACGTAGACATTTCCGCAGCGAATTCGCTGCGGCCTCATTGAAGCTCGTCGGTGACACCAAAGATTCCTCCCATTACGTATTTCCGCAGCGAATTCGCTGCGGCCTCATTGAAGCTGCCCCAGTGCCACCGTCGATACCACATCCACCCACATTTCCGCAGCGAATTCGCTGCGGCCTCATTGAAGCCATGATAGACCTCAGTTGTTGATAGAAAGCCACAGAATTTCCGCAGCGAATTCGCTGCGGCCTCATTGAAGCTGTGCCAGGCCATCGGTGTTACTCCGGGTGTTGGGGATTTCCGCAGCGAATTCGCTGCGGCCTCATTGAAGCGGTCCAGGACTGGAACTGCTCCAGGCGGGCGACCGATTTCCGCAGCGAATTCGCTGCGGCCTCATTGAAGCGCGCAAGTGTATGAGCAAGTCGGCTCGGATACGGCGATTTCCGCAGCGAATTCGCTGCGGCCTCATTGAAGCCACGGAGGTGTCAGTGGTGGAAGATTCATCGGAGGCGATTTCCGCAGCGAATTCGCTGCGGCCTCATTGAAGCACGCCGATACCGGCTTTCGCGTCCGTGAAATCAACAGATTTCCGCAGCGAATTCGCTGCGGCCTCATTGAAGCCACTGTAGCAATTGATAATAAACTTTCTGATTTAGATTTCCGCAGCGAATTCGCTGCGGCCTCATTGAAGCCTTGGCGATGTGCAGCGAGGCCGCGATTCTGTGGTATTTCCGCAGCGAATTCGCTGCGGCCTCATTGAAGCAATCCACCAGAAGTCTCCGCTAGTACCGTGGACGCATTTCCGCAGCGAATTCGCTGCGGCCTCATTGAAGCCTGGGCGCCCCCAAGACATTGATTCCCGCGCGGCATAATTTCCGCAGCGAATTCGCTGCGGCCTCATTGAAGCTCTGACTGCGACGGTCGAAATACGATACAGTCGGTTGATTTCCGCAGCGAATTCGCTGCGGCCTCATTGAAGCTCACCCGGCTTGACGTGTTTAAACGGATCGCTAACCTGATTTCCGCAGCGAATTCGCTGCGGCCTCATTGAAGCGCGGGTCGCGGCAACGGTCTCGCGCGTTGCCTCCGCGATTTCCGCAGCGAATTCGCTGCGGCCTCATTGAAGCATTTTTTGCATAATTCCTGCCGTTGTAGATCCGTATTTCCGCAGCGAATTCGCTGCGGCCTCATTGAAGCGTAGATGCCGGCGTGGGAGGACTGGAGCAGGGCCTCATTTCCGCAGCGAATTCGCTGCGGCCTCATTGAAGCTCGGGTAATCCATCCAAGTGGGACCGTCTTGAGGCTATTTCCGCAGCGAATTCGCTGCGGCCTCATTGAAGCGCGACATCGTAACCGCCATCCGGCCGGCCCTGGCGGATTTCCGCAGCGAATTCGCTGCGGCCTCATTGAAGCGATGAAGGTGAGGACGCTTTGCCAGCGGATGACGATATTTCCGCAGCGAATTCGCTGCGGCCTCATTGAAGCCCGGTGGGTCCCGATGTGTCGGATCTCAAGCGTCGGATTTCCGCAGCGAATTCGCTGCGGCCTCATTGAAGCCCGAAGACCAGCCACATGGCCCCGGCAGTCGTCATATTTCCGCAGCGAATTCGCTGCGGACTCATTGAAGCCCATTCGCCGGTGCTGTACCGGATGGTACCAGTGCATTTCCGCAGCGAATTCGCTGCGGCCTCATTGAAGCTGATACTTCCTCCGATTGGTGCGGCGATAGGGGCGATTTCCGCAGCGAATTCGCTGCGGCCTCATTGAAGCAACAAGTCGGCACGTAGGTATGTGCTGGGTGGCGTGATTTCCGCAGCGAATTCGCTGCGGCCTCATTGAAGCTTAGATAGCCCAAGGAAACCTTTCTTCGGGGCAGATTTCCGCAGCGAATTCGCTGCGGCCTCATTGAAGCATCACCAATACCGACCAGTGGCATGATTAGACTCCAAATTTCCGCAGCGAATTCGCTGCGGCCTCATTGAAGCGGCGGGGCGGGGGCCGGGGTCAACCTGGATCTGACGCATTTCCGCAGCGAATTCGCTGCGGCCTCATTGAAGCCACGCCACTTTCGTGTGTCGCGAGTGGGACCCTGAGCGATTTCCGCAGCGAATTCGCTGCGGCCTCATTGAAGCGTGTCTCACTGCGCAGCGCCGCCACGGACGAAGCCTATTTCCGCAGCGAATTCGCTGCGGCCTCATTGAAGCTCCTCAAACAGCGGAACGACGCGAGGTCACAGCATTGATTTCCGCAGCGAATTCGCTGCGGCCTCATTGAAGCCTCGAAAACGGTAGTGCCGTTTGTGGCAATCACCCCATTTCCGCAGCGAATTCGCTGCGGCCTCATTGAAGCTGACCGGAACACATAGCCCAAATCGCGCGCCGTCCACATTTCCGCAGCGAATTCGCTGCGGCCTCATTGAAGCCCAGTCTGGAGGTGCCCGGGTCCGGGGCGCGACGGATTTCCGCAGCGAATTCGCTGCGGCCTCATTGAAGCACCGCGGCGCAGCGGTCCTTGATCTCGCGCGCCGTATTTCCGCAGCGAATTCGCTGCGGCCTCATTGAAGCGTGGCGCGTCGCGGCCTTGGGTGAGTGCGGTCATGCGATTTCCGCAGCGAATTCGCTGCGGCCTCATTGAAGCCGTAACGCGGCGAACAGCCGGCACGGGCCTTATTAACCTGGCCACGGCGCGGTGTGCACGGGCGGCGGGACGCGCAGGGCGGCGGTCCGCGTAGGGCGGCGGTCCGCGTAGGGCGGCGGTCCGCGTAGCGGACCCTACGGACGGTGTGACCGTCGGGTACGCTGTGCGGACCGTCCGCGGGTGGATTTCTACGCGGTGCGTAGATACAAGAACCAGCCTTTATGCTACACGAAGACGGCATCGATCGCATGGTGCAGCGTCGAGCGGATATCCTCATCATCCGTAATGGGATCAACCAGCGCCATGCGGCTCGCTTCGCGCGGCGGGATGCCCTCGTCCATCAGATTGGCGGCATAGACCAAGAGGCGGGTGGAGATGCCTTCATCCAGCCCGTGCCCTTTGAGGTTGCGGGCGGCGGCGGCGATCTTGACCAGGGCGGCGGCCAGCTCCAGGCTGGTGCCGGTTTCCGTGGCGACGATTTGGGTCTCCAGGTCCGCCGGGGGGTAGTCGAAGACCAGGGCGCAGAAGCGCTGTTTGGTGGACTGCTTCAGGTCCTTCATCAGGGACTGATAGCCGGGATTGTAGGAGATGACGAGTTGGAAGTCCGCATGGGCGGTGACGACCTCGCCCTTTTTGTCCAGCGGCATGGCACGCCGGTGGTCGGTCAGCGGGTGGATGACGACGGTGGTGTCCTGGCGTGCTTCAACGATCTCATCCAAATAACAAATGGCGCCGATGCGCGCGGCAACGGTAAGCGGGCCGTCGAGCCAGCGGGTGCCGGTGGCGTCCAGCAGGTAGCGGCCGACGAGGTCGGACGCGGTCATGTCCTCGTTGCAGGCGACGGTGATCAGCGGTTTGCCGAGACGCCAGGCCATGTATTCGACGAAGCGGGACTTGCCGCACCCGGTCGGCCCCTTGACCATGACCGGGAGACGCCGTTGGTAGGCCGCTTCATAGCGTGCGATTTCGTTGCCCAGGGGCTGATAGAACGGCTCCCGGCTGATCTTGTACTGCTCGATGTCGATGCGCATGGCGGCTCGCGTAAGGTTGCGGGTGAAGTGATCGCCTTCTGACCTGTTATCCGGACAAACCCTTGGTGTAGGGGCGGGTTTGAAACCCGCCCCTACGTTCGGTTATCACGTCCGCCGGCGATATGAGTGGGAATGGCCTGAACGAAAAAAGCCCCCGCACCGCGGGGGCTTTTGCTCCGATCCTGGTCAGCGATCCGAACCGCTTACTTGTGCGCGACCGCGGCACCCAGCTTATCGCGCCAGCCGGGGAAGAGCTTGTCGGCATCGCCGGGGAAAGAGGCGAAGGCGCGGGCGAATTCCTTGTGATCCTTGGCGAATTCGATCGGGTCGGCGCCGGCCTTCCAGCACTCGTAGGACTGGCGCAGCGAGATGGCGCCGGCCGCCGGAGAGTCGATGTGGCCGTAGGCGCCGCCGCCGGCGGTGTTGATGACGTTGCCGTGACCCAGATTCTCGAAGAAACCGGGCAGGCGCAGGGCGTTCATGCCGCCGGAGATGATCGGGGTGGTGGGCTTCATGCCGTGCCACTGCTGGTAGTAAACCGGGCCCTGACACTCGTCACGTTCGATCATGTAGGCAATGATCTTGTCTTCCGCTCCGCCCTCCATCTTGCCGTAGCCCATGGTGCCGACGTGGATGCCCGACGCTCCCTGCAGGCGGGCGATCTTGGCCAACACGAAGGCGGTGTAGCCGCGCCGGGCGGACGGCGAAGTGATCATGCCGTGGCCGGCGCGGTGATAGTGCAGGTACTGGTTGGGGTACTGGCGCCGCGCGGTGGTGATCATGCCGGGGCCGCCGACGAAACCATCTACCAGGAAAGCGACCTTGTCCGCATCGGGTCCGAAGGTCTCTAGGATGAAGTCCGCCCGGGCGCACATTTCATAATGGTCGTCGGCGGTGATGTTGGCGGAGAAGAGCTTGGCCTGACCGGTCTCGTCCTGGGCGCGCTTGAGCGCGTCATAGACCAGCGGGTAGACTTTTTTGGCCGGGCAAAACACCTGGTTGCCCTGCGGCTCGTCGTTCTTGATGAAGTCGCCACCCAGCCAGAACTGGTAGGCGGCGGCCGCGAAGGGCTCGGGGCGCAGGCCGAGTTTGGGCTTGATGATGGTGCCGGCAATGTAGCCGCCGTCCGTGATCGGGCGGCCGAGGATGCGCCACATGTCGGAGATGCCCTTGGCGGGACCGTCGAACAACTGGATCGCCCGCTCCGGAACATAGAAGTCGACCATCTGGCCGTACTCGATATCGCCCATGCCCTGGTTGTTGCCGATGACCAGCGTCAGGAAGGACACGATCATCATGCGCCCGTCGGTCATGTTCCGGTCGAACAGCTCCAGCGGGTAGGCGATGCGCATGTCTTCCTGCGCCTCGTCGATGAAATACACCAGCGCGTCGACACCCTTGGTGAAGTCGTCGGTGGTGCAGACCTCGACGTTGGTGCCGGTGGACGACTCGGCGGCGAAGTGTGCGGCGGCCTCCAGGTAGCCGTAGCCGGCCTTGGGCTTCATGCGGTAGGCGACGAGGATGTGCTTGCCGCCCGCGATCAGGTCGGCTTCGGTCAGGCTGAGGTCGGAGTAGCGGGCGGATTGGTCAAGCGCCATGGAGTTCCCCTGTAAGGAGCGAGTGTTGGCCGAAGCCGGGTTGGTTCTTGATTCCGCACGGGTCCGGTCCGCTCATGGAGCCCTCGCGGGTCCGCGGGCCGGCCGATTTCCGTGCAATCAGTATGCGTATAATTTACGGGTATTTGCGATATAAGTACATTCTAAGTATGTTATGGATTGGATAACCCAGAGGTTATAACTCAAATCAGTCGATGCACATTACACTTCGCCAACTCCGCGTCTTCGAAGCCGTCGCCCGCCACCTGAGCTACACCAAGGCGAGCCAGGAACTGCACCTGAGTCAACCCGCCGTGTCCATGCAGGTCCGCCAACTGGAGGACGATGTCGGCATCCCGCTGTTCGAGAAGCTCGGCAAGAGGACCGAACTGACCGAGGCCGGGCGCGAGTTGTACAACTATAGCCGTAGCATCAACCGCTCGCTCCTGGAACTGGAAGAGGTGATGCAGTCGCTGAAGGGGGTCAGCAGCGGCGGCCTGCACCTAGCCGTGGCCAGCACCGTCAACTACTTCGCCCCGCGGCTGCTGGCAGTCTTCCACCAGCGCTATCCCGGCATCGCCCCGCGGCTGGACGTGACCAACCGCGAGGCCCTGATCCGGCTGCTGGAGAACAACAGCGTCGACCTCGCCTTGATGGGGTTCCCGCCGACCGAGGTGGACGTCGAGTCCGAAGCGTTCATGCAGAACCCGCTGGTGGTGATCGCCCCGCCGACGCACCCGCTGGTAGGTGAGTCGAACATTTCGCTCTCCCGGCTGGCGCAGGAGACCTTCGTCATGCGTGAGACCGGCTCCGGCACGCGCCTGGCCATGGAGCGCTTCTTCAAGGAGCAGGGGATGCCGATCCGCCACGGGATGCAGATGACCCGCAACGAGGCCGTGAAACAGGCCGTGCGCTCGGGACTGGGCCTGAGCGTGGTGTCGCTGCACACGATCGAGCTGGAACTGGAGACCGGGCGGCTCAAGGTCCTGGACGTCGCCGGCTTCCCGCTGCAGCGCCAGTGGCACCTGGTCTACCGGCGCGCCAAGCGGCTCTCCCCCGCTGCCCGCGCTTTTCGGGACTTCGTGGTGCAGGAGGCGGCACAGATTGCCGGCCCTGGGCCGCTGCCGACCCTGGACGCAACGATCTTGTAGCCGACAAACGTGATAGCCGGACGTCGGGGCGGGTTTAAAACCCGCCCCTACGCCAAGGATCCGACCGGATGTCAGGTGCGAAGGCGCTCCATGAGCAGCGGCGGGCAGACCGTCCGCTCTGCACCAAGCCCACAAAGAATACAATGTTGATTGAATTGCACGGAACCCGTGCCTCTCGACTAAACTAATGCGCTGTTTATCGTTCCCCACGACCGACACCCGCCCCTGGGATGGCGGTCGCGGCGAGGCGAGATTCCCCCCCGCTCGCGGCGCACCGCCCCGCGGGGATTCGGCGCCCCCGGCGCGGCCAGCAAGACGAAAGCGAAGAATCATGCCTCACCGGCACCCGCTGCTTCACTCGATTGATGATCCGTCGGATCTGCGCAACCTCGCCGAGGCGCAGTTACCGCAACTCGCCGGCGAATTGCGCAGTTTTCTGATCGACTGTGTCGCCCAGACCGGCGGCCACCTGGCGGCCGGGCTCGGCGTCGTCGAGTTGACCATCGCGCTGCACTATTGCTTCGACACGCCCTGGGACCGTCTGATCTGGGACGTCGGCCACCAAGCCTATCCGCACAAGATCCTCACGGGCCGGCGTGACCGCATGTGCTCCATGCGCCAGGAAGGCGGCTTGTCCGGTTTCCCCAAGCGGTGCGAGAGCGCGTTCGACACCTTCGGCGTCGGCCACTCCAGCACCTCGATCAGCGCCGCCGCCGGCATGGCCCTGGCGGCGCGCGCGCGCGGTGAACGCCGCCAGGTGGTCGCGGTGATCGGCGACGGCGCCCTGAGCGGCGGCATGGCCTTCGAGGCCATGAATCACGCCGGGGCGCTGGACGTGGACCTGATGGTGGTCCTGAACGACAACAAGATGTCGATCTCCCCGCCGGTGGGGGCGATCAGCAATCATCTGTCGCGACTGCTCTCCGGCAAGCTCTACACCACCGTGCGCGAGGGCAGCAAGAGCGCGCTCAAGGCCATGCCCCAACTGCGCGAGTTCATGGGCCGCTGGGAAGAGCACATGAAGGGCATGGTGATGGGCGGCACCCTGT
>Ga0247840_10006727_pt1 | contig 16387 bp, 17 predicted proteins | sample LaCruzMarch2015__FD_192404 | JGI IMG/M metagenome (GOLD analysis project Ga0247840, IMG submission 192404) | Freshwater microbial communities from meromictic Lake La Cruz, Castile-La Mancha, Spain - LaCruzMarch2015_17m | ecosystem: Environmental > Aquatic > Freshwater > Lake | place: Spain... | reverse complement strand
ACGGGCACCCCAAGAAGGCGAAGTGAAAGGGCACGGAAATGCATCGGGTCGTCACGCATAACAGGACGATTTACATGAAGAATTAGCTTAAGTCAGTGCCATTCGGGCCAGGCTCGAATGGCACTGATTTAAGCGAATTCTCCATTTAAATCTTGCTGTTATGCGTGACGACCCGAAGCATTTCCGTGCGCCTTCACTTCGCCTTCTTGGGATGCCCGTAGAGTCGGACGTCCTGTCGGAAATATCAGCGGAAATATCAGGGACAGACCCTGAGGTATCCCCACGAATGTTGCCTCCTTTTGTCATTCTGTCAATAGCGCCTGGTGGAATTGAGCGATCACTTCCTCCGGCGGTAGAAATTCGGATGCTTCGATCTCCACTTTCGTGATGTTGAGAATGAGCATCGCGAGAAACGGAAGAGAATAGACCCGGCGCTTCGCGCTGCTGGCGTTCATGCCGCACTGAAGATTCTTGCGCTCGGCCGCCGCACCGATCATAAACAGCAGAAAAGCGGCCAACGCGGCAATCAGTACGAGAATGGAGAGGCGTTTGGGATCGCGCGATCGATTCGTTTCATAGCCTTGGCCATAATAGAGGCTCTTCAGGTCTCGGAAGCCTTCTTCAATCTGCATGCGCTGACGATAGATACGCACGATCGCTTTCGCCGTCAAATGGCATAATTGGAGTGCGGCGAGCAGCAGCCAGGGCTCCCGCTGGCTCCGGGCGGCCTTGAGACTTTTACGGGAGCGCGCGATACTTCCGAAGGCGGTCTTGTTATGACGACCGCACTTGCGCAGGCGCACCAAAACCATCACGACCGACAAGGGGTTGCTTTTGACCCAATCGCCGATACCAAGCCGAACGGGTTTAATCGTTGCTCTACGGAACAACAACTTACCGGATTTCCAATCGCCGTCAAGGCGCACGAAGTCGCGTCCCCGCAGGCGTCCGACCCAACGCCAGCCAAGGGATTCGACGGCACGAAAGAAGGGCACCCGAAAGCCGGAATCGGCGATGACGATGGGCGCTCTCCCAGGCGGCATCATGTTCGCCAGAACGCCGAGAAAGCGCGCCTGAACGCGACGGTTACCCAAGAGGGAGCGCGGATGGATTTCTTCGTAAAGGGTCATGGGGTGGCCGCCGACGGCGATCGAGGCGCGCAACAGATGATACGATTGATCGGCCTTGAGATCCGACCAGTCGACGAGGATCAGGGGCTCGGCGATCCGGGCCAGGGTCACGCGGCAGAGGGCGCCGTAGATCGCCGTACGCTCGCGATACAGGCGGGGATTGCCGATCAGGCGGTCGGCGCGCTTGATCTTGTGCTTCAACGTCGTCGGGCCAACCAAGCGTCGTCCCACCGCGGTGATGGACAAACCCGCTCCGGTGACGCAGGCATCCACCATGTCAAAGAGTGCGGCGAGGCGAGTGGCGTGGATAAATTCCAGCGACTGACCGAGCCAAGAACGCAATAATGTGGGTACATGCATGAGGGGCGTCCTGTGGGCTTTTCCTTATACCAGTGTGGCAGTAAAACCTCTTGCACGTATCGACAGATCGAAAAACGCTTTCCATGCCTCTGTTTTTATTGATACTTTCTAGGGGATACTTCAGGGACAGACCACGTTTAATGGCCGGAAAAGGGAAAAGGGAAAAGGGGCCAGGCTCAATTAGATTCTGTGCCGCCCGCTGGACTTAATCGAGCCTCGCACCTTATTCCGCTGGTCGCGAAGCTCCTGCTTCGCGACCTCTGCGCCGAAGCTCCAGCTTCCGGGACCATCGGCGTCCGGGTACGCGTTTAGGAAGCGAAGCCGGCCGACGCTCAAACGCCAATGACCGCCTCGCCGTAGCGAATGACCAGCGGATCGCGACTCAACAGCCGCAAGGGCTCGGTCTGGGCCTGGGCGACCAGCAGGCGGTCGAAGGGGTCGCGGTGATGGTTGGGCAGTCGCTCGACTGCCGCGGCGTGCTCGGGGCTGATCGGCAGCAGGTCGTAGCCGGCCAGGCGGAACCAGTCGAGCGCCTCAGCGCCCGAGATCGGCATGTCGGTACGCGCCAGCGCGTGCTTGATCGCGATCTCCCAGACGGTCGCGGCACTGACCAGCACCTGGTTAGCCGGATCCTCGATCAAGGACCTCGCGCGCGGACAGGCGCGGGTCGTCGGTCAGTGCCCAGAGCGCGATATGGGTATCGAGCAGCAGCCTCAATGCGTCGCATCCCCGCCGAACAGTTCATCGATCAGCGCGTTACAACCGTCGATCGATTCCGGCACCTGAAACTGGCCGACCGCCGCGCCGATCCGCCGCGCTACCGGCCGTGTCGCCAGCGGCACCAGCCGGGCGACCGGTCGGCCGTTGCGGGCGATGACGATTTCCGACTCGGCCCCACTCTCGACCCGCTCGACGAGCTTCGACAACTGGGTCTTGGCATCCAGGATATTTACAGTCGGCATGCTCGGATCCTTAGGCTTGGTCACATTCGGTACGAGTATGATCGGCGATCCGCACGGCCGCAAGCACGCGGACTGCCCAAGAGCGCGTCGAGCTGCTGCACGCACTGCGGGACACCGGTTCGCTCGGGGCCGACGAGACCTTCCGCTACTGGGACGGCAAGGCGCTGAACGAGGTCAAGCTGACAAATGAACCACCATGGAACTTGAAATCAAGTGGCATCCAGGGCTACATCTTAAAGACGCCACGTTTAATTGCTCGGGGACGCGCAGGAGAGTGGCAAAAGGGAAAACCGGGGGAAAACCGGGGACAGACCAGAATGGCGCGACGATAAGCCGAGAGCATATTTAAATCCGTGGGTTACCGTTGCGACTCAGGACCAAAAATCGGCGTGTTCAGCGCTGTTTCTTGGGGTGGCCGTTCTGGCGGACCTCCTCCTGCGCGATCCGCCGGGGCTTGGTCAACAGCGGATAGTTCTTGAGCCGACGCTTCAACGCCCGCGGTTCAATCCCGAGCGTGGTCTTAAGGTTGCGCAGATCAAGTTCGACGTTCCAGCGGCTGCGGTACAACACCTTGAGGGTGTACTTGGGGACCGCTTTAGGGCAGAGGAGGGTCGTGACCATGATCTTACCGCCCGCTTGAAATTCACGCACGGTCAGGGTGTCCGGGGCCTGATCATAGTCCTCCTGGCTCATCCAGTCCGGACGCTTGGGCTTGCTCAGGACGATCAGGTGGTCACGCACCCCAAGCGATTTGCCCAGACGAAAGTCCGTACTGCGTTTGCGGGCGCCGTACTGCTCAAACACCCCATCGACGCCGCGAGACCCTAACTCGCAGAGCAGAAAATACGTCGCGTAAAAGGCGTCGGCAATCAGGATCTCACCGCGCAGCAGGGTGTCGAGCAGGGTGCGCAGCAGGGTCTGCTCGTCGCTGCCCTTGCCCACACAGGGACCGACGGCCCCGTCCAACAAGGCGCCGGTCGCCAGGCGCAGCTTGTACCACCAACCGACAGATCGGGAACCCCAGTCCGGGCTTTTGGCTCGTCGGCTGCGGATACTTAGCCTGGTTTTCCGCAGTGTCGGCCAAGGTCAGCGTCGCCCCGTCGGCGAGCCGCACCCGTCGGCCGTGCCAGTGCCACCAGACCGGTGCCCCGTCGGTCACCAGCTCCCCGCTCTGGCGCGCCAGGGTCGAGATCATCGACAGCGGCAGCCGGGCACGCGCTTGGCAGAAGGCGCTGGTGCTGGTGCTGAGGGGCGGTAACCTGGCGATGGCCCGTTGGACCGCGTGGTCGGCGAGCGCCTGGCGGCAACTGCCGTCCGCCGAGAGCGCCTGGGTCATGAACATCGCCAAGGTCTCCGTCGGGGGAAAGGCCCGCTCACGATGGGCCGGCACCAACGCGGCGACCTGATCCAGCAACTGCGGGCCGGTCAACAAATCGAAGAATCCGCCGGTGTCGATCCGACCGGCCTCCTTAAGGACACGTTGCTGCGTCGCGGCGCGTTGGTTAGGATGCATGGGGGCTGGCTCGCAGGGTGATGGGTTGGGTGTCGCAACCTTCAGCCTACCACTCTTGCGGGTTGGCCCCTATTATTTTCAGTCTGTTAGACTAAATTAGTGCCATTCCGCACTGGCCCTTTTTGGCCTCCTCCGGGCCGCCGCTGCGGCGGTCGCATCTTTCGCCAGGTCGGTTTGCTGGCTAATCGCCATCCCGATCAGTCCCAATCCCGCGTAGGATGTAAAATCAGCCGCCGATTTCGCAATGATCAGCCGTCGCACCATGTCACCTGCGGAGTGAGTGTCAGGGATGCGTCATTTTAACTCTATCTCGCGGACGAAGCTCATTCAGATCACTGGCTAAGGATATACGCAAAGGAGTAGTATTCTCGAAAATGCAAATGGGAATTAGGAAATGCACCCTCGCCGCAAGAAAAATCAGACCCATTGACAAGCGAGTATTATCGTTATTTGGGGTGGCAAATAGGTAAGATTCGAGAGGCGAGTACCGAAGGCGTCCCGAATCATAATCTAGTTATGGATTTCTTCCAAGAAGAACTTGCCAGAGTGTGGGAAAATCGTGAGCAGGCCGACTTGCTTTTGGATCTGATGCAGTCTAACTTTCAGCTTACAATTGACAAAATCAACGATTACTGGGATCGCTGGTTGGGGAAAATGGAGCCTGAAAGATTCGAGTAACACACAAAAAGGGGCTATAGAGATGCAACATTACAGCCCTCCCAGGTAACGAAAATGGCGACGAAGCTTTTAATCAGGCTTATAAGCGTAATAGGCATCTTAGTCGTGCTCGGTGGGCTGGACCGATTTCTTTTCAGTCAGAGAATCTCCGCAGCTGACCCCAAGGCGCTTTATTCAGATATGAAATCCATCATTGCGCAAGTCCAAATGCAGTCAGTCGGGACGGACGCGACCGGTACCGCCCTGACGACCCGGTTTGGTCCTTACCGGGTTGTTTTGGCGACTGACCATCTCGTGATTTTATATACGACCAGCCTCACGTCCAGCGCTTACTTGGCGTTTCAGCGAATCGGCAACAGTAGCGCTTGGGTCGTGGGTTGGCTGCGGGGCGCGCAATTCTCTCAAATCGGCACTTTCAGGTTTTGAACCTATGAAATACGAAGCAAGAGTTACGCTAACCAGAGTGGAATACCGCGGAGACAACTTAGGAAACAATATCCGCATTACGATAACTGTATCGGGGAGATCGGTGTCGTTGCGATTTCGCATAAAACCTGGGGAGTCTCAAATTCAGAACCAGCTCGTTTACGACGAGCGAACGGACGCGAACGAAATATCGCTGAGTTCTTCAGCATTGGCTACTGAAGCAGACCCGGTGCATGACGACACCGGTTCCGCAATGGCGATGCTTCGCTTTGACGACAGCGGCGCACGCGATGCCGTATTGAACATCCCGATTCAGGGTGATCGAAAAGGGGACAAAAGCAAAAAGGGGGTCATAGTTCTCACGTTCTCCGGGGTTCTTAGGTAAACGGGCGAACGCTTCGTCGCGTTCGTCGAACCGGAGGGGTGGCTCAAGGTCAAGAGCGAAGACCGTCGCGCCTATCCTAATGTCATTCCGTTCGGTTTGAGAGTGACCGTTACGAGCAATGATGGGGTGCGAGAGTTTTTTACGATTGAAGAGGGACAGCTTCGAGGAAACAAAGCAAGCGTCGCATTGAAGGAGGACGGAAGCAGCTATCTACAAGAGGACAACCCCCAGATAGGTGCAGTAACGCTACGCTTCTCCAAACGCGATGAGATCCTGACACTTGACGGGCGCGAGGAACGCTATTGGGCAGTCACTGACCCTAACAATCCCATTCCTTCCGGCACTTATGACCTTGAACTTCCATACGAACTGCACAGCTTTGGTGCGGGATATCGGAAACAGGCGGCATTTGCCCGCACTTGGTTCAGGGTCGGACACTCTGGGGATCGCTTTTTGCATGTTGGTTCCGTCTCGCTGGGTTGTGTTACCGTAAGACAAGTCGAGCGATGGGACGAGATCTGCGCACTACTCATCACGGCAAGGAAAGGTGATCTGAAGAGTATCGGACAGATCATCGTTATTTGACTAAGACTGACCATGAGTTCGGGTCTTGCCTTTTGCCGCGAGAATGAAGAACCTACTATAACGCCTCAAAAGCGAGCGCGCGCCACAGGCGTCGTGCTAATTCTCAGCTTCATCAGGGGCGCGCGCCGCTTTAGGCTGCACATTCGATCATGCGCGACGCTGCGGATGGGTTATCTTCGGCAATGTATTCCTGTATACGCCGCAGGCGCGCTTCCGCACGCGCTGTCCAGTGTGAGATCACTCCGCGATGCCGAACGACCGCATAATCTCTTCAACCGGTCGGGTCCGACCTTCATCGCTGTCCGCCAGCCCAGCCTCGATTTCACGTCGCACGACCATTTCGTAGATCAAATCATCCCAAGTGGCCTGAGTTGGCAAGTGGTCTATCAACTTGTGTGCAGCATCTCGAATGTCGGTTTGCATGGTTTCCTCAGGGCTCGGCGGTTCGGGGCCGGTCGACCAAATGTTGCGCGGCTTGTCAATGTCCGGGTTGGATCGATCGGTCAGGGCGTCGCGCCCGGTGTCGGGAACGAACCCCAACTTCGGCGCCCACCGATGATTGGCGTTGGGGTTCTTTCGTCACGGCAACCGGTCCTCAACCGCGCCGCCGATCATCACCTCGGTTCGATAGGCGCGCAGCGCTTGCCGCAGGGTCGGGAAGTACCGGTCGCCCAGCAGGTTCCGCGGGAGTCCGAGCCGATCCAGTTCACGGACGATCTCCCCGCCGCGGCCGGCGATGACCAGTTCAGCGCCGCGCCGGTGCAGTTCTTCGCGGACCGCTTGCACGGCGTCGAGCCCGGTTAGGTCAAGCCGGCCGAGGGGCAGAAAGGCAAGGACAAACCACTTCAAATCAGGTCCCTCCGTGTGCATCGCTTTCACCGCTTCGCGTTTAAAGCAATTGGCGTTGAAAAACACCAGGGCGGAGTTGAAGCGCCACAGCACCAGGCCGCGAATCGTCCGTACCGCCGGGTCAAAGTCGGTGGCGCGGAACCCGGCGTTCCCCTTGAGCAATCCCAACAGTTCCACCCGCGGCCGCGCGGCGGACTTCACAAAGCGCAGCAGGGCCAGGGCCACGCAGATCAGGATCGCGTCGATGGCGCCCACCCAGACCACACCCAAGGTCGCCACCAGCGATAGGCCGAACTCTTTCTTATCGAGCAGCCAGAAACGCTTGAGCGCGGGCACATCGATGAGTGACAGCGACGCCTTGATCAGCACCGCCCCCAGGGCCGCGATCGGAACATAGCTCAGCGGCTGGGTGAAGACGAGGAGCACCAGGGCGATGGCCGCTGCCGAGACGATACCGGTGACTTGGGTGCGTCCGCCGACGGCATCGCTCATGGCGGTCCGCGAATCCGCCCCGCTGATCGCGAAACCCTGGGAGAGGGCGGAGGCGACATTGGCCGCTCCCAAGGCGGTAAACTCGCGGTCGACATCAATATCGTAGCGGTTCTTGGCGGCGAAACTGCGCGCGGTCAACATGGTGCTGGTGAAGCTGATCAGGGCGATGGCGGCCGCCGCTCCCAGGACCTCGTCGATCAAGTCAAGCGGGATCTCGGGCAGCCGCAGAATCGGCAGACCCGCCGGAACCGACCCGACCACGGCCACCCCCTGGGCATCCAGTCCGAACAGGGCGACCGCCGACGCGGCCGCGACGATGGCGATCAGGGCCGTCGGCAGACGGGACCACCAGCGCGGGTCAAAAGGGGCCAGGCTCGAATGGCACTAAGTTAAGGTTGCCCTCGACGATATCAGAGGCTTGCGCGCCGACCCAGAACAGAGACGTCGGAGAACTCGGGAAGCCCCGCGGGCTCCTGGATGAAGCGAGATGATGAAGCCGTCAGTGTTGGGACACGTAAGGGTGATGAACCTGGAAACGGCGTGGGCACGGGGCGCGAGTCATTGAGCATGGAGCATCCAGGTAGGCTGACAACAGCCGTATGCCGACGAGGTGTCGTATCGGGCATCGTAGATCGGAGGTTGGGAAAGCCAGCCACATGGCGAAGGACCCGACGGAAGTACGCAGCCCACAAAGGAAACTCGTGCCGGACATGCAGGATCGGGTAAACACGAGCCAACCTCACTGAGGGCAATAACAACTGGGCCTTGTAACGGGTAACTGTGAAGGTCCGCTTGATAAGTGAGTACAACCGAGGAACCGGATGCGGGAAAACTGCACGTCCGGGATTGCGCCGGGGGCGCCGGGTAACCGGCGTTCCTACGGCGGATACGATAATGGACGGAATTGAATTATGGCCACCAATATTGAAAACATTCCCGACATAATGCGGCATCATAAGTGGGCCGTTGGTGCAGCCTTGATGGACAGTTGGTTTTCCAGACCCGTTAACGTCGCGCCAAAGTATGGTCCGCCGAACACGACGACCGTCACAATGAATTGGGTGTTGAGCTTCCTCAGGGCGAAGAGGATTTACGATAAGCTGGTGGCCGATCGTATTTGGGCTAACAGCGCCGCCCAGGCGGAAATCGTTAAAATGCTGCGTCGCAACAGGTTGATTCTACAAAACGTCTGTTACACGAAATCGTTCGGCAGACTCTCGGATCCAGTACCGAGGCAGGATCCTGACTATATCAATCAGCGGGCTCTCGGAATGTCCACCGACCTCGATGACCTGAATGCCGCATTAGCGAATTTTGTGTTTAATGTGGTGGTGGCTGGTACGATCCAAACGACCAACACCATTGGTGAGTACCGGGTGGAAATAACGGAAGTCGGAGTCTACGCCAAGGATTCCTACGACTTCGTTGGTTCTCAATTTCTTGGTTATTGGGATGATTCTGACAATTCGGTGAGCATGAGCAATCCTTTCTCCGGCACTGAAATACGCAATCAGGACTTCCGCGATTGGCGTGCGGCTAACAGCAAAGGTGGGGATTTTCAGATCTTTTCTGATCTCAAACGCACGGTGTTGAGAACGCCGGATGTTTTCACGTTTAAGTGAATCAGTATGAAGAAGGAGTAATTGGGATGCGCTTGCGATGGTGGATTGCGCTTGCCGTAACGATTTGTTTCATCATAGGAATTTTGTGGACAACAGTTACGTCGTTTGAGGAGTATGCACGATTCGAACGGCCTGATGGTCGATATCACGTTGTTGTGATGCGTCGCGAGATACGGCCTGCAATGATGCCGGGGCAGTCCGGTGATGCACCCGGTGTGGTGCGGTTATACGATCAGCAGGGTCGATTGATGCAGGAAACCGACGTCGACATGGTGCAACGGGTTGATCGAGTCTATTGGGACGACAAGCGGATTTCCATTAAGCTTATTGCGGATTGGCCGCTGCCAGATTGACTTGCCTATGCTAGGCAGGGCCGTTGTACGCCAAAAAAATACCAGGGACAGACCACGTTTAATTGCTCGGAGACGCGCAGGAGAGTGGCAAAATAAGTAAGGGCATCTGTCCGTTCATTATCGCTATTATCCGCCCAAGATTGTACCTCGTGTTTACCTCAGCGAAGTCTGTTTAGATCATCGGGCAAGAGTTGCCGAACATGTATCACTGCAACAACGTCGTAGATCAGATCATCCCAAGTGGCCTGAGTTGGCAAGTGGTCTATCAACTTGTGTGCAGCATCTCGAATGTCTGTTTGCATGCTGTCCTCAGGGCTCGGCGCTCCGGGACCAGTCGACCAAATGTTGCGCGGCTTGTCAACGTCCGGGTTGGCTCGATCGGTCAGGGCGTCGCGCCCGGTGTCGGGAACGAACCCCAACATCGCCGCCCGCCGATGATTGGCGTTGGGGTTCTTTCGTCACGGCAACCGGTCCTCAACCGCGCCGCCGGTCATCACCTCGGTTCGATAAGCGCGCAGCGCTTGCCGCAGGGTCGGGAAATAGCGGTCGCCCAGCAGGTTCCGCGGGAGTCCGAGCCGATCCAGTTCACGGACGATCTCCCCGCCGCGGCCGGCGATGACCAGTTCAGCGCCGCGCCGGTGCAGTTCTTCGCGGACCTCTTGCACGGCGTCGAGCCCGGTCAGGTCCAGCCGGCCGAGGGGCAGAAAGTCAATGACAAACCACTTCAAATCAGGTCCCTCCCTGTTCATCGCTTTTACCGCTTCGCGTTTGAAGTAATTCGCGTTGAAAAACACCAAGGCCGAATTGAAGCGCCACAGCACCAGCCCGGGCGTCGTCCGTACCGCCGGATCAAAGTCTGTGGCGTGGAAACCGGCGTTCCCCTTGAGCAACCCCAACAGCTCCACCCGCGGCCGCGCGGCGGACTTCACGAAGCGCAGCAGGGCCAGGGCCACGCAGATCAGGATCGCGTCGATGGCACCCACCCAGACCACACCCAGGGTCGCCACCAGCGATAGGCCGAACTCTTTCTTGTCGAGCAGCCAGAAACGCCTGAGCGCGGGCACATTGATGAGTGACAACGACGCCTTGATCAGCACCGCCCCCAAGGCCGCGATCGGAACATAGCTCAGCGGATGGGTGAGGACGAGGAGCACCAAGGCGATGGCCGCTGCCGAGACGATACCGGTGACTTGCGTGCGTCCGCCGACGGCATCGCTCATGGCGGTCCGCGAATCCGCCCCGCTGATCGCGAAACCCTGCGAGAGGGCGGAGGCGATATTGGCCGCTCCCAAGGCGGTGAACTCGCGGTCGACATCGATATCGTAGCGGTTCTTGGCGGCGAAGCTGCGCGCGGTCAACATGGTGCTGGTAAAGCTGATCAGGGCGATGGCAGCCGCCGCCCCTAGGACCTCGTCGATCAACTCAAGGGGGATCACGGGCAGCCGCAGGGCCGGCAGACCCGCCGGAACCGACCCGACCACGGCCACCCCCTGGGCATCCAGTCCGAACAGGGCGACCGCCGACGCGGCCGCGACGATGGCGATCAGGGCCGTCGGCAGACGGGACCACCAACGCGGGACCAAAACCAAAACCGCCACCGTGGCCGCACCCACCGCCAGAGTCGGCAGATGCGTTGACCCGAGCTTGCCGACGAACTCCAGGCCCCGCGGGATGATGCCGGGAGCCGACAGATCCAGGCCGAAGAGTTTGCCGATCTGACCGAGGATGATGTGCAGGGCGATGCCGTTGAGGAAGCCCACCAAGATCGGATTAGAGAGAAAATCCGCGAGCGCACCCAGGCGCAGGAAGCTGGCGGCGATACAGATGAGCCCCGCGACCAGGGCCAACGCCGCGGAGAGTGAAAGGTAGAGGGCCGGATCGGCCCCGGCCAGGGGTGCCACGCTGGCGGCAATCAGGGCGCAGGTGGCGGCATCCGGCCCGACCACCAACTGGCGGGAGGTACCGAACAGGGCATAGGCCAGCAGCGGTAACATGCTGGAATAGAGCCCGATCACCGGGTCGAACCCGGCGAGCTGCGCGTAGGCCACACCCACCGGTAACGCCACCGCTGCCACCGAGAGGCCAGCGATCAGATCGTGCGGCAGGTCCCGCGGCTGATAGCGCAAGAGCGCCGACACGCCGGGGGCAAAGCGCCCGATCCGATCCACCCAAGCCGACGTGGGAATTCTGCCCATGGTTGGCACCATTGACCGCTGATGTCTGATGATGCTCGCGATTCTAGCAGTTCCCGACCTGATGCAAACGTGCGGCGGCACGCCCCACCTGCGCTATTGACCCCATGATAGTGCCGCGATCTGGAGGATCCGCCGCGCGGGCCTTGATCAGCGTTCCGGCCAGCGATGCCCTTTTGGAGTCCAAGGCTTTAGCCTTGGCCGATGCCGATCCAAGGCTTAAGCCTTGGACTCCAGTCGGCCGACGCCGCGGCTGGCCGCGAGCATGATCAAGGCCGGTGTCATGCCGCGCAACCAGCAGGTGTAGCGTTCGTACCGGATATCCATACAGACCTTCGTGTAGGGGCGGGTTTGAAACCCGCCCCTACGTCCGGTTATCACGTCCGAAGGCTATATCACAGCATCCCCAGTTGCAACTTGGCCTCGTCGCTCATGTTGGACTGGTTCCAGGGCGGGTCCCAGACCAGCTCGACCTCGACCTCGCCGACGCCCTCCACGGAGGCCACCGCATCCTTGACCATCAGCGGCATCATCCCGGCGACCGGGCAGGCCGGGGCGGTGAGCGTCATGTCGATGTTCACGTCACCGCGATCACTGATCGCGATCTTATAGATGAGTCCCAGGTCATAGATGTTGACCGGGATCTCGGGATCATGGACCTCGCGCAACGCGGCGATGATCGGCTCGCGTAACTCTTGCGCGTCCATCCGCTCAACGGCCACATCCTCATGGTGACGGGTGTCATCCGGCGCCGCGTGATGCCGGCCGAATCCCGCGAAGCGAGCCAAACGATTCATTGGAGACCTCTCTACAACTTGCATGACAACCTCGAACCAGGCATCTGGTGCGCTAATCGATCGGCGCCTGCTCCAACCGGCTGCCCACCTGCTCTGCGACCTGATCGCGCAGGGCCTCCGGGGTCAGGCAATCCAGGATTTCACCGGCGAAGCCCAGACATAGCATGCGCCGGGCCAGCGGTGCGCTGATGCCGCGCGAACGCAGATAGAACAACTGTTCCGGCTCGATCTGCCCGACCGTCGTCCCGTGACTGCACTTTACATCGTCGGCATTGATCTCCAACTGCGGCTTGGTATCGACCTCGGCCCCTTCCGACAACAGCAGATTGCGGTTGGACATGGCGGCATCGGTGCGCTGGGCGTCTTTGGCGACATAGACCCGCCCGTCGAAGACCGCCCGGCCCTTGCCGTAGAGAATCCCTTTGAAGTTCTCCCGGCTGCTGCAATGCGGCAGGCGATGATCCACATCCAGGTGAAAATCCATCAATTGACGGTCACCGGCCAGATACAGCCCCTGGAGATCGCACTCGGCATGTTCGCCGGCAAAACATACATTCAGATCGGTTCTCGCCCAGGCGGCACCCAGACCGACATTGACGCACTGATAGCGGCTGCCGGCTCCCAAACTCAGATAGAGCCCGGCGATATGGAAAGCGTTGGCGCTTTCGGTCTGAATACGCTGGTGCTTGAGCACCGCGTCCCTTCCTAAGAACGATTCCAACACCGAATTAGTACAGTACAGCGCTTCGCCCAGACTAACATAACGCTCGATCAGGCTGGCCTGGGCGCCGGCCTCCAGCGCGACGACATGACGCGGCTGGGCGACGCGGGGCTCATCCATGCCGACCGACAGATGAATGAGCTCAATGGGCCGTTCCACCTGTACGCCGCGCTCCAACAGGACCACCACACCGTCATCCAGGCCGGCCGTATTGAGCGCGGCGAACAAAGGCTGCGTCTCGCCGGCGACACCATTGAGCCGGTCTTTGAGCGCATCCGGGTCGGATTTCAGGATCTGGGCCAGCCCACCCACCCGCAGCCCGGCCGGCAGGTGCTGCAGGTCGGACAGTCCAGGCGCGAACCGGCCATTGACCAGCACCACCCGATACGCCTCCAGACCCGGAACCAACAGGGGTTCGAGGTCCCGTGATTCCAGCGGCGGCGTCGCCTTGGCGGTCGGAGTGAAGCCCTGCTCCAGGAGTCGGGTCAGGCTGGTATAGCGCCACGCCTCCTGCTTGTTCGTGGGAACGCCCTGATCGTGGACCTGGGCACGGGCCTGAGCGCGGCGACTGTCGAGCCACGCCAGCCCGGTGTCGGCCGCGGGTCCGTCGTCCGCGAGCCAAGGCGCGAAGCCGTTGCCGGATGTCGCGTTCATGCCGCCTCCTCGGCTCCAAGCCAGCCGTAGCCCTTCTCTTCAAGCTCCAAAGCCAACTCCTTGCCGCCCGAGCGGATGATCTGGCCCTTCGCCAGCACATGCACGTAATCGGGCTGGATGTAATCAAGGAGCCGCTGATAATGTGTGACCAGAATCACCGAGCGCTCCGGACTGCGCAGTGCATTGACGCCGTCGGCAACGATGCGCAGGGCGTCGATATCCAAACCCGAGTCGGTCTCATCGAGAATGGCGAGTTTAGGCTCCAGGATGGCCATCTGGAAGATCTCGTTACGCTTCTTCTCACCACCCGAAAAGCCGAAGTTGACCGGCCGCTTGAGCAACGAGTCATCCAGGTGCAGCACCTTCAGCTTTTCCTTCATCAGGCGCAGGAAAGACACCGCGTCCAGTTCCGGCTCACCGCGCGCCTTGCGAATGGCATTGAGCGCGGCCTTCAGAAAATAGGTGTTGTTGACTCCCGGCAGTTCCACCGGGTATTGGAAGGCGAGGAAAAGCCCCAGATGCGCACGGGCTTCCGGCTCCAGATCTAATAGATCCTGGCCTTCGAAGGTGACACTGCCGCCGGTGACCGTATAGCCTTCCCGACCGGACAAGACATGAGCCAGGGTACTCTTGCCCGAGCCATTAGGACCCATGATGGCGTGGACTTCGCCGCGGCCAATCTCCAGATCGAGACCCTTGAGGATCTCCTTGTCACCGACATTCGCTTTCAGACCCTTGACAGACAGCATCTCAACTCTCCGAAACTGAACGCGGCCAGCACGATGCCGCAACAACCTGGTTTTCGTACAATGCCTGAATGTGCATCAGCCCACCGCGCCCTCCAGACTGATCGACAGCAGTTTCTGCGCTTCCACCGCGAACTCCATCGGCAACTGGTTGAACACCTGTTTGCAGAACCCGTTGACGATCATGGAGACTGAATCCTCGGTGGTGAGTCCACGCGAACGGCAATAGAACAACTGGTCGTCGCTGATCTTCGAGGTGGTGGCCTCGTGCTCCATCTGCGCCGACGGGTTCTTGACCTCGATATAGGGGAAGGTGTGAGCGCCGCACCGATCACCGATCAGCAGCGAATCGCACTGGGTATGGTTGCGCGCCCCCTGCGCCTTGGCGGCGATGCGCACCAGCCCGCGATAGGTCTGCTGGCCCTCCCCCGCCGAGATGCCTTTGGAGACGATGGTCGAGCGGGTGTTGCGGCCCAGGTGAATCATCTTGGTGCCGGTATCGGCCTGCTGGCGGCCCTTGGTGACGGCAACCGAATAAAACTCACCGACCGAGTCGTCTCCGCGCAAGAGACAACTGGGATACTTCCAGGTGATGGCCGAACCGGTCTCGACCTGCGTCCAAGAGATCTTGGACCGGGCGCCCCGGCAATCGCCGCGCTTGGTGACGAAGTTATAGATACCGCCGCGGCCTTGCGCGTCACCCGGATACCAGTTCTGGACCGTCGAATATTTGATCTCGGCGTCGTCCATGGCGATCAGTTCCACCACCGCGGCGTGGAGCTGATTCTCATCGCGCATGGGGGCGGTACAGCCTTCCAGATAGCTCACGTGACTGCCGGCTTCGGCGACGATCAGTGTCCGCTCAAACTGGCCGGTATTGCGGGCGTTGATGCGGAAGTAGGTGCTTAGCTCCATCGGGCAACGCACACCCTTGGGGATATACACGAAGGTCCCGTCGCTGAACACCGCGGCGTTCAGGGCGGCATAGAAGTTGTCGGTATGGGGGACGACTGACCCAAGATGCTGCTTGATCAGGTCCGGGTAGTCGTGCACCGCCTCGGAGATCGCACAGAAGATGACGCCCGCCTCGGCCAACTTGGTCCGGAAGGTGGTCGCCACCGACACGCTGTCGAACACGGCGTCCACGGCGATCCCGGACAGGGCCATCTGCTCCTCGATCGGGATACCGAGCTTGTTGTAGGTCTCGCGCAGCGCCGGGTCGATCTCGTCCAGGCTCTTGGGGCCATCGGTCGACTTGGGAGCCGAGAAATAGGAGATCGCCTGGTAGTCGATCTCCGGGTAATGGACGTGCGCCCACCTGGGGGTCGCCAGGGTCTGCCAGTGGCGAAACGCCTTGAGCCGGTACTCCAGCAAGAACTCCGGCTCACCCTTGCGGGCGGAGATGGCGCGCACCACCCCCTCGTCCAGACCGGGCGGGAAGGTATCGGACTCGATCTCCGTGATAAATCCGTGCTCGTACTCTGACTCAACGATGGCTTCGACGGCTGTGCTTGCGGACATCGCACCTGGCTCCGTAACGACTGAGCGCCCATTTCTGAGCGGTTTACTAGGTTTTTAATATACGCCTCTCCGGGCGCGTTTCAACACCTTTGCGCTCGGTGCGGCCGGAAATTTTTGACGTGCGGAGCCTGAACTGGAGGCTCGCTGGACACCCGGTGTATGTTAGGTTCGTGCCGACCGGTCTGATTGCAAGGTCTTTTCCGGGAAAAAGCCTACCGACAGGTAGCGCTCGGTCCGCACAGCGGACCCTACGACAAGGCCGTGATCCGGTAGCTCGGTCCGCACAGCGGACCCTTGTATGCTCTGTTCCCAGGGATTGACAAGGAGGGTTGAGACACGGATGTTGCGTAGAGTGCACGGGAAGCCGTCGGACCCTGAAGCCTTGAGCTTGCACGTAGATT
>Ga0247840_10006725_pt1 | contig 16390 bp, 15 predicted proteins | sample LaCruzMarch2015__FD_192404 | JGI IMG/M metagenome (GOLD analysis project Ga0247840, IMG submission 192404) | Freshwater microbial communities from meromictic Lake La Cruz, Castile-La Mancha, Spain - LaCruzMarch2015_17m | ecosystem: Environmental > Aquatic > Freshwater > Lake | place: Spain... | reverse complement strand
CCCACAGGAGTGTGTTTGCCGCGGTTTTCGCGTCGCCAGCGCACAAGTTTTTCAAAAGTCAGCCGACGGGGCCGATCCTGTCATTTTGTTTTTGCGCCCGCATCTTTAAATGCCAGCCGGCCGTCTTTGGTATTTCCATCTGCGGGAAATTACACATCGCCCACCAAGCTCGGAACCTCTCCAGAGTCCGGAGTTGCCGGCATTTTGCTCAACGAGGGCGTCGTCGACTTTCCAGCCGTATTCGCTTTGAGTGGCTACGGTGTCAAGGCGCACAACTATATGCGCATCTGGCCAAACACGCTGGACCCGTATGGCTTTGAGCTTCAGGCCCGGGTCGATGGCACTTGGGTGACCTGCCAATCCGTGGAGGATTGGTTTTTAGCCAGTGATGGCCCATGGAATCCCGTAGATTCCACTCCGGCCATGAAGCTGGAGAACACCTGGCATTCGGAGCCTGTGCGAAATGTGCAGAAGGGTTTCTACACTTGGATGACAAAGGGGGGCAGCTGCGGCATGATTCGGCCGGACCCGCGCACGGTCCGCTTTGGCAGCAGCGGGGTGAGCGCTTTCCAGAAGCACCCGGGAGATGCCAGCCTGAACGATTTCACCGGCTGCTCGGTTCGGGAATCCCGCTCGCCCGTGACCGTGACTTCCACCAACCAAGTCAAGGACTCGGATACTCTCACGAAGAACTGGCTGGTCGGCATGGGAAATCGTAAGGCGGGTCTGGGCAACCCCACCACCTGGCCGGGATTCGATTGTTTTTTGGTGCGTCAATTTACCACATCCCTGCGATCCTTTTCCTTTGGCTTGGCGTCGAACCATCCCGACCTCTTCAACAAGGATCATCCGCTACGGTATGCGGATTCCGATGGGGTGATCCGGCCTGCGGATGCGTATCTGGGCGGGTTTCCGCTTGCGCGTCCGGACGTGTCCTACAACAGCCTGGCGGATCGTCCGCTTGTGCTCAACCGACCATTCCGATCCGTGGCGGAGCTGGGTTATGTGTTTCGCGATATGCCTTGGAAAACGGTGGATTTCTTTTCCCGGCGCTCGGGAGATCTCGGCTTGCTCTCTGCGTTCACCTTGGAGGACGCCGGGGAAGATCCCGCGCTGGTGGCGGGTCGGGTCAGTCTCAATACTCCCCATCCGGAAATCTTGTCATTGCTCCTTCAGGGATCGGCGCGGCAATTGCCGGGGATGATCGCGAGTCTGGATGCGTCGGATATTCCGGCAAGCGAGGCGTCTCTCATCGCCGGATCGGTGGTGGCGGAGAGTCGCGCCCGGCCGTTTTTGAACGTCGGGGATGTCGTTGCGCGCGTGCTCGACCCGCCGTCGGGCTCGTCGCCACTCAGCGACATCCAGAAAACCCGCCGCGAGGCCGCGATCCGCGCGTTGGCTTCCGTGGGCGACACGCGAACCTGGAACTTGATGCTCGACGTGGTCGCGCAGACCGGCAGGTTCACGGCCGCCTCGGTCGGCGCTCAGGATTTTATGGTCCAAGGCGAATGTCATTATTGGGTGCATGTGGCTCTTGATCGCCTCAGCGGCTGTGTCGTGGATCTCAAATGGGAGGCGATCCATGACTAGATCCTGTGCATCCGCCATCGCGGCGGCCCTCCTTTTTTTCCAGGCCGGCGGGCGGGCCGTGGAACCGGACCGGCTGGCCACAACCGCGATCCCGCCCGTGCCCTTCTCAGCGGAAATTCCCGACGGCCTGGAGTGGGAGGTTGCCATTTCTCCCCGCGAAAAGTCGGAAAAAACGTCTGAAAAAGTGCCCGTGCCCCCGGCCCCTGAAATCGACGAGGCGGCGGCAAAGCGCCTGTCAATCTACCGCGAACGCCTCGAAGCTCGCACGGTCAGAGGGTTCCGTGCCTGTTATGCGGCGGGGATCAGAAAAGAAATCCTGACTTTCGGCAGGAATGTGAAATTGGAGCGGTATCTCAAGTCCGGCCGGATTTTTTATACGGATGCGGCCAGCGGCCGGTTGGTCATTGATTTCAGGGAGCCCTCGGCAAGCGGGCCTGTCTGGGGAGTGGGAACTTTCCGCGAGCTTTCGTGGGTCTGTGCGGATCGCTATGCGGGCGTTCAGAGTTTCCGGGGAAAAAAGTGCCATGTTTATCGCGGCCAAGCGAGGCCAGCCTCCCCGGTGATTCTCGAGCCGGACAGGAAAGGGCCGCCGTCGGAAAAGGCTGAAGACATACCATGGGGCCAAGGGGAGGGCACAACGGCATTCATCGACATCGAGACCTTGTTGCCGGTCGCGATGGAAATGCCCGGAGAAACCTGGATTTACAAAATCATTGCCCTCCACTCCACGGTGCGGTTGCCGGATTTATACGCTCAAAAGCTTGAGCAGCTGGAGAAACGGGGCGAAAAACTCAGGAACAAATACAGGGTGAACCAGTGAGGCATAATTATCCATTTCGCCACCCCCTGCCGGGTGCCGCCTTTTCCCTGGTCGAATTGCTCGTGGTGGCAGCCATCATAGGAATCCTCACGGCATTGGCTGTTCCCGCTCTCAACAGTATCGGGACGGCCCGCGGATTGACCAAAGCCGGCGGCGATATTTCCTCAATTTTAGAACAGGGGAGAACCTATGCGATGGCTAATAACACCTATGTTTGGGTGGGCTTTCAGACGGACGGGGACGCCCTCGTATCAGGCGTGGTCGCATCCAAAACCGGCCGCCTGACGCATTCCGAGGCATCTCTGGCTGCCGCGGATATCGTTGAGATCTCCCCCTTGCGGCGCTGGGGAGGGGTGGCCCTTGAGGTGATTCCCAGCCTGACCGGGCGGCCGGCCTCCGATCCGGACGGACAGCTTGCCTCCCTGTCCACGCCAATACGGAGCTTTTCCACGGCCTCGGGCGGGAAAGCGCGGAACTTTGACAGATACGTTGTGCAGTTCGACAAAGTTGGAACGGCGAGAATCTCGGTCGGCAATGCCGTGCGAGTCATCGAAATCGGCCTGCTCCCCAAATTTGGCTCCTCCCAAAACTATGCTGCGGTTCAAATCGGGGGACTGACCGGAGCGGTGAAACTCTACCGCCCATGAGAGAGGGAATTCCGCCGCAAACCGGTGCGTTTTCGCTTGTGGAGGTCATCCTGGCGATCGGGATCGTCTCGTTTGCCTTTTTGGCCGTCGTTGCGCTTCTGCCTATCGGTCTCAAAACTGTCCGGGAAAGCTCGGATGAGTCGGAAGCCATGAACCTGCTGCCCGCCGTGGCCGCCGACCTCAAAACCATCTCCCCCACGACAGGCAAATCCCTGCGTTTCGGCATGCCGGATTGGACGTCCGCAACCAACCTGGAAAGCGGCCGGTTTTTTTTGGATCAGAATGGCGCCCCACAGCCGGAGAGATCCAATGCCCGCTATGTCGTGGATTGGCGGGTGATCCCGCCGGAGGGCTGGGCCTCGAATCCCCGCACCCAGTTACTGGCTCCGGTAAGAGTGAGCCTTCGCATCGGCTGGCCCTCGCTCACATCGGAACCGCTCGGTTACGTCGAGACCTTGATCGTTCTTCTTCCTGAGAAAAGATGATATGAAGCCGCCCCGCCGGGAACCACTGTGCCGAAAAGCCGGCTTTACTTTGATTGAAGTTCTGGTGTCAGTGGCCCTTCTGGCGATCCTGCTTCTTATTGTCACCTCCCTCTTCAGCCAAACCCTTTCAGTTTCGGCGGTTTCAAATCACAGGATTTCCGCCGACTCCGGGGCGCGGCAGGCGCTGGATCGCTTGGGGGCGGATTTTTCCCATGCTTTGATCCGATCGGATTTGCCGGCGCGGATCGAAAAACAACCCGGCAACGATGGGATTGCGTTCCACGCCGCCTCCGAGGGCTACACCGGCGATCGTGGCATCTCCCGTGTCGGCTACCGCATCCAGGATGACAGCGGGCAATTGGAACGCGGCGCGCAGGGCTTGTTCTGGGATGGCCCGGCGGCGCGGAAGCTGGAGCTGGGAGGCGCGAACTTCGGGGATATTGACGACGGGGCGAGCTACGAAGTCTTAGGCAAGGATATCTTCCGCTTCGAATTGGCTTTTCTTCTGAGCGACGGAACCATCGTGACGGAGGTTCCGGCCCTTAGGCCGGATTCCAGCTCCCTTCAGCCCGTGGCGGTGATCGTCGGGATCGCCGTCGTGGATCCCGCCCTGCGCCAATTGACCGGGGAGAATTTGGCCCAACTTTTCCCGGATGCGCTCCCCGGCGAGGATTTGCTCACCCTTTGGGGCCGGGAACTTCACACGGCCGGTTTCGGCGGAGCTATTCCGCCGCGCGTTCTCGCCGGCATCCGCATTTATCAACGGTTCTTTCCGTTACGCTGAGAAACCGGCAGCTATCTTATTGCTCAAATCATGAAAATACACTTTCCGGTAAGAACTGCGATTGCAGGCATTGGCGGCTTCGGGAACGCGCATCACGGCGTTTTTATCGATCTGGAGGGGGACGGCCGGGCCCGTGTCGTGGCGACGTGCGATCCGGCCCTGGGGCGGTTGGGGGATATCTGCCAAGCCCGCAATTTCGCGGGCAGGGGCGTGAGCACCTACGGGGATTTTGACGAAATGCTCACGGCCCATCGCGGTGGCATCGATCTTGGCGTTGTCGCCACTCCGATCCACCTCCACGGCACCATGCACGAGGCCTTCGTGCGGTGCGGCGCGGCCTGCTACCTCGAAAAGCCGCCCACGCTGGATCCGGACGAACTGCAGCGCATGCTGAAGGTGGAGGAAGACGCGGTGCTGCCGACCAATGTGGGATTTTCCTTCGTCCACCTGTCGGACCGGTTGGAGCTCAAGCGCCGCATGGTCGGCGGAGAATTCGGTGCGCTCAAAAGAATGTCGTTTCTCGGACTCGCACAGCGCCTGCCCTCGTATTTTTCCCGCAGCCCGTGGGCCGGAAAACTCCTCCTCGGAAAAAATCTTCTGCTCGACTCGTGCCTCGGCAACGCGCTTTCCCACTTCTTGAACAACATGCTTTTTTTTGGCAGCCAGGGCGGTGTGCAGTCATGGGCGCGGCCACGGTCGATGGCGTGCGAGCTCTATCGCGCCAATCCGATCGAGGGGGCGGACACGATCTTCGCCGTTTGCACCCTGGACAACAACGTGGAGCTTCGCCTCGCCGCCTCCCACGCCTGCCCGAATCCCCGCCAAATCACCGAAGAGCGCATGGAATTTGAACAGGCCATTGTCACGATCCGCGACTCAACCCAAGTGACAATCGAACGGCGCGGGGGAGTTGAAGAATCCTTTGCCATCGCTGCGGGCACGCTGGCGGCGAGCGTGGAAAATTACTTTGCCTTTTTAAAAAATGCCTCCGCCCGCCCGGCCCAAACTCTCCGGGATTGCGTGGGCTTCGTGGAAACCAACGCTCTCCTGTATCTCGCCGCCGGGCGCATCCACTCAATTCCCGCATCCGCCCTCCATCAGGATTCGACGGATTCCGCAATCCGGATTGACGACGTCGCCGCGGCCGCCACCCGGCTGGTCCGTGACGGCCAGCTTCCTTCACAGGCGGGCTTCCCATGGGCCAACCCCGGCGGAAAATGCGCGATTCAGGAGATTGCCCGCCTGCGCGACACCGTTCAAGAACTGGCCGCGAGCGGGCTCCGCCGCAACGAATGATTCTGTTGCCCAATCGATCAAGCGGTGTAACTGTTACAAAGTTGCGTCGTTGATTTGCCCGTTCAAAAGCGGTTTTTCTGAGGTGATGAACGGTTTCAGGCGTCGATGCCTCCAACATTTCCATGAATAACCCTCCCGACACGAAACCTGCGGCGGCCGGACTTCTTGAGACGATGACAATCACCGGGGTTCGGGCGTTCCAACCTGAAGTGATGCTGATCCCGCTGGGGTCCACCGAACCCCACGGCCCCCACCTCCCTTATGGCACGGATGTCGTTATTGCGGATCGGGTGAGCGCCGAGGCGGTCCGGCTCGCAAACCTGGAGGATGCGAGGGTGTTGCGCCTGCCCCCGATGCCTTTCGGCAACAACGTCAATTTCAGGGGCTTTCCTTTCGCCTGCAGAATCCGGGTTGAGACCCTGATGGCGGTCGTGATGGATCTCGTGACCTTCGGAGTCGAGGAGGGGGTCCGCAAAATCATCCTTTTCAACTGCCATGGCGGCAACGATGCGGCGCTGGGAGCCTCCTTGCGTCAGATTTTCGATCGATTCCGGAACGAGGCCTTTGTGGGCATGTGCGGGTGCGGATGTTTCACCGGCGGCCTGCACGCCAGCCTCTTTACCGACCAGTCTCCGCATGCGGGAGACTACGAGACGAGCCTCATGCAATTCATCGCTCCGGAAAAAATGCCACCGGTGGCGCCCGGTGCCGCCGGGATGAACCGGCCCTCGATCCCATCCCTCGCCGAAGGGCGGGTGAGCTGGATCAAAAACTGGGCCCATTTCATGCCAGAATCCTTTGCCGGCGAACCCAACCGCTCCAGCGCGGAGAAGGGCCGCGATTTTTTTGAAGCCGACGTCGCGGGGCTCGCCAAATTCCTCATCGACCTCAGCCGAGCCCCCTGGCACCCCCATTTCCCTTATGCTCCTCAAGTCCATTGAACTCCGGCGCGTATCGCTTCCGCTCAAGTCGCCGTTCCGGACCTCCTTCGGATCGATGGCCGCCCGGGACGCGCTCCTGGTGTGCGTCACTTCTGAAGAAGGCTCGGTCGGTTGGTCCGAGTGCGTGGCCTTCCGGGATCCTCTCTACTCCTCGGAATATACCGCCGGGTGCCAGGAAGTCATCGAACGGTTCCTTGCCCCGCTGCTATTTTCTGCGGGCGATCTTCGAGCCGAGGAGGTCGGAGGCATGCTGTCAGCCTATCGAGGGCATCCGATGGCCAAGGCCGCTTTGGAAGCGGCCATCCTGGATGCCCAACTCAAGGCGTGCGGTGTCTCCCTGGCCACCTGCCTCGGTGCCAACAAGACGGCCGTGGATTGTGGGGTTTCCGTGGGCATTGCCCCGTCCCTGGACGCGCTCCTCCATGAGGTTTCCGGATACGTGGAGGATGGCTACCGGCGGATCAAATTGAAGATTGAGCCCGGATGGGATCTTGAACCCGTTGCCAGGGTGCGAGAAGCGTGGCCGTCGATGCCTTTGCAGGTGGACGCGAACCAGGCCTACACCCGCAACGATGTCGTCCACCTCTCCGGACTCGATGCCTTTCATTTGCTCCTCATCGAACAACCCCTCCCCGAGGAGGATCTCATCGGCCATGCGGAGCTGGCAAAAGCCATCGGCACCCCGGTCTGTCTTGACGAGTCCATCACCTCGCTCTCCATAGCCCGCGATGCGATCGCCCTGGGCGCCACTTCAATCATAAATATCAAACCCGGCCGGCTCGGTGGTTTTTTGGAGGCCCGCAGAATCCACGACTTCTGCTGGAACGCGGGTATTCCGGTCTGGTGCGGTGGAATGCTGGAAAGCGGCATCGGCCGCGCTGCAAACCTCGCCCTTGCCGCCCTGCCCGGATTCACGCTGCCGGGCGATACCAGCGCCTCCTCGCGCTTCTATCACAGAGACATAACGCCTCCCTTTGTGATGAACGATGGCAGAATCACGGTTCCCGATGCTCCTGGAATCGGGGTGGAAATCGACCGCGACTACCTTGAGTCCGTGACCCGATCGTGCAAATCCCTGGAGCGGCAATCGAAGTCATGATGATGAAGGCGGTGATTTTCGCTTCCGGCTGATCAAGGCAACGGCTTTTTACCATCCCATGACAAGCATTCGCGACATATCGGCCGCCACGAACCTCTCGGTGGCGACCATATCGCGCGCCCTGCGCGACGATCCGAAGGTCAGCCAGGCCACCCGCGAATACGTCCTGCTCACCGCCAAAAAGATGGGTTATGCGGTGAACCCCTATGTTGGCCAGATGATGTCTTCCCTCCGGCGCGGTCAAGGGAGCACCTTTCGCGGGAACATGGCGATCGTTTGGAAAAATTCCTCCCCCTCGCTCCGCAACGATGCCCGGCTCCAGCAGAGCATGTCCGGTGCCAGGGCCAGGGCCGAGGAACTCGGCTACCTTCTCGACGAGTTCGATATCTCGTCGCACAAGCCCGAGAAGGCATTGGAAAGAATCATTTATAACAGGGGCATCCAGGGCATCATGTTCTATATGCCCGCTTTCGGGGGAGCCAAAGTGCGGCTGCGAATGAAGCTGGACAAGTTCGCCTGCGTGTCCCTCGGCTGGGGGCTCTGGCTGCCGCATCTGGACAGTGTCAAAGCGGATTATTTCCAGATGATCCGGCTTGCCCTCCACCACGCCTGCCACGAGTTCAAGGATAAAATCGCCGCGATCTGGGACATGCAAACCGATCGCGCCGCGCACAATGCGGGCAGCGCGTCCTTCGTGATCCACCACCCGGCCGGCCCCGCGATCGCCAGCGAATTGTTTTTTTCCCGCCACCATCTGACCGAGCGAGCGTTTGCCAAAGCGGCCAGGAAGCACGGCATCCGCTGCCTCCTTCTCAGTTCGAGCTTCGACCCTCCGGGATGGCTCTCGCAGTATGTGCCGGAGAAAAATTGGCTGTGGTTTTGCAATCCGGGAGCGGTGCCCCATTTCGGACGCGTCGATGTGCAGAATGATCTCGTGGGCCGCTGGGGAGTGGACCTGCTGGCGGCTAAGATCCAGATGAGCGTTTTCGGGGTTCCCTCGCAATGCCGGAGCGTGCTGGTGCCTCCCCGCTGGGTGAGAGGCAGCTGAAACGCGACGGAGCCGCCCCCGTTTTGCGGCGGGATGGTAACTGTTACAAAAAGTCCCGTTTCCGGATTTTTGCGTTCGGTGCAATCATGTCCTCCACACGCAATGAATGGAGAATCCCAAGCATCAAGAATGATCACAGGGCATGCTGGCGGGAAAGTCACTTCCGACCGGATCTCCGGATTCCCCGTGGACGCCGGCCCAGGTTCGGGGCTCCACGGAAGGGCATCACAGCTTCGCGACCCACCTGCTCGGTGGCGGGGCCGACCTGCGGATCATCCAGGAGCTGCTCGGGCACGCCGATATCTCGACGACCCAGATCTACACCCACGTCGAAAAAAGCGGACTCAAGGCGGTCCTGAAAAAATTCCACCCGCGCGGGTGATCCGCCACAGCAGGCTCGCGGGAGATGGGGAGGCGGATGCGGCGTCGGGCAGGCTCGCGCTCTTGGTCGAGGGCTCTCCCTCACTTTGGGCAGAGGCTCCTTCATCCCGGATCGAAACCACTTCGCCGGCCGGAATTTTTACCTCCCCGAGAACGGGAGACCTCGCGAGGTAGAAACCGCCGGACATCTCCGTCACCCGCGCCCGGATCACGCTGCTGTCCTTGAGGGTGATCACCTGCAGGCCGCCGTCGCCGGAAAGGAGCGGAGGAGAAACCGCGAGGAGAGCAAACGCAACCAGCCGGAAAATCATGGCGGCTTCCCTCGCCGCCTGGGTGTCTTTCCCTCTTTACAATGCGCTATCGCGCTGGTTTTCCGCCCGTGTGAGGCTCATCACTCCGATACGATTTCCAGTCTCTAAACGGGCGGGACGCCCGTTCCCCCTGTGCTCTGCAACTTTCGGGCGCCCCGCGCGCGGCGGCTTTACGTAAAGGCGGCTTTTCGTTTTGCCCCGGTCTGCGTCCGGGCTATGCTCCTGCCGTCATGAAGACCGTTTTCCCCACGCGCGGGCAGAAGACCCGGATTTCCTTTCCCATCGGAGCGGTCCGTCATCGCAGGAACACCCTCCCGGATCCGCGCGGCTTCACGCTCATCGAACTTCTGGTCGTGGTCGCGATCATCGGCATCCTCGCGGCGATTTTGGTCCCTGTCGCGGGGCGCGCGAAGCGTTCCGCCCTGACGACCGCCTCGGTCAGCAATTTAAGGCAGATCCACATGATGTTGCTCGGCTACCTGAACGATAACAACATGGAGTTCCCCGACGCGCGCGGATCCAAAGATCCCAAAACCGGTGGTTTTCCCTCTTTTTGGCGCAGGACAATTTGGGAGCATTCGTATGGCCCGTTTGTTGAACCGGCGGACATATCGATGGCCTCCTCCAACTACGCCAAAATCATGTGGTGCCCGCTGATGGGCAGCCTTTATAAAAAAGCGCAGCACCCCGCCGGACGCGGGAGCTACGCGATGAACTTGTTCTTTAAGAGCGAAGGCCAGTCGCCGACGGACGGGACGCTCAGCGATGACCAGAAGCAGCGACTCCTCCGTGAAAACCTGAAAGGCAAGGTCGAGCCGATCATCATGGCTGGAACCGTCCCCAAAGACCACCCGGATTGGGGCACGAACGAAGTGATCGAATCCTCCAAATTCCCATACGATACTTACTGGCAGAACCTCAGCTACGAATACGGCTCCGGCGCCAACTCCGCCATCGGAGTCTTCCTGGACGGGCACACCGAAATCATCTCCAAGGAAGAAGGCGTCAAACTCGACCCCCTCCTTCGCAACTGCAACAACTTCGAGTGACCTCCCCGCGAAACGGGCGCAACGCCGCCACACAGAATTGAAACCCTGGAGGAGCCGGCGGGGGCAATGGCGGTTGGAGTGCGAACATCTGGGGCTCTGCGGCTGCTTGAACATCGGGCAACACGGCAATCTTTGGCGGAACGGCAGGGACGGTTGACTCCCAAAAACGGCGTTTCTCGTCCGTCGAGAGAAGTCGGACGGCTCGGCGAGCCATCCCCACCAATAATCCTAAAAACAGAGTTGAAGGTTGATTGATGAGAGTTGATGGGTCAAAGCGAGCGGTTTACGCCGAAATGGAGGTTCATCCAAGGGGTGAGCTTGGCCATCAACGGAACCCGTTGACTCGGAGTCCCTCAACCATCAACTCTCAACCATCATCTTCCTTTTTAGGATAATCGGCTCACCAGCTTTCCCTGCACGTCAGGATGTCTGAGAACACACATTTTCTCAAGCGCCAAAGGCGCATTCATTCCACAGCCCAGTCCGAAGGGCTGGGAATCCAGAAGACAACGAATCAGCGTCCTGTAAGGACGCGATCGATCCGCATCGACCGCACATCTTGCATGGCGAACAGGATAGCGGACTTGCAGCCCGCATTTTCGTTTTCGGCCAGGCCCGGCCCTGCGGACCGGGCTAAGGGATTTTGGCCCTTTGGGCCAGGTGCGGCCGCTTCGGCTCCTACATCCGACGGCGGCGCATGACCATGAAGAACGTGCCGGTCGCGGCCAGAAGCAGCCAGGTGCCGGGCTCGGGGACCGCTTGGATGACGAGGTCGTCGCCGCCGGTGAACGAGTTTGCTCCCACGTCACCGAAGTAGCTAATTTTGAAGTCCTGTCCCGACACATTAAACGTTGCTCCGTCGGCCAGGTTGGTCGTGGTGCCATTGAGCTTCTCAAAGACCCCGCTGAGGGCGCTGCCACCCTGGTTGTCCACGAGGAAGAAGAGCGCGTTGTTGGCGGGGCTGTAGGTGAGGCTCAAGGCGAGGTTGTTCGTTCCGGCAAGCGAGAATACGGATCCGCCCCCGGTCATGGTGAGCCGGTCATACCCGCTGGCAAATACCGCTCCGGCAATCTCCATGCTCAATGTTCCGCCGTCGAGAATGGCGACGCTGTTGTTCACGGTCAGATTTGCCGGCGAGTTTCCCGGCGCAAGTGTGCCGGCGACGCTCACGGCCCCGGCGATGGTGCCGCTGCCGCCGAGGATCGCCCCGCTCGAGACCGAAAGGCTGCCCGTGCCCGTGCCGTTGCCGGTGGTGTTGTTCACCAGCAGCGTGCCGACGCTCACCGTCGTCGTGCCGGTGTAGGTGTTCTCGGCGGTGAGCGTGAGAGTGTTCGCGCCCAGCTTGGTGAGCGCCCGGCCGGCTGTCAGGGCATCGGTCTGGGTGAAGTTGCCGGCGCTGGTGTCAATCGCGACGCCGGAGGCGGCGTTCATCGTGAAGCCCGTCAGCGACCCATTAAACAATGAGGCCACCTGGGACGAGCTGTAGTAGCCGGCACCACCCACGCCGAGACCGATCGTGCCCGCCGCCCCGGCCGTGACCGCCGATGCAGATTTGGCGCTGGTGTTCAGGAAGGTCAGGATCCCGTCAGACACCGTGGTCGCCCCGGTGTAGGTGTTCGTTCCCGAGAGCGCCCATGTGCCGACTCCCGTTTTCGTCAGGCTAGTGGCTTGGGTTCCGTTGTTTGCAAGCGCAGCGGCCAAGATGTTGTTGCCGACATTCGTGCCGGTCAGGGTGAGCGTGCGGGTTTGGTTCGGTGTCCCATAGGCCAGCGCGCCGGTATTGGAAAAATTGATGGCACCGGATCCCGAGGCATCGAGCGTCGCGCCATGGAGATTAGCCGTGCCATTGATGGTGAAGAGGCGGTCGGTGGTGTCTCCCGTTCCGGTATATGCCAGGGTCGTGGCATTTCCGAGCAGGAGGTTGGTGGCTGCGTTCGAGGACATGCCCAAGCTGCTGGCCACGCCGCCATTTTTCAGGTTCGATACGGAGATCGTGCCCCCCGAGGGAGAAATTGTCGTGATGCCGGTGTAGGTGTTCGCCCCGGTGAGGGCAAGAACTCCGGCCGATCCTTTGGTGATGCCGTTGCTGCCTCCTGTGCCGTCAGCAATGATGGCACTGACGGTCAGATCGTTGGCGGCGGCAGAGGAATCAGCGATGGTGAAGGTGCGGGTGGCATTCAGGTTGAGAACACCACCGCCCTCACCAGAGATCGTCCCGCCATTCGGGTTGTTTGTGCTTTGGTAACTGACGGTGCCGCCGAGATTCAATGTGCCATTGCCAATGAGGACATTGCCCGTGCTTCCGGAGGCCCCCCCACCAAGCTGAAGTGTTGTGATCGTCTGGGTGGTGCCATTGAAATCGAGGGTTCCGGCAGTGGCGATCACAGGGCCAACGATTTTTCCGGCGCCGCTGAGCCTGAGCGTTGCGGCGTCGGCGTTAACCTGGGTGGTGCCGGTGTAGGTGTTCGCGTTGGTGAGCGTGGTGACGCCGGTATTGGTTACAGCAAAATTGCTAGCAACGCCCGCTCCGTTGAAATTGGCAATCACCCCGCTGATGGTCGTGTTGCCGGTGCCGGCAATCGTGAGTGTTCTGGCTGTCGTGTTGATTTCTGAAAGAAAGATATTCCCGGACAGCTCGAGCACCTTGCCCGCATCGAGGCTGCTGGTGAGAATCCGGCTGGCCCCCGAATTGGTAAAATCTCCGCCGAGAGTGATATTGTTCGATCCGCTCACAGTGGCGATAAATGTTAGGGTCACAGCGTTGGTGATGGCGTTCCCGCCGCTCAGATCCGTTGAAGCTTGGAGTGTGGAAGCAGCTGTTTGAAAAATGAGTCCGCCGGTGCCCAGCGCGGCCTTATTGCCCAGGATCAAAGTTCCGGCCCCGGAGACCGTCGTATTTCCAGTGTAGGTATTCGCGTTGGAGAGGGTGAGCGTGCCGGTGCTCGTTTTATTTACTGATACGGAAGTGCCACCGCCGTTGGAGATGATGCCGCCGATCGCCGTGTTGCCCGCCCCTGCTATGGTTATCGTTTTGGCTGCAGCCGTGCCGACTGTGCCACCTGTGATGTTTCCGCCCAGCGTGAGCAGGTTGGTGGTGCTGTTATTGGTGAAAGTGGTCGCGCTCGCGACGGCCGTGCCAAGAATCAGGTTGGCGTTGATGGTTTCGTTCTGCGCGACCGTGCTGTTCATCGTGACCGCGGTCGTCGTGCCAGTGGCAAAATTGATGGTGTCTGCCCCGGTGCCCAGCGTGTAAGCCGCCGCACCGGCGGTATCGAAAGTGATGTTGGTGAGCGAGATCGCGCCGACTGTGATCGCGGTATTGCCGTTGCCCGCGTTGTTGAAGGTCGCGGTGTTGCCGGCACCGGGGACGGGGGACGCGCTCCAATTTGTCGTCGTGGACCAAGTGGCATTTGTCGTGCCGTTCCATGAGGCGTTGGCCGCGTTCGCGGCTGGTGTGGCGAGCAGCACGGCGGCCAAGGCGGCGGCCGTGTTAAACCGGGAGCGCAGGAGGGAGAGGATGGAGTTCATAGAATGGGATGTAATGGGGGTGGAATGCGTGAGGATTTTGGCCGGTGGAGGAAGGGGTTGACAGCGGGTAATCTGCTTATAAGCTCACAGAGGAATTGCCATGAGTCAACAAATATTTTTCAAGTTTCCGAATCTTTTTTTTGGGAAGAAATCGATGCGATGTGTGGTGCTCTGCGGTGCGGGGCTGCTGGCGGCGATGGTTCCGGGGCATGTGGCGGGGGCGCCGGCCGGCCGGCCGGCGTCCGCCGCCGGGGTGGTGGCGACGTTTGCGCCCGACCTGTCGTCATTTGGTGGGGTGAAGGAATCCGGCGGGTCGGCGTATGCCTTGCCCAAGGGGACGCCGGTTGGCGAGGCGATCGAGTTTCTTGATGCGGACAGGGCGTTTCGTCCGGTGGCGGGTTCGCCGGTGCGGCTCATGTTCCCGCTGAAGGGGGCGCTGGACGGGGAGGAAGGGTTCACCATCGCGTTCCGTGCGCAGGGCGACTGGAGCGAGGCGGGGCCGCCAGATGCGCGGCGCACGCTGCTCCAGATCGGACGCCGGGATGCGGAGAACGGGGTGGCGATCCGGCTAGCCGCCGGGAAGCTGCAGGCCGTCGCGCGAGGGGTGAAGCCGGGCGGTTCCCGGGTCGAATACACCATCGCTATGGAGGTCGCGGCTTTGGGCGCCAAGCAGTGGCACCATTTCGCCGTCACCTACGAACCCGCTTCCGGCCAGATGACCCTGTTTGTGGACGGTGAAAAAAAGGGGATGCGCGCGGGGGTTGCGATGGATGCGCGGTGGCCCGAGGACTCGCTCCTTACGGTCGGGCTGCCGGGGATCGCGATCTCCGATCTGCGCTTCCTGCCCGGCATCCACCCGACGGGATCTCAATAGCCTCAGGCCTCCTGACCTCTCCCGGAAAAATTGAATGGGGGAGGAAAACGGATGACCCCATTCGGGATGTCAATCAGCGCCCACACGGGCGGGACGCCCGTGCCCCCTGTGCTCTCGCGTCTCGTAAGTTTTCCTCGCAGGTCAGGATGTCTGAGCCTGGCAGGTGAGCCGGGTCGGCCGGGGGGATCACACGGCGAAACCCGCATCGAGGCGGAGGCGTTGAAATTCCCGCAGCAGGGCAACCTCGGCGGGATTCAGGGCACCGGATGCCATGGGGCCGAGGTTCTGGAAATACGAGGCGCCGAGCTTCCGGCATCGCACGTAATCCGCCGCTAATTGTCCGGCGTTGCGCAGGTCCGCGCGCGAAGGCTGCCAGCTCCATCCGCCATGCGATGTCATCCATGCCATGAGGGGTTTCGCGCCGATCTCGGGGCAGTTGAAGCCCTGGGTGTTCTCGCCCGGAATATCTATCTCCCAGACCTGATAATCCTCACCGGGAAGCGGGAGGACGTGGTGGTTGTTGGTGAGCATCGCGCCGGGCTGGAGGCGATGCACGCCATCGTAGAGCGCCGTGAGCGGCCAGATCACGTTTGAGTTGACATCCGTCTGATCCTCGGCCGCCTTGGCCTCTGGCCACCAGCCGTCGAAGAGCATCCCGGCCACCTTGCCGTAGCGCGAGCAAAGCTCATCGACCTGGCCGAGCAGGAATCCGCAGAAGGCCTCCCAGTCGCGCGGCGGCCCGAACTCGACGCCGCCACCGTCCAGGTGGTGCCAGTCGAGGAGAGAGAAATAGAAATGCAGGGCCACGTCGCGTTCGTGGCAGGCCGCTGCCAGCTCGCCGACAAAATCCCGGCGGGCCGCGGATTTGGCGGAGGTAAAATCCGTGAGCCCGCTATCCCAGAGGCAGAACCCGTCGTGATGCTTGGTGGTGAGCATGAGCGCCGTCGCGCCGGCCTCGCAGAAGGTATCGAGCCACCTCCCAGCATCGAAGTCCTCCGGGCGGAACTCCTTCGCGCGCTCCGCATAAATTTCCCGGGGGATCATCTCGAGTCGGCGCACCCATTCCTTCGTGCCGCCCAGCGAGTAAAGTCCCCAGTGGACGCTGACGCCGAATTGATCGGCGGCGAAGCGTGCGCGCCCGGGCTCAGTGGCCTGAAGTTTTGCATGGGAGGCCCATTCGTAGGAAGGCAGGGAAGAATCGGACATAGGGCGGGTTAGCGGAAATCCAGCCAGGCGACGACCGGCGGAGGGGTCACGATCATCGAGTCCCCGAAATTTTCCTGCCATTCCTCCGGGCGGTCTTCGGCAGGGAGGTCGAGCAGGCGGTCGGCCGCGCGGAACGCGGCCATGAGCAGGAACGGTTCGTTGGCGCCGGGGCGGACGGGACCGATCTCCGCCCAGGGCAGGCGCCAGAGGAACTCGACCGCGTGCTGCGGCGCGGCGGCCGGCCCGGCGACCACGCCGGAAAGCAGCGCCGTCGGGAACTCGTCCACCAGCAGGTGGTGGTGGCGCAGGGCCACCGTGCGGCCCGCGCGGT
>Ga0247840_10006722_pt1 | contig 16392 bp, 15 predicted proteins | sample LaCruzMarch2015__FD_192404 | JGI IMG/M metagenome (GOLD analysis project Ga0247840, IMG submission 192404) | Freshwater microbial communities from meromictic Lake La Cruz, Castile-La Mancha, Spain - LaCruzMarch2015_17m | ecosystem: Environmental > Aquatic > Freshwater > Lake | place: Spain... | reverse complement strand
GACGCCGGTATACCGAACGCCGTCGGACGATGGCGCCCGTTCACGTAGCGAGGAGGCTAATTTACGGATTGGAGGCAAATCGGACTTGCGCTCGAACAGAGTATCTACGTCCGGTTATCACGTCCGATGGCTATAACAGGCCGACCGCCAGAGTCGCCCGCAGTGGAGATCCGCCCGACCGCAAACGGCTTCCTTGATTTGCCGTATCCCGCATCGACGAGTATGCTCGGAACAGTCAAGGTTACCATTGGCGACTATGTCCGACCTACTCGACCCAAAAAAGACTACGGCGGCCTAAGACCAGCCATCGGCATCCATCTGCTCGACTTCGACCTATTCCAGGACCCGGCGCATCGGGACCAAGCCAGCTGGTGCTTCGAGATGCGCGATGCCGAGACCCCGACGGTTACTCTCGGTCAAGAGTTGCAACTGAACCTGATCGAATTGCGCAAGGCCGATCGGCTGCAACGGACAACCGGCGCACTCGCCGCCTGGATTGCGCTCTTTGAACACTGGCAAGAGGACAAAACCATGTCCCAAATCGCAAACGAACCCGTCCGCAGTGCCCTGGATAAGCTTAAGCAGTTAAGTGCCGACGCGGAGACCCGCCGGCTCGCCTTCGTGCGCGAGCGGGCGTTGCGCGACGAGCGCAGCCTGCTCAAAGATGCGCGTGAGGAAGGCAGGACTGAGGCGTTTCGCCAGACCGCAACCAACCTGATTCGAACCAGCGATCTTGACGACGCAACCATTGCCGCAGCCACCGGGTTGAGCCTGACCGATATCGCCGCCTTGCGACAGCAGGTGGAAACAAGGTGAGGGTAATGGAGATTCCTCCGATCCGGACCGAGTTTGATTACGAAGCGGCACTCGACGAGATCGCCTCGCTGATGGTCGACGATCCGCTGCTCGGCACTCCTGACGGCGACCGTCTGGACGTGCTGACCACCTTGGTGCAGGCGTATGAGGCGCAACATCATCCCGTGCCGCCACCCGATCCGATCGAGGCCATCAAGTTCCGGATGGAGCAGCAAGGCCTGACGGTGGCGGATATGAGGCCCTATATCGGTCCGCCCCATCGCGTCTATGAAGTGCTGGCGCGGAAACGCACGCTAAGCCTGGCGATGATTCGGCGACTGCATCGGGGGCTCGGGATTCCGGCTGAAAGTCTGATTGGTCCCTGATCCCCTCATCGTCAGTTCGCGCATCGCAGTTGAAGCCACTGATGCAGGCCATGAAACTGTTCAACCAATCCCGCAGCGTCTAGGCGAGCATAAGCCGGCGTACCCGCCCGGCAAAGCGATCAAACGATCGGCTGCCGGCGGCACGCTGACCGACGAGACCTAATTCCCGCACCTTCGCGGCGATCGTCGTTCGTATCCTCGCCGAACACCAGCAAAACCAGTGGTTCCGCCATTTCAGATGACCCCGCCGAGCGCCCCCGAGAACCAGAGTTCACCCAGGCGCAGTTCGTCCTCGCGATACATCTTGCGCACGTCCGCCGGCGCGATCGCCGGGATTCGCGATGCCCCGGTTTCGGGATCGCGCTCGCAAACGATCAACTCGTCCGGCCCCAATCGATTGACCAGCGCCGGAGAGTGGGTCGCGGCGAGGACCTGAGTGCGGGTACTGGCGTCCCGCAGGCGCTCAACGATGCGATCCAGGGCATAGGGGTGGAGGCCATGATCGACCTCCTCGACGCAGGTCAGCTTGGGCGGGTCGGGATCGTGCAGCATGGCCAGCAGTGCCAAGGCCCGAATGGTGCCGAAGGACGCCGAGGCGAGCGGCGTGGTGCCGCGTAGACCTTTTTCCTCGATCTCGATGGAAACGCCGGGACTGCTCCCGCCGAGCGGCACCAGGCGCAATTGCGTAAACCCCGGCGTTATATAACGCAGATCATCGACCAGCACCTCGAACACCTCCGGACTGGCTTCGGCCAGCCATGCCACATTGAATCCACCAAAGTGATTCACGGCCGGAACCAGGTCCGTACGGGCGATTTCGCCGAGAAGTTCGATGGTGCGCAGCAGATTCGTCTTGCCCGCCCCGTTCGGGCCGACGAGCACATTGAGAGGACCGAGATCGACGCGAACCTTGCCGAGGCTCAAAAAGTGCTGCGCTTCGATGTAGGTGAGATTGCCCACTGGTATCAGAGGATGAGGGTTTGCACTGGATGCGGACGGCGCAACCAAACCGGACGTAAGGCGGGTTTAAAATCCGCCCCTACACACGTCTGTCTGGATATCAGGTACAAAGGCTTACCTGCATTCGTCGAGTTCAGGAACATGACCATCCTCATATCCCTCGATCAAGACCCCCACGATCTCCATCAGCGAGGCCAGGGGATGCGACTCGTCCTCGCCCACCTCGTCGACCAGGCGATCCAGGAAAGCCACCAGGTGTTCATAATCTTCCTCGGTATGAGGGACGCAAAGCAGCGGCGACAGAAGCGGCCAGGACCCCAAAGCGGCGGTGATTTCGCTGGTCTGCATCGCTTACTCCTCCCGCCACTTGTCGTCGTCGTACTCCGCGTGGGGGTCAGTACCGCACGGACACAGATCTTGGCCCAGTTGTAGTGGATGGCAGCAATCGGCCGCACCTTGTTGCCGCCGACATTGAAAACGGTCAACTTGCCAACTTGGTCGGCCGCAGGAAAGACCTTGCGCAGGTCGGCGAAGGATGAGAAATCGTGCCGCTTGGCGAGGCTGTACCAGTGCGCTAAGGCGGACCGGCTGTCCGAATATTGGTCCGCGAAGACGATCATGCCTTGTCCATCAGCTCAACCAAGCGACGATAGCTCTCGTCCAGGTCTTGAGGGCTGGCGTTGATCGGGCTGAGCCCTTTGCTGCTAATTAGATCAAAGACCTCAGGATAGCTAATACCAAGCAACTCCGCCGCCTTACCCAGGCTGATTGCGCCGCGTTGGCGCTGCTCGATGACGAAATCCTCGAACACCGCCCGGCGGATCGCGTCGGGGGTATCGAAATTGGCCGCGAGGTCATCGGGAATATCGACGGTAATGGTAAGCATGGATCGGCTCCGGGCGAAGGGCGTTGATCGTCATTCCGGCCGTCGGTGATCGAGGCGCGCAGCGCCTGAGACAGGCGTGACACCGCTGGAGAGATTGTGAAAGTATTCGCTCCGAACCCGAAAACATCGCAATGCCGTAGGTTGGGGTGAGGAACGAACCCCAACATTTCAGCGCCTTACGCTTGGCTGCTCGTTGGGCTTCGTTCCTCAGCCCAACCTACAAGGAATACTTGCCCAAACTCTGGAGCGATGTCACGAGAGCCGCAGGTCGCTGGCCGAAATGGCGATGAGGCCAAGGATAACCCCAAAACGACACCGCCCGCGCATCCTTGCGGATGCGCGGGCGGATCAACTGGAGCGCAGGGGCATCCCGCCCCCGCCAAGTCACCGGGGCGGGGCGCCCCGGCTCCTTTTACTTCGCCGCGTGCAACGCCGCATGCGCCGCCGCCAGCCGCGCGACCGGCACGCGCGGACCCGAGCAGGACACATAGTCCAGCCCGATCTTGTCGCAGAAGGCGATGGCTGCCGGGTGGCCGCCGTGCTCGCCGCAGATGCCGACCAGGAGATCAGGCTTGACCGAACGGCCCCACTTGACCGCCAGTTCCATCAGCTTGCCCACGCCCTTCTCGTCCAGCACTTCGAAGGGGTTGTCCTGCAGGACCTCGGACTCGGTGTAGAGCGGCAGGAACTTGTTTTCCGCATCTTCGCGCGAGAAGGAGAAGGCGGCCTGGGTCAGGTCGTTGGTGCCGAAGGAGAAGAACTCCGACTCCTCGGCCAGGGTCTCGGCGCGCATACAGGCGCGCACCACTTCGATCATGGTGCCGAACTGGAACTTCACCGGCTTGCCGGTGCGGGCCTTGATCTCGTCATGGATGGCATCGACCCACTTCTTGACGATCTTGAGTTCCTGGGCCGTACAGACCTGGGGGACCTTGATCTTGGGGTGGACTTCGACGCCGGCGGCCTGGCACTCGGCGGCGGCCTCGAGGATCGCCCGGATTTGCATCTGGTAGATCTCGGGGAAGCTGATGCCCAAGCGCACGCCGCGATGGCCGAGCATGGGGTTGGTCTCGAACAGGGCGCGCACCTTGCGCAGCATCCGCTCCTTCTTGACGATGACCGACTCCACCAGCATCGGGTCGAGCTGCCGGCGCAGCCCGTCGACGTCGGCGCGGACCTTGTCCGGAGCCTGCATCAGGGTCATCGCCGCACCCAGGGCGGTCAGGCCATGGGCGTTCTTGGCGAGTTGCTGCAACTCGGCGATCTCGCGCACCAGCACGTGTTCGTTGGGCAGGAACTCGTGAATCGGCGGGTCAAGCAGACGAATCACCACCGGGTAGGGAGCCATCACCTCGAACAGGGACTTGAAGTCCTGCTGCTGCAGGGGCAGCAGTCGGTCAAGCGCTTCCTGACGCTCTTCCTGGGTGTCGGCAACGATCATGTCGATGACGATCGGCAACCGCGCCGGGTCATTGAACATGCGCTCGGTACGCGCCAGGCCGATGCCGACCGCACCGTACTTCAGCGCGCGCTTGGCGTCGACCGGCGTGTCGGAGTTGGCCATGACCTTGATCCGCGCCACTTCGTCGGCCCAGCTCAACAGGGTGACCAGTTCGTCGGTGAACTCGGGCTCCACCGTCGGGATCTCGCCCAGATAGACCTTACCGGAGGTCCCGTCCAGGGTGATCATGTCGCCTTCCTTGAAGCTGGTGTCGCCGACGATGGCGATGCGCTTGTCCACGTCGACGTGGATGCCCTCGGCACCGGCCACGCAGCACTTGCCCATGCCGCGGGCCACCACCGCCGCGTGCGAGGTCTTGCCGCCGCGCGAGGTCAGGATGCCCTCGGAGGCGAAGAAGCCGTGGATGTCCTCGGGCTTGGTCTCTTCACGGACCAGGATGACCTTGAACCCCTGCTCCTTGCCGAGCATCTCGGCACGGTCGGCGTCGAACACCGCGATACCGGAGGCGGCACCGGGAGAGGCCGGCAGACCGGAGGCCACCGGGGTGGCCTTGGCCTTCGGGTCCAAGCGCGGGAACAGCATCTGCTCCAGGCTGTCCGGGGCGACGCGCAGCAGGGCCTGGGCCTTGGTGATGATCCCTTCCTTGACCATCTCGACCGAGGTGCGCACCTGGGCCACGGCGTTCATCTTGCCGTTGCGGGTCTGCAGGCAGTACAGGATGCCGCGCTCGATGGTGAATTCGAAGTCCTGCACTTCCTTGTAGTGGCCCTCCAGACGGTCACGCAGCGCGTCGAGCTGCTTGGCCATCTCCGGCATATCGGCCTTGAGCGAGACCAGCGGCTTGGGGGTGCGGATGCCCGCGACCACGTCCTCGCCCTGGGCGTTGACCAGGTACTCACCGTAGAGCAGGTTCTCGCCGGTGCCGGGGTCGCGGGTGAAGCCCACGCCGGTGCCGGAGTCGTCGCCGCGGTTACCGAACACCATGGTACAGATGTTGACGGCGGTACCGTTGGCCATGGCCGGGGTGATGTTGAACTGGCGGCGGTAGTCGACCGCGCGCTTGCCGCCCCAGGAGCCGAACACGGCCTTGATGGCGATCAGGAGCTGCTCGTACGGGTCCTCCGGGAAGGGCCGGCCGGTCTGTTCCTGCACCACGCGCAGGAAGCGCTCGGCGGCATCCTTCAGGTCGCTCGCGGACAGCGCCACGTCTTCTTTGACGCCCGCCGCCTTCTTGACCATTTCGAACTGCTTGTCGAAAAACGTGTCGTCCACGTTCAGCGCGATCTTGCCGAACAACTGGATGAAACGGCGGTAGGCGTCGTACGCGAAGCGCTCGTCACCAGTGGCCTTGATCACGCCCTGCAGCGTCTTTGCGTTGAGACCCAGGTTGAGGATGGTGTCCATCATGCCGGGCATGGACATCGCCGAGCCGGAACGCACCGAGACCAACAACGGCTCTTCGGCGCTGCCAAAGCCCTTCTTGGTCTTCTTCTCCAGCGCGGTCATCTGCGTCTGGACTTCTTCCCACAGCCCGGGCGGCAGTTCCTTGGTCGGCGAGGCCAGGAATTCCAGGCAAGCCTCGGTGGAGAGCACGAAGCCGGGCGGCACGTTGAGGCCGATCTGGGTCATCTCGCACAGGTTGGCGCCCTTGCCGCCGAGGAGGTGCTTGTTCTTGCCGTCACCTTCCTCGAAAGCGAATACGCGTTTTTTGCTATCTGCTGACATGGCTCTGCTGAACCTCTCTCGCTTGGTGGTTTTGGGGATACGGGTCTGCAGCCCGCGCGTAATCTCGGGGCCTATTGTCGCAGAGGTTGCCCCCTAGTGAAGAACTAAATACGAAGAATTGTTTCCAAAAATCTGTAAATTTTAGATAATTATTTTTATACATAGAGTTAAGTGACTTTTCCGCGTCGCCGGCTGCGCCGAAACGGCGGGGCGCAGCACCTGAATACCAGGGAGCGGACCCCTGCCGCCCGCCGCAGCGCGGTGCTTCAAGCCCGGACGCTAGCCCCAATGACCCGGAGCGCCCGGCACGTACGCATCGTGACCCCAAAGATCCGCCCGACCAGCCGGCGACGCGCGGCGGCCGGCTGACCAAGCCCCTAATGGTAAGGGCCGCCGGGTGCCGCTCAAAGCCCAGCGTTGTCCGGGTTTGCGCTGCACCCCGCAAGCCGGGTCTAATCGGTGGCTGAATGATCCCGACCGACGCCGCGCACCATGCACCAGCACTCGACCCATTCACGGCCCCAAGACGCCGACCCGGAGGCCGAACGGCACAGCACCCGCCTGCGCGAACGGATCCGCGCCGCCATCATCGACGCCGACGGCCTGCTGCCCTTCGACCAATTCATGGAGTTGGCGCTCTATGCCCCCGGACTCGGCTACTACGTGGCGGGTGCCGCCAAGTTCGGCAGCGCCGGGGATTTCGTCACGGCGCCGGAGCTCTCACCGCTGTTCGGAGACTGCGTCGCCGTCCAGTGTGCCGAGTCCCTGCAGCGACTGCAAGGGGGAGACCTGCTGGAATTCGGCGCCGGGAGCGGCGCGCTGGCCGCGGCGGTGCTGACCCGATTGGACCAACTGGGCACCCTCCCCGGCCGCTATCTGATCCTGGAGCCGAGCCCGGAGCTGCAGGCGCGCCAACGCGAACGGCTCGGCAGCGCGGTGCCGCACCTGGTCGAACGCTGCCGGTGGCTGACCGGACTACCGGTCGACCTGCGCGGTGTGGTGCTGGCCAACGAGGTGCTGGACGCGATGCCGGTCCACCGCTTCCGCATCGGGCCGGACGGTGCACCGCTCGAGATCTTCGTCACCGAGCGCGACGGAACCTTGAGCGAGATCGCGGCGCCCATCCGTTCCGTCGGGCTGGCCGCCGCTCTCGCGGCCATCCAGGCCGCCGGTTTCGCCCGCACCCCAGGCTACAGCTCCGAGATCAACCTGCGGGCCGGTCCCTGGCTCGCCGCGGTCGGCGACGCCCTGACCGCGGGTCTGGTCCTGTTGATCGACTACGGCTACCCGGCGGCGGCCTACTACCAAAGCGACCGCACCATGGGGACCCTGATGTGCCACTGGCGCCACCAGGCCCACGGCGACCCCTTTCAGCATCTCGGGCTGCAGGACATCACGGCCCATGTCGACTTCAGCGCCATCGCCCGCGCCGGGCTGGCCGCCGGGTTCGCGATCGCCGGCTTCGCCACCCAGGCCCACTTCCTGATCGGCTGCGGTATCGACCGCTTCCTGACGATCGAGTCAGGCGCCATCGAACAATCGCTGAGCCAGACCCAGGCAGCCAAACAGCTCCTGCTGCCCAGTGCCATGGGGGAGCGCTTCAAGGTCCTGGGGCTGGCCCGCGGCGTCGCCGGACCCTGGTGCGGGTTTGCAGTGCGCGATCTGAGTGACCGGCTGCCATCATGCCACTGTTCGACCTGACGGGATTCCTCCTCACCGGCGTGCTCTCCGGACTCCTCGCCGGCCTCTTCGGCGTCGGCGGCGGCGTGATCATGGTGCCGGCACTGATGTTTCTGTTCGGCCATCTCGGGATCGGCGGCGACTGGGTGCCGCATCTGGCGGTCGGGACCTCGCTCGCGACCATCGTCGGCACCGGCGCGGCCTCGGCTCTGGCTCATCATCGCCGCGGCGGGGTGCGCTGGGACCTGGTGGCCGGGCTGGCACCGGGGATCGTACTTGGGGCCTGGGCGGGCGCGGCCATCGCCGGGGTCATGCCGGAGCTCTGGCTCAAACGCCTGTTTGCCGCGTTCCTGCTCTATGTGAGCTTGCGGATGCTGATCCCGTCGCGCTCGGCAACCCAACGGCCGCTCCCGAGCAAGGCGGGGCTCTGGGTGGTCGGGGGCGGTACCGGCGTCTTATCCGCCCTGGTCGGCATCGGCGGGGGAACCATCACCGTGCCCTTTCTTGCCCGCTGCGGGGTGGCGATGCGCCAGGCCGTCGGGACCTCCGCCGCCTGCGGACTGCCCATCGCCGTGGCCGGGGCCATCGGCTTCCTGGTGGTCGGCTGGGGGCGCGATGGACTGCCGGCGTTCAGTACCGGCTTCATCTACTGGCCGGCGGTACTGATCATGCTCGTTGCCAGCATGCCGGCCGCCCCGGTGGGCGTGCGCCTTGCCCACCGCCTCCCGGTGGAGTTGCTCAAGCGTGCTTTCGGCTGCTTTCTGCTGCTGGTCGCGGTGCGACTGGCCTTGACCTGACGGTCGGGTGCGGTGAGTAAGGGGCACTGGTGGCGGACTACGCCCAAGCCGGCGCATCCGCCACACCGGCTTGGCTCAGGCCCGGAATGTGTCACGCCAAGGCGCCAAGGTTCTTCAAGGCAATAGCAAAACCGGAGGCACTCGCGGGTCCGCAGGGGGCGGTAGGGGCGACTAAAGTCGCCCCTACATGTTGGTACATCTTTTCCCGGAAATCACCTAACCCCCGCCGTCCAGAACCAGTCGGCGGTAGAGAAAAACCTGACCCTGCGCATCGCGCAGGGCCAGCCGCCCCTGGTCCAATGCAAACTCGAACTCCAGACTGAAACCGGCGCGACGACTGACCATCCGCACCCGATCGCCGGTGACCTGAATGGTGCCGTCCACGAAGGCCCAATTCGGGGCATAGAGTCGGTAATTGCCGCCCTCGACGATCAGCAGTCCGCCTCCGGCGGACTCCCAGATACCCCCGAGGGCCGCACCGGTCCACGGCATCCGGCCCGCGCCCGCGCCTCCCGAGACCATCCCCTCCATCATCTGTCGGCCCACCTCACCGGCCTGGTCAAGGGGCATCCCCGGAACCGGGGACATCCCCGGTACGCCCCCATTGGTCATGGCCCGGGCCGCCTCACCACCGGAGCCCATCAGACCCATGGCTTCCATCATGCGGGACATGGCGTCCGCCATCGCTTCCCGGCCGGCGCTGCCCTCGGCCCCCCAAACGGACAGCCACGGCAAGAACAGAAATACGAACAGCAGCCCGGCGATGAAGCGGCCCGACCGCCGCCGGCTGCCGCGCGGTCGCGCGTCATCCACTTCACCGGCAGCACCGTCTGAAGCGCCGGGGCCGATCGCATCGACCGCGTCGCGACCGCTGTTGGCTGACGGCCGGAGATTGGCGGCCGGCACGCCTCTTTCAGTGAATCCGCGGACAATTGGACCTGGCATGGGACTTGACACCACTGGTGACGCGGTGACGGTCCCCGGCAATCCGGTGACCGCCTGGTGAATGAGCGCGTATGATCCGGTTTCCAGCCCGCACGCGCGACGGTGCGGGTGAACGCGCGCAGTCTAGCAGACCCCGTCGCCGGCACCGCCTGCCGCCGCGGCGGATGATCAGCCGTTGCGCACGCCGAACGTTGGGGGACCGCAGCGCACACTGCCGGTCTACCCGCAACCCCACCGGCCTTTGACGCACCACACGAAAATAATGCATTGGCGCCCTAGTTTTGCGGAGTTCTCTGAGCCACTGGTTCGGCCCTACCCGTGGAGTATCTCACTGGACGGGTGCCGCAAGGGCATCGACAACGCGCACATCGACTGCCTGCTCAGCGCGCGCTTCCGCGACCAGGCCGTTGCGACCGTTCGCGAGTTGGTCCGCGAAGACGCCCTCAGCTTGTCGCGGCGCATCCCCGAACAGTTGGTCGGCAGCGACGATCTGGCGGCCCTACGCGAAACCTACCTCTGTCTGTTCGAATCGGCGCTGGAGCGCCGCCCCGACAAAGACTCGCGCGACCAGGTGGTGCTGCTTCAACTCGCCTTGCTCAAGTTTCTGCTGCAACTCACGGCGCGCGAACCCCTGGCCCTCCAGGAGGCACTCAAGGCGCAGCTTCAGTCCGAGCCGGACCGGGCGGCAGCGGACCATATCGGTTTGCACGAACACCTGGTCCTGGTGACCCGCCAGGCGCAGAGCATGCAGCGGCGGGTGGCGCAGATTCTGTTTCGCCAAATCCGCAAGTTCGAGACCGTCCAGGTCCAGGCCCTGCGTGCCGCCGTCCTCGGCAAACACTGGCCGGTACCCGAGAGCATTCTCTTCAACCCGATCCTGTACATCCCGGATGTAGGGGAAGGGCTGGCCCTCGCCGCCGATTATCCGATCGGCTGGATGGCCGAGTCCGGCATCGACGACTGGTTGACGCGAACCGCGGCCTGCCTGACCACGACCTTCGCCGACTACCTGCCGACCTGGCTGACCGGCGCGACATTACCCGAACCGCAGGACAGTCAACCGTCGACCCTTGGGCGTCGCGATCAGGGCCAACTGCGCGGCTTCGTCGCCACCGAGATCCTGCTCGCCGGGTTCGTCCCCCGGGTGGAATACCGTCAAGGACTGACCACCTGGCTCGACGAACCGACTAATCTGCGGCTCTTTCTCGACGCGGGGCCAGCCGCCGATGAGGGGGGCGGCGAGGGCCGCGCCCAGGGCGCCGCTGCCCGCTGGCAGTATCCGGACTGGGACCTTTTTCAACATGACCTGGTCGGGAAACTCGTCGCCAGCCTGGATGTCGCCGGGTTAGGCGATGTCATCGAGTGCACCTATGCCCTGCCCGCGCTGCGCCGTCAACTGGGTTACCCCCTGCCCTTGTCCCTGGTGATGGACTATGCAAAAGAGCGCCTCAGCCGCCGTGCCCTGACGCAGCGCATTGCCACGCTGCGCGGCGGTCCGGATCCGCTCGCGGTTCATCAGTTGCTGGAGCGGATGCAGATCGCCCGCAAGCGCCAGACACCCGGACAACGACAGGCGCTCATGGGCCGCTATCTGGTCGACTTCCTGACCCTGCGCCGCGACCTGAAGCTCGCCTATAAGACCTTTGAAGTGCTGGACGGCATCCACCTGGTGGAGGACGAGGACGAGTGCCGCTTGTCTCGCTCGAACGGCAGCCTGTATGAATTTCCCTGCCGCGGTGAAGGCGGTCCGCGAAACCGGCGCATCCGCGCTCATGCGGTGCTCAAGGCTGATGTGCGCGGTTCCACTCTGATCACCGAGGAGTTGCGCGCCCGCGGACTCAACCCCGCATCCCATTTCAGCCTGAGCCTGTTCGATCCGGTCAATCAACTGCTGCCCGAGTTCGGCGCGGACAAACTGTTCGTGGAGGGTGATGCGGTCATCGTCGCGCTCTATGAATACCTGGACGACGGCCCCGGCCTCACGGTCACCCGGGCCTGCCGCCTGGCACGCAAGGTGCTTCAGGTCGTGACCCTGCAGAATGTCCGCAATCGCCAGAACGATCTGCCCACATTGGAGTTGGGGCTCGGTCTGTCGTTCTCGCGGCGCGAGCCCAACTTCCTCTATGACGAGGGTCGGCCGATCATGATCTCCAGCGCCATCAATCAGGCGGACCGACTCTCGTCCTGCTCCGGACTGCTGCTGCGCTCCGGCTTCCAGCCGACCAATCCCGCTTTCCGGGTCACCGTGGTGCGCGACGCCATCGGCGGCGAACGCGCCGGCCCCGGCCGCGATTTACTCAACTATAACGTCAACGGCGTCAAACTCGACGAGACCGCCTTCCTCAAGCTCCAGGAGGAACTGCCCATGACCCAGTTGCGCCTGCCCGAGCACGAGGCCCCGGAAAGTCTGTTCTTCATCGGCAACCACCAGGATCACGGCGGACGTGTCCATTGGATCGTGCTGCGCCATGCCCCGGTCCGCGACTGGTACGGTGATGCGCTGGGGCCGGTCGAACCGGACCGACGGCATTATTTCGAACTGATCGTCGATGAGCCGCTGGCCGCACGCATCCGCCGGTTGGCGGCGGGTGGGTAAGAACGACGCATTTGTCTTTGATGCCGAAACGCCGCACCATTGCCCCCGACACCCGCCTCGCCGCGTTGCGGGAGACCATTGCCGCCGGCACCGCGCCGGTCGAGGTACTGCGCACCGCGCTAGCGGATTCCAACTACCGCCTGGTCGCGCTCGCGGCCGGACACGCGGGCGACCGGCTCGTCTATCCGCTGGAGGCGGATCTGATCGCCGCCTTCCACCGACTGGCTGAACTTAGCCACACCCAGGACCCCCAATGCACCGCCAAGGGCGCCATCGCCCGTGCCCTGGTGGCGCTCGACTGCGCCGATGTGACCTTCTTTCTCACCACCCTGCGCTATCGCCAACTGGAACCGACCTGGGGCGGCAGTCAGGACACCGCGGTGGATATTCGCATCACCGCCGCCATGGGTCTGGCCGCGACGGCTTACGCCCGCGCCTTGCCCGAACTGACGCAACTGCTGATCGACCCGGAACCGCGGGTGCGCGCCGGAGTCATGGACGCCATCGCCTGTTGCGAGCCCATCGCGGCCGAATCGGTCCTGCGCATCAAGGCGCAGGTCGGCGATGCGGAACCCGAGGTCACGGGCGCCTGCCTGCTGGCCTTACTGCGCTTGGAATCTGAAGCCACCGCCCCCTTCGTCGGCCACTTTCTGGACCAGCGCGACCCCGAGTTGCGCGAAGTGGCGGCCCTGGCATTGGGCGAATCCAGAGTCCCCGCGGCGCTCGTTGAACTGCGGACCCGCTGGGATGCGGCGCCCTACAAAGGCGCCGCGGAGCAAATCCTGCTCAAGGGCGCAGTGCTGCACCGCGGCGATCAGGCGTTCGACTGGCTGCTGTCACTGGTAGCGGACGGCGAGCGGCGGATCAGCGAGCGGCTGATCAAGGATCTGGCCGTCTATCGCGGCAACCAGCGGTTGCGCCGCCGGCTGGCCGACGCCCTGGCCGGGCGCGGCGATGCCGATCTGGTTGCGCTACTGCATCGGATCTGGCCGAAAGACAGTTGATGTGCGGCTCAGACTGATCGAGCGTCTCCCCGTGATGGTTCCAGGTCACCCGCCCAGGGTATCCGGCGGACCTCGACTAGCGTCCGGCATCCTGGACCCGTGACGTCCATACTCAGGATGGACGGCCATGACCTCCCGGTTTCGGATATCCTCGCACAGGACTTGCTGCCGCGGGCGCGGCGCGGGCTCGCCGCGGTCGGCGCCGACCGCGGCGAGATCGACCACTGGCTCGGCATCATCGACGCCCGGCTGGAGCGACCGCGCACCGGCGCCCACTGGCAACGCGCCTGGGTGGAACGTCACGGAGCGGACATGCGGGGGTTGGTCGCAGCCTATCTGGAGCATCAGCGGGGCGGCCGGCCGGTGCACACCTGGACCCTGGATTAGACCGCCGGGCCGCGCCATTCAACGAACCTGGAATCGGACGCACATGCTGCAAGAACTCGATCACCTTCCCACCAACCTGCTCGAGGCCGACAGCCGCGACCTGCACCGCCTGCTCGGCGCACCGACGCTGATCCATCTGCCGGGAACGCGGCACCCGCCGCTCTTCGTATCCGTGCTGCTGCACGGCAACGAGACGGTGGGCTGGGACGCGATGCGCGCCCTGCTCGCTGAGCGTATCGCGCGCTTCGGTGAGCCGCGTCTGCCGCGCGCCCTGAGCCTGTTCATCGGCAATGTCGCCGCGGCGGCCAGCGGCGCCCGCCACCTGCCGGAACAGCCCGATTACAACCGGGTCTGGCCTGGGAGCGATCACCCACACACGCCCGAGCATGAAGTGATGACGGCCGTCTTCGACCGCATGACGCGCCGCGGTGTCTTTGCCAGCATCGACCTGCACAACAACACCGGCGCCAACCCGCACTATGCCTGCGTCGATCGTCTGGATCACCGCTCACTGCACCTGGCCACCCTGTTCGGACGGACCGTGGTCTATTTCACCCGCCCGATCGGGACCCAGTCCGCGGCCTTCGCGGGCCTCGGTCCGGCGGTCACGCTGGAATGCGGCAAGGTCGGCGAAGCGGCGGGCGTCGCGCACGCCCGCACCCTGGTCGACGCCGCCCTGCATCTGCTGGAGCTGCCGAACCACGCGGTGGCACCCCACGACATCGACCTGTTCCACAGTGTCGCGCAGGTGATGGTGCCGCCTGAACTCCGCATCGGCCTGCCGCCGACCGACGCTGAACTGGTGCTCAATCCGGAGATCGAACACTTCAACTTCCGGGAACTGCCCCGCGGCACCCCCTTTGCCAGCCTGCGCACCGGCGATCATGGACTCGGCTTCGTGGTGCTGGACGAGGACGGCAACGACGTAGCCAAGCGCTTTTTTCAACTCGATGACGGGGAGATCAAACTGCGCCGCCCGGTGATGCCCTCCATGCTTACCCGCGACCTGACGGTGATCCGCCAGGACTGTCTGGGCTATCTCATGGAACGCTACAACGACCATGTCCCGCGGCGCGGGACTGACTGACCAAACTTGCCGGAGGCCATCACTATGCCAGTCCCTGTGACACCCTTGGTGACCGCGGACGCGATCATCGAACTGGTCGACCGCCCCGGTCGTCCGATCGTGTTGATCGAGCGTCTCAACCCGCCGCCCGGCTGGGCCATCCCCGGCGGTTTTGTGGACTGCGGCGAGCGGCTGGAACAGGCCGCGGTGCGCGAGGCCCTGGAGGAGACCGGCCTGCACGTGCGGCTGCGCGTCCTGCTCGGCCTCTATTCGCACCCGGCCCGCGACCCGCGCGGCCACACGGTCACCGCCGTCTATGTGGCCGAGGCGCGCGGCGAGCCCGCGGCCTTGGATGACGCCCGCGCCGTGCAGGTCTTTGCGCTCGACGCGCTCCCCGCGCAACTCGCCTTCGATCATGCGACCGTGCTGGCCGATTACCTGGCCTACCGCGCCGCGGGCAGCGTCGCACCGCTGCGGTTCGACTGAGCGGCCCGCGGCCCGCGTTGTCGTTGTCGTTGTCGTTGTCGTAATCGAGTTTACGATGCCCACGAAAATGCTGTCGCACCGATGCGTCAGTGCCGCACGTGGCGAATCGAAACCCGCTCGAAGCGGCTGCTCATGCCCGAGTTGAATCGCTTATCCGATTACGATTACGACAACGACAACGACCGGAACGCCCCCTAGTCGGCCGCCGGCGCCATGCGCGGCGCGCCCGACACCCATTGGCGCACCTGGTACCAGACCCGTCCCAAGTGCTCGTGGACGGCGTAATAGCTGATGTTGAAGGCCGCCGCGGACGGCAGCCAATCGACCAGGGCCAGGGTATCCTGCCAGCCTGGACCCGTGATGAACCCGGTCGGCGCCGGAACGACGGCAACACCGGCCCGCTCGAAGGCTTCGACCGCCCGCGGCAGATGCCAGGCGCTGCTCACCAGCAGCACCCGCGACACCCCGACCCGCTCCAGCATGGGTTTGGAAAAAGCCGCGTTCTCCCAACTGGTTCGGCTGTTGCTCTCGACCCCGGCCACCGGGACCTGGAACTCCTCGCGCAGCACGCGCGCCATCGCCTCACCGACCGCCGGTTCGTCGGCCGTGACCTCGCCGCCGCTGACATAGATCGGCAGACCGGTCGCCCGATGGAGCCAGGCTGCGTAACGCGACCGCTGCAAGCTGAACCCATCGATCGTATCGCGCTGATATTCCGGAGAATCATGGTAAAGCCCGGCGCCCAGAACCAGGATCGCCTGAGGCTGCGACGGCAGTGGTGCACGGACATCCAGGGGGGGATAGGGCTCCAGCGGCGCCATCAACAGCATCGCCACCACCGGCACGCTCATCAGGGTAAGCAAGGACGCAGCGCCGAACAGAAGCACACGTCCCAGGACACCGCGGACCAGAAAGAAGGCAGCCAGAAGCATCAGGATGATGATTCCGGGCGGCATGAGCAGGGTCTTGATCGCACTGTAGGCCGTCATGGCATCAGGTCTCCCGTTGAGTTGGAACAAAGGTTGGCAGCAATTCCGGCACAGCGGGGCAGTCACCCGATGGCTGCGCTGTCCGGCAACCAAAATACCACTAAGGGGGTGGCCGGTTAGCTCCGCCTGGTGCAATATGTAGTGATGGACGCCGTTGAGTATGTTTCGCCCTCGCCCGCAACCCTCAGTGCTGGCCGTGACTATCCGAGGACCTATCGTGAATTTGCC